>LXNJ01001034.1_pt1 | contig 17305 bp, 13 predicted proteins | sample 809081 | NCBI WGS metagenome assembly LXNJ01 (sample SAMN04870510, study PRJNA318959) | sponge metagenome | biome: sponge; feature: marine sponge reef; material: water | host: Petrosia ficiformis | place: Greece: Milos, Mediterranean Sea | collected 2013-05-29 | depth 5-7 m
GCTATATCCGCTTTGGAATGCACCTCCATTGATTGCCGGTCTGACTCTTTTGCAAGGATTTCTCACCTCAACAGCATTCTGCTTGTTCTTTTACCTGGTCAAAATGTCTGGAGCGCTCTACTCAAGCCAGGTGACTTATTCAGTGACAATCATCGGCATTATTGTCGGTGCTTATGTCCATGATGAAGTTCTGCCAATTCTCGTCTGGATTGCGACATTGCTGATGTTCGCAGGTATTGGAGTCATCCAGAAAGCCAGAAACCTGACAAAAGAAAGTCGATCATTGGCAGTTGGCAAAACTTGAGTTCGGTCACGATTTCGCTCCCAAGAGGAATTGATTCGCACCTTAGGGAGCATGCCTCTTTCAATTACTATTAGCCATCCTCAAAGGATACCAATGTATCAGAAAATAACCTCCAAAGCTGTGTATCTGAAAAATCTCGGATATAGTCAGAATAGAATAGCTCGAACAATGGGTATTAGCTCTAGAGTTGTCTCCCAAGCCATCAAATATCAAATTTGTAAAGACGAGAAGTTATGAGCAGGAATGAGTGGACATTAACCCAAATTTCGAATTTGCTGAACCAGCCGCAGTATAGATTAATTTATCTATGCGAGAAAGGTGTAATCATTCCTGACGGAAGTGATGCAAAAGGTCGAGGGAGCAGTCGTCGATTCTCAGCACGAAATTTGTTTGAATTTGTTGTGGCTCTTAAGTTGGGCGAGTTTCATATGCCAACAAAATTAACTACAAACGTCCTTAGAGCACTTCGATCATTTGACAGACATTTAGGAAAAAGCTATCCGATGCTGAAACTCCCCTATTCACTCAGAATTCCAAACTCACCTGAAGTGAAATTGATTTTGATCAATGGATCACGTCTGTACTTTTCCATTGAAACTAGGGGAGAAAAAACCACCTATATTGGAGATTTAGATCTGCTGAACTTCGACAAATATTCAGATTCAATTAACACTAAGGATGATTTTTCTAAATTTGAAGATCCGATTAAACGTACAGAAGCTCTTCCGATGGAATCAGAAATAGCATCATTCAAATTAAACCTGTCTCAGATAGCTAAAAATGTTCCAATGGATTGAGCTTGTTAAACATCTTAAATATTAACCAAAACTGATCTTACTACTGAAGCTCAAGCTTAGAGAAAGGCTTGTAAAAGGAACTGAAAAATTGAACCAAAGAAACGTAGGACAATTCAAAAAATTAAATCAGGAGGTTTTGATCTACAATAGCGACTGATCACTAATTCGCCTTAAAGTGGGGAATTTAAGACCGTTACTTACATCGACAGAATTATGAATCAAGCCACCTGTAACAGTATTGTCACCGACATTCTCAGTTTCAAAGCCGTTCTCGGGTCGCATTCACATTCAATACGATACCACCGGACTCGTACGCCAGACGCTAATAGGAGTGAGTCCTCTCATTGTCAATGAACACACTAGAGTGCGATCTTGAGGAGATCTTTATTAAAAAGTTGCGGGATCTCAAGTACGAAATTCGCTCTGACATCCGCGACCGGGCCACACTTGAAGCGAACTTCAGGCAAAAGTTTGAAGCTCTGAATCATGTCGTACTAAGTGACGGCGAGTTCCAGCGTCTCCTTGACGAAATCGTTACACCGGACGTGTACGAAGCGGCACGCTCCATTCGAAACCGCGAAGCGTTCACCCGTGACGACGGCACACCGCTCAACTACACCCTCGTCAACATCAGGGACTGGTGCAAGAATACTTTTGAAGTCATCCATCAGTTTCGCATCAATACGGACTATAGTCATCACCGCTATGATGTCATGCTCTTGATCAACGGTGTCCCCGTAGTCCAGATTGAGCTCAAGACACTTGGGATTAGCCCTCGTAGGGCGATGGAACAGATCATCCAGTACAAGAGTGACCCCGGAAACGGTTATACCAGGACGCTCCTTTGCTTTGTTCAGTTCTTCATTGTCAGCAATCGCACCGACACGTTCTATTTCACCAACAACAACGCGCAGCACTTCGCCTTCAACGCGGAAGAGCAGTTCCTTCCGATCTACCGGTTCGCGGCTGAGGACAACACCAAGATTACCCACCTCGACGACTTCGCTGACGAGTTCCTCACCAAGTGCACACTCGGTCACATGATCAGCAAGTACATGGTACTCATTGCGAGCGAGCAAAAACTCCTGATGATGCGCCCGTACCAGATCTACGCGGTCAAGGCTATCGTTGATTGCATCGATCAGGACTGCGGCAATGGCTACATATGGCACACAACAGGTTCCGGCAAGACACTCACCTCCTTCAAGGCCTCCACACTCCTCAAATCCAATGAGAGCATCCACAAGTGTCTTTTCGTAGTCGACCGTAAGGACCTCGATCGCCAGACCCGCGAGGAGTTCAATCGGTTCCAGGAGAACTGCGTCGAGGAAAATACCAACACCGCCACATTGGTCGACCGCCTTCGTTCCGATGACTACGCTGACAAGGTCATCGTGACGACCATCCAGAAACTTGGGCTCGCCCTCGACGAGAACAGCAAACACAGTCGCAAGATCAAATCCAAGGGCAGGTCAACCTTCAAGCAGCGGCTTGCGCCCCTCCGCGACAAGCGAATGGTCTTCATTTTTGACGAATGCCATCGATCACAATTCGGCGAGAATCACCAAGCAATCAAAGAGTTCTTCCCGAATTCCCAGCTTTTTGGTTTTACTGGCACACCGATCTTCGAAGACAATGCGACCGCCAAACAGATCGAAGGGGAAACAGCTACCCTGCGAACCACCAAGGACCTGTTTCAGAAAGAACTCCACGCCTACACTATTTCCCACGCAATTGAGGACCAGAATGTCCTCCGCTTCCACGTCCATTACTACAAGCCTAAAGACGCCCCTGCTCCCAATCCCGGCCAAGCACTCAGTAAACAGGCGGTTGCCGAGGCCATTCTCGACAAACATGACGCTGCGAGCGAAGACCGGCTTTTCAACGCACTATTAGCGACTGCAACGATCAACGACGCTATCGAGTATTTTGAGATTTTTAAAATGCTCCAGGCTGAGCGACAGGCCGCCGACCCCGAGTTTTCACCTCTCAAGATCGCCGCTGTCTTCTCGCCACCCGCGGAGGGCAACAAGGATGTCCAGCAAATTCATGAAGACTTGCTCCAGGAAAAAGAGGACAACCGAAACGACCCAGAAAGCAAGAAGACGGCACTCAAGACCATCATCAAGGACTATAACGAGCGGTACGGCACCAACCACGACATCAACAACTTCGATCTCTACTACCAAGACACCCAGAAACGTATCAAGGATCAGCGGTTCGCTAACCACGACCTACCCAACAAAGGCCGGGAGAAGATCGACATCACCATTGTTGTAGACATGCTTCTCACCGGTTTCGATGCCAGTTATCTCAACACCTTATATGTCGACAAAAACCTCAGGCACCACGGTCTGATTCAGGCGTTTTCGCGTACTAACCGCGTCCTAAACGCGACCAAGCCCTATGGTCACATCCTGGACTTCCGCCAACAACAGGACAGCGTCGATGCCGCTATCACCCTGTTTTCCGGCGGACAAGCCAACCATGCGAAAGAAATTTGGCTGGTCGACAAAGCGCCTGTTGTCATCGACAATTTCAAGCAAGCCGTTGCCGGTTTGGACAAGTTTATGCAATCGCAGGGCCTCGCAGTTAAACCCGACCAGGTGAACAACCTCATGGGCGATGCCGCGCGTTGTCAATTTATCCATCGGTTCAAAGAAGTGCAACGACTCAAGACGCAACTTGATCAGTACACCGATCTTACCGACGAACAACGGGAGCAGATCGAGCAAACACTCCCAAAAGACGATCTCCGCGCGTTCCGCGGTGTTTACCTAGCAACTGCGCAGCGCCTCAAGAATCAGCGGGATACACCCGGAAAGGGGGGCGAGCGATTCGATCCTGAGGTCGAACAGATCGAATTTGAGTTCGTGCTATTTGCCTCCGCTGTCATAGACTACGACTACATCATGGCACTGATCGCAAAGTATTCTAGACAGGATCCTGAAAAGGTCGAGTTCAGCCGGGAGCAACTCATCGGACTGATAGAGTCTGATGCAAAGTTCCTTGGTGTTCGAGAGGAGATTACCGAGTATGTCTGCTCACTCAAAAAAGGTGAAGGCCTCGACGAGGACGAGATTCGTTCGGGTTACGAGCGATTCAGGAGAAATCGGCAGGCAAAGGAAATCGAGGGTCTTGCCAAGATTCATGACCTAACGAACGAGTCGCTCTCTGCCTTCGTCGACACCATCCTCCAACGTATGATTTTCGATGGCGAGCAACTCACCGACCTTATGGCACCACTCGAACTGGGCTGGCTCGAACGCCGCGAGCGGGAACTTGCACTGATGAATGACCTAGTGCCGGTGCTGAAAAATCGGGCAGAGGGCCGGGTTATTTCTGGCCTCAACGCCTATGAAAAATGATGTGTATGATGACCATTGAAAGGTATTCTAATCTTTTGCCGAAACTACGGTTTCCAGAGTTTCGAAACGACCTATGGATAGCTCCGCAATTCGTTGATTTGTATAGCTTCAAGCGTACCAATACACTGTCGAGAGACAAACTCAATTATGAAGTTGGAACGATCAGGAATATTCACTACGGCGATATTCACACCAAGTTTAAATCTTTGTTGAGGGTAGGTGAAGAACATGTTCCGTATGTGAATTTAGATATCCCAGCTAACGAATTTGATGATGAGGATTTCTGTAAGGAGGGCGACATTGTACTTGCCGACGCATCTGAAGATCTAGACGATGTCGGAAAAGCAATCGAAGTTGTTTCGCTAGATGGAGAGAGCGTCGTCGCTGGGACACACACCATCCTCGGAACTCGGCGAGGGAATTTCCCTGTCGTTGGCTTTGGCGGGCAGCTACTTCAATCCCCAGTTGTTCGCGCTGCGATAAAGAAAGAAGCTCAGGGCACGAAAGTCTACGGTATATCAGCGAAGCGCATTTCAACGATCCTGGTACCAATCCCCCCAACAGCAGACGAGCAGCAGAAAATCGCTGGTTGCCTCGGCTCGCTGGACGATCTTATCACGGCGGAGGGTCGGAAGCTTGAAGCCCTGCGACAGCACAAGCAAGGGCTGATGAAAAAACTCTTCCCCCAGCCCGGTGAAACCGTACCGAAGATACGGTTTCCGGAGTTTAGGAATGCACAGGGCTGGTCTTTGAAGCCCCTTGGTGAAATACTCACGCCAATTGTGCGCGAACGGGAGAAACCAACAGTTCCATACACTGGACTCGGTATTAGAAGCCACGGGCGGGGAACGTTTCGAAAAGAATTTGAGAATCCTGAGAAAATTTCAATGACGCGTCTCTACGAGGTCAATTGCAATGACCTTATAGTTAACATCACTTTCGCATGGGAAGGGGCGATTGCAATTGCGCAACCAGAAGATACTGGTGCACTAGTCTCGTATCGATTTCCAACCTATCGATTTGTCCATAACGCCGTGCTACCTGAGTTCTTCCAAAATCCGATTCTTGATAAGCAGTTCATTTACAAGCTTGGTGTAATCTCACCGGGTGGTGCTGGACGAAATCGTGTCCTGAATAAACACGATTTTTTGAAGATTGAGTTGGCCTTACCAAGAATCTCCGAGCAGCGGAAAATCGCCGACTGCCTCGGCTCTCTGGACGACCTAATCGCGGCGGAGAGTCAAAAGCTAGAAACCCTGCAGCAACATAAACAAGGACTGATGCAACAGCTCTTTCCGAGTCTGGAGGCAAAATGAAAAACATAGAAAATATTGCATGCAAATTACGAGACGATCCCTCCTGCGTTCATTTGTTGTACGCTTTTAACTCGGTGGGGAAAACGCGGCTATCAGTCGCATACAAGGATGCGACTAAATCTGATGCTGGTTCGCACATGGGAATCTATTACAACGCATACAGTGAGGACCTCTTTTTCTGGAACAATGATATCGAGAATGATGAGGCCAACATACGACTTACCGTCCTCCCAAGCAGACTCAGCAGGCTTCACGCCGATCTTAATGAACTCTCCATCCACGAGAAACTCAAACCGTACAGACCGAGCTTCGACTTTCGCTTCAGCTTGCACCCAGATGCAGAGAAGGGAATCGAGTCGATTTCATTTTTCCCTGTGGGGGAGCAGCCCGGCGATTCACCAGCGATGAAGATCTCTCGCGGTGAGGAGAACATCTTTATCTGGTGCTTTTTTCTGGCAATGATGGAAGTGGAAGGTTGGGCGGAAATTCAGACTCGCCATATATTCATCGACGATCCGGTCTCAAGTTTAGACGACCATAATATCTTCGTGACCGCATCGACACTGTACAACCTGATCGAAAAGTACTTTGGTGAACGGAAGATCATCATTACCACCCATCATGTAGGGATATTTTCCATCCTGTCCGATTGGTTGACGAAGGGCGAGAAGAGCAACAAGTATAAAAAGAAGACAAAGGCGAACATCCTGAGCAGTAAACACGGCGAAGTTTCGTTGGAGTCCCACCGAAGCGACGTGTTTCTGTATCACCTCCGGGTCCTTCAGTTGCTGAAACAGGTCCAGCAAGAGAACAACGTTCGTGCATATCACTTATCTCTACTTCGTCAGGTGCTGGAGAACGTATCATCGTTTCTCGGTGTAGGCCAGATTAGCTATACACTTAAGCACATCGGCTTTGAGCATCCAGATGAAACTGCCCGAATTATGAATACCCTCGCGCACAAGAATGTCTATTACTATGAATCCGACCTACTCGTACCGGATGGTTTGGCGCTCTTTGACGAGATTCTTGAAAAACTTAACAGGCATTATGCATTTGTCACCCATGCGCCAGGCCATGTTTAAATACAACCATAAGAAGCTTGGAAAAACACTCTGGTCTATCGCCGACCAACTTCGCGGGGCCATGAACGCTGACGACTTCCGCGATTACATGTTATCGTTCCTGTTCCTCCGCTACCTCTCGGATAACTACGAGCAAGCCGTGAAGAAGGAACTCGGGCGAGACTACCCCGATCCAAGTACCATCGACAACGGTATCCCTCCCCTTGCTAACTGGTATGCGAATAATGTGAACGATATATCGACCTTCGAGAAGCAGATGCGGCTCAAAGCGCATTACATAATTCGCCCCGAACACCTCTGGACGAGTATCGCCCATTTGGCCCGTATCCAAGACGGCGATTTGCTAAACACGCTCCAGGCAGGCTTCAAGTACATCGAAAATGAATCATTCCAAAGCACGTTCTCTGGTCTTTTCTCAGAAATCAATCTCGGCTCCGAAAAGCTCGGTAAGACCTACGACGACAGGAACGTCAAGCTCTGCGCGATCATCAGCAAGATCGCTGAGGGCCTTGCTGAGTTCTCCACTGAAACAGACTCCTTGGGAGACGCCTATGAATACCTGATCGGCCAGTTCGCTGCAGGCTCAGGTAAAAAGGCGGGTGAGTTCTACACGCCGCAGCGGATTTCGGACATCCTTTCCGCCATCGTCACGCTCGATAGCCAAGAGCCTAAGACCGGCAGAAGGACGCACCTTGCCAGCGTGTTGGACTTTGCCTGCGGTTCGGGCTCGTTGCTGATTAATGTACGCAAGCGTATGGGGGGATCGCATGGTATTGGTAAGATCCATGGGCAAGAGAAGAACATCACCACCTACAATCTCGCGCGAATGAACATGCTACTGCACGGATTGAAGGACACCGAGTTTGAGATTTACCACGGTGACACGCTGACAAACGACTGGGACTTGCTTCGCGAGATGAACCCAGCCAAGAAGCCTCATTACGACGCTGTGGTCGCCAACCCGCCTTTCAGTTACCGCTGGACACCAAACGAAGCCCTGAGTGAGGACATGCGCTTTAAGAACTACGGCCTAGCCCCGAAGTCAGCAGCGGACTTCTCTTTCCTGCTGCACGGGTTCCATTACCTCAAAGATGACGGAGTGATGGCGATCATCCTGCCTCATGGCGTACTGTTTCGCGGCGGCGCGGAGGCGAAGATCCGCCGTAAACTCCTTGAGGATGGGCATATTGATACCGTTATCGGCCTGCCGGCGAATTTGTTTTACTCAACCGGTATCCCGGTTTGCATTCTCGTCCTGAAGAAGTGCAAGAAGCCCGATGATGTTCTGTTCATCAACGCGTCCGAACAGTTCGAGAAGGGCAAACGACAAAATAACCTGTCCGACGAGCATATCGAGAAGATCATCGACACCTACCAGCAACGCCCGGAAAGTATCGAACGATTCTCTAGATGTGTGGAGATGAAAGAAATTGAAACCAACGAATTCAACCTGAATATCTCCCGCTATGTCAACACGGCCGAGCCAGAAGTCACGATCGATCTGTCAACCACGCACACGGAATTGACTGAAATCGAGAAACAGGTTCGAGAGTCAACAGCGAAACACAGCGCGTTTCTCAAAGAACTTGGTCTACCCTCATTGCCAACACCCGATTGATCTGAGCTCAGCAGAAGTTCGATTTCTGCTCACTCTGAAAACATGTCTAATAATGGTGCGGAGCCCTCAGATAGTCGACCCTGAATCAATCGATATTCTGTCGATTTTCGAAGTAATGAAAGTCCAGTTTCCAGATGTTGAAACGGCCTAATGCTGCGTTCAACACTGAAAAGCCGCAAACTGTCCCCTTCATTGACCGATTTTAACCAATAAGCTGACGAAACACTGAGCGACAAAAATTCGGGTACAACTGTCCCTCAATTGTTTCAGGATCAACCGCAGATTGTGTCCGGCTCAGCTCAGCAACACATTCATGCTGTCGTCTTCGGCACCCTTGAGATGATTGCTTTCACCGACGCATGAAGAGGCGTATCAGGCGAGTGGCAATTTCGAGAATAACCGCGAGTACATGCGCTATGCTGAGTTTCGTGCCCAAGGGCTTTGCATCTCCAGTGCGGTGGTCGAATCGGTATGCAAGAACGTTATCGGGGCGAGGCTGAAAAAAGGAGGCATGCGCTGGAGTGTCGATGGCGCGAATAAAATTACCGATTTGGGTGGCTGTATCAAGAGTAATCGATTAGATGATTTTTAGTACCAAAAAATGGCCGCTCGGTGATGTTTATCCGAAAATTGACGCACACCCAATTTGCCGTAGCTCCACTGAACTCTTCATAAAATTCAAAACTACAAAATACTGACGTGCACCCAAGCGGGTTGGTTCAATATCAATCTGTAGTACATACTGACCTCTGCAATTGGCTGCTCAAGGGCTCAGGATGTCTGAACTTCAGATTTTAGAGAACGGAAAAGTTGTGCAAATCTGTTCTTTGTCTCCTCGGAAATCAAGGATGATATTTCTCTCTTATTGGAGCTGATCATGTCCCATAGCACTCTCATCAGTTCAAAATACTGTTGCTTGCTTAACTTATTGACTTCCTCACCCAAAGCAAAATTGTAAAGTTTGCACAAGTCCTGTTTATCAAAGAGCTTTTCGATTTCTTTATGATCTTCAGGCAGCATGACAAATTGATCCTCAGGTAATTTGAACTCGCTCATGTATCTGCTTTTTTGTCTAATACCTTCTTCGTCTGAATCCAACATAATCTTGAATTTTGCACCCCATCCAATATTCAACGAAATTAATTCAGTTAGTTTAGATGCGCTTGTACCGGGATAAATTACATGGGTAGGTTCCTGCTCTAGAACCGACTGCATAAGCTCTAGAGTCATTGAGTCTGTTGGCCCTTCGGTGATAATAGCCTTTTTCCATGGAATGTCGCAATCGTTAGGTACGATCTGCAAGCAGTCATACAACGGTTGATAGTATGAGATATTTGGATTTTTACCTTTGATGTAGTCACTCCACTTCACACACGATATGGCACCACTTCTTCGCTTAACAATGTACGTGTTCCGTACATTGCTTTTCGAAATTAGATATTGACTATGGGTTGTATATATGACAGTCGTATCCTCAACCAACTTTTGAAAGTCACTCACCATGTTGATTTGCGCGGTAGAGTGTAAATTGGAGGCTGGTTCATCAATCAGATAAATTGGTTTCCCAGACCCTTCACGTAATTTCTTTCTTCTGAATTCTGTCTTCATCAAGAACGCAAGATACCAAATGGCTCCTTTGCTTCTTTCGTGTACTGAGTATGTAGTTCCGTCTTTTTCCGTGATCTTAATTTCAAAATACTTCTTGGACTCTTGGAAAGTTATGGCTGTACTTTCAATTTCCTTTACTCCTGACAAATGCTTCCATTTTTTTGTAAATGTGTCCTGAAGAGTATTATTTACTTGCGTCAAAACTGTTCTGGCATCATCGTGTCTCGGATTGGTTCTGCTGTAGTAACTAAGATATTTTTTTATGTTATAGCCTTTATTGGTGTTGAAAAAAATCGCGTCGATAATTTCATACCACGCCGCATCATATGCATCGCTTGTTTTGTTGGTAAAAATCTTTTCAGGAATCAAGTCCTGAAAATCCTCAAAATATATGATGTACGGACTGCGCCTGACAATTTCTTGCGCCAAAATTTACGACAATTTATTATCTTTAGCCAATGGCTGATATTCTTCTATTCTATAGAAGCTTTTACCTGCATTTCCGTTGGTAAATGGAATAACTCTAGAAATCCTGACACACTTACGCTTGTTTATAGCATTCACAAATACATCTACATCTGACTTAATTTTTTGTTCAATCTCAGCAGATTGTATGGCTTTCTTGAAAAACTCGTAGTCGAGTGGCTGAGAAAACTCAATGTCAGCTGTTATTACTGTAGGAGTATTACAGTCAATATCCTGTTTGTTTCTTACTGACGTGAAGAACTGTTTTAGTTTTTCAGGCGGTGGGTCATTATTGAAGTCGAAACATTCAATCGCTTTCAATATACTTGTCTTGCCGGATTCATTAAGACCCAGCAATAGAACCAAGTCGTTCCGTGAAAAATTTAGGGAAACCTTCTTCAAGCCCTTGAATTGAACTACTTTGAAGCTCTTGTATGTAAAGTAGTTCTCGGTTTCCTTTTCTTCGTGAAATAGCGGTACCCGATAGAGATAAAAAGGGCTATAAATTTTCATCCAGAAAGCAAGTGGGTCTTCTAATATCATTTTCGGTCGCCGAATTTAGTAATTTGATTAAATAATTAATTTAAAAATTAGTTAAGACCGCGCAAGCGTTATTACTAACTCTTTTAAGCGAAGCCGCGCTCGCAGTACTTTATATTAATGGGGCAGGAATTTTGGACTGCCGACTGCGGCAATGTATTGAGCCGTCGTAGGCGATAATTCCGGCAGTTTAAGCTGATTATACTACCAGTCAAGAATCAATTCCCGAGCCGCGAAGCACCGGGGTGTACGTCATTTTTTAAAGTTGATTTGCTATCATGTAGCCCTGATCCGTATTTAGAAGTCCTGACGCAAGAAAGAATACAGATGCTCCACTTTGCCCTTGGTTCGTAGCCCGATACGGCCGACAGGCGCGCGGATAAGCCCGTAGTGGTTAAGAAGACCCAGCAGCGAGCAATTGTACCGCACCTCCCTGGTCCCGTTCTCACCGCTCACCCCGGTCCGCATCCGGTCGTACAGTACATGGCGCGGTGCCCGCAACAAATAGCGGTTGTATCCCAGCACCATGGAGAACAGCCACACAAGGCGCCGCTGTTGCGGATCATCGCCGAAGCGCGCTGCACTTTACTTTCGATCGCAACCGGGTGGACAACCGCGGTTTCAGCAGATAATTTGCTAGGATAAAATGTGAAGTTCCTAGGCGCCGACGCACAAAGAAATATTGATCGATAAATCAGCTCAAAACCTATGGGTATAGACTATGCGACAACAGGAAGCGAAAGGCATATTGATGAGAGAATTCGATAAGTGGGAGCAGAAACAAAATGTTAGAGAAAAACCGACGGTAGGAAATGCCTTAGGATTTTATGCTTACATTGAATCAAATAAACCGAGCTTGCTTAACTTTAATTGTGCGGGAGACAAATGGCAAAAACTAAAAAGTTGGCTATATGAATCGAACCGTATCCGAGATAATCAGTAAAGCGCATGGAGCCGAGTAAAGTTCTCTTAAATTCAGCGGAAAAGTGTCTACTATTACACATACCCAAATCGACTCTGGCCTTTCATACTCAAACATTATCATAATTTCGTTTCAATGGTTGGGTGAATGTGTTGGATGATCAAAAGCCTGGGTAAATTCCTACTTAGCCGATCTTTAACGTCCATTGACTTAAGTTCTTGAAAACAAATCCTTGAAGAAACTATATGGCACTACAATGCCACCGTTTCCGAAGATTTCGCACCAACAGCCGCCAGAGTTCTGATATTAGTGAGCGGGACATTGATTCGACCTCGCTCAAAGTCATGTAGGTGCGCTACATTATGTCCAATTTCCAGTAGGAAAAATTGCTGCAAAAACAATAAACCTTCCACACAGATACGACTGATACGGATCCAGTTTGTCAGGCTTGGGACGCCGTCTCGGTGCCTTAGGTTTGCTGTTGTCGCATTGCAGGTACTTGCACCCCCTTTGCAATTGATCCCGACCCTGCGCGCAATCTCGCTGGGCGAAAGCCCCTTTTATTTTAATTCGTGAGTAATTCAAATCCCTCTTCGCGATCATGTTCGTACCCCTTAATGTATCTCGGGACAGAGGCGCGGGATTAGCCCCGCATCTGGCGATTAAACTGGTAATCGCCATCTGAAGAATGACGACTGGCTGGAACGCAATCATATTATGAGCGCTGAAGGGGCGTAGCATGAATGTGATGCTGAGCTGTGCCGGACTCAATCTGCGGTTGATTCCCAGTAATTTGAGAGACGTCTGTGCCGAATTTTTTGTCTTGTCACTCGGTTTTGTGCCAGACTATTCCCTCGAATCAGGTACTGGTGGGGACAGATAGCGGATTCTAAACGCAACATGAAGCCGTTTGTATTTCCGATGACTCAACTTGACTTGGTTTTAGTCGCTTTGAAAATTATTTGAAATTCGGGTTCTTTCAGGGACAACTTGATAGGGTTAGGAGCAATCAGAGAATTGTGACCGAGAGCTGTCCGCAAAAAATCACAGAATTACGCGAAAATCACTTCCAAATGCCTATGATCGCTTTTCCATTGGAAAATGGCCCGATGGCCGTTTCGGTAATATTCAATCCGGTCTCCGAGAGGTAGATTTTGAGCCTTAGATGGCGGAATTTGTGAGTTGGTGGAATTTGCAGGTCAGAGACAAACGATAAGTGACTAGCTCGGCGAAATTACAATCCAAGAAATAACAAAATACCACGAGCTAATGGTTAAGATAAACGCGACGTAGTTTGAAATCAAATCGGCCTTTTTTCGGACAAGGGGAATATGCGTTACTGTAATCTTTTCGTACTTATCGCCACGTGAACGAAGATGTTCGTTTGGTTCAATCTCCCCATCCTCAATTAAGTGATGGTATTTCAGATAATACCAGTACAGTTGAATCGCAACTAGCGCGATCAAAATTACAGGCATTCGACCTTCTATAGGCTCTATTCCGAATACACTTAGGTTGTTCGGTTCGGCACCTGATAGACCAGTTAAGAAAACGACTCCAGAAAGTGCAAGAATTCGCCTCCTATATGACTTGGATTCTGCTGATTCTCGCAGTTTTTCAGTAAAATCATTGATTTTCTTTCGCTCATTTGGTGGATAGACACGTGTTAATCCGACCGAAAGAAACAGAAATTTGCGAATATTTATTTTTTGCCTTTGGGAACGCATAGACATTACACGGCTCATTATTTCAAAAATCAGTTCTAAGTCCTGTAGTTGGGGAATTTATGTTAGTATTTGTGGTGGGTAGTCGATGCTACTCTATTCAAAGCGTAAATAACAACAACCTATCTGGAGGTCGAGGTACTACATCAGAATTTTTGGAGCCATCTTATCTAATCGACACAATAGGTCTCGTGCTATTTGTTTGATGTTTTTCAGATTAGCATACGATCCACGCTAAATTTCACATCCCGAACAAACCAAGAACACCAAGGGTTAAACCAGAATCAGACGAGATGATTGCTAATTTCTTCGTGAATCAGGTTTTGTAAGTCTTGAGAAATTTGCCAAATGCAAAAAGCGCCTTGTCAACATCGCGTCGGTCGCATCCTTTAAATTTACTCTTAAAGAAGGGTATGTACCTTTTTCTGTAGTTTTCATACTTTTCATAGTCGTTCTTTTCATCTTCAGGAATTTTGCCCGTCTCTATATACATCATTGCTCTGTAAGTATGTTGGTCGTATATAGGCCATTCCTCCGGGTCAAGACAATGTAGAAAGAATATGTTCCTAATTGCACCGCCCTCTTTACAATTCAGATATTTCACCTTTGCTTTTTCGATAATCTGTTTTTTCTTACAATTTTTAACGCTATCACTATTCAGCCAAATTATCTTCTCTTTAATGTTTTCTTGTTTGCCTTGAGAGAGCTTCCTGTGACTATTCTTCCAAACAAACAAGTTCTGTAGCGACTCATTTTCTTTTGTTAAATCCTTGGCTATATGACACTCGTAATCTGTTTCGTTTCCATACCGATATTTCTCTTTCCAATAATCAACGAATTCTTTGCAACTGTTCTTGGAAATTTCAACACTAAATTTCATTCCATCACCTTTGCCAGACGCTTGACAAATTGATCATACGAACAAATGGCTCGTTAGTTCCAGCGTGAATTGTATACACATTAAGAATAAGATTAATACTGAAAAATGCACCGAGAAAATAGTAGAGAATAGGCACAGGGTTAGAAGAATTTGGTGAATTTTGAAAAGTCTTAGCAGTTTCAGAATGAGATGTACTTCATATTCTTACAACCCCATCAAAATTCGCACTAGTTAAGTCAACATCGCCAAATATAACACTCGTCATAATGGCAATATTGAGATTGGTGTAACCTAAATCGCTCCTAGTGCATATTCTGGAGATATGTGAACACGATTCCGGTGAAAGTGAGCAGAAGTGTTGACCGTTAGGATGCATCTAGGCTCGGTCCATGTATTATCGGCATGAAAACGTGCGAATTGGTTCATGAATTCGCACCGTTGAGCGTTTGGCGGCTGGACTAAGAGGTTTGGATGATATCGGCAGCAGTATGTCAAGCCCTATGTGAAGACCACCAAGAATGACGCTGACGGTAACCAGGCGGGTCTATGTGTCACTGTGCCGTCCGAGGATGCATTCGTTGTTGTACCTCAATTCATGATCGTTTACTGACTCTAAAACAATTTTATTAAGTTTTCCACACGAAATATGTCATTTATTGACGTATACGAAGATGCTGAGCAACAGTTTATGGGAATATCGCATGTATTTCCGATAAAATAATAGATACATTATATGTTTTATTTTGAATTATGAATCCACAACAATTATTCAATAACGAGCACTTTTTCGATTCCAATTCGAACAATGTTTTCGATGAGTTAATCGATCACATCGGAAGTTTACTTGCCGACGAGTATTTCCAAATTATGGAAGGCGAAAGACAAGTCCAAAGTGATGACGAAAAAAAGATCATCGGAGAATTATCATGAAGGCCGCTATCTACGCCCGCTACAGTTCGGAACATCAACGCCCACAGAGTATCGAAGATCAAATTTCAACCTGTCGAAAATTTGCAGTTATTAATGAATTTTCCATCGATGAAAATCATATTTATTCGGATGAAGCAAAGTCAGGTGCGAGTAATGATCGCGATGGTCTTAATTCGTTAAGTACGGCTGCACATAACCATCAGTTTCAAATTGTCCTGGTAGATGATCTATCGCGCCTGGCACGAAATAATTTCCTAATGCTTACAGTGTTGGCTGATTTGAACTTCGAAGGAATAAGAGTAATCTCAGTGGCCGATGGATTGGACAGTGACGATCAAGAATCAACTCTTGGAATCCAAATTAGAGGAATTTTTAATGAGCTTCAATTGCAGGATCTCAAGAAGAAGACGATGAGAGGCATGATCGGACAAAAAGAACGTGGGTTTTCGGCGGGTGAGCGCACGTTTGGCTATAAATCGGTTCCGGTAGGAGAATATCGTTTAGATTCAAAAGGGAAGGAAAGACCTGACGGATACAAGAAGGTAATTGACCCTCGCGCATCTGCGATAGTATTGAGAATCTTTGAACTCTATCGCACCGGGTCTTCAATCAACGGGATAGTAAAAATATTGAACCAAGAAAATGTGCCAACTCCAAATAACAACACAAAAGCATGGTCAGCTGGAACGGTTAGCCGTATTGTCACAAATGAAAAATATATAGGAAAGTGGATTTGGAACAAAACCGGAACTCGTCGTGACCCTCGAACTGGACGTCAAAAGAAATTCACTAAGCCGGAATTGGAATGGGTCATTAAATTCGACGAAAATTTACGTATTGTTCCACAAGATATTTGGGATGAAGTTCAGACCCGACGAGATGAACGCAAAAGGTCTTGGCCCGGAGGAAAAGGCAAGCGTGGATTTGTAAGCAAAAATGGAAGTGTAGAGAAGCACTTTCCCAAGGATCTGTTCTCAGGTGCGATGACCTGCAAAAAGTGCGGATCTGCAATAGGAAAAGTTAGCGGGAAAAGTGGAGGATATTATGGCTGTCTTGGTACAAAGACCGGCAAATGCAATAACAAAGTCAACGTGAGACGAACTGTTTTGGAGAATTTAATCCTTGACGAAGTCAAATATTTACTTTCTAATCCTGTAAACATTCAACGTGTTCTCACAAGCGTTGCGAAGAAAATGCAGAAACTATACTCGGATTTTCCAAACCAAATTTCTCGGAAAGAGAAAGAACTAGCATCTGAAGAGAGAAAGCTTAACAACTTCATAGAATTTATCGGTGAAGGGAAAGGCACCCGGTCGATCAACCACGCGTTGATAGAATGTGAGAACAAAATAGACGAATTAAGAAATAAAATTCATGTTCTCCAAACATCTTATGCAAAAACGATTCACGTACCACCAATCGCGTGGATTGAAGATCGACTCATTCATATTCAAAAGTTACTCGAACAGAACGTTTCTCAATCTGCAATGGTGTTAAGAAAATTGCTCGGACCAATTGAACTCGAACCCGTAAATCCAGCAACTGGTAGGTCATACTACGTAGCACATACGAATTTTGAGTCAATTTACATAGTGGATAGAAAATTCGCACCTAAACCAATGGATAAAGGTGCGAATCAATATTGCTGGCGCTCGCTCGCACATCGCGAATTGCGAACAAACCAATCAAGTAACCAGATTAGATGGAAGTCGGGCTGTCAGGGCTGAATCAGGGATTCGTCGCTGGTG
>LXNJ01001035.1_pt1 | contig 17288 bp, 17 predicted proteins | sample 809081 | NCBI WGS metagenome assembly LXNJ01 (sample SAMN04870510, study PRJNA318959) | sponge metagenome | biome: sponge; feature: marine sponge reef; material: water | host: Petrosia ficiformis | place: Greece: Milos, Mediterranean Sea | collected 2013-05-29 | depth 5-7 m
CTGCGCCGCGTCCTGGACGGCGCGCACGATCTTGTCGTAGCCGGTGCAGCGGCACAGGTTGCCGGCGAGCCAGTAGCGAATCGTGGTCTCGTCGGGATCTGGGTTCTTATCCAACAGCGCCTTGGTGGCGACGATGAAACCCGGTGTGCAGATGCCGCACTGCAGGGCGGCGTGTTCCAGGTACTTCTCCTGGATGACGTGCAGCCCTTCCGGGGTGGCGATGCCCTCGATGGTGGTGAGTTCGACACCCTCCGCCTCGACGCCGAGCATCAGGCACGAGCAGACCAGACGACCATCCACCGTCACCGAGCAGGCGCCGCAGTCGCCGGTGGCGCAGCCTTCCTTGGTCCCGGTGAGGCCGAGTTCGTCCCTCAGCACATCGAGCAGGGACTGGTGCGGTTCGCACAGAAACTCCACCGCATCACCATTGAGCCTCGTCGAAACATGGACCTTGCTCATTGTGCTTCTCCTGCGAATACGGGACTGATTGCCAATGACGATTTCGCGTCAGCGAAATCGTGGGGCGACCGCGTAGCGGTCGCGTCATGCATTTTGCTCATTGATATGATCTCCCTATGAGCTTTGAAGGCGCGCCTTGACTAAAGCGCAAGGGCGCGGTCACGGGCGATGGCCGCCGCACGCTTGGTGAGTACGCCGACGACCTTCCTGCGGTACTCGACGGTGCCGCGCTTGTCGGTGATGGGCTTGGCCAGCGCGCTCGAAGCATCCGCGGCCGCCTCCAGCGCGGCATCGTCCACCTGGGTGCCGACCAACGCCGCCCCGGCGTCGGGCACGACCAGCGCCGTGATCGCCACGGCGCCGATGGACACCTTGGCCGCCGTGCAGGTACCGGACCCGTCGAGGGTCAGTGCGACGCCGGCGCCGCACACCGCGATATCCATCTCTGTGCGGGGGATGAAGCGCAGGTAGGCGTCGGAGCTGCGCCCTTTGGGACGCGGAATCCTGAAGCCGATCAGGAACTCGGTGGGGTCGAGGACGTTGGTGCCGACGCCGGTGACGAAGTCTTCGGTCGGAACCTCCCGGTTGCCGCCGGCAGACGCGATGACGCAGACCGCGCCGCAGGCGATGAGCGCCGGGATGGTGTCCCCCGCGGGCGACGAGTTGCACAGGTTGCCGCCGATGGTCGCGCGGCCCTGGATCTGGGTCGAACCGATGAGGTCGGCCGCCTCGATGAGTCCGGGAAGAGTGCCCTTCAACTCGGCGTTTTCGTTCAACTCGGCGGAGGCGATGGCCGCGCCGATGAAGATCTCGTCGTCGCCGATCGACAGCGCGTTGGCCTCAGCGACATGTTTGACGTCCACAAAGGTCCGCGCTCCCTTGTCGATGGACCGCATCTGCACCATGACATCGGTGCCACCGGCGAGAATCTGCGTCCGGTTGCCGGCGGCGTTCTCGCTGCCGAGTACCGAAAGTGCTTCATCGACGCTCGTCGGTGCCTGGTAGGCGTATGCCCCCATGTTTTCTCCCTTTCAGTGAGCCAAGCGCCTATGTATATCAGAAAGGTGTGGCTGAATCACGATGCAACGCGCCCGCCGCGCCCGCCAGGGCGCGCGGTCGCCCCCACGGACGTAGAATAGCGGCCCCTTCTCCTCCTCGGGCCGGCCCTCGATGACCAATCCAACGTTCGACGACGGCGACTTCCTCGACCACGTCGAGACCATTCGGAAACAGTGGGAGCACGCGCTGGCGGGCAACAGCTCGGATGCCGCCGTGGTTCCTGCCGGGGCGATGCCGATGTACTTCCAGGACGACCAGGCGCCCGCCTTCCATCCCAATCCGCACTTCGCCCGCTTCTATCCCGACGACGACTGCGAACACAGCGTGCTCCTCGTGCGGCGGGCGGAGAAGCCCAAGCTCTACTTCCACCGGGAGGCCAGCTTCTGGTATCAACCGCCGTCGCTGCCGGATTGGGCGGGAGACGCGTTCGACGTCGAGGAGCACGACAACGAGGATGCGTTGATGAAGTCCCTGGTGCACGACCTCGCCGACTTCGGCCGGGTCGCGCTGGTGGGACCAGCGGAGTCCTACGACCTCAACCTGCCGTTGGCGGCCGTCAATCCCAAGAACGTCGTCAACCGCCTGCAGTTCGCCCGCGCCCTGAAGACGCCGTTCGAACAGGCGAGGATGCGCGAAGCCACCGAGATCGGTGTGCGCGGGCATCTCGCCGCCCGGGACACCTTTCGGGAGGGTGGCAGCGAGTTCGACATCCACATGGCCTATCTCGCCGCCAGCCGGCAGCAGGAGAGCAAGCTGCCCTACCCCAACATCATCGCCCTGAACGAGCACGCCGGCATTCTCCACTACCAGCACTACGACCGGACCTCGCCGGCCGTGTCGCGCAGCTTCCTCATCGACGCCGGCGGCCGTTCGGGCGGCTATCACTCGGACATCACGCGAACCTACAGCACAAACCCGGGCGACGAGTTCGACGATCTCGTCACGGCGCTCGACGAGAAGCAGCGTGCCGCCGTGGCCATGGTCCGGCCGGGCCTGGCCTACGTCGACCTGCATGTGCACATGCACCGCGAGATCGCCGAGTTGCTGGCGCGCTTCGAGTTCGTGCGCTGCAGCGCCGAAACCGCCTACGAGCGATCAATCACCGACAAGTTCTTCCCCCACGGGCTCGGCCACCTGCTCGGTCTGCAGACCCACGACGTCGGCGGCCAGTTCGTCAACGAGGACGGCGACATCGGCGAGCCGCCCGAACGTTTCCCCAAGCTGCGCTTCACTCGCCCGCTGGAAACCGACCAGGTGTTCACCGTCGAGCCGGGGCTGTACTTCATTCCCGCGCTGCTGGCCGAACTCGCGGACTCCGAAGCGGGCCGGGACGTGAATTGGGAGAAGATCGAGGCGTTCACGCCCTACGGTGGCGTGCGCATCGAGGACAACGTGCTGGTGACCGCGGACGGCGTGGAGAACCTGACCCGGCCGGCGTTCGACCGTCTCGGCTGAACACCCGTGGCCCGTCGCCGGCGTGGGAGATTACCCATGCGGCGGCGGGCGAAAGTCCGCACTCCGGAAGCGTCTTTGGCCGATTTGCCTCGTTACCGCCTTGTGGTCTTCTCGCCATTCGACCAGGGACGTTGAGGCGTCGACCATGCAGAACGAGTCCGCAGGCCGGCTGTTGTCGGTGACCTTCGAGGACGCCGAGGCCCTACGGGCCGCCTACATGCCGTTCATCCGCGACGGCGGTCTGTTCATTCCCACGGCCGAGCGGGTCGAGATGGGCGACGAGGTCTTCGTCATGCTCCGCCTGCCTGGGGACGGCAGCGGGATCCCGCTGGCGGGCCGCGTCGTCTGGATCACCCCGGAAGGTGCCCAGGGCGGTCGGGAGGCGGGTATCGGGGTCCAGTTCAATGCCCGCGACACGGTGGTGCGCCAGGGGATCGAGGAGCACCTTGCGGGTGTCGACACCGGCGCTGGCTACGACAGCTACACCCTGTAGGCGTGCCTTCAGGTCGAGCGCGGCGGTTCGATCGGTAGCCTGCGCCACAGCTGCGCCCACAGGAGCGCCAAACGCTGCAATTGCATGGACCGATTCAGGCCCGTGTTGAGCAGCGCCGCCTGTCGGACCTTCAACAGTTCATCGGCAAAGTCCAGGCCGAGCCCGGTGCTGGCCGGGGGCCATTGCCGCACGAGCCAGTGCACCACCCGCAGCCACCGCTCGACCACATCGACCAAGGGCTCGTCGCGGTTGGCCTCGGCCACGTCGGCCGCGCCAGCCGACGAACGGGCGGCTTTCGCGAGAACGGGCCAGAGCGGCTCCTGCCCCGCTTCGAGGGCCGCCAGGATGGCGTAGGGGGCGCTGCCGTACTCGATCATGAACGCCTGGGCGAGTGATCCTTCGACCCCCGACTCGACCAGCCAGGTCAGGACGTCCGCCGGAGTTCCGGGACGCACGACGATCCGCTGGCAGCGGCTGCGGACCGTCACCGGAAGGCGTCCCGGTGCGCCCGTGGCCAGGGCGATGAAACTCTCGGCCGGCGGCTCCTCCAGGGACTTCAACAGGGCATTCGCCGCAAAGACGTTCATCCTGTCGGCGGCTTCGATCACGGCGATTTTGCGACCCGCGACCTGCGGGGTCTGCATCAGGAAATCGATCAGGCGGCGGACCGGGTCGATCCTGATGGTGCCGCCCTCCGGCGCGATCCAGCGCAGGTCCGGGTGCGCGATCTCGCGTGCCGTAGCCTCGGGAGCGAGTCTCATGAGGTCCAGCGCGATGGCGTTGGCGACGCGTTCCTCGCCCCACCCGCCCGGTCCCTGGATCAAGAGCGCGTGAGGCAGGCGGTCGCCTAAGCCGGCGACGGTCGCTATCGGTTCCTCCAGCCAGGGCGGGGTGTTCATCCGGTTTCGATGAACCGCGACAGGGCGGCGCCAATGTCCCGCTTCACCGTATCCAGTTCGCGACTGGCATCGATGCTGACGATCCGGTCGACCGCATCCGCGCGCTCAACGTAGACCGCGCGCACCCGTTCGAAGAACGCCTTGTGCTCCCGCTCGAAGCGGTCGAGCCCCCGCCCCGCAAGCCGTGGCAGGGCGACCTCCACGGGGACGTCCAAGTAGAGTGTGAGATCGGGCCAGCAATGGCGGTGAACGAGTTCGGCGAGCCGCTCGATGACCCGGCGTTCGACGCCGCGTCCTCCGGCTTGGTACGCGAACGTGGAATCCGTGAACCGCTCGCATACTACCCATCGGCCGGCTTGGAGGTTGGGCTCGATCACCTTGGCCAAATGCTGGGCGCGGGCGGCAAAGATCAGCAGCGTCTCGGTCAGCGGATCCACGGTTTCATCGCGCTCGGCGAGGAGCATGGACCTCACTTCCTCCGCCAGCGGCGTACCGCCGGGTTCCCGCGTCGCAACACCATCCAACCCACGATCCTTGATCAACTGCAGGACGAAGTCCGCGTTGGTGCTCTTGCCGGCACCCTCGCCTCCCTCGATGGTGATGAAGCGGCCTCGGGGCATCGGCTGCTACCGCTGGTAACGCCTTACGGCCTTGTTGTGGTCCTCGAGATCCGTGGAGAACTCGCTGGAGCCATCGCCGCGGGACACGAAGTAGAGTTCCTCGCCGTCCGCCGGATGCAGGGCCGCTTCGATCGCCGCGCGCCCCGGGAGCGCGATGGGCGTCGGCGGCAAGCCGTGGTGTCGGTAGGTGTTGTGCTTGTTGTCGTCATCGGCCAGGTGGGCCCGGGTCAGGTTGCCGTCGAAGGCCGAACCCAGCCCGTAGATGACCGTCGGGTCGGACTGCAGCCTCCATCCCCTCGCGAGACGACGGACGAAGACCCCGGCGACACGGGGACGATCCGCAGCCAGTCCCGTCTCCTTCTCGATGATCGAGGCCAGGATCAGGGCCTCGTCGCGCGTCTCGAAGGCCGTGTCCTTGTCGCGTCCGGCCCAGCACTCCCCGAGCACGGCGTTCATCCGGTGGTTGGCGCGACGCAGCAACGACGACGCCTTGTGGCCGCGTTTGAACTGGTAGGTGTCCGGGAAGAACCGGCCCTCGGGGTCGCCCGGCGGCAGGTCCAGCCGCTCCATGAGATCCCCGCGGACAACGCCGGCGAGATCGAATTCGATCCGCCGATCCGCCTGTAGTTCGTCGAGCACCGTGGCAATCGTGCTTCCCTCGACGACGAGGAAACGGTACCTGACCACGTCGCCCCGGGTCAGCCGGTCCAGCAGCGCCCACGGCGTCTCGCCGGGTGCGACGCGGTACTCGCCGCTCTGCACCGCGGTCTGCAGGCCATGCTTCTGCGCGAGTTGGGAGAACAGCCACGGGTTCGCCACACCCCGTTTACCGAGCATGTGGGCCAACGCATTGAAGGAAGAAGCGGGCTCGACGATGAAGACGATCTCCTCGGCGACCGGCAGCGGCTCCTCCGACCAGCGCTCGAGGTAGACGTGGAATCCCACCAGGAAAGCAATACCAAGGACGATCACGGCCGCAGGTAGCAGCAGGATGCGTTTTTTCACCTACGACCTCCAGGTGAGCGGTGCCGGGCCTTAAACCCGCAAGGTCTCACACCTCGGTGAATATCAGGCTGCCGTTGGTGCCACCGAAGCCGAACGAGTTGGACAGTGCCGCGCGAATGGGCATGGCCCGCGGTTTGTGGGGCACGTAGTCGAGATCGCATTCGGGGTCGGGGTTGTCGAGATTGATGGTCGGTGGCGCGATGTTCTTCGCCACGGCAAGCACCGTGAAGATGCCTTCGACGGCACCCGCCGCGCCCAGTAGATGGCCGATCATCGACTTGCTTGAACTGATCGCCACGCACGTCTTGTCGCCGAACACGGCCTTGATCGACAGCGTCTCGGCGACGTCGCCCTGGGGCGTGGAGGTGCCGTGGGCGTTGATGTAGTCGATGTCGTCCACGCCGAGGTCGGCGTCGGCCATGGCGTTGCGCATCGAGGCCACGGCGCCGTGGCCGTCGTCCGGTGGGCTGGTGATGTGGAACGCGTCGGCACTCATCCCGAACCCGGCGAGTTCGCAGTAGATCGATGCGGCGCGCGCGCGGGCGTGTTCATAGTCCTCGATCACCAGGACGCCGGCCCCGTCGCCCAGGACGAACCCGTCGCGGTCGCGATCCCAAGGGCGGCTGGCGCGTTGCGGGTCGTCGTTGCGGGTGGACAGCGCTTTCATGGAGGCGAATCCGGCCACGGTCACGGGCGAGGTCGCCTGTTCGGCACCGCCGACCACCATGACGTCGGCCTCGCCGTTCTGGATCATCCGCATGCCGAAGCCGATGTTGTGGGTCCCGGTGGTGCACGCCGTGACGACGGCGATGTTGGGACCGCGGAAGCCGTACTGGATGGACAGCTTGCCGGCGATCATGTTGATGATGCTCGACGGCACGAAGAAAGGCGATACCCGTCCAGGACCGCGGTCCATGCAGGTCGAGTGGGTCGCCTCGATGGTGTTGATGCCGCCGATGCCGGAGCCGATGGCAACGCCGACGCGGTCGCCGTCGACACCGTCGTCGATGCCCGCGTCGCGCACCGCCTGAATGCCAGCGATGAGACCGTACTGAATGAAGGGGTCGAGCCGGCGGGCTTCCTTGCGCTCGAGGTAGTCGTCGACGGCGAGATCCTTGACCCCGGCACCGATGGTCACGCTGTGGCCGCTGGTGTCGAAGTCGGTGATCGACCGGGCACCGCTCTCGCCCGCCAGGGCATTGTGCCAACCGTCCTCGACGCTGTTGCCGATGGGCGACAGCATGCCGAGACCGGTGACAACGACTCGTCGTCTACTCATACGGGAAGATGCGTCCAGACGCGGGGTGATCCGCTTGCAGGACCTACTGGTGAGCCAGGATGTAGTCGATGGCCTCTCGGACCGTGGTGATGTTTTCCGCTTCCTCGTCCGGGATCTCGGTCTCGAACTCCTCTTCGAGGGCCATCACGAGTTCCACCGTATCCAACGAGTCTGCACCGAGGTCGTCAACAAACGACGCCTCGTCCTTGACCTCCTCTTCTTTGACGCCCAATTGCTCGCAGATGAGTCGTTTGACGCGTTCGTCGACACTGCTCATGGTTCGAGACTCCTTTTCAAATGCTTACGTGTACCCATTCCCGTACCGACGAAGTCGGAGGCGTGCCCGCCGATCGCCGTGGGTGCACCTGTGCGCGACTGCGAGGCAGCTACGCGCGCGACGACCTTACCCACGGCCCGGCGCTGCGGGCGCGTAAGTGTATCTGCTTTTGTCCGGCGGCGTCGCCCTGCGGGCGCGCCCACGGGGCGTGATCGAGAATGCGGCGCACTCTCTTGCCGATGATGATCGAAAGAGAGGATTGGGTCATCCACCATGGAGGCAAACAATGGAGTGCCCTTCGCCCCGCCTTCCCGGCCGAACCGTCCACCGTGTCGAGAGCGTGTGTACGCGAACACGGGCGACTGCGGGTCGCTACGCAAGTCAGGGTCGCCCCTACGCGAAGTGCAGGCCGCCGTTGACGTGCAGGGTCTCCCCCGTGATGTAGGCGGCTGCGTCGCCTGCCAGGAAGGACACCGCGTCGGCCACGTCGTCGACGCTTCCCATGCGCCCGAGGGCCGTCCGCGTCACCATGGCCTGGCGTTGCTCGTCCGTCAGTTCGCGGGTCATGTCCGTGTCGATGAATCCCGGCGCCACCGCATTCACCGTGATGCCACGGCTGCCCACCTCCTGGGCGAGGGAGCGTGTCAGTGCTTCGATTCCCGCCTTCGTCGCCGCGTAGTTCGCCTGTCCGGCGTTGCCCATGCGGGCGACCACCGAGCTCAAGTTGACGATCCGACCCCAACGGGCGCGCATCATGCCCCTGAGCAGCGCGCGGCAGAGTCGATACGCTCCCGTGAGATTGGTGTCGAGTACCCCGGACCATTGTTCCGGCGTCATGCGCAGCAGCAGGTTGTCGCGTGTCACCCCGGCGTTGTTGACGAGCACCAGGGGCGCGCCGAAACGTTCCTGGATGTCCTTGACGCCCTCCTCCACCGAGGCGTCGTCGTCGACGCGCATCTCGATGGCGGTCCCATCGTCGCGGAGGTTCTCGGCGATCGCCGCCGCGCCCACGACCGTGGTGGCCGTACCGACGACGAACAGGCCGTCGGCGGCGAGTTGGGCAGCGATGGCCGTGCCGATGCCCCGGCTCGCCCCGGTGACCAGGGCCACCTTGCGTTCGCCGACACTCACGCCTCGGCCTCCAGCGCGGTTGCCAGCCGGCCCACGCTGTCGATGGGATACACGTTCAGCGAGCGGTCGATGCGCCGCGCGAGGCCGGCAAGCACGTTGCCGGGGCCGCACTCGACGAAATTTCGAACCCCGGTGGCGGCCATCGCGGTCACCGATTGGGACCACAGCACGGGGGATACCAACTGCCCGATCAGGTTCCTGCGGATCGCTGCGGCGTCCGAAATCGCCTCTGCACCAACGTTCTGCACAACGGGAACCGTCGGTGCGTGCATCTCGATGGCATCGAGCAAGTCGGCCAGCGGTGCCGCCGCCGGCGCCATCAACTCGCAATGGGATGGAACGCTGACGTCCAAGGGGACGGCGCGTCGCGCACCCCGGTCCTTGCAGGTCGCCACGGCCGCGTCCACGGCCGTCCGAGCGCCGGCGATGACCACCTGACCCGGCGAGTTGTAGTTGGCGGGCGTGACGACACCCTCGACCGAGGCGCAGCACGCGGCAACGACCTCGTCGTCGAGACCCAGGATCGCCGCCATCGCGCCCTCACCCGGAGCCACCGCGTCCTGCATCAACTTCCCCCGTTCGTGGACCAGGCGAACGGCATCGCCGAATTCCAGCACCCCGGCCGCCACCAGCGCGGAGTACTCGCCGAGGCTGTGCCCGCCGACCACGGTGGGCGACGGTCCGCCGCGTCTCGTCCACACGTCGAGCAGTGCCGTCGACACCGCGACCAGAGCCGGTTGCGTCACGGCGGTCTGGTTGAGATCTTCCTCGGGTCCTTCCCGGATGATGCCGGCGAGATCGAATCCCACCGCCGCCGAAGCCGCCTCGAGACGCTCGCCGACAAGGGGTTCCTCGGCCGCGACATCGGCGATCATGCCCACCGCCTGGGCACCCTGTCCCGGGAAAACGAACCCCCAACCCATTGATCCTCCCCCTACTGAACACCCGCGGCCACACGGTCCACGGAACCCGTCGCCAGCGCATCCATGGCTTGGCGAACCGCGCTGGCGTAACCCGTGCGATCCGCCCCACCGTGACTCTTCACCACCACCCCGGCCACGCCCAACAGACTCGCGCCGTTGTAGGTCTGCGGATTGTACGCATCCCGCACCCGGTCCAGTCGCTTGTGCAACATCGCCTTGGCCAGGGCGACCCCGGGGGACGCGTCGGCGAGTTCCTTCGCCAGCAGATGGCGCGCCATCTGTGCGGCACCCTCCGACGCCTTGAGCGCGATGTTGCCGGCAAAACCGTCGGTGACGACGATGTCCGTGACCCCGTCGAACAGCTGGTGGGGTTCGACGAAACCCGCGTAGTGGACTCGGTCGTCCGCGTCCAGCAGACGGGCCGCCGCCCGCACCTCGGGCGGACCCTTGCTGACCTCCGAACCGATGTTGAGCAGACCGACGGACGGCGACCTGCGCCTGTCCCCCCGATGCTCCTGCTGCCCGTCCCCGACCGCCGCGGCTGAAGCCATCAGGGCGAACTGGTGCAACTGCTCGGCCGACGAGCCGATGTTGGCACCCAGGTCGAGCATGCGGAAGCGGCCGCCGTCGGCCGCGCCAAGGGTCTTGACGATGGCTGGTCGCCTAACGCCCGGGAGCAGTCCGACCAGGTGGCGCGACAGCGCAACCAGGGCACCGGTGCTGCCGGCGCTGACGACGGCGTCCGCCCCGCCACTCGCCAAGGTGCCGATCGCGGCGCGAATCGAGGAAGCCGTTGTACCGCGGAGGGTCTCACGCAGGGAATCCTCCACTTCGAGACGACGCGGTACATGCACGACCTCGTGAGGGGTTCCTTCCAGCAATGGCGCGATGACGGCCGCATCGCCAAAAAATGTCAACGTCGGCGCGGGGGCCAATGACCCGATGGCCTGCTCCGACCGGCTCGAGGTGTCAATCTCCTCGCCGCGGGCGTTGCTTGCGCACCGAAGGGCATCCAAGGCGCCCGATACCAACACGGTCGGCGAGGCATCGCCCCCCAACGTATCGATGGCAATGCGAATGGGACCGTCCGCGATGCAGGACCTCCCCAGGTTCTAGTCTCGCGCCTCGACGACCTTGCGCCCCCGGTAGTAGCCATCCTCCGTGACGTGGTGCCGACGATGGATTTCGCCGGTGGTCGAATCGGTGGACAGCGTCGGGTTCGCCAATGCGTGATGGGACCGGCGCTTGCCGCGCTTCGAGCGCGTCACCTTGTTCTGTTGTACGGCCATTGCGTGTTCTCCGTTACGCTCCGACGCGCCTAGGTACACGCGTCGAACACTCCATTCTACCGGGCTATCGGGCTATCGGGCGGTCGTGCCGCCCGGCTTCCAATCCTCCAGCACGCCGAAAGGATTCGCGGTGCTGCGTCCCTCGGGCTGGTCGAGGAACTCCCTTAACTCGGTCGCATGCGGACACTTGCTGCGGTCGACGCAGGCGACGGAGGGGACGTTCAGCAGCAGATCGTCTTCGATCAGGTCACTGACCGTCACCGACCGCGCATCGCAGACCACCACGTCGACGGTCGGCATCAGGGCGTCGGCATCGTCCTCTCGGCCGACCACCCGGAAGTCGATGTCGGCGTCGACGTCCACGGCCAGCGTCTCCGAGCATCCTCCGCAGCAGACGTACGCGGTCAACGCGCACTTACCGGTCACCCGCGCTCGACCCTCGTGGTCGACACCGAAGTCCAGCGATACACGGACCTCGTCGCCGACCAGCAGGCCGCCGAGTCGTTCGAAGGCCGCCGCATGGACGGCACCCCGCCAAGACCCACCGGCTCGCGCCAGCCTTGCGACGTTCAATCGAGGCGGCGCGGACCGGGATCCGACGCCGCTGGACGTATTGAGGACGGACGTGGACAACGACGACCCGCCGCGACCAACTTTGGCGGCGCGGATGATATGGTCGCCGCCACTGAGTGTCAAAGAACGGGCCGCGTGGCCGAACACCGCTCAACGTGGTGCAAACGCGTCGTCCGGCGAACGGAATGGGACGACCGGCAATGGCATCGGACGGGGAACCAGGATCATCGGAGGGGCAAGGTGCCGGCCTGGTCCTGGCATCGGCTTCACGCTATCGGCGCGATCTGCTCGGCCGCTTCGGTCTGACGTTCACCGTTGACGCGGCGGAGATCGACGAGACGCCTTTGGACGGCGAGTCTCCGCGCACCCTGGTGCAGAGGCTGTCGATCGCCAAGGCCCGCGCGGTGGCGAAGCGCTGGCCGAACGCGGTGGTCGTGGGTTCCGATCAGGTGGCGACCTTCGACGGTCGGATCGTGGGCAAGCCCGGCTCCGCCGAAGCTGCCGTCGGCCAACTTCTCACCTTTGGCGGACGTCGGGTCGACTTCCTTACCGGTCTCGCCGTCTTGAATGCGGCGGTGGATCGACTCTCGACCCACGTGGATGTGACGACAACCCGGTTTCGGAACACGACCGAGGAGGACATCCGGCGGTACGTGGACCTCGACCAGCCGTTGGACTGTGCCGGCGGCATCCGTCTGGAAGGGCGTGGCCCCTGTCTGCTCGAGGGCGTTGACACCGAGGATCCGACTGCGGCCATCGGCCTGCCCCTCATCAAGCTCGCGGCACTGCTACGCGCGGAAGGGATCAATCCACTTCGGCCGACGTAAGGGTACGCCCCCGTTCGCCCCTACGGGGGCTGTCGAAAGTGTTCGAACTCTGGCGGCAGGGGGGCGGTGAACCGCATGGGGCCGTCGCCGACGGTCAGTTCCAATTCGCTGGCGTGGAGCATGAGCCGCCCAAAGGCGCGCGACTCACCATGCGCATACTTGTCGTCGCCGAGAATGGGACAACCCGAAGCTGCGGCGTGAACGCGGATCTGATGCGTTCGTCCGGTGCGGGGATAGGCCGCGAGCCAGGTCGCTTCGCCGAGTTCCTGGACCACGGCGAACACGGTGCACGCCGGCCCGCCGGCATCGGACACCCGCACGCGACGCTCGCCGTTGGCCAGAACGTAGCGCTCGAGGGGCTTGTCGACGGTGCGCACACGTGGGGGCCAACACCCCGAAACGACGAGGTCGTAGCGTTTCTTCACGTTGCCGCGGCGAAACTGGCCGTGCATGGCGAGCAGCGCTCGGCGGCTCTTCGCCACGGCGAGGCACCCCGAGGTATCCCTGTCGATGCGGTGCACGAGTTCGTAGGGCGTCGACGGATCGAAACGGCGCAGCGTCTCGACCACGCCGAACGACACGCCGCTACCACCGTGCACGGCCAGGCCCGATGGCTTGTTCAGCACGATGAGGTCGTCGTCGTGATAGACGGCGTTCGACAGGAGTCCCTCGTAGGCACGAGGTGGGGCCTGCCCCTGGGTTTCGCCGCGTCCCGGATACTCTCTATGGGGCGGTATGCGTATCTTGTCGCCCCGCTGCACGCGATAGCTCGCCCGCGCCCGCGAACCGTTCACCCGGACCTCGCCGCGGCGGACCATCCGATAGATGCGGCTCCTCGGCAGACCCTTGAGCCTGGCGAGCAGGTAATTGTCGAGCCGTTGGCCCTGTTCGTCGCCAACTTCCACGATGGCTACCGGTCTCGCGTTCATACCCCTGTTGAATTTCCAGCCGATTGAAGGACTTGCCATGCTGTGCTATGGTGCCCGTCACGTGCGGTCAACATCTTTCGGGTCGACGGAATCGGCCTAGGCAAGGTCCGACCCCACGCAACGTCAGATTCACGAGTTATACAACGATTAACGCCTCGAAGCGCGGAACCATCGTCAGAACACTGCCACGTTGGACAAACGACCAACGTGGGCGAAAGCCCCCCGCCGATTCCAAACCACGATATGTCGCGACCACGCAGGTCGGCATGCCGTTAGATGTCGCGGGAAGGAACCCGAACGCCAGGAGAACAAGCCAACGCGTTCGTTGGGAGATGTAGCCATCCAGGGTAGGCCTTGCCCGACGGGCGAGGCAGACGCGCGCGGTGAATGCGGCTGTCAACTGGCACTCCGCCAGGCGACCGCAGTAGCGACGAAGAACCGTTTCGGGGTGTTTCGCAAACACGGAAACACCAACATGAAACGCATGCTAGTCAACGCGACCCAACCGGAGGAGGTCCGGGTCGCCTTGGTCGACGGTCAGAAACTCTACGACCTCGACATCGAAAACCGTTCCTACGAACAGAAGAAGGCCAATATCTACAAGGCCCGGGTCGCCCGGGTCGAGCCCAGCCTCGAAGCCGCCTTCGTCGATTTCGGATCCGACCGACACGGCTTCCTGCCGGTGAAGGAAATCGCCCGCTCCTGCTTCAAGAAGCCGGTCGAGGGCCGCGTCAACATCCAGGACGTCCTCGAAGAGGGCCAGGAACTCATCGTCCAGGTGGAGAAGGAGGAGCGCGGCAACAAGGGTGCCGCCCTCACCACGTTCCTGAGCCTCGCCGCCCGCTACCTGGTCCTGATGCCGAACAACCCCCGCGCCGGTGGCATCTCCCGGCGCATCGAAGGCGACAACCGCGACTCGCTGCGCGATGCGCTGTCGAGCCTGGACATTCCCAACGGCATGGGCGTCATCGTGCGCACCGCCGGGATCGGACGTGATGCGGACGACCTCAAATGGGATCTCGACTACCTGCTGCAGTTGAACGAAGCCGTCGACAAGGCCGCCCGGGAACTCGCCGCACCGAAGCTCCTCTACCAGGAGAGCAACGTCATCGTGCGCGCCATCCGGGACTGCCTCAGGCGCGATATCGGCGAAGTGCTGATCGACGGCAAGGACGCCTTCGAGCAGGCCCACGAGTTCATCGATCCCGTGATGCCGCAGTACAAGAGCCGCATCAAGTTCTACGACGAGCCCGTGCCGCTTTTCAGTCGCTACCAGATCGAGAGCCAGATCGAGACCGCGTTCCAGCACGAGGTCAAGCTGCAGTCCGGAGGCAGTGTCGTCATCGACCCGACGGAAGCCCTGGTGTCGATCGACATCAACTCGGCACGCGCCACCAAGGGGGCCGACATCGAGGAGACCGCTCTCAATACCAACCTCGAGGCGGCCGACGAGGTCGCTCGTCAGCTTCGCCTCCGGGATGTCGGCGGCCTGATCGTCATCGATTTCATCGACATGGTCTCGAACAAGAACCAGCGCGCCGTGGAGACGCGCATGGCAGAGGCTCTGCAGGCCGACCGCGCCCGGGTCCAGATCGGCCGAATATCCCGATTTGGCCTGATGGAGATGTCGCGCCAGCGCCTGCGGCCGTCGCTGGAGGAATTGACTACCGAGATCTGCCCGCGCTGTACCGGCCAAGGGCGCATTCGCGATATCAAGTCACTCGCGCTGTCGATCCTTCGCGTGGTCGAGGAGGAATCCTTGAAGGAGCGGAGTTCGATCGTCCGCGCGCGGGTGCCGCTCAGCGTCGCCGCCTACCTACTGAACGAAAAGCGCCAGGAAGTCGCGGACATCGAGGCGCGTACCGACACCCACATCGTCGTGGTGCCGGCAATGGATCTGGAAACGCCGCAGTACAGCATCCAGCGTATTCGCGAAGATACCGCGGAGACGGAAGGCAGCGTGCCGAGCTATGAACTGACCGCACCCGTTTCCACCGACACTCCCGAGATCCGCGACAGCCGTCCGGGAGCGCCCCAATCCCAAGCGCAGGAAGCGGCCGTCAGGGTCGTTCAGGTTGCCCCGCCGCCGTCCACGGCGGACGAGCCGTCGAAGACGGTTGCACCGAAGGTGGATCCCCAGAGTGGCCGCTTGGCCCGCATGCTGCGCTCCGTGGGTACGAACCTGTTCGGCGGGACTCCTCCTCCCGAACCGGTAGCGCAACCCAAGCCCGTCGCCAAGGGTCGTCGCCGCCGGTCGGGCGATAGTCGTGGCCAGGCATCGACAGCGCCACGAACCAGTCGTCGCCCGGCACAATCCTCGGAGCGCGGCGCACCGCGTGCCGAAACCCAGCGCGATGGCCGGTCCGGCGAAGGACGGAGTCGTCGCCGGCGCGGTCGCCGAGAGGACGACGACCAGGCTCGGTCGAGAGACTCTCGTACCAAGGAGGCGACCTCCGGCGAGCAGCCTCAACGGGATGACTCGCGACGACGCAGGGATTCGCGTGGCGCGACTTCCTCCCAGGACAGGGGTCCGCAACGCGAATCGAAAAACGGCAAGGGTCGCCACCGCGAACACCCCTCGGAGAGTGACGATACCAAACCGGACACTGCCGCGAACATCGGCGAGAGCAGACGCAAACCCCGCCGCGACCGGGCCTCGCTATCAGGTGGGGACCGAGCGCAACGGGACCAGCGACCAGCACGCACGCCCGAGGGCGCGCCCAAGCCCGCAGCACCCCCGGAAACGGTGCCCAGCGAGGCGGCCCAAGAGCCCGTCGTGTCGGCGGCACCCGCCGAGACCGGGCCGTTGGCGGCAGCCGGTCGCGCCAGCAACGACCCGCGTGTGGCCCGTCGACTCAGACGCGAACATCCCGCCGAGACTCCTCCCGAGCAGCCGAACACGGCCGAGGTCGACGACACGGCTAAAGAACCCGCTGCGCGTCAGGAGATCGCCGAGGACGTGAAACCAGTGCCGAAGGTTCCTGTTCCCGAGCCTGCGGCTGCTGAGCTGGATACTCCCAAGCCCGCTCCCGAGCCTGCGGCTGCTGAGCTGGATACTCCCAAGCCCGCTGCTCCCGAGCCTACTGTTTCCGAGCCTGTCGAGGCCGCCGGCAAGGCACCGAGCGATGCCGCGGAGGCACCGGAACCGCCTCCGCCGTCGAGTCTCGGCCGGGCCAGCAACGACCCTAGGGAGGCGCGAAAACGCCGGCAGGCTGGCTAATGCGCAGGGGCGACCCTCATAAGCGCTAACTTCCGGGCAGGACATCCGGCGAGAGCCGATGTCGGGCGTCGAACTCCCAACGGGGGACCGACAACCGCCACGGACGGAACATCGCCCGTTTCAAACGATCCGGGGATGCAGGCTTGCGCGCGCGAACGCCTGGCCGACGTCGTCGAGGGGGTTGTCCACCCTTATCCCCACCGCGATCCCCACCGCGCCTCGGTTGATTGAGGACCGTCGGCGTGGACAAGGCGTGGACAACCCCGCCAACGCTGTGCCATTGATCCCCTGGGTGGCACCGACGAAGGCTTGGCGTACCGAGTGGACCGCTGGCCGAACCGCACGGGCCTTCGTCTTGCCGAGGAGCGTTTTCCACCGGCTGTCCACGGACGCGATCCCCTCAGCCACCAAAGCGGCGGTGGGCAGGCGGTGGGAAACGCGGTGCCGGATCAACGACAGACCCGTTCACCTCGACGAAGGCGGCGACCTGCCCGATGGTCCGAATCCGTCGGGCCGGAACATCGCCTGTTTCAAACGATCCGGGGCGTTGGGTCGCCGCGCGCCAACGCCGCGTCGTGAACCGGTCGCGCCGCCGGAGGGGTCGGCGTTCTGAGGTCGCTCGACAACGCCTGGGACGGAACATCGCCCATTTCAAACGGTCCGGGGTGGTTGGGTTGCCGCGCGCGAAGCCGCGCCGTGAACCGGAAGTCGCCATTTGCCGAGGTCGTCGATGGGGTTACCCACCCTTTCTCCACCCCGCCTCGTTTGATTGAGGACCGTCGGCGTGGACAAAGCGTGGACAACCCCGCCAACGCTGTGCCATCGACCGAAAGGGAGTCCGTTTCCGTGC
>LXNJ01001036.1_pt1 | contig 17267 bp, 14 predicted proteins | sample 809081 | NCBI WGS metagenome assembly LXNJ01 (sample SAMN04870510, study PRJNA318959) | sponge metagenome | biome: sponge; feature: marine sponge reef; material: water | host: Petrosia ficiformis | place: Greece: Milos, Mediterranean Sea | collected 2013-05-29 | depth 5-7 m
CGGCGAACTTTTCCACACAATCGTTGCCCGTCAGTTCAGGGTGTTGCGCGACGGCGATCGTTTCTGGTACCAGCGTAGCCTATCGCAAGATGAACTTAGAGAAATAGAAGAAACAAGTCTCGCCGATATTATCCGCAGAAACACAGATGTTGGAAGTGAAATCAGCGTCAACGCATTTATCATTGAGTAGCTGAATTGAAAAGGAAGCACTATTAAGAATCGGGCGTTTTTGAGACCAGATCTCAAAAAATTGCTGTTACTTTTCCCAAGAAACTCAATTCATGTGAGATGATTGCTTGCTACAAAGGAAATTTTAACAGTCCATGAGTTACCGAGAAACTTTTATGATTCGTGGCTAATCATCTGATCTCATTGAAATTTCAGGACCCGATAGTTCTTCTTTACGGGAAGCTCTTTAACCTTATCTTAACAAAAACAAAATAGTTTCTTGACAAGACCCAATATATTGTGTTTAAATAGACTTCACGTACAAGATAAGCAACATATCTTGTGCGTGGCCCGGAAGGCAATGTTTATAAGGAACAAAAAAGGAGGAGAATGTGCCTGGAGATAAGACCCCCCCCGAAATCGTTGCTAATGGAACATCCGATCATAAAACTACAACAGTTGATGAGCAAAAAGCCCAGGCTCAAGAACCTTCTCCAGAACACGTAAAAGCTCCAAGCGACACCATAGATATCCCTGCAGAAACGATTGACGCCTTCGGCGGGGACAAGCTCAGGGCTCGGGTTTTTTACGAAAAATACGCTCTTCGCGACATAAAGGGAGAAATAATAGAAAAAACTCCAGAGCAAATGTGGCGAAGGGTGGCCAAGGAAATAGCCTCACCCGAAGAAAAAAAAGAACTGAGGAAACAGTGGGAGGAGAATTTCTACTGGCTCCTTTCCGATTTCAAATTCATACCTGGTGGAAGAATCCTCTTCGGAGCCGGTCAGAAGAGAAGAGCCACGCTCCTTAACTGCTACTACATGCCCATAAAGGAAGATTCCATAGAAGGAATATTCGAGTGGTGCAAGGAGGCCGCCAGGACCTATTCTTTCGGCGGAGGAGTCGGAACCGACATATCGATCCTGAGGCCGAAAGGCTCCCCGGTGAACAATTCAGCCATATACTCGACGGGAGCAGTCTCTTTCATGGATCTTCTCTCCACAACGACCGGAACCATAGGACAGGCGGGAAGAAGAGGGGCTCTGATGATAACCATCAAAGTCGATCATCCAGACATAATGGAGTTTCTCGACATAAAAAACGATGAGGCGAGATCAAAGGTCCAGTTCGCCAACATCTCGGTTAAGGTGGATGACAAGTTCATGGAGGCTGTGGAAAAAGACACAGATTACGAACTCACCTTCTCAAACGAGAAAACCGAAATAAAAAGAACCGTGCGGGCCCGCCAAATATGGGAAAAACTGGTCAAATCAGCATGGTCCTCGGCCGAGCCCGGACTTATTTTCTGGGACACGGTTAAGAGGTACTCGCCTACCGAATACGCCAACATGGAAGTAAACGGAGTGAACCCATGCAGCGAGCAGGCACTTGAGGATTACGGGAACTGCTGTCTTGGAAACGTAAATCTCTCTATGTTTGTCAAAAATGCCTTTGAGAAAGATGCAGCGATAGAGTGGGAGGATCTCGAGAAGGCTTTTCACTACAGCGTCAGATTCCTTGATGACATCTTGGACTACAACATCGAAAAACATCCTCTAAGTTTCCAGACAAAAGCATCTATGAGATCAAGGAGAATAGGAGTCGGATTCACCGGCCTAGGGGACATGCTTGCGAAGCTCAACATAAAATACGATACGCACGAAGGTATAAAGTTCACCGACGAGCTTTTCGAGCACGTAAAGAATATCGTTTACGAAGCCAGTTCCGATCTTGCCAAGGAGAAGGGGACTTTCCCTGTGTTTGACCTCAAAACCCATATCGCAAATCCGTTCGTAAAAAGCATGCGTGATAATGTGATGAGCAAGATAAAGAAGCAGGGTCTTAGAAACGCGTGCATACTCACGGTCCCTCCTGTAGGAAGCGGTTCTGTTCTCGCGGGGACCACAAGCGGAGTCGAGCCCATGTTCGCCCTGTCTTATCTCCGACGCTCGGAATCCCTGTCGGAAGGAGAATTCAAGGTTTATCATCCGCTGGTATCGGAGTACATGGAGAAATCTGGACTGGATAACGAGGCGGATCTTCCAGACACGTTCGTCACCTCCCACGAGATAGAACCGGAGATGCGGGTACGCATGCAAGCCGCAATCCAGAAGCACATAGATTCATGCATATCAAGTACCGTGAATCTTCCCAAAGACATAAGCCTTGAGGAAGTTGAGAAGATATATTTTCTTTCTTGGAAGCTTGGCTGTAAGGGAGTAACCGTCTACAGAGAAGGTTCCAGGGAAGGGATACTGATAACAGAAGAACAAGCAAAAGAAAAAACAAACTCTCCACCCCGGGATGAAGGGATGTCAACCACCCACTCCAACCTCACACCATCCCCTCATCCCTCTCAAAAAGAAACGGTAAAACCTGTCACAAGACCCCAAGTCTTGGAAGGGTTTACCGAGGCGATTAAAACTGGGTATGGGAATCTCTACGTGACTGTAAACAGTTACGAAGGCAAGCCGTTTGAAGTTTTTGTCCAGATTGGGAAATCTGGATTTACTACGATGGCGGATGCCGAGGCAACTGGAAGGCTGATATCTCTGTCTCTGAGGTCTGGGGTCGATGTCAGAGATGTCGTGGAACAGCTGGAGGCCATTGGAGGTTCCTCACCAGTTTTTTCGGGGGGTAGGGTTATAATGTCCGTCCCCGACGCCATAGCTAAAGTGCTAAGAAGCCATTTCGTCACGAAGGAAAAAACCAGCGACGAAGTCGGCCCAGCCATGGAAGCAAATGGCAGCACCCAGAAGGTCTCAACGGACCTTATCCTTGAGCAATGCCCGGATTGCGGAAGCAGGGCACTTGCTTTTGAATCGGGTTGCGTTACCTGTAGGGGTTGCGGATTCTCGAAGTGCAGCTAGGTCCCCCGCGGGCCAAACTTCAAAAAGGGTGATTACTCTCCCACTCTGGCGCGCGCTATCCTCAGTTTTTTATCAAGTTCTTCTCTTTGTGAGGGTTCTGCGTCTTGAAGCTCGTCAATTTCTCTCTGAAAAGTCTCGGCATCTTTTCTAGCAGCCGCGACATCGACTTCTTCGGGATCCTCCGACTGGTCGGTGAGAATGCTGATGGTATCATCCTTTACGTCCGCAAGACCGCCATGGATTATGAGCGTGTTTTCTCCCGACTCCTCGGTCTTGAACCTGAGTCTCCCGGGAAAAAGTACTGAGAGAAAAGGCACGTGACCCGGCAAAACGCCGAACTCTCCCATCTGGCCTGGAGCGACCAGTTCCTCAACCTCGCCGTCAAACACGAGCTTTTCGGGGGTTATTATTTTGAGTCGCAATTTTTCAGCCAATTTTCAAATCTCCCGTCAGGAAGCGATTGACGCCGCCTTTTCGCGCACTTCGTCAAGATTGCCCACCATGTAGAAAGCCTGTTCGGGAATATCATCCATGCTGCCCGAGATAATCTCGCCGAAGGCCTCTATGGTTTGTTTGATAGGCACGTATTTCCCTGGAGTACCCGTAAACTGCTCGGCCACGTGGAAAGGCTGTGAAAGATATCTCTGAACCTTTCTGGCGCGGGCAACTGTAAGTTTGTCCTCTTCTGAGAGTTCATCCATACCAAGAATCGCGATTATCTCCTGGAGCTGCTTGTAGCGCTGCAGAACTTCCTGAACGTCTCTAGCGACCCTGTAGTGATTGTCTCCGACTATTTTTGGATCGAGAATATTCGAAGTCGAGTCAAGGGGATCCACAGCGGGATATATTCCTAGTTCGGTGAGCTGTCTTGAAAGAACAATTGTACCGTCAAGGTGGGCGAAGGTAGTCGCGGGGGCAGGGTCCGTAAGGTCGTCCGCCGGAACATAAATCGCTTGCACAGAGGTGATTGAACCTTTCACAGTCGAAGTAATTCTCTCCTGAAGTTCCCCAAGGTCAGTTGACAGAGTCGGCTGGTAACCAACAGCGGAAGGCGTTCTTCCAAGAAGAGCTGACACCTCAGAACCTGCCTGGGTGAAACGGAAGATGTTATCAATAAAAAGAAGTACGTCCTGACCCTGAGTGTCACGGAAATACTCAGCAAGTGTAAGCGCGGTAAGCGCGACTCGGGCTCTCGCTCCGGGTGGCTCGTTCATCTGTCCGAATATGAGTCCTGTGTTTCCAAGAACCCCCGATTCCTTCATTTCCCAGTAAAGATCGTTCCCCTCTCTGGTTCTCTCTCCCACTCCGCCGAAAACCGAATAACCACCGTACTCCTTGGCTATGTTGTGGATAAGCTCCATAAGCAAGACTGTCTTGCCTACCCCCGCTCCACCGAAAAGACCGATTTTCCCACCTTTAAGAAAAGGAGCAAGGAGATCTATAACCTTTATGCCCGTCTCGAAAAGCTCCATCTTGGTGCTCTGTTCGACGAACTCGGGCGCGGGACGGTGAATGGGCCAGCGTTCCTCAGTCTCTACGGGACCGGCTTCATCTATGGGTTCTCCAATAACGTTAAGCAGTCTTCCGAGAGCTTCCTTGCCGACGGGAATAGTTATTCCATCGCCGGTGTTAAGGGCATCCTGTCCTCTTTTAAGCCCTTCGGTAGAATCCATGGCGATGCATCTTACGCGGCCTCCGCCGAGCTGCTGGGCAACTTCTAAAACCAGGTTCCACTCAGTTTCCCCAAGCGCAGGATTCGTCACCTTGAGAGCCGTAAACACGGTGGGAAGAGTTCCTTCCGAGAATTCGATGTCCACCACGGGACCCGTTACCTGAATTATTTTCCCCATCTGGTCGTCGGCCCCATCTGCCATATCGCTGCCTACACCACCTGCCGTAATCGCTGCTTCATTACTCATTTTTACTCATTGCCTCCTTTCCTTTGAGCTTCCGTACCGTTAACGATATCCATAAGCTCCGTTGTAATGATCGCCTGCCTGGTCTTGTTGAAAAGCAGGGTAAGTTTCGCTATCACCTCGTCCGCGTTGCTGGTTGCATTTTCCATTGCGGTCATGCGCGCCGCGTGCTCGCTTGTGAGCGATTCGTTCATGGCGCGTTCAATCCTCACCTGAACGTACTTTGGAAGAATTGAACCTATTATCTGTTCTTTTTCAGGCTCGAATATGTAATCAGAAGAACTCTCCGCACCACCGTCGTCAGTTTCCTGCGACGAAAGCGGAAGAAGCCTCTCAAACGTCATCTTCTGCGAAATAGCTGAAACAAAATGGTTATACGCAAGCACTATTTCGTCACTCTCCCCAGATCTAAACTCCTCTGTGAGAGCTACGGCCAGTTCTTCTGAGAACTTTCGGGAATTTTTTTCGTTCACACCTGTGTAGTATTTGCCTGTGGCAACCCCGTTTCTCGAAAAATAATCCCGCCCCCGTCTTCCGACGAAACTCAGCTTTATGCTCCCGGAGACCTCCTTCTGTTCCCCCACATAGTGCTGCATGTTTCTTATCAAAGCACTGTTGAAACTTCCGCAAAGCCCCCTGTCGGAAGTAAAAAACAGAACGTGTAGGTTCGTTTTTTCCTCTGGGACCCGAAGAAGGGGATGATCTTCCGATTCTGAAAGCGCCGCCACGTTTAGGACCACATCGCGGTACGCATCCGAATAAGGCCTATAGGCCATAAGCGCCGCCTGGGCCTTCTGCAGCCGCACCGCGGCTATGAGCTTCATAGCGCCCATTATCCGCCGCGTGCTTCTCACGCTTTTTATCTTTGTCGTTATCTGTTTAAGGCTTGGCATTATCCCTTCCCGCTAGTGTGTCAGGCAAGCTCGCCTAACTGGTTTTTAAGTTCGTCAAGCGCAGCCACAAGCTTTTCCTCAAGTTCGTCTGAGATGACTTTTTTCTCCTTTATTTCCGCCAGGTGCTCGGGGTACTTCGATTCAAGGAAAGAAGACATCTCCCTTTCGTATTTTCTCACCGCGGAGATCGGATAGTCATCAACATAGCCGTTTGTAACGGCAAATATGATCAGAATCTGCTTTTCAACCGCCTGCGGCTCGTACTGATCCTGCTTGAGGGCTTCTACAAGCCTGCTTCCCCGGGCAAGCTGATTCTGGGTTACCTTATCAAGATCGGAAGCGAACTGCGCGAACGCCTCGACCTCCCTGTACTGGGCAAGCTCAAGCCTCAGGGTTCCGGCGACGTTTTTCATCGCCTTTATCTGCGCGCTTCCCCCTACCCTGGAAACTGAAAGACCGACGTTAATCGCGGGGCGGACACCCGAGTAGAAAAGATCGCTCTCAAGGTATATCTGCCCGTCGGTAATGGAAATCACGTTTGTTGGAATGTAAGCGGAAACGTCGCCCGCCTGCGTTTCAATTATGGGAAGCGCCGTAAGAGAACCGCCTCCGTCCTCGTCTCTCATCTTGGCAGCACGCTCAAGAAGTCTGGAGTGAAGATAGAAAACGTCTCCCGGGTACGCCTCGCGTCCCGGCGGTCTCTTGAGAAGAAGCGAGAGCTGACGATACGACCACGCATGTTTTGTCAGATCATCGTATATTATGAGCGCGTGGCGTCCGCTGTCCCTGAAGTACTCTCCCATGGCGCAGCCGGAAAAAGGAGCCAGAAACTGAAAAGGCGCCGGCGTGCTGGCCGTAGCGGAGACTATGGTCGTGTACTTCATGGCGTCATGCTCCTTAAGCTTGTCGACGACCTGAGCCACGGTTGACTGTTTCTGTCCTATGGCCACGTATATGCAGTGAACGTCTTCTTCTCTCTGATTTATTATCGTGTCAATAGCGATAGCGGTCTTTCCAACCTGGCGGTCCCCCAAGATAAGTTCCCTCTGCCCCCTTCCTATCGGTATCATGGAATCAACGGACTTAAGCCCGGTCTGAAGGGGTTCGTTCACCGACTGGCGGTAGATGACTCCAGGGGCCTTTACCTCAATCTGCTTTGTTCCATCAGCAGCTATTTCGCCGAGACCGTCAATCGGCCTTCCAAGCGCGTCAACCACCCTTCCGCCAAGGGCGTCCCCGACTGGCACCTCGGCGATGCGCCCCGTGCGCTTTACCGTTCCTCCTTCGCTCAGGTGGGAGTCTTCTCCGAAAAGAGCGACACCGACATTGTCTTCTTCAAGGTTCAGGACAAGTCCGGTAATCCCGCCGTCAAACTCTACAAGTTCTCCCGCTACTGCCTGGTCAAGACCGTAAACCCGGGCAATACCATCGCCGACGGAGATAATCGTCCCGACTTCTTCGGTGTCCACCTTTCGTTCATAGCCTTTTATCCTGTTTCTCAGAATTTCGCCTATACTTTCTGCTTTTAGTTCCTGCATTGCTAACTCCTTTGGAATTACTAACTGTTGAGATTAGGACGGAGAAAGAATACCTCTTATTCTCTCAAGCTGTGTCCTGACGCTGTTATCGTAAACCTTGTCTCCTACCTGTGCTTTTATTCCACCTATCATTGAAGGGTCAACCTTAAGCGACACCTCAACCGTTTTTCCGGTCGCCACGCGAAGTGCCGTGCTAAGTCTCTCGATATCGCTTTGGCTAAGATCCCTAGCCGAAGTAATCTCGGCCGTCACTTTTCCTACCGCTTCATCAAGTCTTGCAAGCACAGCTTCCTTAGAGCCGAGAAGCGCCGCAACCTTCTCCATCTCCAAAACGAGCAGAATAAATCTTTTCGTAATCTCGAGAAAAGACGCCGCCTCGAGAAAATCCTCCACGACCGCTTTTTTCTCTTCCGTAGAAAACACCGTGCTTAAAAAAACATCCCGTAACTCCCCCGAACTGCAGAGCTGTTCAAGGAAACTCTCCACATCAGCTCTTATCCCCAAAAGTTCGCGTTCATCCGCCGCGGAATCCACAAGCGCCGAGACAAGATCTCTCAGTGTCGCAACTGTTGCCATTTCCCTTCCTCTATCATTTTTACGAAATCGTCAACCGAATCGGTCGTAAAATCCGCATCCACCCGTTCTCTTATCATCTTTTCGGCAAGCGCAAGCGCCGAGTCAACCACTTCTGACTGTATCTCGGAGACCGCCTTTGTAGTCTCGAGACGAACCGTGTCCTCGACTTCCTTTTTTATCATTTCGCAGCTTTTCTCCGCCGCGGAGACAAGTTCACCCCTTTCATTCTCGCCCTGTTTTCTTATGTTTTCCTGAAGAGCCGCTATCTCCGAGGAGACCGCATCAAGTTTCGCCGAGTATTCCTCAAGCGTCATCTTCGCCTGCTCAGCCGCCTTTGCAGCCCTGTCCACTTCCGAGCGAAGCCTTTCCTTTCTGTTTTTCAGAAAAGAGAGAAAGGGCTTTTTGATAAGGTATATGATAAGGGCCAGAAGCAGACCCAAGTTAACGGCGTACTTTATTACAAACACCCAGTCAAAATGGCTATCCAATTAGTTGTTCCCCCGGAAAATTAAAATCCGCAGCAAGTTTCATAACTACGCCCCCCTTCTCAATACGCGGTTGCTTATTTCCGCTGCGAGTGACTCTACCTCATCCCGTAAATCTGTCCTTATCTTCGCAACTTCGCTCTCAAGAGTCCCTCTCGCACCCTCAAGTTCCGCTTGGGCAGCCTCTCTCGCCGAAAGCAGCATCTTTGAAGATTCGTTTTGCCCCTGCTGGCGGAGTTCGTTTCTTGTCTCGGTCGCCTGGGCCCTCGCTTCAGCAAGTTTCTCGTTGTACTCGGCGATCGCACCCTCGGCCTTACGGGTCATCTCTTCAGCTTCCCTAAGAGTGCCCGCAGTAAGCTCCTCTCTTCTGTCCCAGACCCCGAGAAGCGGGCGGAAAATAAGCCTGTTTAGAAGAAAAAGCCCCACCAGAAAAATAACAAGCTGAATTCCTAGCGTTTTATCGACGCTTAGCATATCCTCTGCAGCACTTGCCGGGGAAACGACTGCCAAGGTGAAAATCACAGCATATAGAAATGTCTTAAGATCACTGAATCTCATGATTAACCTGGTTTTAAGATGATTATTCGCTAAACCGTGTTTTGGCCAGCTCACGCTCCTTGCTTTCATTCTCAAACATCCATTTTAAAAGCGGGGGTACTATGAAGGTCGTTAGTATGACCATGGCCGTAACGGCAGAGAAAAGATCGGTTTTGAAAACACCGTGCACAAGACCGATCTTCGCGAAAATAAGCCCAACCTCACCTCGTGGGATCATTCCGACGCCAACTATACTTTTTCTTACGCCTTTTTCATAGACCACGTAACCGCTCGCGTATTTCCCGATAACCGCCACCGCGAAAAGAATTAAAGCGATTGATATTACCATAATATTTTCAGATACAAAGGGGTTAAACACAGAAATATCCACGGCGGCGCCCACCATCACGAAAAATATGGGGGCAAAAAAGTGCGAAACGGGCTTTATGCCGCCCTCAATAGTTTTGAACTGGTCGGTCTCGCGAAGAACCAGACCGGCCGCAAATGCCCCCACTATTGGAGCAAGAGAAAAAAGATTCGAGCAATAGGCATAGACAAAGCAGAAGGCTATTGCCATAATCCAAACGAGGTTGTTGTTGTCGATCCGGGCGAAAAACCCGAAGATCTTGGGAGCGAGAATCCTGCCAAGAAGTATTGAAACGGCAAGGAAACCGAAAGCTTTTACCGTTATAAAGGCAATCGAACCGAAGGTTATCTGCCCTGCTCCCGCAGTATCCGATCCAAAAGAACTCACTATGCCGCTTACGACCCCGAGAATTATAAGCCCGAGCACATCATCTATTATGGCGGCAGTGAGAACTATTCTGGCTTCTTTTGTCTGGAGCCGGTCAAGGTCCGCTAGAACCCTGGCGGTAATCCCGACGCTGGTGGCGGTGAGCGTCGCCCCAGTCACTATGGCCACCAGTCCGACCATACCGGCTTCGAGATTGAGTATGGAGAATTGCTGGAAATAGATTATGGAGAAGTACCCCATCACAAACGGCAGCACTACCCCTACTATGGCGACAAGCGCAGAGACGGGACCTACTTTTATCAGATCCACAAGTCTGGTTTCAAGGCCTATTTCAAAAAGAAGAAGAACAACCCCTATTTCCGCCAGCAGGTGAAAAACATCGTATCCGACCATACCCTCGACAGACGGAATAAGAGCCAAAACGCTTGCGCTCAGAATGACCCCGGCAAGAAGTTCCCCGAGAACAGAGGGCTGTCCAATTTTTTCGGCCAGCCGACCGAAGGCTTTGGCGAAAACAAGAATTATCAGAAGATAAAGAATGAATTTTTCTACTGATAAATGCTCAACGTATTCCATTGTCTCATCTTGGGAAATCTGGGGGTTCTTGTCAGATTAGAAAGCAGTTTACTATCACAAAACAGGCTCACTGTCAAAAAAACGCTGAATTGTTCAGAGAATTCCAGAGGATTCAACAGATACGGAAATCGTATTCAAGCCTTCCGGTTAATTTTCCAAAACCGTAGCACCTCAAGTCACAGGAATTCTTCTCCCGCGCAGTCTCTGAGATAATCGACGTCACAAACGCATCTCATTACCACCTGGAGAAATGTCTGAGCATCTTTTTTGGGCTTACCCATGCATGTTCGCTTCAGGTTAAAAAAAACTTTGCATTTTCTGAATTTACCGACATATTTCCCCGTTTATGAAGTCCTTTAGAAAAACCAAGATAATCTGCACCGCCGGCCCATCCACAAGTTCGTACAATATGCTGATGAAAATGTACGAAGCGGGTATGACTGCTGTACGTCTTAATATGTCGCACGGCACTCACGAAAGCCACCTTGAAGTAATTGAAACAGTGAGGTCCATCAACAGGGAAGTTGGAGATTCAATCGCCCTGATACTTGACACCCAAGGACCTGAGATCAGAACCGGGGTTCTGCAAAGCGACCTGCATATAAGCGAGGGAGACGTAATCACAGTGTCCGTAAGACTGGGTGATGTTGAAGAATCCTCAATTCATATTAACTATGAGGACATTATCAACGAGGTTCAGATAGGAGAGAAGATAACCGTGGACAACGGTCTCATAAACCTGAAAATACTCGAGAAAGATCACGGAACCATGAAATGCAAAGTAATTGACGGCGGAACCATGAAGAGCAACCGTCATGTCAATCTGCCCGGTGTAAGGGTCAATCTTCCCTCAATAACGGACAAGGACAAGGCAGATATAGAGTTTGGAGTCAAAAACGAAGTCGATTACATAGCCCTTTCTTTCGTCAGGGAAGCACAAGACGTTTTGGAACTCAGGGAACTTCTAGGAGCCAACGGGGAGGGAATAAAAATCATCTCTAAGATCGAAGATCAGGAAGGGGTGCGCAACGTGGAGGAAATCGTTGAAGCATCGGACGCAGTCATGGTCGCAAGAGGGGATCTCGGCATTGAAATAAGCATTGAGGAATTGCCAGATGTACAAAGAGTGATAGTTGGCAAATGCCAGGAAAAAGGCAAAAGAGTTATAGTCGCCACCCATCTTCTTGAATCAATGATAGATAATCCAATCCCTACCCGGGCTGAAGTAACGGATGTCTCAAACGCCGTCTACGAGGAAGTGGACGCAGTTATGCTCTCGGGCGAAACGACGATCGGGAAACATCCCATAAGGTCAATAGAGCATATAGACAAAATAGCCTTGAAGGCGGAAAAACTCACAAGTCTGCAGATGAGCAAACTCCTTGTTAAAGAAGATCTCAAGCAGCATATAGCAGCCTCGGCGGTTGAACTCGCCGAATCGACTAACGCCAAATGTCTGGTCGTAATAACGAAAAAAGGATTAATGGCTCAGTTAACAACAAACTGCAGACCGGCCAAAACGCCTATTCACGCCGTAACTTTTGACAGCAGAGTAAAACGGCAGTTATCCCTGAACAGAGCCGTAATCGCGCATTGCATGAACGAATCCGAGGACCCTGAACGGAGGATCCAAGGAGCTTTCGAACTTTTGAAAGAAAAGCGGATATTAAAGCCAGGTGATCACGTCGTGCTCGTATCCGACGTTATAACGGTCGCCGGTATAGATTCAATCCAACTAAGAGAAATCTGGTGAAGAGACGTTTAATTCTGCTTAAAGCAGAGTCGCGCACACTGCCGTAATAATCGCTGCGCCGATAAAATTAAGCGCCAATCCCTCTCTCGCCATAACTTTCGTCGGGAATGCCCCCGCACTGAACACCACAACATTTGGCGCCGTGGCAACCGGGAGCATGAACGCGCAGCTTGCACTCATCGCCGCCGGCACCATCAATAATGCCGGTTCAATATTCATCGCCATCGCCGTAGCCGCAAGAATCGGCATCATCAGGGTCGTGGTGGCGGTATTGCTCGTGAGTTCTGTAAGAAAAGTAATCGCAAGACAGATGACGGCCAGTATCAAAACGATTTGCAGAACAGCAAGACCGGAGAGCGCTTCGCCTAGTGCGGCACTTAATCCGGATGCTATAAAAGCCTTTGCAATCGCGATACCGCCGCCGAACAAAATGAGCATCCCCCAAGGGATGCGGCTCGCAGTATCCCAGTCAAGCAGCCTGCCTCCCCTGCCGCTGGGCACTAGGAACATTACTATGACGGCCACAAGCGCCACACTGGCATCTGTTGCTCCCGGAACCCCGAACCAGGCTTTCCATCCGCCAAACGGCTCGCTACGCGTCATCCAGGCAACCGCCGTGAGCAAAAACACGATCAGCACGCGAGCTTCGTGACAGTTCCACTTTCCCACCTCCGGCATGGCAAAACTGCCCGAACCGGTGAGGCGTCGGGTGATATAGAAGCCGATTATCGGAACGAAAATTACGACGACCGGAATTCCCCAACTCATCCACGTGAGAAACGGAATCTCCACGCCCGTATTCTGGAAATAAATCTCACTGAACACAAGGTTGGGAGGAGTTCCTATGGGTGTGCCAATGCCGCCGACACTCGCCGCATATGCTATGCCGAGAAGCAGCGGGACCGCGAGTGACTCGTCCTCGGATTTTTCCAATACGGCCATAGCCACGGGGAGCATCATAAGCGTCGTTGCAGTGTTGGAAATCCACATGCTAAGCACCGCCGAGGCAGCCATGAAACCAAATACAAGCCGCCGTCTGCTTGATCCGCCGAAGAAGTTAACCATGGTAAGCGCTAGGCGCCTGTGCGCTCCGCTGCCAGCCATAGCCGTTGACAACATGAATCCGCCAAGAAGCAGTAATATAAGAGGAGCTCCGTAGGATTCACTGATTTCCCTCGGAGAAAGAACGCCCAGAATCGGGAACAGGGCAAACGGCAACAGTGAAGTCACTGGAATCGGTACCGGTTCAAACACCCACCACACCGCACACACGGCGGAAACCGCGGCAGTCCAGCAGGCATCACTTCCCCAGCCAAGGGATTTTAGGGTGAGAAAAAGGATTGCGCCAAGGACGGGGCCCATAACGAGAAAAAACAGAGAAAGCCTACCGGTCGGAAGGTGTTTTTTTTGGCACATCTCAGCAATCCACGTCTCTTAGCACCTTTTCTATCTCGTAACCCGCGGCGATGGTAGCAACCTTGGAAACAAGATCAAAGGCCTCCGGGATCCCGTCCGGTAAAGAAGCCTCGCATGGCAGAAATTCCATTCCCCTTGAGTTGAGGTTCTCAAGTTCGCCCCGAAGGGGATTAACTCTGTAGAACATCCCCGCCACTTGGGACTGAACAAGGTAAACGACGGGTTCGCCGACAAGACCGTTGTTTACACGAAGCGATGTCGGTACGCCCTCCTGTATTACCACATCCCGAACGGGCACTCCCCCTTTCGAAACCCGCATTCTCTTTCTGTCGCGCGAGTTCATTTCCATTATGCTTTGCGGGTCGCTGATGCTCGCAACGGCCATGCCGTAAGTGCCTGAATTGCTTTTAACGAAAAGCGAAGGTTCATGATCTATGTCCCTTTTTGAATATTCACTTTTGATCTTGGAGAAAATTTCGCCGGCTCTGGCGGAAATCCGCTCTCTGTCCTCGGGAAAATCAAAATCCACCCCGCTTTCCAAAACGGTTTCAACCGACATAACCCAGGGGTCCACTTCCAGTATGTCGGCAAGTTCACAGCAGAGACGGTTGTAAAACTCGAAATGCACATCCTTTTTCCTCGCATGCCATCCTATTTCGACGGGCGGCAGGACGGGCTGGCGCAGATTGTGAAGGGTCTTTGGACATCTTTCCGAAAAATCGTTGTTTATCATCACGATATCGGGCACGAAGCCGTCTATCATAGCCGAGCCTTCTTCCTGAAAAACCCTTTTTGCCTCGATTGTCTGACCGCTTGCCGAACTGAACGAAACAGTCTCCCTTCGGAATTCCTCGTTCGCGATGCCGACCCTCACCTCGTAGTCTTCGTCCTCCAAAATAGACTTTATTACCCAGACGTTTTCCCAGTAGTAGGCGTTTTTGGTGTTTAGCTCGGGAACCAGAAGGATTTTCCTGGCGCTCGGGTACCTGGAAAGAAGATATTCCCTGAAAAGCTTTCCCGCATTTTTCCTGAATTCGACGGAAAGGTTGTTAAAGCCCGCGGGAAAAACGTTTGTATCTATCGGGGCAATTTTGTGCTCAGAGAAGCGCAGGTCGACGGAGCTGTAAAGCGGCACCATCACTTTTTCACAATGGAACTCTACCCAGCGGGAAATTTCCTCCCGCTTTTTCACAATGTTTTTATCAAGTTCTTCTACAAGCATCGTACGCTAAATCAAGCCTTCACGACGAAAGTGCCGCAGAGGTGGTCGCTGAGAGTTTTGCGTTGCGGGTCAAACGCCGCAAGCAGAAAACCCAGAAAAACGGTGGCCACGGAAAGAACCCAGCCGACCCACCTAAGTAAGTTCGCCTGAAACCCGGCAAGTGAACCGTCCTGCATCACCACCCGGATACCCGCGGCCGAGTTTCCAAGAGTTGTTCCACACCAGGAAGGAAGGAAAACAAAATAGGTGGTTGCCAGGATGTAAACGCAAAGGCATATCCAACCCCATATGGAAACAAACTCGCTTATGCCAGGGAAAAAAGTCTCTCTGATCAGGTTCGCCCCCGAGAGAAGCGCCACGGCGGCCACGCAAAGCGTGAACAGAAAATCTACGGAAAACGCGAAAAGCCTCTCCCCGAAAGTTGCGGGCACCATTCCGTGGGGTAGGGACGGGGGGCTCTTCTTTTCTATTTCCTGCGCCTCTGGTTCTACTTCTGCTTCCGCTATTTCCTCTCCCAAGTCTCTCTCAAAGCTGAGAAAATCCTCAAATCCACCCGCGGGCAAGCCTTCGTCGGGCAGCTCGCCTGCAGGACTGAGTTCAAATGTCATCTCGACCGCCTCTACTCCGGCCAGAACATCACCGGGGACAGATTGAGCACTTCTGTCAATAACCACCTCAGTGCTCAGTTCGTCTTCATAGAGGTACTTGAAAATAGGTACAGGAAACAGGATGGCCCCGCACTTTTTGCATTCCTCAAGATAATCAAAGCTTGTGTAACCGCACTCAGGACATTTCATGGTCAGGACTTGTGGAAGTTATTTCCCGGAGCCCTCGGAGTTAAGGGAAAGACGGTAATCCACAGCCTTTCTGAGCGCTTGCATATCGGCCCCAGAGATCAGGAAACCGTCAACGACAAACGCCGGTGTACCGCTTACCCCGATCGATCTGCCTTCCCTAACGTCCGAAGCGACCCTACGTTTGGCTTCTTCGGACTTTACGCACTCATCGTATTTTTTCATATCGACCCCGAGTTTGCGCGCCATCCCCGCAAGAGTCTCCTTAGCGTCAGCGACCTTTATCTCACTCTGCTTTTCAAAAATGGCGTCGTGGAACTCCCAGAATTTTTCGTTTGCTTGGTCATAAACGCAAAGAGAGGCGATTGAGGCTTGTTCAGCCCACTTGTGAAACGAAAGCGGGAACTGCTTATAAAAAAACCTGACTTTACCTTGGTAGTCCTTGAGAAAGTCTGCAACTCCATTCGCGGCTCTAGCGCAGTACCCGCATTGAAAATCCGAGTACTCGACCACGGTTACCTGGGCTTTGGGGTTTCCTTTCGAGGGAACGTTCTCAAGAGAGATCTTCCGGACATTCTCAGCGGCAGGATCTTCGTTAAGGTCTTCTAGCTTGCCGACCATTATTGTTTTGCGATCTTCGGAGACCAGAATCGGAATCTGCCCATCTTCGGAGGCAAGAAACCCTTGCTTGACCCCCGGGACGCCCGTTTCATTCATCTTATCTACCTTCACGGTGGGCACGTTGCCCATTATCAAAAACCTGCCGTCGCGGCTTACCAGAAACGGTACGGTCTGACTTCGGCCATCGGGAAATCCGATTTCGTACCCGCCTTTCTTTAATCCTTTCATCTCCGAATCCTTCTCTATAACTGCCTTTACCGTAAAGCCGACGGGAAGACGAACCCCGTAGCGATTCTTGAAGTGCTGCTCCAGTTTCACTGAGTCAACATTATCGAGCGCGAAAAGGCTCCCAGGGGAGAGCAGAACCAAACCTAAAAGAACCAAGACAACCGTCGCTAAGATTGATTTTTTCACTTTTAAAGCAAATATTTTTTCCATCACGAATAAAAGCTCCTTGTTAATCATGACTCGCCGAACACCGTGGCGAAGATATGGTCTATATTCTTAAGATCTTCCTTCAACGAAAAACACGAATCAATCTCTTCTTCCGAAAGAATATCCGTTATCTGCCCATCGCTTTTCAGCATCTCCCGAAAATCCTTTTTTTCCTCCCAGCACCGCATGGCGTTTCGTTGCACGAGCGAGTAGGCATCTTCCCTTGAAACGCCCTTTCTTACAAGCTCGAGCAGAACTTTCTGGGAAAAAACCAATCCCCGCGTAATCCAGATGTTGCTCTCAAGTCTGTCAGGATAGACCCGCAGAGCCTCGATTAGACCGCAGAGTCTCTCAAGCATGAAATCAACCAGTATGGTTCCGTCGGGACCTATGATCCTTTCAACGGAGGAGTGACTTATGTCCCTTTCATGCCAGAGCGCTATGTTTTCAAGGGCCGCGATCGAGTGTGACCTTACTATCCTTGAAAGCCCGCAGAGGTTTTCCGAAAGCACGGGGTTTCTTTTATGCGGCATAGCGGAAGATCCTTTCTGTCCTTCGGCAAAAGGCTCCTCCATCTCCCCCACCTCGGTTCTCTGGTAATGTCTTATTTCAGTAGCGATTTTCTCCACCGAGGCCGCTATGAGAGAAAGAGTGAGAAAATACTGGGCGTAGATGTCTCTTTGTATCACTTGCGTCGATATTCCCGCGGGACG
>LXNJ01001037.1_pt1 | contig 17260 bp, 14 predicted proteins | sample 809081 | NCBI WGS metagenome assembly LXNJ01 (sample SAMN04870510, study PRJNA318959) | sponge metagenome | biome: sponge; feature: marine sponge reef; material: water | host: Petrosia ficiformis | place: Greece: Milos, Mediterranean Sea | collected 2013-05-29 | depth 5-7 m
GTGTGGGGAGGGGTGTCCCCTCCCCACGAGAAAAGGTGGAGCGAATCGCGTAGCGATTCGCTCCACCATCCCGGAGAAAAAGCGTCCCGCATCCGAACAATTCCGTGGGTTCGGGAGTCTTGCGCGGCAGATCCCATGCGGGGTGCCTTTTCCACGGGATGTCTAGTGCGGTGTCCCGCAAATCGTACGGCATGCCCGAGCCACGAGGAATGGAGGTTGGCTGGGCGCCAACCTCCGTCCCTCGCGCTCAAGGGGTCTCCGCGGGGCTCTCGCCCCGCTCCGGAAGCGAGCGGCGATGCATCCCGGCTGGCCCCCACCGGGAGAACTGGGTCAGCCAGGCGCCTCGCCACTCTCGGTGACTCGCACAATTTGCGGGACACCACACTAGAGCGGATGGGGATCCCGATCCCAGGCGATCGTTTCGGCGTCGAAGACCGGCCCCTCGGTGCAGCTCCGCAGGTATTCCGCCGGACCGCCGGAAGCCGGCTGGGCCCAGACGACGCACCCGAGGCAACAGCCCATGCCGCAACCCATCCGGCGCTCGATCGAGACCTGGTGGGGAACGCCCGCGGCAGTCGCGAACTCGGCCACCTTGAGCAGCATTCCCGTCGGACCACAGGAGTAGAGATACGGCCGGCCCGCGTCCGCCAGTGCGCCGTCGAGCAGCGCGGTCACGAACCCGTGGCGCCCGGCGCTTCCGTCCTCGGTGGCGACCCGGACATCCATCCCGAAACGCTCGAACGTCTCCCAGAGGTAGAGGTCCGGGCGACGCCTGCCGCCAAGCAGCACGATGCCCCGGCGCCCGCTTTCCGCCAGCCGGCGGCAGAAGAGCACGAAGGGAGCGATCCCCACCCCGCCCGCGACGATCACCGGTGTCAGGTCCGGAGGCGGCAGCTCGAAGGTCGTCCCCAGCGGACCGAGACTGGACACCGCTTCTCCGACCGGCAGGCTCATGAGCGCCCGGGTTCCGACCCCGACTTCCTTGACCAGCAGCGTGAAGGCGCCGTCATCCAGCAGGTCGCAAAAGGAGTAGGGACGCCGGAGCAACCCGCCCCCCTCGACGCGCACCATGGTGAACTGGCCGGGCAGCACCCGAAGGGGCGCCTCGCTCTCGAAGCGAAGCAACTGGGCGTCCGGCGAGAGCTGGTCCCGGGCCACGAGCCTCGCCGCCAGATCGGCCCGGGGAGGCGGCCAGTCCTCCCGGTGGGGGCCCATCCCGCCCGCCGGGTTGCCGCTCCCCGTCACCGTCTCCGACTCCTGACCGACGCTAGGCATCACGGGCGGTTACCCGATCGACCTCGGAAAGAGTCGTCACCCCGCGCGCCACGAGTTCGAGGGCGTTCCGGCGCAGCGGGACCATCCCCTCCGACTCCGCCTGGGTCCGGATGGCGGCCACCCCCCGCCGCGCCAGGATGAGTTCGCGGATGGAAGCGCTGAGCGGCAGGACCTCGGCTACAACGGTCCGTCCGCGGTATCCCGCGCCATCGCACTTCCGGCAACCGCGCGGACGGAAGACCCGGGCGGGCGGGGATGAAAGAGCCGAGAGGACCGTCCGTTCCGCCGCCTCGGGTGGACCCGTCTCGCGACAATTGCGGCAGACCACCCGGACCAGACGCTGGGCGACGATGCAGTTCAGGGCGGAGACGAAGTTGTGGGGGTCGGCGCCCATGTGCAGGAAGCGACCGACCACATCGAGCGCGTGGTTGGCGTGCACCGTGGTGAGGACGAGATGGCCGGTCAGGGCCGCCTGCACCGCGATGGAGGCCGTCTCCGGATCGCGGACCTCACCGACCATGATCGTGTCCGGATCGTGCCGCAGGATGGAGCGCAGCCCGCGGGCGAACGTCAAACCCTTCTTCTCGTTTACCGGAACCTGGGTGACTCCCTGAATCTCGTACTCGACCGGATCCTCCACGGTCACGATCTTCTCCTCGGGAGTCGCGATCTCCGAGAGCGCCGCGTAGAGGGTCGTCGTCTTCCCGCTCCCGGTGGGGCCGGTGGCGAGCAGCATCCCGAAGGGCCGGCGCGCGTGCTCCCGGAGGAGTTCCAGCTCCCGGCCCGAGAAGCCGAGCGCCTCCAGCGAGAGCGCCTCGAACCGAGTGCCGAGGCTGCGTTTGTCGAGCACCCGGATCACCACGTCTTCGCCGTGCACGCTGGGCATGACGGAGACCCGAAAATCCACGGTTCGCGGGACGCGCTCGCCCCCTCCGGGAAGGAGCGCCCGGAAGCGCCCGTCCTGCGGAACCCGCCGCTCGGCTACGTCGAGCTCAGCCATCACCTTGAGCCGCGCGACGATGGTCTGGTGATGGGCGCGGTCCACCGGCTCCATCGCCGGATAGAGGACACCGTCCACCCGGTACTTCAGCACGACCTCGCCGGACTTGGTCTCGATGTGGATATCGGTGGCGCGCCGCTCGATCGCATTCAGGAGCAGCGAATCCACGAGCCGGACCACGGGGCTGCCGGTCTGACCGTCTTCCAGCGTGTCGAGCGAAATGACCGGCGGGCCGGAGTCCCCGTCGCCTCGCCCGAGTCTCTCGATGCGAAGATCTTCGGAGGCGCGGTCCAGGAGGAAGCTGGAGTCGGTGTTCCGCTCGATGATCGCGTCGATCAGGGCCGGATCGCCCACGTGGACGACGACGGGGCGCCGGAGCAGCAACTCCAGCCGATCCACCTCGGACTCGACCACCGGGGGCGCCACGACGATGGAAAGGCGCTCGCCGTCTTCGGCCAGCGGCACGAAGCGGTGGCGCCGCACCAGCTCCATGGGCACGCTGCGCCAGAGCGCGGCATCGTCCCGATACTCGGACAGATCGGCCGCCGGGTAGAGCGAGGGCGACGCCCCGGATGCTCGCTCGGTCCCGCCGGTGGTCAACGAATCGATCCCCTCGTTTCAAGAATCCACGTCCGGACGTGGACCTCTAACGGATACCCGTACCGAGGCGATCCACGCAACCGGCACCGGCCGGAAACGCGGCAGGCGATCACCGCAGCGACCGCACCGGCTGGCCTTCACTGTGGAAGGCGGTGGGGAAGGCTAGTCGCAGCAGTCGGCCTGGAAGGGGCGGGAGACCTTGCAACGGACCACGTTGCGGGCCGGGATCTCGATGGCCTCTCCCGTGCGGACGTTGCGGCCCATCCTCGCTTCCCGGTGGGCAACCGAAAATTTGGCGATTCCCGGAAGCACGAAACCGTTGCCGGCCCGCAGCTCCTCAATCGCCAGATCACGCAGTCCGTCGAGAACCGCAGCGGCCTCGCGACGACTGATTCCGGCAAACTCTGACAGGGTCGTTACGAGTTCCACCTTGGTCATTGTCGATCTGGTTCCTTTCTTTGCCCAAGCGGGGTTGGTGCGCTCCGGCCACCCGGTGATGGATGACGCGGCGCGCGCGACGGGCGGCAGACTATCACAGGGCCGAATGCGCATCGCCTCCCAAATCCGAGCCCTGTCGCGGCGTTTTCCGGCTTCGAATCAGAAGCCGAGAAGCTGCTCCAGCGTCGCCAGGCGTCCGTTGGCGATCACCGCCCGCACCTGCCGCAGGTTCGAGATGTCTTCGAGCGGATTTCCCTCGAGCAACACCAGATCAGCGAGGGCGCCCGGCGCGACGATTCCCAACTCCCCGGCCAGTCCCAGCGCTTGTGCGGCCGTGACGGTGGCGGACCGCAGAGCTCCGGCGGGACCGAGTCCTGCCTCCGACAACTGTTCGATCTCGACGATGAACCCGAGCCCGTACGGAACGATCGGCGTATCCGTTCCCGCGATGATGCGGCCGCCCGCGTCTGCGATGGAGGCCACGGTTTCCCACATGGGTCGCATGAGCGCGAGGTTCCGCGCAATCTGGTCCTCGCGGTCTCCCGCGGGCTCCCTCACCTCGGTGAGCGGCGCGGCGAGCCAGGCGGGAAACGCCCGGATGCGGCGGTCGGAGGAAACGAGATCGGGCTCGCGGGCCAGCGCGAGGTCCCAGCCGCCGTAGATGAGCATGGTCGGGGTGAAGAAGACCCCGGACTCGGCGATCAGGCTCCGCACGTCCTGGTAGGAGCGGCCGAGATCGGTCATCTTCGGCGAAAAGCCCCGGCGCGAGGTGCCCTTGACGTGCTCCAGCCCGTTCACCCCGTAACGCACCGCCGGATAGAGCTCGTGGGACGTCACGAAGGCGCCCAGGCGCTGGGCGGTTCGGATCGCATCCCGCTGGGCTTCATCGTCGAGCCGAACGTAGGTCTTGACGACGTCGTAGTCCAGCTCCCGCGCGAGCCGCAGCACGACGTCCCGCTCCTGGGCGCTCGAGAGCGCCGCGGCGCCCGGGTAATAGATGCGGCTGCCGTCGATCGTGGCGCCGGTCAGGAAGACCCTGGGGCCCACGCGGAGGCCGGCCAGAATGGACTCCCGTTCCTCGAGGACCCGATAGGTCGCCGCGGCGGGTATCCGTACCGAGGTGACCCCGTAAGCGAGATGCGCCCTGCCGAAGCGATTACCGAAGGCGGGGCTCATCGGGTGGGTGTGCATCTCGATGAGCCCGGGGATCAGAGTGGCCCCCTCGCCGTTCACAACCCGCAGTTCCTCCGGGGGCGGCTCCCCGGCCGGAGTTACCGACACGATGCGGCCGGCCTCGATCAGGACATCCTGACCGGGCAGCACCTCGCCTTTTTCGACGTCGAGGACCCCGACGTCATGGATCAGGAGCGTTCCCGACGGCGGCGCGAGCGGGAATTCGTGCCGCAAGCGAATGGTTTCCGACCCGCTGCCGTCAGCCTCGATGCGCAGCAACTCCGCGCCCGACAGGGCGACGATCGCGGTCCCGTCCGGGGTCCAGGAGGGAAAGTCCACCGGACCCTCGAAGACGGTTTCGGGAGGCCCCGCGGGCGCGCCGGCCGCATCGAGCCGGAGGATCGCGAGCCCCCCGCCCAGCGCGAAAGCAAGCCGGCTCCCGTCCGGGGAAAACACCGGGCCGTCGGAGTCTCGCGTGCCGAAACTGGCCGCGGGCTCGTCGAGGAAGCGCGTTTCCCCGCTGCTCGCCGCGACGAGGGCGATCCGGTTCCGCCCTTCCCGGTAACGGGAGGAATACGGAACCAGGCTCGCGAGCGCAATGGTTTCTCCGTCGGGAGACCAACTGGGCATTCCGGCGCCCCGGCGCGCGGAATAGACCGTGGCGTCCTCCTGCACGGCGTCGGGACCGCTGTCGAGATCGCGGCTCGTGACGCGGAGATTTCCCCGTTCGTCGAGCCAGGCGATGCGGGACCCGTCCCGGGTCACCGCCGGACTCACCTCGGCCCCGAGCCGGGCGGTGAGCTGAACGAGCCCCGCGCCCGGTCCCGAACCCAGGCTCTTTTCCCAGATGTCCATCGTCCCGCCGCGATCGCTCGCGAAGAGCACGCTGGCCCCGTCGGGCAACCACACCGGATCGGTGTCGAGCCAGGTGTCGCGGGTCAGCGGCAGCGGGGCTTCCGAGCCGTCGAGCGGGGCGGTCCAGATGTCGCCGAGGGCGGCGTAGAGAACCCGGGTCCCGTCCGGGCTGACGCTCGGGCGGATGATTCCCCGGACCGGCAGCGCCTCGTCCGACTCGGTCCGGATCCTGCCGCGGCGCTCGGGCGGGCGGCGAACAGAAAGCCCGGCCGACATCGGGATGCGTTCGGCGACCGCTCCGGCGGCGCTCGCCGCCGCCTCGGGATCCTCGGAAGGAGTTCCCACCCCGAGTCGCCGGATTTCGCCGTCCGCGGTGTAGAGCAGGGTTTGGTCATCCAGCCACTGCGGCCGGAAGGGGAACAGGTCCTCCCCCGCTCCGGTCAGGACTCGCGGGGCGGCGTTCTCTTCGCTCGCCTCGGATCCCTCGCTCTCCGCGGAGAGGGGCGCGAGCACCCACTCGCTCGCGGTGCCGATGTCGAAGCGGCTGCCCATCAGCGTGAGTCCCTCGTAATCGAGGCGCCGGAAGACGACCCGGGTCCCATCGGGGCTGATTGCCGGAGCGGCGACGTTGCCGGCGCTGCCGGGAACCACCGCCGGACCGGCGCCCGGCTCCAGCGAGAGCCGGTGCACCGCACCGTCCGCCTCGCCCTCCGGGGTCGCCACGAAGACGATGCCTTCACCGTCGGGGGTCCAGGCGGGCTGCGACTCGTTGCCGAGGCTGCTCGTCACCGGAGTCGCCTCGCCGGTCGCCACGTCGAGGATCCAGACGTCGTAGCTCCCCCCGCGGTCCGAGGAAAACGCAATCCGGGCGCCGTCCGGAGACCACACCGGTTCGCGGTCGTCGAACGCGGTATCGGTGAGCTGCTCGGGCTCCCCGCCGAGGGCCAGCCGCCAGATGTCCCAGGTCCCACCACGGAAGGACTGGTACGTCACCTGGCCGCCCTCGGGATGGAAGTCCGGCAACCGGTCGTCGCCGAGGCCGTCCGTCAGCGCCTCGGCGGAACCGCCGGCGGCCGGCAGCAACCACAGGGTGCCCTGCAGGTCCATCACGATCTGCTCGCCGTCCGGGGACGCCGCAACGGCGAAGTTCGTCCCCTCCGTCACCCGGACCGGCCGCTCGGCACCTTCCCGAGCCCCGGCGGGGGCAACGCCGAGCACGAGGAGAAGGAGGGGCAACCGCCTCATCGGCGCCGATCCTAGCAGCCGCCTCGCGCGGCGGTAAGGAATGCGGCGATCGCCTGGAACGCCGCACCCCGCCCCCGGGTATCGTTGCGTTCGGCATGCGTCGTTCCGTTGTTCTCCCCACTCCGTACAAACGCCGCCTCCCGGTGGCCGTCCTGCTGCTCGGTCTCGCCTGCGGGCCCGGGGCCGAACCGGAGCCGGCCCGGGCCGTGCCGGAAGTCGCCGCGGCCGCTGCGGAGGAGATTCGCCGCGTCGTCGAGGAGGACGGACGCGGCGGCGCCGCCTTCGGCATCGTGGTGGCCGGCGAAACGGTCGTCGCCGACGGATTCGGCTTCGCCGACACCGAGGGGAAGACGCCCGCCCGGGCCGACCACCTGTTCCGGATCGGCTCCATCACCAAGCCGGTGACCGCCATGGCGATGCTCCGGCTCGTTCACCTGGGCGAGGCCCGGTTCGGGGATCCGGTGACCGCGTTCGTGCCGGAATTGGAGTCGGTCGAGAACCCCTATTCCTGGACGCCGGGTCCCAGCGTCTTTCAGTTGGCGACCATGACCAGCGGACTCGCCCGGGAGCCCCGGAATCTGCCGCGCTATCTGGTGGGCGCTCCCCAGGACTGGCTCGATACCGCGTTGCGGGCGCTCGAAGAAGTTTCGTTCGAGTACGAACCCGGGACCCGCTACCAGTACTCCAACATCGGCTACGCGATGCTCGGCGCCGCGGTGGAACGGGCGGCGGGCGAGCCCTTCATGGCCCACGTCGGGGAGCATCTCCTCACCCCGCTGGGGATGGACTCGAGCACCTTCTTTCCCACACCGGAACTCGACGGCCGCATCGCCGAGGGGGCCACCGTCAAGGACGACGGCAGCCTCGACGCCGAGACGCCGGCGCGGGAACACGCCGGACGCGGCTACAAGGTGCCGAACGGTGCGCTCTACTCGACGGTCGAGGATCTCGGGGTGTTCCTGCGCTTCCTGGTCGGAGTCGAGGGGGCTCCCTTCGACGGGGTGATCCCGGCCGATTTCCGACAGGAGAACCTGACGAAGGCCTTCGCGGCCGGAGACCTGTCGAGCGGATACGGCTTCGGGTTCATGACGCGGCGCCTGGACGACGCGGGCGGCGATTCGTTCACCGCCTACGGCCACGGGGGAAGCGTGGCCGGCTACCGGGCGGCGGCCTGGATCGAGCCGCAAACCGGCGCCGCGGTGGTCTTGCTCCGCAACGTGGGCGGCGACGGCTTGAACCTCACGGAGTTGTCGCTCTCGGCCCTCGCTGAGGTGGTAGCCGTGCTCCGCTGAGCCGAAACCCCGTTCCGGTGCCCCGCCTCCCCCGAATCTCGCTCGCCTGGTGGATCCTCATCGGGATGGGCGCGGGCGTGGTTCTCGGCCTCGGAGCGCCGCAGTGGGCCGAGCGCGTCGAGTTCCTGAGCACCATTTTCCTGCGTCTGATCCGCTCGATCATCGCCCCGGTGCTGGTGGGGGTGCTGATCCGGGCGATCGCCGGCGCCGGGTCCATGGGCGCGCTGGGGCGGCTGGGCTGGAAGTCGGTGGTCTGCTTCGAAATCGCCACCACCATCGCCCTGCTGCTCGGCTGGTTCGGCGTGATGGCGACCCGGCCCGGCGACGGCCTGTCGCTGGGTATGGCAGAAAGCGCGGAGCTCCCGGAGCCGGCCGGCTTCGTCGAGGCGCTCGAGAACGCCGTCCCAACGAGCATCGTGGACGCGCTGGCGCGGGGCGACGTGCTGCAGATCGTGGTGTTCTGCTTCGTATTCGGGATTGCCTGCCTCTCCGTGGGCGGCCGGGCGCGGCCGGTCGTGGCTTTTGCCGAAGCGCTCGCGGAAGTCGCGTTCCGGTACACCGACTACGTCATGTACCTGGCGCCCCTGGCGGTGTTCGCAGCCGCGGCCAACGCGGTCGCCGGCGGCGGCTCCACCGGTCTGGAGGGTCTGGCCGAATTCACGGTCCTGGCCTGGCTGCTGCAGGGGTCCTTCCTCGTCTTGGTGCTGGCGGGAGGCCTGTTCTTCTGCGGCGTTCCGATCCGGAGGTTCGCGCGTTTCATGCGCGAGCCGTTCCTGGTGGGATTCGCGACCACCTCGAGCGCCGCCGCGCTGCCCCAGACGCTCGAGAACCTCCAGCGATTCGGGGTCCCGCGGCGCATCCTCGGCGTGGTCACGCCGCTCAGCCTGAGCCTCAATCTGAACGGCAGCACCATCCAACTGGGGATGGCCACCCTGTTCATCGCGCAGGCGGCCGGGATCGAACTCTCCTTCGAACAGGCGGCGATCATCCTGCTGACGCTGAAGGTGACGAGCAAGGGGGTGGCCGGCGTTCCCCGCGCCAACTTCGTCGTGCTGGCGGCGGTGTTCCACGGGCACGGCCTGCCCATGGAGGGGCTCGGCATCCTGCTCGGAATCGACGCACTCATCGACCCGGTCCGGACGAGCGTGAACGTCGCGAGCCACTGCGCCGCGCCGGCGGTGGTGGCGCGGTGGGAAGGCAGCAAGTTCGCGGGCCAGGAACCGCTGCCACCCGCATCCGGCTCCCGAACGCCGGCGGCCTGAGTCTTTCCGAGTTACCGCGCGAGCAGACGCTTCGCCTGGCGGAGGTGGAGTTCCTCGAGCAGCTCCCCGTCGAGCTCGACGACCGCGACGCCGCGGGCGGCGGCGTCTTCCATGACACGGACGACCCGTTCCGCCCAGGCGCGTTCTTCGGGCGTCGGTGCGAAGGCCTCGTGGATGACGGGAATCTGTAGCGGGTGGACGGCCGACTTGCCGTCGAAGCCCATCTCCGCAGCGAGGCGGGCGCTCCGGCGCAGTCCGTCGAGGTCGCGGAAGGCGAACCAGGGCGCGTCCCAGCAGTGGATTCCCGCCGCGCGCGCGGCGAGCAGGATCCGCTGGCGCACGAAGTCCAGCTCCGACTCGTCCTGCCGCATCCGGGCGCCCAGGCTCAGCCGGTAGTCGGCGGACCCGAAGACCAGTCCCTGGACTCCGGGCAGCCGGGCCAGTTCGAAGACGTTCGCGGCGCCGAGGGCGGTCTCGATCATCAGCCAGAGCGGCGTCTTCCTGCCAACGGTCTCGCGCGCCGCTCCGACGGTCTCGGCGGTTTCGGCCTTGGGAAGGAGCACGGAGCCGAAGCCCGCTTCCGTAGCAGCCTCGAGGTCGGCCTCCCCCAGGGAGCCCGCCGGCGGGTTGACCCGGAGTGCGACCAGCGCACCGGCGGCCGCCGCCGCGGCCCGCGACTCGCCAAGCCGTTTCCGCGCGGTTTCCTTTTGGGACAGGTGGACTCCGTCTTCAAGGTCGAGCACCACGATGTCCGCGCCCCGGGTGGCGGCCTTCGCGACCATCCGCTCGCTGGAGGCAGGAACGTAGAGAAGCGAACGGCGAAAGCCCTGGAGCGGCGTCACGCCGCCGAGTATTCCATGGGGCGCGTCTCGCCCCGTTCGGAGCTCAGCCTGGACGGATCGAGAGGTTGATAGCCATCACGAAGATCGCGACGACGAGCGTCAGCGTCAACGCGGCCATGACCTCAAGCCGGAGCAACCACCTGTTGTGGCTGGCGACCTGCTCTGCGGCCGCGCGCGCCTTGGCCTCGCTCGCGCCAGCCTCCACGAGTGCGTGGTAGACCTCCGACAGCATCACCGCCATGCGTGGAGTCTAACCGGCGATGTGCGTCGCGGAACGGGAACCGCAGCGTCGCCGCGTTCGTTGGAATGGGCATGATCAGACTGCTGCGCCATGCGACCCTTGCAACCCTCGCTCTCGCCCTGACGGCCTTCCCGGCGCTCGGGCAGGAACGCCCCTGGCTCCACGTTCAGGTCGAGGACGGCGACGACAACACCAAGGTCGAGGTGAACCTGCCGCTCGCCGCGGTGGAAGCGCTCGGCGACTCGCTGGGCGAGAAGATCCTCGACGAGATGGCGCACGAGTGGGAACGCGACGCCGACATGGACGTGGACGCCGAGGACCTTCGCGCGTTCTGGCAGTCGCTCCGGGACAACCCCGGCGCCTGGGTGACGATCGACGAAGAGGACGGCGGCAACCTCCGCGCCCGGATGGACGGCGACGAAGTCCGGATCGAGGGAGGGGATGACGACGGCTCGTTGAACATTCGTTTCCCGGTGGCGTTCGGAGACGCGCTCTTCGGTGAAGCCGGTGATGATCCCGACCTCGGCGCGGCGATCCGGGCCCTCGCGAGCCACAGGGACGTCCTGATCGCGGTTGACGGAGACGACAGCAGGGTCCGCGTCTCGATCGGACCCCGGTAGGCGGCCATCATGTTCCGCCTGCTCGGAATCCTGCTGGCCGCGGCGCTGATTTCGGCGCTCCTCTTCGGCGCCTGCATCGCGGCCTGCGGCGTTGCCGTGGTTTCGGTGGTCGCCGAGGAAGGACCGAACATCGTGGCGCCGGTTCCCCTGATGCTCCCGCTGGCCGCCCTCCATCTCGTACCGGAACACCTGGTGGACGACGAAATGCACGAGGAGATGGATGCGCTGGGAGGAGCGGCAGTCCTGGCGCTCGGGCCCTTCGCGCGAGCCCTCGAAGAGGCGGGCGACGCCGTGCTCGTCCGGGTCACCGACGCTGAAGAGCAGGTGCTCGTCGCCACCGAAGGCGACGACCTCGTCGTCAGGGTGCGGGAGGGAGGCGATTCGGGAAACCGGGTCTTCCTGCGCACGCCGCTCCGCGTGCTCGAGGACATCGGCGACGCCTGCGAGGCAGTTGGTGATTCCGAAGTCCGCTGCCATCCCCTCGGGATGGCCCGATCCCTCCTTTCGGCCTCCCGCGGCACGGAAATCGAGGTCCGCGACGGCGAGACCCGGGTGGACGTCACCGTCTGGTAGCGCCGGACCGCAACACGGCCCTCCACCCTATCCGGCCGGGGACTGTGAAACTGTGGACCTGTGAAACAGGTACACTATGGTGATGAAGAACATCACCGTCTCCGTGGACGAAGGGACGTATCGGAGGGCACGCATCGCGGCGGCGGAGGCGGGGACCTCGGTTTCCGCCCTGGTGCGCGAGTTCCTGCGTTCGCGGTGTCAGGGCGACATCGGGGAAACCGGCGCCGACCAGCTTCGAAAGGCGCTGGAGGAGGTTGACCGGTCCATGATCGCGCGCGGCTGCACCTTCAGCGCCACCGGCCGCGTCTCACGCGACGCCATCCACGACCGGAAAGCTCTTCGTCAGGAAGAAGAAGAGCATCGAGCGCGGTGGCGGCCTCGCGGACCGCTGCCCTAGGCGCGATGGACTTCGTTGACACGAACGTACTGCTCTACGCGGTCAGCCGGCTGCCCGGGGACGCCACGAAGCGGCGGCGTGCGCGGGAGGTGCTGGAATCGCCCGAGCTGGTCCTCTCGGCACAAGTGCTCCAGGAGTTCTACGTCCAGGCAACGCGTCCGAAGGGTTCGTCGGGGCTATCCCACGCGGAAGCCGTGACCTTTCTTCGTGGTCTCGGACACCTTCCCGTACAGCCGGTTACCGCACGAGTGGTGAATGGCGCGCTGGCGCTCCGGGAGCGCTTCCAGATCAACTACTGGGACGCCGCCATCCTGTCGGCAGCGCGCGCTGCCGGATGCCGTACGGCGTACACGGAAGACCTGAACGCCGGACAGGATTACGATGGCGTCCGGGTCGTGAATCCCTTCGCTGATTCCGACACCTAACGTGGCCGGACAAGCGCGGGGAGCGGTGTCCAGTCCACTTCCGACGTCAAGACGCGCACCAGTTGCTCTCAGTCGCACATAACAACCGATGCAGTTCACCAAAGGGGGGCCCGATGTTCCCGAACGACTACTGCAGGCCCACGAAGATGGGCACGTTGTGTTCTTCTGCGGTGCCGGAATCTCCTATCCCGCGGGCTTACCGGGATTCAAGGGCTTGGTCGACAAGCTCTACGAAGCCCGCAACGTGGTCCCCGATCCAGTGCAAGCAGCCGCCATTCGAGGTGGGCGGTACGACACCGCCGTCGGCTTGCTGGAAGCACAAGACATAGGTGGCAGAGAGACCGTACGGAAGGCATTGGTCGACATTCTGAGGCCGGACCTCACCAAGCCGCGTGCTACCGATACGCACCACGCGCTGCTCACGCTCGGTACGACGCGCAAAGGCCGCACTTGGCTAGTGACAACCAACTTCGACCGACTCTTCGAGACGGTGATCGCCGAGACGCAGAAGCCAGTGGAGTGTCTTCGAGCTCCTCTTTTGCCGATTCCCAAGCGCCGCTGGGACGGATTGATCTATCTCCACGGCTTGCTGACCGAACAACCTTCGCCCAACGACCTCGAGAGACTCGTTCTCTCCAGTGGTGATTTCGGCCTTGCCTACCTTACGGAGCGATGGGCGGCCCGATTCGTGAGCGAGTTGTTTCGCAGCTACACGGTGTGTTTCGTGGGTTACAGCCTCGGGGATCCAGTTCTTCGCTACATGACCGACGCGCTCTCGGCAGACCGTCTCATGGGCGAGTCAACACGCGAAATGTTTGCCTTTGCCACTTACTCCACGGGCAAGGAGGCCGAGCAGAAACAGGCATGGGAGGCCAAGGGTGTGACGCCTATTCTCTACAAGGCACACTTGCGGCACGCTTACTTGCATCGGACACTTCGCCATTGGTCCGAGACGTATCGCGACGGCGCGCACGGAAAGGAGCGGATTGTCGTTGAGTGCGCCACGGCCAATCCACGCGCCAGCCTGAAGCAGGATGATCCTGTTTCGCGCATGTTGTGGGCACTATCCGATGCAAGTGGTCTTCCCGCCAAGCGCTTCGCGGAACTCGATCCAGTGCCGTCGCTCGACTGGCTTGAACCGCTCAGTGACGCGCGTTTTGGGTATCCGGACCTAGAACGCTTCGGAGTTCGACCCGATCGCGACGTCGACGCCAATCTCGCGTTCAGCCTGACACAAAGGCCGTCGCCGTACCACCTAGCCCCGTGGATGACACTGGCCGATGCGGGAGGGCGCGCAGGTCAGTGGGACAACATAATGCGGCATCTGGCGCACTGGCTAACGCGTCATCTCGACGACCCCGTACTACTCCTGCAGTTGGCGAAGCTCGGAGGACGAGTCCACGAAAACTTGGCACAGCAGATCGAGCACCGAATCCGGCATTTGATGGATCTCGAATCCCAAGGGAACGCGTCGGAACTATCCCGCATCCGAGCTAGTGCGCCAAGCGCGATCCCCCGAGCGCCAATGCGCACGCTCTGGCGCATCCTCCTGACTGGCCGCGTGAGGTCCAACATCCACTATCATGACCTGCACACTTGGAAGGATCAGTTTGTCCGCTACGGATTAACGCCCACTCTTCGTTTGGAACTGCGTGAAATGCTTACCCCTCGCATAACGCTGAACGAAGCTCATACGTGGCCATTGGAGAGCGACGACATCGAACGACCAGAACGGGTCAGCGATTTGGTTGACTGGAAGATAGTGCTGTCCACGGACATGGTTCAACACCATCTGGGTGACTTGCCAAACGACGATCGATGGAAGGCAGCCATGCCTGAGCTGCTTTCGGACTTCAACGCGCTTCTACGCGATGTGCTCGACCTAATGCGAGAACTCGGCGGTGCTGACGACAGGACCGATCTCTCGTACGTCCACCAGCCGTCCATCAGCCAACACCCGCAAAACCGAGGATTCCATGACTGGACAGCTTTGATCGATTTTGTGCGCGAAGCCTGGCTTGCCACGAGCATCAGCTCACCTGACCGAGCGGAGGTCGTCGCGGAGGCATGGTGGCAGACTCCCTATCCCCTGTTCCGCCGTTTGGCTATGTTCGCAGCTACCCAGAACAGCATCATCCGCCCCAACCGGGCATTGGCGTGGATGTTGGAAGACGAATCCTGGTGGCTGTGGTCAGTAGAGAGCTCGCGGGAGAGTATTCGTCTTCTCGTTTCACTGGCACCGCGGCTCGATGCCAAGCAGTTCGCACAACTGGAGCAGGCGATATTGGCCGGCGCGCCGCCTACGATGTATAAGTCGGACATTGAGTCGGAACTGACTGAGATCCAAGATAGGGAAATCTGGTTGCGCCTCGCGAGAGTTGTCGAGACGGGCGCGCAGCTGAATGAAGAGGCGCAACAGAGGCTCAGGTCGCTGTCGTCCCAGAACCCCGAATGGAAGCTTGCCGAAGATCAGCGCGACGAGTTCTCCGGTTGGATCAGTGTTTCGAATGAGTCGCAACAATCCGTTGCTACTCCACACGGCACTGCCGAGCTTGTGACTTGGCTCAAGGAGAATCCAGCACCTGATTCTTGGCGGAAGGATGATTGGTCCGACCGTTGTCGTAATGACTTCGACGCCGTCGCGTCCGCTTTAACTGAACTTGCCCAGGGCGGCATCTGGCCTGCCCGGCGTTGGGGTCAAGCATTCCATGTATGGTCCGAGGGCGAATTGGCCCAGGACGCCTGGCACCGCGTGGCCCCGGTTCTGGAACAGGGGCCGCCAGAGCACCTTCAAGGACTGAGTCATGATCTTAGCCTGTGGTTGCGAAAGATGGCTGAGACGTTCCAAGGGCAAGAAACCGTATTCTTCCGCCTATGTGATCGCTTGCTAACACTCGACTACGAGGCGCCCGCTGACACAGAGGACGTTGTCGGTCCCGCAATCAATCATCCAGTGGGCAAGATTGCAGAGGCACTCCTCGCATACTGGTATCGACAGTCTCTCGAAGATGGCCAAAGACTTCCCGACAAACTGGGCCGTCGTTTCTCAGCCCTGTGCGACAGACGAACCACGATCTTCCGCCACGGACGCGTGGTGCTCGCTGCGCACGTTGTGAATCTGTTTCGAGTAGACAGAGAATGGACAGCCAAATTCCTCCTACCACTTTTTGCCTGGTCGCATTCCGAGCTTGAGGCACGCGCCGCGTGGGAGGGTTTTCTGTGTTCGCCGCAGCTGTATCGACCGTTGGTCGAAGGGTTCAAAGGGGAATTCTTGGATACAGCGTCGCACTATGAAGAGCTCGGGAAGTTCAAGGGCCACTATGCTACCCTCCTGACCTTCGCTGCTCTCGACCCTAGCGACGTCTTTACGGACGCAGAGCTAGGAGAAGCAACGCGTGCACTGCCACAGGATGGACTGGAGAAAGCGGCCGAGGCACTGGTCCGTGCAATAGAGGGGGCGGGCGACCAGCGCGTCCCCTATTGGACGAATAGGATCAAACCCTACCTGCGCTCGATTTGGCCGAGTACAGCCGACAAGAGTTCCTCAGATATCTCAGAGTCTCTCGCTTGCGTCTGCATTGCAGCGCAGGATGCCTTCAGCGAAGCGTTAGCAGTGGTGCGACCCTGGATGCAGCCGGTACAAGACAAGTATCGTCTCGTGCACTCACTTCATGAGTCCGATCTGTGTCGGAAGTTTCCGCGTGCGGCGCTGGATCTACTGGATCGCGTGATCCGCATAGAAGACTCTTGGCCGTCCGATGAACTCGCGGAATGCCTACGTGCCATTCGCACAGCCGAACGCGCCCTCGGCGGGGATTCGAGATTTGTCAGACTGAGGGAGGATCTCGCAAGATGTGGCCGAGATCTATGACGATCCGAGTGCATAAGTCACGAGCGCTGCGGCGAGCTGGCGGTGAATCCGTTCGCGGGTGCCGACGCGTGAGGCCGTCTCGCCCGCGCTTTTTCGGTTGAGGGCTCCGGGCCGTACGCGCCGTGCAATTGCGCAGCTCTACGCGCTCTGCGGCCCTCCGGGCCGCGTGCCCGCCAGAGGCCGACATTCCCGTACCGGTGCGCGGTGGTGGAGGGTGGTATGCCGGAGTGGCTCTTGCTGTGGGGGTGGGTGGAGGATGCGGTTTCGACCGCCTCTTGGCGGTCGATGCCGGCCGGAGGCCGGCGCTCCGAGGCCGGCGGTCCTTCTGTTCCTTGGCTAGAACCGGAAGAGGCGGGTGAACTTGACGATGAAGGACTGGGTGTTCAGTTCGGGGTACCCGGGGACCAGGGTGTCCCGGAGCGAGTTGTAGACCACGTAGAGGTCGCTGCCCGGCTCGTACTCCCAGCGGAAGCGGACGTTCGTCGAGAGGCTGCCCGCGGCGCTGTTGTACTGAAGGAACGCTGCCAGGAAACTGCGGGGCGAGACGGTGTAGTTGATGCGGGCGGCGAGCAGGTTGGTGTCGTAGTTGCCCTCGGGCAGGGCGATCCAGTTGGCCGAGACGATCGGCTCGACGGTGAGGCGGGTCATGAGTTCGACGCGGCCGCGCCAGGCGAGTTCGCGGCGGGTCCCGGAGAAGAACCCACCCTGCTGGTAGGCGAAGCCGCCCGACACGGGGCGTTGCGGGCCCGCCTAGTAGCTGACCCGCACGTAGTCGAAGTCATAGCTGCCGGGCGCCACCCCGAGGTCGTCGCTCAGCGAAAACGACTCGCTCAGCACCTCGAGGTTCCGGGTGGCGTTCACGTTGAAGCTGTCCCCGTTCTCGAACTCCATGTCGTAGCGGAACCCGAAGATCCGGGTCTCGAGTTCGCCCTCGTTATCTGTCGTGTAGTCCACGCTGCCGATCCAGCCCAGCTTGCGGAGCCAGGAGATCGAATGCGGCCGCGGACTGAAGCGCGCTTCGGCGTAGTTCCGCTGGAAATCCCGGCGGCGCAGGAATCCGATCCCGGGGTCGAAGTCGTCCCCGACCATCAGGCGCTCGGCCTGTACCCCGTAACGGTCGCCGTTGTAGTCGAGCTGGCCGAGGTAGCTCA
>LXNJ01001038.1_pt1 | contig 17246 bp, 13 predicted proteins | sample 809081 | NCBI WGS metagenome assembly LXNJ01 (sample SAMN04870510, study PRJNA318959) | sponge metagenome | biome: sponge; feature: marine sponge reef; material: water | host: Petrosia ficiformis | place: Greece: Milos, Mediterranean Sea | collected 2013-05-29 | depth 5-7 m
CACTCGGCCAGGTCAGTCCGGCCTACGCGGCTGTGGATGCGTACGCGGCCCTGCGGCTGCGACAGTGGTTCTGCCGGAAGCACAAGGTGAAATCAGGAAGATACGTGCGATTTTCCCACCGATGGCGGTGGGAGGAATGCGTCCTCACGCGCCTTGCGCTGACGACACGACACCTTCCGTGGGCGAAGGCATGATCCCGACTGAGAGCCGGATGCGGGAGATCCGCACGCCCTGTTCGATGAGCGGGGGCTGGAAACGTGACTACGGGAGCCGGTCTGCGGCCCGGAGCGAAAGCGACGGAATAGCCACCGGACCCTACGGTGGGCGCGCCAGCCCTCGACTCTACCGGGATACAGACCGCAAGCGATCCGCCCTCGCGGCGCGGTGCAACCTGGAGCCGGGCGGAGCCTCAGTATCGCGCCTCCCCAGGTGGCGTAGGACCTTCGACCCGCTACGCGACGCCTTCAACCACGAACACTGCCGGAGCCGTTCTGGACGATCGGGCCCGGGCCAAGGTGCAACACCCCGGCCACTGCGCCTACGTAGGGGCGGCGCGGCTTTGGAACGGCCTCGAGCTTGAACCCGAGCGCCGCGTCTTGATCCGGGACAACCTGCTCCAACGCCCGCCCCTCGCCCTCCTCCGGTAGTACAGCGCTCGGTAGCAGCTCGCGGGCCTCGTCCCCGCCGGCGCGCCATCCGCGACAGTGCGTCCCTAAGCCACGCCTTCCCCTTTCCGGTGGATACGGACTTGCGCTTCCGGCGCTCTCGTGGTGGCCCGGGAAGAAGCACAAGGTGAAGACGAGGTGGAACCCCGGTTGGCTCGACCGCGCTACGGCTCCACTTGGGCAACAACCCTAGAGACCGGAGTTGACCCCAATGACATCGATCACCGATCTTGGAACCTGCTTACCGCTAGTCGCGTGACAAATCGGATGTGTCGTCGTGACAAATGAACGATACGGTGGGAACTGCCGCATCGGGGGCTGCATGCTCCGTGCGGCTCACCGGTTCGGACAGGAGCGAAAAGAGTGACGGACGATTCCTGGGAGTTGAGGAGAGAGATCGAGGCGCTTCGGGAGCGCGTGTCCAGGCTGAGCGCGGCCGTGCTCCGCGCGAGCGCGAGCTTGGACCTCGACACGGTGCTGCAAGAGGTCGTCGACAGCGCGCGCGCCCTGACCGGGGCGCGTCTTGGCGTGATCACCACCGTCGACGCTGACGGACGAATCGAAGATTTCGTAACCTCCGGCTTCACTCCGGCCGAGGAGGACGAGATGGTTGCCTGGCAAGACGGCCCGAGACTCTTCGAGCACTTCAGAGGTCTTGCGACACCGATTCGCGTGGAGGACTTGCCTGCCTACGTCCGCGCGCTCGGCTTCTCTCCGGATCTGATGCGGTCCAAGACGATGCAGGGGGCGCCGCTGCGACACCGCGACATCAACGTCGGCAACTTCTTTCTCGCCGAGAAGGAGGGCGGTCGGGAGTTCACGAGCGCGGACGAGGAGGTGTTGAAGCTGTTCGCCGCCCAGGCGGCGACCGCGATCGCCAACGCTCGCGCACACCGGGCCGAGCAGCGGGCGCGGACCGACCTGGAGACGCTGATCGAGATCTCGCCCGTGGGCGTCGTGGTCTTCGACGGCAAGACCGGTGAGGTCGTTTCCCTCAACCGGGAGGCGCGGCGAATCGTCTCAGCGTTGGGCCATCCGGGGCTGGCCCTGGAGGAGTTGCAGCGCATGGTCACCTGGCGGCGCGCCGATGGCCGGGAAGTCGCCCTGGCTGAGTTCCCCATGGCGCAGTTGCTGAATATTGGTGAGACGGTGCGCGCCGAGGAGATCACCCTATTGGTGCCGGACGGGCGGAGCGTGACCACGCTCCTGAACGCGACGCCGATCCACTCGCCCGATGGGACCGTCGAGCGGGCCGTGGTCACGCTGCAGGATCTGGAGCCCCTGGAGGAACTGGAGCGCATGCGCGCCGAGTTCCTTGGGATCGTGAGCCATGAGTTGCGCACGCCGCTGATCTCGATCAAGGGCTCGACGGCAACCGTTTTGGGCGCCTCGCCGGCACCGGACCCCGCCGAAATGCTACAGTTCTTCCGGGTCATCGACGACCAGGCCGACCGCATGCGCGGCCTGATCGCCGAACTGCTCGACCACGGGCGCATCGTGACCGGCACACTGTCGGTGTCGCCCGAGCCGGTGGAAGTCGCGGGTCTCGTTGACCAGGCGCGGAGCACGTTCGTGAGCGGCACGGGAAGACACGACCTCAACATCGACCTGCCTGAAGACCTGCCGCGGGTGCTGGCCGACCGGGCGCGCATCGTCCAGGTCTTGAGCAACCTCCTATCCAACGCCGCGAAGTACTCTCCCGAATCGTCGGCCATCCGGATCGACGCAAGGCGGGAAGGCGTGCACGTGGCGATCTCCGTAAGCGACAAGGGCCGCGGCGTGCCGCCGGACCGACTGTCGCACCTGTTCCGCAAGTACGCCGCGCCGGTCGGTGGTGACCGGGAGCGAGGCGGGGTGGGGGCCGGGCTCGGCCTGACCATCTGTAAGGGACTGGTGGAGGCGCACGGGGGCCGAATCCGGGCCGAAAGCGGCGGCGTGGGCCAAGGCACGCGGTTCACCTTCACGGTACCCGTCGCCGAGGAGCAGGAAGCCGCCTCGAAGGGTCTCGCATTGGCTGGCCCGCGCGGAGTTCGGCAAGGGCAGGAAAAGGCGCGCATTCTGGTGGTCGACGACGACCCTCAGATGCTTCGGTACCTTCGGGACGCGCTCACCGGGGCGGGTTACGCCCCGGTTGTAACCGGCAACCCGGACGACGTGCCCAGCCTCATCGCGATGCACAAGCCTGGGCTTGTCCTGCTGGACCTGCTGCTGCCCGGAACCGACGGCATCGCGTTGATGGAGCGGGTTCCAGAGCTGCGCGACCTGCCCGTCATCTTCATCTCGGCCTACGGCCGGGACGAGACGATCGTCAGGGCGCTGGATGCGGGCGCGGCCGACTACATCGTCAAGCCGTTCTCTCCATCAGAGTTGACGGCCAGGGTGCGAGCCGCCCTGAGACGGGTAGCCGGGCCCGAGCCCTTTGTCCTGGGAGAACTGACCATTCGGTACGACCAACGGCAGGTCGCCGTTGCCGGCCAGCCGGTGCAACTGACCCCCACCGAGTATGAGCTGCTGCGCGTGCTGTCGGTCAACGCGGGACGGGTGGTGACACACGGGTCGCTGCTGCGACAAGCGTGGCGGGGGCGGGACCGCGGCTCTACCGACGCCAAGCTCGTCCGCGCTGTCGTGAAGCGGCTGCGTCGCAAGCTCGGCGACGATGCAGCCAACCCGGCATACGTCCGCAACGAACGCGGCGTTGGCTACCGTATGCCCGGGTAGCCGGTGTTGGGTGGATTGGCGGGGGCTTGTTAAGGAGCCCAAGCCTCGCAGCGAAAACGGCCTTGAAGCATGGCTGCCCTCGCGTCTAGGGCGAGCCATCTGAGCCCTGACTCTCCTGAATCCGGAGGAGTACCGGTAAGGGAGCAGACATGGCGCGGCGACGCCTTTCGGTGCTTGAGAGCGACGTTCCAAGGTCTTTTCGCGCTCGCCAGCCAGATATTGGCAGCTCAGTAACCGAGTTTTGCGCGTTGGCACACCTTGGACAAAAAATGCTCGCATATCACCATGCTGTCACGTGATATCTTGAGAAAATCGCATCTTTATCATGTTACAGTTGCGTCGCAGTCACTGCTGATCGATCATATGGTGTTGTTCGTTCCGGTGGTAAGAGTGTGGGAGTAGAGGTCGTCCGATGTACGGAATCGAAAAACGTATACAAATGCGGCGCTACTTGGCGAAGGGGAAGAGCAAGTACGAGACCGCCCAGCTACTGGGGATCAGCAGACGCACGGTCTACAATTGGATCGCTTCCGGCGAACTCGAGCGTCACCCGGATGACATGACCGTCCGGTACGGCCCCCGACCGCCCCGACCATCCATGCTCGATCCTTACAAGGCAACGATCGCCGCCAGACTGGCCGACCGCCCGCAGCTGAGCGCTGCGAAACTCTTCAGAGAGGTCAAGGAGGCTGGCTATCGGGGTGGCTACGGACAGGTCAAGCGGTATGTCCGCATGGTGAGAACGCAGAACTTGGGCGGCGTGCGTACCGGTGCCGGGCGCTGATGTGTAGCCATCACTGCAGACTCGAAATACGCAATCTCGCGACGGATTTCGTTGGAAGTTCCAGAGTGGGGGCAGACGTACTTCCGGACGCTCTTCCGGAACCGTTTGGCGTTGCAGATTCGGCGACCGCGCGTTCGCGCAAGCCGATGACACTGGCGTCGGGATGTCGGAAGCGTGACAAACACGCCAACCCCTGATGCTACAAAGGCCGAGGTGAAGAGGATGACTAAAGCAGATATCGTTGAGCAGATCGTCATAGCGATCGGCCCGAGAGTCGACAAAGACGACTGCGTGCCGGTGATTGACGCGTTTCTCGGCTCAGTGCGCGACGCGCTCGCGACGGGTGACAGCATCCAGCTCCGGGGTTTCGGCACCTTCGAGGTGCGACGCCGCAGGGCGCGACAGGGCCGTAACCCCCGGAGCGGAAAACCGGTTGCGATTCCCGTCCGGTACGTGCCGGTCTTCCGGCCCTCGAAACACTTCCGTGGGCTGGTTGAGCGAGGTCACGGCTCGGCACTCACCGGGGAACGCACCAGTGCAGTTGAGAATCCATAGCCTGCCAACTCTCGGACACCGCGGACGCGGATCCAGCCTTCGTGCTTAGCGACAGAGACTACAGGGCCGTGTTCGAGGCATCGCTGGACGCGAGCCAGCTTCCGGGGAGGTATCGACCTTGGCCTGAGCCACTTCTCGCGCTCCACTGTACGATGCTCAGCCAATGATCTGCCAAGATGCCCGGAGTAAGACGGTTCAGCCTGTTGGCCATCCCTGGCGCGGGTTACAGCCCCGTCTTCAAAAGCGTTTTTCGGGTCCCCTACTTCCCGTTCCCCGGTCTCTGCGGGCCGATCGCGACGTACAGGCACGCGATGAAGAACGTGAGCGTGAGGCACGCGCCGAAGAACACGCTGGCTGATTCGTCGTAGGTGCTCGGGATGGTCTGCTCGGCGATCCAAAGCGCCGTTTCATTTTGCATCCAGGCGGCGAACATGAGGACGGCGATGACGATGCGGACGATGCGGACGTTCATGGAACTCCCAACCCCGCCACGGCGAAGATGATGAAGGTGGCAACCATGTCCGCGAGAAACAGATCGTTCCACACGTTGTCCGGCCAGCGATCGCCGCGGCGGCTCCGCCAGCCGACGTCGAAGTCGGTCCCCAGTCGGCGGGACGGCGGTTTCCGACTGACGGCCTTGTTGCCGTTGGTGCGGCTTGGATCATGACCGCTATCTTGTCGCGGATTTGTCGCTTTAAAGCATTCAGATATTACGTATATGTTATTGTCCATTGGCGTAGCAGTAGCAGGCGTCCTTATAGTGTAGCACCATTGGTGGACAAGTGCACCATCGACGCCCTGCACTGGGGCGCGAGCGCATCCTGGGACGGCGGTGTCGCAAGCAGCCGAGGTGGCCGTGATCTTCGACCCCTACCAAAGTGACGATTTGGCGCGCGGGGTTGGCCGACGGCTAGCAGTGGGCGCGCTAAGCGCCACTAGGCTTTTTTCAATAATGACAACTTGAACGAGAGGCTCGCAGGTGGCGGAGAAGTGGCCGTGAGAGCATTGATGGCGGCATCAGGCATAGCGATCTGCGCGGGAGCACTCCCAGTCGAGGCGCAGGAGGCAGGCGAGGTATTCCGTGACTGCGAAGTCTGCCCGCAGATGGTGGTGGTGCCCGCCGGCAGTTTCATGATGGGCTCTCCGCAGTCGGATCCGGGTGCGCACCGGGACGAGAGGCCGCGGCACCGGGTTACCATCGGCTACCTGTTCGCGGTCGGAGTATACGAAGTCACGTTTGATGAATGGGACATGTGCGTGCGGAGTGGCGGATGTGACGAGTACGAACCGGACGGCGACGGATGGGGCGGTGGAATGTTGCCGATGGTCACCGTCAGTTGGGAGGACGCTTGGCGGTACGCGGACTGGTTGTCGGCTCAGACGGGGGAGCACTACCGGTTGCTGAGCGAAGCGGAATGGGAGTACACGGCGCGGGCAGGGACTACTTCACCCTATTCTGTAGCGGGGCGGACGGGACGGGATGGGGTGCCGCGCACGTTGTGCGAGCATGCGCACTTGAGTGAAGCGACTGCCGCATACGCCGGCTGCCAAGACCTTCCGAATCGGCCAGCTGGCAATCGCCCAGCAGTTGTAGGCTCGTATCGGCCGAACGGGTTTGGTCTGTACGACATGGCAGGCAATGTGTGGGAGTGGGTGGATGATTGCTACTACGGCAGCTATTTGGGTGCCCCGACGGACGGTGGTGCATGGGGCGGCCGGGCATCGGATGTCGAAGGTTGCATCTATCGTGTGTTGCGCGGCGGCTCCTGGCGCAACTTCCCGGTGAGTCTCCGTTCGGCGACCCGCTTCAGGAGGTGGGTCCCCGCCCGATTCGACGCCGGGTTCCGTGTCGCCCGGACCATCAATTGAACCCATGCCTCCGTTTTGCTTTACTCCTCACCGGAGTTCAAGACGGCGACGATCCCGGCGGTGACCAACACGACGCACTGGGGCCTCCAGACGGAGCGGGAGTGCGTGGTCCGGACACCTCATGGCGCTTCGGCACCGTGGGACCAACGGTGACCGCTATTGCAGTTGTCGGTCTGGTGTCACGCAGTATCGGGAGCCTCCGAAGCCACATGGACCAGAGGCTCGACGCCCTGATCACCCACGCAAACCAGCAGGCCCACGACGCGATCGGTATGCGGACCGACAATCTTCGCTGTGGACTCGGCAGACGGATCGACGCCCAGGGAGCCGAACTCGGCAGACGGATCGACGCCCTCGAAGTCAGGCTGGCCCGGACGAGCGAAGACGTCGCATTCATCAAGGGTCGGATGAGTCCGCAGCCGGACGATTGATCGCGGCCCGCGGCTGACGGGGCGCACGACGAAGTTTCAGCTGAAACTTTTTCCCGCTCCCCTGCCAGGCGAGTTTTGACAGACCATGATTTCTGTCAGCGGACTCGCAAAGTCGTACGGCGACCGGACGCTCTTCCGGGACGCGACCTTCGTGCTCAGCCCGGGGGAGCGGTACGGGCTGGTGGGCGCGAACGGGTCGGGCAAGACGACGCTGCTCAACATTCTCGCGGGCGACCTGGAGGCGAGCGAGGGGTCGGTGTCGGTGCCCGGGCGCGTGCGGCTCGGGGTGCTGCGGCAGGACCAGTTCCTGTACGAGCACGAGGAGATCCTCGATGTCGCGCAGATGGGCAACGAGGAGCTGTGGCGCGCGGCGACCGAGCTCGAGGATGTGCTCGCGCGGTCCGCGGACCACTTTGACGCGGCGCGCTTCTCGGAGCTGGAGGAGATCGTGCAGCGCCACGACGGCTACACGGCCGAGTCGCGCGCTGCGGCGATCCTCGAAGGACTGGGGCTGCCCGCGAAGGTGCACCGGCAACCGCTGTCGACGCTCTCGGGCGGCTTTCGGCTGCGGGTGCTGCTGGCGCAGGTGCTGGCGAGCGCCCCCGACGCGCTGCTCCTCGACGAGCCGACCAACCACCTCGACATCCTCTCGATCCGCTGGCTGGAGAAGTTCCTGCGCGACTTCCGCGGGCCGGTGGTGGTGATCAGCCACGACCACCGCTTTCTCGACAACATCGCGACCCACATCCTCGACATCGACTACGAGACCGCGATCGCCTATCCGGGCGACTATAGCCGCTTCGGGACGGCCAAGGCGGCCGAGCGCGAGCGGCGCGAGAAGGAGATCGCGGTGCGGGAGCGCGAGATCGCGCATCATCGGAAGTTCGTGGACCGGTTCCGCGCGAAGGCGTCGAAGGCGCGCCAGGCCCAGAGCCGGGTGCGGATGATCGAGAAGAAGGCCGAGGGGCTGGTGGAACTCCCGCGCAGCTCGCGCCGCTATCCGACGTTCCGTTTCGAGCAGAGGCGGCCGAGCGGACAGGAGGTCGTGAGCGTGCGCGGGGTGTCGAAGTCGTTTGGGGACAACCGCGTGCTGCGCGAGGTCGACCTGGCGGTGAGGCGCGGCGACCGGCTCGCGATCGTGGGTCCGAACGGGATCGGGAAATCCACGCTGCTCAAGGTCATGACCCGCCGCCTGGACGCCGACGATGGGACCGTCGAATGGGGATATGAGACGCATCCGGGATACTTCGCGCAGGACCCCGGCGACCACCTGCGCACGCCCCGGCGCACGGCCGAGGCCTGGATCGACCAGTTCTGCGAGGGGAAGGGCCTCGGGTTCTCGCGCGGCAAGATGGGGATGGTGCTGTTCAGCGGCGACGATGCCGAGAAGCGGCTCGAGACGCTGTCGGGGGGCGAATCGGCGCGCCTGGTGCTCTGCAGCCTGATGATCAGGCAACCGAACGTCATGGTCCTCGACGAGCCCACCAACCACCTGGACCTGGAGTCGATCGAGGCGCTGGTGACCGGGCTGCGCGGCTATCCGGGCACGCTGATGTTCGTGTCGCACGATCGGTGGTTCGTGGGGAAGCTCGCGAACCGGATCGTGGAGATCACGCCGGACGGGATGCGCGACTATCGCGGGACGTACGAGGAGTACGTCGCGTACTGCGGCGACGACCACCTGGATGTGGAGACGGTGGCGACGCAGGCACGCGCCGAAAAGCGGAGGGGTGGAACGGACGCACGCGCCCACGCCGGGCGGCGGCGCCAGCCGCGCAGAAGGGCGCGTCCCACGTACCGGCAGCGCCAGCTCAAGGCGCGCGCGGACGAGTTGGCGGCGGGAATCGAAGCCACCGAGGCGCGGGTGGCCGAGATCGAGGCCGTCTTCGCCAACCCTGCATTCTACGATGAGGCCTCGCCGGGCGAGGTGCGCAGGCTGGAAGAGGAGCGCGCCGGGCTCGTGACCAGGGTGGCCGGGCTGATGGCGGAGTGGGAGGGGGTGGAGGGGGAGCTGGGGGAGGGCTGATAGTTGGCGTCGCCTCTGAAGCCGGACTAAGTTGCCGGCCATGAGCATGATCAAAGCCCTCCCCGCATTGGCCCTGGCCGCGACCTTCGCCGCGTGCTCGGACGCCGCCTGGCCCGGCGCACCCCCGATCGAGCCCGTTGTGCTTACCGCCGAGCACCAGGAGTGGCGCGCGAACCGGCACGGCAGCCTCTCGAGCCCGAACGCGGGAGTGATCAGCTGGGCGGGGCTCTGGGAGCTGGAAGAGGGCGCGAACCCGTTCGGCTCCGACCCGTCGCTGTCGATCGTGCTGCCCGTCGAGGACTCGCCCCGCGTGGCCGGGACGCTGCACCTGGAAGGCGGCCAGGTGCGGCTCGAGCCGGCCGAGGCGAGCGGCCTGACCCTTCGCGCAGGCGACCCCGTGACCGCTCCCATGCCGATGCTCGACGACCGGTCAGGCAATACGACAGTCCTCGCCCTGGGTTCGCTCGGCCTGCGAATCCACGCCGAACGGGGAACCGACCGGCTCTGGCTGCGCGCGTGGGACACCGACGCACCCCGCGTCGCCGCGTTCGAACTGCCGCCGTACTTCGCCGTTAGCAACGAGTGGCGGGTGGCGGCGCGCTTCGAGCCCTACGACGAGCCGCGCACGGTGCCGCTGGCCGATGTGACCGGCGGGATGGTGTCGAACGAGGCGCCCGGCGAGCTGGTGTTTCGCGCGGACGGGCGCGAGCACCGGCTGATCGCGTTCGCGACGGCGACGAGCAGCAGCTACTTCGTCACGCTTTGGGACTCGACGGGGGTGGCGGACACGTACCAGGGTGGCCGCTACATGCGCGTCCCCCTGGCCGGCGACGACGGCTGGACGACGATCGACTTCAACCGCGCCTACAACCCGCCCTGCGTGTTCACACCGTTTTCGGTGTGCAGCCTGCCGCCGCGCGAGAACCGCCTGGCGCTGGCGGTGACGGCCGGAGAGAAGCGGCCCCTCGACGCGCCCTACTGAGGGGCGCCCCGCCTACATCTCGTCCAGGTACTCCGCCGGGATCGGGCCCGCGTCGGGCTCGTGTTGCCAGAAGATGCTCAGCACCCACCACCGATCGCCGTCATACAGCAGCTGGAACGAGTTGATGCCGCGGTTGAACGGCTCCTCTTCCGGGTCGTCCGTGCGGAATGACGCGTAGCTGCTGAACCGGTGCGCGATGTCGCCGTACTGCTCGGTGACGCTCCCGATCTCGTTCTCGTAGAAGCCCTCCGCGGCGAAGGAGCCGCTCGCGTTGGTCGCGAATTCGTCGGGCGTGATCGAGGCGACCGAACTGCTGCGTCCGTTCTGTCCGTGCTGGCTGGTGACTTGCATGAGCCGTGCCTGGGGGAGGAAGAGCGACCGGAAGCGGTCCCAGTCGCGCGGGACGCCCGCGTCTCCGGAGATGGATTCGTAGACGGCGGTGATGATGGCGTCGATGGACTCCACGTCGGCGGGGTCGGCCATTGGCTGCGGCGGCATCTCGGTGACCTCGGCCGCGGCCGGCTCGGCGTCGGCCATGGCGCTGTCGCCGCCTGTGTCGGGCGCGGCGCAACCGAGCGCGAGGGCGAGGATTGCGGCCAGGAACGGCTGCCGGATCGTGTCAGTGGCTGATCGCATGTCGGCTCCTACGTTGCGGGTCGCCTGAGCTCCGTGGGGCGGCGGGTCAACCCGCGATTCCCGGCGACCCCGTTGGTCTCAAGGTTCGGGGCGGCTCCTTGACCGCGCAAGTCGCGGCGCGGGCGGGCAACCACCATTCGCTCAGGATCTCGGCGAGTTCGACGGTGTCGCGGCTGCGGAAGTAGTAGCTGCGCCCTCTGGAAGCCCGGATGTAGATGCCGGGCCGGTGCACACCGAGGGTGAGCGGCAGGCATCGGAACAGGTGCCGGGTCAGCCATACGTCGCGGAATCCCCGGATCGAGATGTCGGCAATGTCCTCCCGCTTCAGGACGCGTGAGCGCCAGGTTCGCGACCTCACGCGGAGATAGTCTTGCGCGACGAGCAGTTCGTGCGGAAATGCGGACACGGCGCGACATAGTCCCACGAGCACCGCGAAGAAAATGCTCAGCTTGACGGCTGTTTGGAGGACAAGACTGTCGACGGTGTAGAGCCAGCGGTCCGCCGCCCAGTCGAACCCGGCTCGCCCGATGTGGACCCCGAAGACGGCGATGACCACCAGAGCGATGCCGTATCCGATCGAAAGGGTGGTTGGCACGCGCAGTCTCGCGATGTATCTGATCTCGCTTCGGGCCGGCGCACCGCGCTCCCACTTCGCAAGGGCCAGGACGAGCACCAGTGCCGCCAGGACTGCGGCCGCCAGGGTGACCGGGCCGACCGGCAGAGCCCGGGTGACCCTCACAACGCGGCGGGAGTCGTCGAAGAGCCGGGCCGCGAACGAGGCGACCTCGTCCTGGGACACGTTCTGATAGAACGTTGTCAGATCCGGGAAGTCGGTGAAGACCGCCGGATCGTAGAACGTGGTTGCGGTCCAGTCGTTGATCGATTCCGCCGTTCGGTTGACGGTGCGGAGCCGTTCGATGGCGGCGGCACGGCTCTCTTCGAATTGAAGGGAGTCGAAGGAGCCCGTGCGGAGTGACTCGATCTCGTCGTCGATCACCCCTCTGGCGAAGGCGTAGCCGTTCCTCTCGAACATGCCGCTCAGCCTCAGTTTCCCGACCGGTCCGCGGGTTTCCAGGTAGACGTGCACGCCATAGGCTGCCTTGCGTTCGCCCCAGCGGAGGCGCTGGTTGATCCGTCGGTCGAGAAGATCGCGGAAGAAGACTCCGGTCAACAGGTCCTCGGCGGTCGGGTGGAAGAGCTTGTGGTCGGACCGGTAGGAACGCGTCGGATTCAGGCTCCATTCGTACCTGGTGCGCGCGCGGCCCGGATCGCGCACGTCTACATGCCACCGGTTGGCGGGACGGGGTGGAATGGCTCCGAAGGTGCGCTCCGCGGTCGCCAGCGCCTGCTGCGGCGGCAGGTCCCCCACGATCGTGACCGTCAATGAGCCCGGCGCGTAGTAGCGGTCGTAAAACTCGCGAAGATCCTCGGAAGTGATGCTCTGCAGGCTCGACCAGAGGTCCCTAGAACGGGCGGGGTCCGTTGTGATCCCGAACGCGCGCTCCCAGGGGCCCGGTGGCTCCAGCCTCCGGGGGGTCAGCAACGCGACCAGGCGGTCGAACAGATCCGGTGGTCGGGCGCCGAGCTCGACGAGCAGCGGCCCCCGGTTGCGTTCGACCAGCACGGAGTCCATCGGATGGGGCGACAGAAGGGCAGCCAGCCATTCGATTGCGAAGTCGCCGTGCTCCCTGGCGATGGTGATCTTGTACCACGTGCGGTCATCGTACGAGTATCCGATAATGCGTCCCCCCAGGCTCTCCGCGGCATCCCTGATCTCCTGCTCCGTCCGGCCGTCGCGGTCGGTGAAGAGCATGTGCTCGAGAAAATGTGCCAGGTGTTCCTTGCCGGGTGGATCGGCGTCCCGGCCGACCGGCACGCCCGCGCTTATCGAAACCTCCGGCGCGCCTGCAAAGTGCTTATACCAGACCTTGACACCGTTGGAGAGGTAGTGGGTTTCGAAGCCGCCAAAGGGATTGGGGTCGGTCTCCTGACCCGTAGCTTCATGGCCCGCGACCAGCAGGCCCGTGAAGGCCAGAAGCGCCCACGGCGGGGGTCGCGAGCGGAGGTGATTCAGCATGAGCACACCATTGCACCGGACGGAACAGTTTGATATCCTATCGCCCGATTTTACCAGGTGGCAAGTGCAGGGTTCCCGTGCCGGAGCCCTTCGGCTACTCGATCCGGCGTATGTGCCACCAGTTCAGCACGTCCACCATTTCTTCGGTGTGGCGGGTGCGGAAGAAGTAGCTTCGACCCCGCAGCGGGCGTATGTAGATGCCCGGCCGCATGAGACCGAAGGCATGCGGCACGCCGCGGAAGAGGCGCCGGCTCAGCCAGACATCGCGAAAGCGCAGTCGCGAGATGTCCTCGATGTCTTCGGGCAGCAGCACGCGCGAACGCCAGGCCCTCGACTTGATGCGCAGCTGATCGTTGAAGACCAGGACCTTGCGCGGGGCCAAGGCGTGTATCAGGCAGAGTCCGGCCAGCAGGGCCACGCCCATGGCCGCGTTGGCGGTCGTCTGGAAGAGGTAGCTGTCGACGGGGTCGATCCAGTTGGCCGCCAGCCGCGAGAACCCGGCTGCTCCCAGCACCACCAGCGCGAGCAGCGCGGCTGCGAGACCGGCAGTGTAGGCGACGCGGAGGACGATCGGCAGGCGGAACCGCGCGATGTAGCGAATGTTCTTCATGTCGATCGGGGTGGTGAGCGTCCACGCGAGCGCCCGCAGGGTGATCCAGATGAGCGCGACGACCCCGACCACGATCATCCCCTGGCTGAGGGGCTGTGTGCGCGTCACCGAGAGGACCTGGCGCGAGTCTGCGAACGCTCGCTGCGCGAAGGCCGCGACCTGCTCCTGCGTCACGTTCCCGTAGAAGGACACCAAGTCGGGGAAGTCGGCGAAGACGTCGGGATCGTAGAAGTAGCTCCGCGTCCAGAAGTTGAGCGACTCGGCCGTCTGGTTGGACGCGCGCAGCCGTTCGACCACCGCCGCGCGGTCGGCCTCGAATGCGGCGGCATCGAGGGAGGCGCTCCGCAGGTGCTCGATCTCCTCCGCGATGATCCCGGTGGCGAAGTCGTAGTCGTCCTTGTCGATGCGGCTGCTTACCTGCAGGTATGCGGCCGGACCGCGCATGACCAGGCTGGCGCTCGCGCCGTACACGGCCTTGCGCTCGCCGTAGCGGAGGCGCTGGTTGAGGCGGCGGCCCAGGAGATCGCGGACGAAAAGCGCGTGCACGAAGTCGTCGGCAGTGGCGCCGAAGAGCTTGTGGCGGGACTGGTAGCGGATGGTGGACTGGAACCCCCAGTGATACTCGGCGCGCCCGCGGCCGGGATCGGAGGTGGCGACGTCGAGGCGGTTGACCTGGCGCTCCGGAAACTGCCCGAAGGTGCGTTCGGCGAGTGCGAGCGCCTCGTCGCGGTCGAGATCGCCCACGATGGTGACGGTCATCGCGCCGGGCGCGTAGTAGCGGTCGTAGAAGCCGCGCAGGTCGTCGGGCATGATGCGTCGCAGGCTGGTCCAGTAGTCGGGGATCAGGTCGCGCTCGTTCTCGATACCGAACTCGCGCTCGTAGAAGTCGGGGGGGCGGAGCCACTCGGGGCTGAGCAGCGCGCCCAGATGGTCGAAGAACTCGCGCGGGCGGGCGCCGATCTCGTTCTCGACCGGCTGCCGGCCCCGCTCCACCACCTCGGGTTCCATGGCGTGCGGCGACATGATCCCCGCCAGCCATTCGATGGCGAAGAGGCCATGCTCGCGCGCGATCGTGACGTAGTACCAGGTGTGGTCGCGGTAGGTCATGCCGTTGCGGCGCCCGCCCAGCCCCTCGACGGCGTCCTTGATCTCCTGCTCGGTGCGGCCGTTGTGATCCCCGAAGAGCATGTGCTCGGTGAAGTGCGCGAGCTGCTCCTTGCCGCGCGGGTCGGCGTCGGCACCGACCGGGACCCCGGCGCTGACGGAGACGTTGGCCGCACCCTCGAGCCGCTTGAACCAGACCTTGACGCCGTTCGAGAGGTGGTGGGTCTCGAAATCGGCGAATGGGTTGATTGGGGCCGGTGTGCCAGCCGGGCTGGTTTCCTGGGCCCCGAGTGCACAAGGTTGCGCGGCCACAGCTACCAGCGCTATGACCGGGCCGAGCAGGAGCAGAGATGAGATCTCGTATTTCGGCATGGGCAGCAGTCCGTATCGGAAGCCAGGCGTCCATGGCGCTTGCCGTTCATGCGCCTTGCCCAGTCTATCGCACCGAGCAGGCAGCCGCCATATTGCGCCCCGAGCCGCGCCGCCGCCGCAATCGGCGCTCTTTGAAAAACCCACATTCTTCGCACCACGGGAAGGGAGCCTCCATGTCGCTGCAATCCGGCCGATCCGCTTCCGGAGTTCGTTTCGAGCCCGACGAGAATCCCAGCCTGCCCGTCACGATCGGACTGGCGCTGCAGTACTGCGTGCTGACCCTGGGACCGATCGTGCTGACCGTCGCGATCGTGGTGCGGACGGCCGGCGAGAGCGAGCTTTTTCTGTCCTGGGCGGCGTGCGCGGCGCTGCTGGTGAGCGGCATCACGACGATGGTGCAGGCCAGGCGGTTCGGGCGTTTCGGGTCGGGATACATCCTGCTGATGGGGACGTCGGGGGCGTTCATCGCGGTGTCGGTGGCGGCGCTGGTGCAGGGAGGGCCGGGCATGCTGGCGACGCTGGTCGCGGCCTCGGCGGTCTTCCAGTTTCTGCTCGCGTCGCGGCTGTCGCTGCTGCGGCGGATCATCACGCCGACGGTTGCGGGGACGGTGATCATGCTGATCGCGGTGACGGTGATGCCGCTGGTCCTCGACCTGGTCGAGCGGGTGCCCGCGGGGGCGGCGCCGGCGGCGGGGCCGGTGACGGCGGTGGTCACGCTGGGCGTCACGATGGTGATCGTGCTGCGGGCGGCCGGGACGATGCGTCTCTGGGGTCCGGTGATCGGCATCCTCGCGGGGTGCGTGGCCGCCGGCTTCTTCGGCCTCTTCTCGTGGGATGCGGTGGCCGCGGCGCCGTGGTTCGGACTGCCGGTCGAGGGCTGGCCGGGGTTCGACTTCAACTTCGGACCGGTGTTCTGGGCGCTGCTGCCGGCGTTCGTGTTCGTGACGCTGGTGGGGGCGATCGAGACCATCGGCGACTCGGTGGCCGTCCAGCGCGTGTCGTGGCGCGACGACCGGGCGACGGACTTCCGCGGGGTGCAGGGGGCGGTGATGGCCGACGGCCTGGGCAATTTCCTGTCGGGGCTGCTTGCCACCGTGCCCAACACGACCTATTCGAGCAGCGTTTCGATCGTTGAGATCACGGGCGTGGCGGCGCGGCGGGTGGGCATCGGGATCGGCGTGGGGTTCTGCGCGCTGGCCCTGCTGCCGAAGGTGGTGGCGGTGATTCTCTCGGTCCCGGACGCGATCATCGGCGCCTACGTGGTGGTGCTGATCGCGATCCTCTTCGTGTTGGGCATGCGCATAGTCGTCGCGGACGGGATGGATTACCGCAAGGCGGCGATCGTGGGGGTCTCGTTCTGGGTCGGCTCGGGCTTCCAGAACGGCGGCCTCTTCATCGACCAGATGAGCCCGTTCTTCGCGGAGATGCTGGGCAACGGCATGACGTCGGGCGGCCTGACGGCGCTGGTGCTGTCGGTGTTCGTGGAGCTTGCCGGTCCGCGGCGGAAGCGCCTGGTAACGACGCTGGGCGTGGATGCGCTGCCGGAGATCAGCGGGTTCCTCGATGGGTTTGCGGCGCGTGCGGGATGGGACGGCGGCATGCTCCAACGGGTCCAGCTGGCTTCGGAGGAGGCACTGGTGAGTTTGATGGGGGAGGGGGGCGCCGGGGGCGCGGAGGGCGGCGAGGGCGACCCGGCGCGGCGGCTGCGCCTGAGCGTGCGCTCCGAACACGGCGCGGCGGAGCTGGAGTTCCTTGCCGTGTCAGGGGAAGGGAACCTGGAGGACCGGATGGCGCTCGCGGGAGAGCACTCGGTGGAGATCGAGGCCGAGCATGACTTCTCGTTGCGGCTGTTGCGGCATCTGGCGGCCTCGGTTCGGCACCAGAAGTATCACGACGTGGATATTCTGACGGTGCGGGTGGAGGTGCCGGCGGGGGTGTAGGGGCGGGGGTTGGTGTAGGTGTCGGTCGGGCGTAGGCGCGAGGGTTGGGCGTAGGCCGTGGGGGTCGGGCAGTGACGTCGGGTGTCCCGTTCGAGCATGCTGATGGCCGTGTCGGTTTCCGTGGAACCGGGGTTCGGTGGCGTTCGAGGGGCGAGTGCCGGTGTCCGAGGGGCGTGTGCGGGCGTTCGAGTGGCGTGTCCCAATCGAGCATGCTGATGGCCGTGTCGGTTTCCGTGGAACCGGGATTCCGCTGAGCGCCGAGGAGGCCGGGCGAGGGCGCGTGAGTGCCTGTCCCAAAACGTCGAGTCACAGGCCGATCCGGCCATGGGAATCGCGGAAGCCGCTGCTATGTTCACGCATACCGAAGATAGCCCGAACACATTGGAGGACCTGTGGCCCGCTCAAGTCTTGCCGTTGCCCGAACCCCCTCGTTCCGACCCGGGACAGAGGGTCCCGCCACCCCGGAGTTCACGCTCC
>LXNJ01001039.1_pt1 | contig 17234 bp, 13 predicted proteins | sample 809081 | NCBI WGS metagenome assembly LXNJ01 (sample SAMN04870510, study PRJNA318959) | sponge metagenome | biome: sponge; feature: marine sponge reef; material: water | host: Petrosia ficiformis | place: Greece: Milos, Mediterranean Sea | collected 2013-05-29 | depth 5-7 m
TCGTCTTAGGCCATGGGTGCAGCAGAGGAAGAAAGGAATAGGAGGACAGCGATGGAACAGTTGACGCAGACAATTTCTAACCTGGTGGGCATCATGCTCGGCTTGGTCGGCGTGGTGGGTGTGGCGTACTTCATCTTCGGCGCGTATCAGTACCTGACTGCAAGCGGCGCACCGAGCCAGATGGAGCGAGGCAAGAGCGCCATGATGACGGCCATCGCGGGCATCGTTCTCGCCATGGTGGCCTTCGGTGTCGTCGATGTCGTGATGAACGCCGTAGTGAACCCGGCAGTGGACATCACCGTCCCCGATCCCGGCACGCCCACGCCGACCCCGACGTCATAGGCCGGTTGTGAGAGGAGGAAGCCATGAGAGAACACGAGGTACCGACACACGTGCAGGCCGAGGACAAGGTGCTGCTGTGGCTCACCTTTCCGCAGGTGGTGACGCTAATCGCGGTGGCCGCTGCCGCCTACGGGACGTTCAGCTACGCGCCCGGACCCACCGCGCTCCGCATCGGTGTCGCCGCAGTCATCGGCTTGGTCGGCGCCGCTGCGGCGGTGGGTCACATTAATGGACGGCGTCTGCCTATAGTGATCGCCGACTTGCTGAAGTACTGGCTGGGGCCTCGCCGTTTCGCCGGGCAGGTGACGGAACTGATGCGGCTCGCGCCCGTGCTGGTCATCGAGGCCGACCCAGGGTTGTTTGAGCGAATGCAGGAGAAGGGACGACGGCGATTCCGTCGACTTTGCCGTCGTCGTGACCGACGAAATGGCGGCAAACCCGACCGCAACTCGGACGAACACGGGAAGCGCAGGCCCAAGGGAGTGAAGCCACCCAAGCGGGACGGTGCGGCAGGGAGAACCACCTTCAGCCAACGGAAGTGGGTAGTCGGAGCAGCAATGGTCGCTCTCTGCCTCGTTGCCGCCTTGCCTCAGATGGCGTTCGCGCAAGGCGACCGAGACGAGCGTGGTTCGCGCATCTCTGAGGTGGGGATCGAGTTGCCGCCGCCTGTGCTTGGAAGGCGTGTCTTCGTCGAAAGCATCACAGTCTCCGACGATCGGGCGCGGGTGTCGGTCCGCGCTGCGGCGGATGTCAGCCTCAGTACAAGGGCGTACGGCGGGGATGACGACGAAACACTGCGATTCGTGGACAGGGTATCGCTACAGCAGGGCGAAGCGGAGACGTTCGACGTACCGCTGAACGGTGAAAGGCCATCAGTCACTCTCTCATGGGTCGATTCGCTCGGACAGGCGGGTGGGTTCAGTCTGTCAGGCGAACAGATCCCGCATCCCCTCCCGTCGATGGACGGAGGGCTCTGCGATGCGCAGCTCACATCCCTATCCGTGTCACGCGCCGGTGTCAATGGGACCGTCTCGACGGACTGCAAGCGGCGAGTGATGGAGACTATGGAATTGCGGACCGTCACCGGCCCCGACCCGGTCGAGATCCTGACCGTAAGGGAGGCGGAGATCACGGGCATTACCGGACGGCTGAGCGCCCGTCTCGGCAGTGAAGAGACAGTCGTGCCGCTCGTTACTGACGGAGCGACGTCCTTCAGCGTCGCCGTCGACCCGTCGGCGGGCGTCCACGACATTTCGCTCAGTGTGGACATCCGCGGTGCGGTGCGCATTCCTGTACCGCCGTTGGTCACGATGCGCACCGTTCCGGAACGGACGGTGAGGCAATCACACGTCGTGTCCGTCCTGCGCCCCGGGATCAGCAGAAATGTCTCCGAAACCGTAACCATTCTCTGCGAGGACGGGACTGAGGAACGCCACAGGATTTCTGTTCGTCTGTCCATCCCAGCCAGGACAATCGAAAAGGCCACAAGAGTCCCAGTCACCTATCAGTCCTACGTCACGGCGGAGATTACGGAACGAGACCCCGCCATGCGCTGGCGTGACGAGAGAATCCAGATGGCATCGACCGCGTGGGCAGACGCTCCCTACACGGTGTTGGCGTTGCCCGAGCCGGAACCGACGCCAGAAGTGGCGGAGCAGATTCCTGCGAGCAGTGGCGTCGTCGAAGATCTCTTCGAGAGGATCGGTTGGGAGTGGCCGTGGTGAGACGCCGCGCAGTATCCGCGGTGGTCGTTGCCGCGGGGATTCTGTCTCTGGGGGCGGTCACACCGGAGCAGCGAGCCATGCTCCACACATTCGACCAGGTGTTGACGGGCATGGTCTACGCGGCGGCGGGGCTGGCCGTGTTCTCAGTCGTCTGGGCGGGTTTCGTGCTCATGGCGGAGGGCGCGGAAGGCAGGGAAACGGGTCGGGCGCGAAATGCGGTCCTGCTCGCACTTTCCGGGCTAGTTCTCGTCCTGTCGGCGAAGGTTCTTGCCATTGTCCTCATCAACGGCATAGTCCCGATTCCATGACAGAGGGAGAGTCCACCATGAAAGACATGCAGAACGGGGCCGAGAGGCCCGACCCAACCACAGACGACGGCCAGCTCACGCGGTTCTTCATGATCTCGCACGTCGAGGACGATGGTCCGGTACGTGCGGACGGCGTCAAGCTCGGAATCCTAGAATCGCTTGGCCTCGAACTCGACGAGGCGAAGCTCGGGGCGTTCGCGGGGGCACTCAACGCGATAGACTTCCCGGTGCAGCTTCTCATCAGGCAACATGCACCGGAACTTAGCCGTTTACGCGCGCAGTTGACGACCGATCAGCCGGAGAACTTGCCTCCACGGACGGCCTCTGCCGCCGATTCCCTGCGTGGATTGCTGACCGACCTGGAAAGCCGCGAGGGCGTTGTCGACCGTCGATTCTACGCCGTCTGCGCGTTCGAGCGGATTGACGATCTGCGTGGCCTCATGGTGCGCGCAGGACTGGCGGTCAATCACATGACTGGCCGCCAGTTGCGGATGCTGATTCTCTCGTCTGCAGCGGGCAATTCCCCGCGAGAAGTCGGAAATGAGGAAGGCCTTGAGATTGAGATCCGGCGGCGTGAGATTCGTGTGGGGGATACGCTTGCGCGGGCTCTGCACCTTGGCAAGTGGCCCCGCGCGTTGATACCCGGTTTTCTTCAGGCTCTGATGGCGTCCGGTACACGGATGGACGTGTCAATCCATCTCGGCCCCATACCCGCCGATCAGGCATCCCGCACGCTTGAATGGCAAAAGGTGCGGTTCGAGTCGGCCCAATCATTGTCACTGCGGCGGGGCAGGACCATGTCGCCGGAGGCGGAGATTGCGCTGGAGGACGTGAGGCGTCTGCGGGATGAAGTGCAGCGGGGAAGGGAGCGACTCTTTCATTCCTCGCTGTCCATCACCCTGTACGCCCGCGACGAGACAGAACTCAAGGAGACGACGCAGGGTGTCCGGGCCCATTTCGCGGCCACCCTTGGCAAGATCGATACCTTGCCGTTCCGGCAGCGTGAGGGCCTCTTGTCGTCACTGCCCATAGGGCTGAATTCTATCGGGACGTGGCGGACACTGGACACGTCCTCGCTCGCGCGGCTCTTCCCCTTCTCCCCGCCCGACCTCGACACACGCAGCGGCACGCTCTACGGCATCGACCTGCGCTCGTCGTCTCCCATTGTCTATGACCCGTTCGACGGCACACACCTGAACGCCAATACAGCCGTGCTCGCTCGATCCGGCAGCGGCAAGTCTTTTGCCACGAAACTCGGCGTGCTGCGCGGCATCTGCCGCGGGGTAACCGCGTACGTCATCGATCCCGAGGGCGAGTATGCAGATATGGCGCGGGCGGCGGGAGGCCGCGTTCTCTCACCGGGAGTGCCGGGCCAAGGCATGAATCCGTTCGTCATCGACCGCTCCGACAGCGAGGAATTGCTGCTTCGCATCGGCAGCTTGAGGCGTCTGATCGAGGTCATGGTCGGTGAACCGCTCGGCGCTGAGAGGAGAGCAGTTCTGGACCATGCGCTTGCCGCCTACTACATGGAGCCCAGAGAGAGAACGGGGTTTCGGGACTTCTACGAGCACCTGAAAGAGCACGGCGACGGAGTCTTGGATAAACTGCTCAGGCCGTTCGCGACGGGCAGCCTCAGGCATCTCCTTACGGATGAGGGTGACGATCTGTTGATCAACGAGGCTCCGGTCACCGTGTTCGATCTCCGGCTGCTTGAGCCCGAACTGCGCCCTGCGGCCGCAATGGTCTGCACGGAAACGGTCTGGACTGCGGCCGCACAGAATCCGAAACCTCGAGTGCTCGTCGTTGATGAGGTCTGGTCGATAATGCAGCATCCTGAAGGAGCGGCATTCATGGTCAGCATGGCCAAGCGCGCCCGAAAGCACCGGCTTGGTCTGCAGTTCATTACTCAGGACGTGCAGGATCTGTTGTCCGAGGACACGTCGCGTGCTATCACCGGCCATTCAGGTCGTGCGTTGCTCCAGAACGCCGCTTTCAAGCTGCTGCTTCAACAGGACGCGGCGGCCATCGGCACAGTCGGTGACGCATTCGATCTCCCCGATGATCTCCAACGTTGGCTAATCTCTTGTCCGCGTGGAGACGGCCTGTTGCTGGCGCGCGGCGGAAGGTTCCCGATTCGCATCGAGGCCACGAGGGAGGAGGCCGAGGTCATTGAATGGAGGCCCGGCCGCCATCGACGACAGACCGTTACATCAAACAGCGCGGAGGTGACGCAATGAGAAACGAATCCCTCATCAAAGGGCTGAAACGCACCAGTGGCGAACTTTCCCATGAACTCCTTGCCGTCATGCCGCCACGGAGCGGCGAACGAACCCTGCTCGCAGTGGAGAACCTGCTCCAGTCAATCGCCCAGCCTGAGCCGTTCTCGCTTGAACTCGTCGGCGATCGGGACGGCGTGCGACTGCTTGTGCGCTGCCTCGATTCGCAAATGGTGGCGAGTCAGATTGCTGCCCACTATCCACAGGCCCGTGTCGCTTCGCTGGGAGCGGCCGACGATCCCATGCTCGTCGGCGAAGGTCACGATGCATGGACGATGCATCTTCGTTCTAGCGGCCCGGAACCGCTTTCTCTTCGCCAGGCGAAGGACGAGGTTCTCCTCGAAGAGGGCTCCGATCCAATGCTCGCCGTAGTCGGTGCTCTCTCATCGCTGCGATCCGGCGAACGAATTATCTCCCGCCTTCTTCTCCGGTCGATTGGCCAGGAGTGGTCGACAACTTACGAATCGGAACTTGACACCCAGAAGACGGCCACTCGCAGCCCGGAGCGGGAATCGCAGGTCAGTCGCGGAGAAATCATGCGACTGATGCTGCTCGGCGGCGGAGCGCTCGTTGGACTGAAGGTGTGGCAGCTCTGGCAGGCTGGAGACGAGTTGAAGGCAATCGGACTCGCGGTCGGCGCGGTGTTCGCCACGCTGACCGCTGCGATCCTGTGGGCGCGGTTCATAGGAAGTGGCTCCCGCATCCACGATGCGCCGCCGGTCAGGGAAAAACTCTCCCGCATGGCTTTCGACGGGGAACTCCAGGTCACCGCAATCGTAAGCGAGCGGGCGGGCAGGCGCCGCGGCGAGGAGCTCCTTCATCATGTCGCGGTGGCCTACCACCACTACGATAACCCGGCCGGGGCGCACTTCGTCGCCGGCAAGATACGGCCTTTGTCCGGGACCGTCGAACTCGGCCCTTCGAGCCCTGGGTTCTTTCGAAGGCGCAGCGTCCTCGGCGTCAGTGAGGTCGCCAGCCTCTGGCATCCACCCAACACGCGCGACGAGACGCCGCCAATCGAGCGATCCGGGTCGCGCGTCCTCTCGCCGTTATTTCAGGAGATGAGCAATGGCGCACACGCGGGCAACGCGACGACGGATTCTCGCGAACAGATCCGTTTCCCCGACGACCTGCTTCGTCGCCATCACCTTTATGTCGCCCGCACGCGCATGGGCAAGTCTACGCTCATGCAGCACATCGTGGCACACAAAATGGCTCAGAAGGCCGAGGGCCGCGATGATGACGCCATCGTGGTCATTGATCCTCACGCCGACCTTGTGGCCTCTCTACTGGAGCACGTGCCTGATGAACTGGCGGACAGCGTTCGGCTCATCGACCTTGCCGATCCCAATGGCGCGCCAGGAATCAACCTGCTGGACACCCGCATCTTCACAGACCGCGACCGTACGGCGGACTCCGTTGTTCGCATCGCTCGCGGGCTGTGGGATCAGTGGGGGCCCCGCATGCAGTCGATTCTGGAGCAGGTCGTCAAGACGCTCCACGAAGCCAATGAACAGAGAGAAGCGGATGAGCAATACACAATCCTCGACGGTCTCCGGCTCCTCGCCTCTAACAACGAATCCTTCAGGCACGGCGTGCTGAGGGACGTGGACGACGTCCACCTTCTGGAGTGGTGGGCACGCGATTTCACGAGCTGGCACCGCCAGTACCAGTCCGAAGCTCTGGCTCCCGTCCAGACTCGTCTTTCCTATTACGCCACGTCGAAGAAGGCTCGGGCCATCCTCGGCCAGAGCCGGTCAACCGTCGACATTCGGCAGACTATCCGGGATGGCGGCATCCTCCTAGTCTCGACGGCGCAGGGTGTTGCTGGACGCGATGTGTCCGCCCTCGTGGGCTCATCGCTACTCAACCTCGTCGATGCAGTGATCCGCGAACAGGGCGAGAGACCAATCGAGGAGCGCCGCCCGGTGCTGGTCGTGGTTGACGAGATGCAGTCGATGCCCGGGGTGGACTACGATTCCATGTTGTCGGAGCTGGGGAAGTTCGGAGCGAGCTTCGTCCTCGCCACTCAGAGCCTCGCCAAGCTCGACGATCTTTCGCGTTCGATGCGCTACAGCGTGCTGGCTAACGTCGGTTGTCTGGCCGTCTTCCAGGTGGCCGCGTCCGATGCCCGCCAACTCGTCGACGAATTGGGAACCGATCGCGTCACCCAAGACGACATCACCTCGCTGCCCGTCCATCACTGCTACGTCCGCGCAACCGTCGGTACGCGGCGAATGCCCACGTTCTCGATGGAGGTCCGCAAGCCGCAACCGGGAAACACGGGCACGGCGCGGCGCATAAGGCAGGCCACGGAGGAGTACACGACAGGGCACGCGACGCTGGTGGCTCGCGACGCCAGCCTCGACCGTCTGGTCGCGGACTATCGGAAGAACGAGGAGGAAAAGCAGCCGGCATCCGGTGGTGAGCATTCTCCGGCTTCGGTAGTGTCTTCAACTGAGACGGCTAGACCACATCGAAGGAGGCGAGACGAGAGCGCAGGCAGTTCCAGCGATTCGAGCAAGCGGCAAGCGCGGGAGGGCAGGGCGAGATGAAAGAAGGCACGTCGTCGGATCGGATTATTGCTCGACTCGCTGAGATGCCCTTCATCGACCGCCTCGAACTGTCATCACTCACTGGCCTGCCGGAGAGCACCGTCTCACAGGCAGCGAGTCGGCTCATGGAAGCCGGTCTCATCACAGCCGTCCCCCACAGGCCGGAGCACGGGTCTCACACCAAGCGTTTCTCACTCACAGCCGAGGGCATTCATCAACTGGCGAAGAGTGAAGAAAAATCGGTGGACGACATTATTAGATCACATCCTATATCGGCCCAGTGGCGGCACCTCCTTCTTCCGCGTCTCGACGCCCTTGCCGTCGTTTACTCGGTGATTGAGACGATATCCGGAGTTGCGACCCCAATCTCGGTCCGCTTGTACCGGTCGCATCCATTGGACGCGGTGGTGACCCTGCCGGACGGCCGAACGATCGGCATCAGCCGCCAAGGCCGCACGACGGACAAGTCATCGTTCGGCAAGCGGTTGCAGCGGCTCTTTCAAGGGCCATTGCCGGGGTCCCTACTGTTCATTGTCCAAGACGAGATACGCTTGCGTCACACCCGCCGGACGCTCTCTCCGATGCGAGCGCCGGTGTTTATAGGACTTGAGAAGGACGCTGTAACCGCATTCGTAAACGACACCGTCTGGCAACGACCGGGGAACGGGGCGCGATTCGACATGGATTCCATCGTCGAAAAATCTGCCAATGCAGGGGGAATGCCCGCGGAACGGATCGCCTCACGAGCCTCGCTGCCTGTTGGCGTGCCCACCGGCACTGCCCTGTCAGAGACTCCTCCCCACCTCCTGCCGTCCGCCCTACAGCCCGCGGACAAACGCGTTTTGGATATGCTGGCCGACTGGCCGGGGATATCTCCTCAGAATCTGCGGCTGCTGCTCGGCCTCAGCCCGGCCCGAATCTCTCAAGTGCTTTCACGCCTGAACGCAGCGGAGCTGGTGCTTGAAATCGACCTGAAAGGGCGTCGGCTCGTTCCGACGGATCGTGCGCTTGCCCTCATCGCGCGGCGTGATCGCACGTCCGTCGGTGTTGCCCAACGTAGGTGGAGCATGGGGTCCATCGCACTAGGAACGCCTGTCGACTGGCGAGACGTGCCGGGACGACGCCTGCGCCAGCTGCTTCGCCACATTGAACACACGGACGCCGTCCACACCTATCTCGCGTCCACGGTTTCCGCGGCTTCGAAGAGTGGATGGGAGGTCGTTCAACTGGACCCGCCGCACCGCGCTTCTCGCTACTTCAGGTACGAAAACGGTCAACGCTCCGTCCATCCTGATGCATTCTTCATGCTCCGCCGTGGCGACGAGACCAAAGCATACTTCCTGGAATGGGAGCGTCGCGCGGTCCGACCGAGCACGATGCGGGAGCGCCTGGCTCCCTATCTCCGCTACTACTCGACAAAGAGACCCCTGGACGACCACGGGGTCGCTCCTACGGTGCTTATCGTGGTCGAAGACAAGGTCATAGTGCCCCACTTCGGACGGATTGCGGGTGAGGAGATGGTTCGCTCGGGAGTTCGGATTCCCCTGAGCGTCCGGTGACCTCGTGCTCCGCCGGGCTCAGCAGCACGTCCACGAGGCCCAGTGCGTGTGCGACTGTGAGGAGACGCATGAAATTCCTGGCGTCGGGTTTCACGCCCCTGCGCCACTCCCGGAGCCGATAAGGAGTTACGCCCAACTGCCGGGCCAGCCCGCCCCATGAGAGCCCCGATCTTTCCTTGAACCGTTTGATTCGCTGAGGAAAGTCTTCGGGAAACTCGAAGCGGTGCGAATAGCGTCTCTGTTCACGCGCCGCCATGTAGTTTCTCGCGACGCGCGTCCAGCGCTCTGAGATCGGCCGCGATGACAGGGAACATCGTGTCCATACCGTCGGGAATCCTCGACGCCAACACCATGAGGTTGAGAAGCGCCATTCCGCGCGGAATCCTTCCCCGCTGCCAGCTCCTGACGAGGTCGACGGGCGCCTCAATCCGCCGAGCAATCTCCGCATTTGACATGCCGGTCAGCTTCCTGAACGCCCGAAGGCGGGTCGGGAAGTCCGGTTGTTCCTCAGTTGAGACGGCTTGGTCCTCCATACGGCACATCCCTTCTTTTGGCCATCGGTGCAGAATCCAAGGGCAGTTGGGCCACTGCGCCGGATGCAGAGGCTGTCGAGGGTCGTTCAGGGGCCGGTTTGGCCAACAGTATGCGGAGGCCGCCCTGCACCCGCGAGGCAAACAGGAATAGAGAGAATAGGGCATGCCCGCTCGGAGCCGTCCCCAATCGCCATCGATGCAACTGGCGCAGGTCAACGCCGATGCAATCGCTCATCCCCTCCCAAGTGAGGCCGCTTTCCGCCTTCAACGCGTCCAGCCTGTTTCCAAAGTCGTCGGGCACGCGCGGATCCGGCAAGACGAGGTGGACGGGCGGGGTGTTCTTACGCGTCATCGTCGTCATCCATTTCAAAGATGTCGTCGAAGTCGACCCCGAACGCTTCCTGTAGTCGCCGCCGTGTCCGGGGACCGGGACGACGGGTGCCGCTGAGTACCTCGGAGAGATGGCTCTCCGAAAGGCCGGCGAGTTCCGCCAGGCTCTTCTGTGTCAGGTTCAGGCGATTCATAAGGTCGTAGACCTCTTTGATCCTGATCCTGACGAGGGAACGACGCGGGCCGTCGGTCATCAGTCGCCCTCCGGCCGCTCAGTATCCTGTTGCCTTGCCGACGCGGCATCTTGGTGAAACCGCCGGACAATCATACGGGCCAGATTTCGGAGACCGTCGTCCACGATTTGCTGTTGATCGGGGTTCAATTCATAGCCCCCGCAGTGTTCAGTCTTCGGCATACCTGCACCCCCTTTCGAGTACTGGGTCTGAGGGGCAGCCTCAAAAGTTCAAATAGTACATATGTACTACACCAAAAGCGTAAAGAGCCCCTTGCCCGTCGGCAAGGGGGAATCCCGTTGATTCGAGCTAATCAGCATGAATCGTTCGCTTTTGTTGGGCTTCCGTTCGCAAGAAATTCGCTATGTTGCTCATGATTTCATTCCCGCCGGTCCATCCACGTCCCTGGCGACAGTCACTTTGCGCTCTGTCGTTGTTGCTGTGGCGATGGGGAAGGGTTTATCGGTGGTGACGGAGATGGTGATGGACCTGACTCCGAGGTAGGCCCAGTCTCTCGTGATCAAGTTGTCCTCCGCATCGATAATCGGGCGGTCACGAAACCGCCGCCGTTATTCTCGAAGTCGCCAGGCGTGGAGCGTGAATGTCGCCGTGTGGGCCGTCGCCTCCGAAGTGGCATCCTCGGACTCTTCGACATCACGCTCTCTCGTTGTACGGGTGGTGATGAGGCAGGGGTTATCGGCCATAGTATTGAGCGAAAAACTTAGCAGCGTCCTAAGTAGTATTGACCAGCAAATAAACACTGGAAACTAATAGGGTAGGCGCTACTACGCTCCATAGTAGGGCTCCTGCGGATGGCCCCAAATGCCTTAGAGGCACTGCCGTCACTCTTCCCGGCAAATAGGTATCGTCCCCCTGTTTGGCGCCAGACACCCATCGTCTTTCTTTGTTCCACATAGCAATCTGCATTAAAGTAGCGGCTATACCGAGCACTCCGAAAAATAGGGAAAGCATCAATCCATCGCTTCGATCTGCCCAAACGGAAAGCAACACCGCAATGACAACAAAAAAGCCATAAAATAAAGCAAAAAGAGCCAGTGGGAATACAATCCACAACACAATGATTAACCTATAGGATATCTCGGCAAGACGAGCGGCTGAACGCCATTCTAAGAAATTGGCTGTGAGGAAACACCATGGCAGAAGAAGGGCAATTGACGCAACAGCGCCGCCCACAAATGCCCTCAAGACAGGCATACCATCCTTGCGCGCAAGCCATGCAGTGATAGTTCCCGCTGCGGGGGCCCAGATTAGCCCAACAAGCGCTAAAACAAGAATTGGTGAAAGTAAGATGATCGGCACTATAAGGAAACGCACCGCATCCAGCAGCATCACTCTACTCTACAATCACGACATGGAAGTCGTCTTGATCAAACTCGTGAGACCCATAGACGCGGCGGGCTGGGAAGATAAATGCGTGCCCCAAACGAACACCTCTACTGCTAAAATACGCAGGTTTCTTGATCTTGGTACTAAGTGCGGGCGTGGTGGTAACTTCACTCTCTATGTTGCGAGTCGCTCTAAGCACTGGGCCCGTCAGGATAACCTTGTCAATCTCCTCATTGACGCAACTGGGAATCAGAGTCCAGCTTACGGTTATGTATTCATCACCAATGTGAGCCCTAAGAGAAGTCGTATCTATCCGGGGTAGCGGCTCCGCACAGACCTTGTATCGCGGTTCTTGCGCAGCGTCAGTGATGTGTTCCCGTGTAATGGGCCATCCCTTATTGTTAAATTGGGCTACTGCCCAAGTACGTTGAGCAGCCTCGCTGCTGAGCCAAGAAATCGATGTCGAATTCCAGAATTCCGTCGTATTGGCCAAGCAATCGCGTCTTTCTGAACCCAATTTATCCAAGCAAACTGCATCAGCGTAGAAGAGCGAGTCTGACAGATGTTTGTTCCTCGGGTTCCAGGCACTGTCCGGGTCATCTCCTGCCGCTGAGTTGTCAATGAGGCGTAAGCTACCGAATGCAAGATCATGCTTAAGGCAGCCTGCTATTTGTGCTGCATTGTGATTTAGATCAACATTATTCGGGGGGGGGAGAAAGATGCGTATGGCGGTTGAGATGAAGCTTCTGATGTCAGTCTCCCATGTGCATTCGAAATCCTGTCCATCAAGCCACATACCTTCCTTCTGCTCGTCTGTGTCATCCGGATCAACGACCTTCTCCTTGTAAGTGTCTAGCAGCGTTGAGTTGGCGTTAGAGTCCACTATAGGCCGCGCCAAGTCGATCCAAAAACTGTGCGGTGTCTGGAAGGTGAGGCAGTTGAGAGTATCCAGCCTCTGTTGGAGTGTCGCCTTCCTCGGGTCGTCGGCCGCGCCTATGCCCGCACGACGGAGACATATGCCAACTTGGTCCTCTCCCTGCCCATTGGCTCCATTCCCCCCTGAATTCCCACCCGTGTTGCCCTGAACAGCCGGCTCATTCGCCAAGATGCTGGCTGCTGGAACGATAAAGTCCTGGATCGATTGCTTTATCTGTACTTGGCTCGTTATGTAGGTGATGAATGATTGTCCCGGCTTACTGGCGAGGAAGGCGTCGATGGCTGCAGCGTTCGTGCCGGTGGTGCGGATGGTGGTGAGAGTCGTTGAGAATGATGACTCGATTGCCGTCCATGCCGTATCCAAGTCTCCCTTGCAGCCCTCAACAACATCTAGAGTGGTAGGGTCGTCCTCAGTTTCAAGCAAGGCAGCCAGAGGGCTACCTACCTCGTACCCTGTCATGAGGGCGGTGAAAGAGCCGTCGGAACTCCCGGTCGTGCAAGTGAGCAACGCCGATTCTTTGTCAAGCAAGACTTTCCTGTGCTGCGGAAGTTTGTCCGCTTGCCCGGAGGGGCCGGGATCGGGTGTGGCTGTTGGCGTCACGAAGTTGGCAGCCAAGGCATCAGTAATTTCACGTAAAGTTGAGCCAAGGTTCCACGTTACATAGACAGGTTCCGAGAAGTAACAGTCCGTGTCCGCCGAGTTTTCCTTGACGATGACGCGAATTGACTTGGTTGTTGCCGATGTGGGATTCAGCTCGTGTGTAGCCGATGTGGCGTTTTGGACATTGGTGCACACCTCGTCGTCGAGTGCTGGCGTCTGCCAATGATAGTAGTTGAACGTCGTGCCCACTGGTCCATCCATTCCGGCTGTGAGGGTGACTTTACGTTCGGCCGTCGTCCCAGTGGTGATGGGGAAAGGATTATCGGCGGAGATGGAGACGGTGACGGGCCTGACCTCAAGGTAGACCCAATCTCCCGCGACAACGTTATCGTTCGAATCGAGGAACGTGGCGATGACGAAGCCGCCGCCATTGTTCTCGAAAGCGCAGGCGTGGAGGGTGAACGTCGCCGTGTGGATCGTCTTCCCCGCAGCATTGACGTCCTCGGACTCCTCGACGTCGGAGCAGGTGGAGTTGAAGCCGAGGTCGGAGTCGGTCGTGCTGCTCTCGCCGCCCTCCGCGCCGTAGGCCTTGACCTCGATCTCATAGGAGCCGGTTGTTGGGAGGTCGTCGGCGGTGACGGTGAGGGTTATCTGCTCACCCTCGTAGAGGGGAGATCGTTCGCCGGAGATACTGAGGGTGACAAGGGGTGTGGACTCCTGGACGTCGGCGGACCACTGGCTCCAGCTTTTCGTGCCGCCGACTTCCTTGACATAGTGGGTGCCGTCGCCGCGGAGCCGGAGGGAGAAGTGGTACCCGGTGTTCGCGGTGAGCCCTGTGATGGTGTGGGTGATGTCGCCCGTAGCGGGAATGGTGATCTCAGTGCCCTCGGTCCACGTCTGCACACTGTCCGTGCGGTGACGGATCTGGTACGAACCGACGCCGTCGACCCTGTCGATCGAGAAGGTGACGCTGGTCGCCGTCTTGGCATACGCCCTGTTCAGGTCGGGTGTGGGTGGGACGCCGGTAGTGGAGACGAGGGAATGGGACCAGTCGCCCCATTCGGCGGCATGGGTTGTGTTGTTGCCGTAGGATCGTGCCCGGAACTCATACATCGTATCGCTCGTAAGAGAGCTCACGGTGAGCGACGTGGTGGTGGTTTCCGTGGGGGTGCTCCAGGTGCCGCCGGAGGTTCTGTACTGAACCTGATACTTCGCCGCACCGGAGACGGCGTCCCACGAGAGACTCATCGTTGTGGGCTGGACGGTGCCGCGCAGCGTCGGTGGCGGAGCAGGGGGATATGCCCACCTGAGCGTGAACAGGTCAGACGTTGCCGTCACACCCGAGCTGTACGTAACTCTCACCCTGTGCGTCAAGGTAGAGGGACGGTCTGAAAGATGCCTGTCCGTGGAGGAATTGGAATCGGGACGCCACCAACCACTTGTATTCCATTGGTACGAAGGGGCGGAAGCTCCGATGGGCGGGTTGGAGATGATCGCGGTGAGGGTCACGGTCTGCCCCGGCTTCGGCTTGTCGAGATTCGCGGAGATGGAGACCTGTAGGGCCCTCGGCGTGCCGGTTGCCGAGATCGACCAATCACTGCAGCCATCGGAGCTGCACGCTCGCACCTGGACTTCGTAGGCGCTTCCGTTCGTGAGGCTCGAGACGGTGGTTTTGGTGTCGGTTACCTGCGGCGCGCCGGTCCACGAGGTCGCCGTGGAGACCTTGTGCTGAACCTCATACCGCTCTATGGGAGAGGTGCCGGGAGAGGGAGCGGTCCACGTGACGCCGATGCTCGCATGGCCGGTTGTGAGTGTTGGCTGATCCACCTGGTCCGGCGGCTCGGGACAGGCGGGCGCGGCGACGGGCGTTGAATACTCGCCCCAGTGGGAATCATACGTGGTGCCGTCACCACGCAAGGCAACGCGGAAATAGTATGTCTGGCCGCACGGCGCCTGGTAGTTGTTGGACTTGGCGGTGCCGGAAGCGCCCTCCTGATCCTGCGGAGTGTGCCGGGGCGCAGAGATGAAGGTAGACTCGTCGGTTGCCGATGTTCCTCGCTGAACGTGATGCACAGACGCGCCGGTCACATCGGTCCAGCTCACATCAACGACGGACGCCCCCTCGGTCGTGGACCGGGTCACCGAGACGCCGGTGGGCGTGGGGGGGCAGGTTGGCGCTTGAACAGCATCCGACGGGTCGCCCCATGACTCCCCACGGGTCTCGCCATCGCCATAGGCAGCCACGCGGAAATAGTAGGTCGTGGTGCCGCAGGGGGCATCGAAGGTGCCGGACGTTGCGAGATTATTGTCGGCATCCTTGGTGATCGTGCTGATTGTCGCGTATGTGCCATTTAGAGAGGTGCTGCGTTGGACGCGGTACTGGGACGTGTTGGCGACGGCGTCCCAACTCACCTCCACTTCCGAGGGATCGTCGGGCGGTTCGTCACCCGCAGTTCGCGTGACGGTGACGCCGGTTGGCGCGGGAGGCGGCGGACAATCGGGTGCGGCGGCCGCTGAGGAGTACTCGCTCCAATACTGGTTGCCAGTGCTGCGCACGGCGAGTCGGAAATAGTACGTCTGGTTGCAGGGTGCCAGGTAATGGTCGGATCTGGCGGTGCCGGAAGCGCCTTCCTCACCTTGGGGGGTATGCCGGGGTGCTTCCGTGAATGCCGAGTCGTCGGTCTGAGAGGTCCCGCGCTGGACATATACCACGGGCGCGCCGGACACGTGAGTCCAGTGCACGTCGACGATGGTCGTGCCCTCGGTCGCTGACCGGGTCACCGAGACGCCGCTAGGCGTGGACGGGCAGTTCGGGGCTGCGATACCATCCGAATAGTCGCCCCATGCTTTTCCGCGATTCTCGCCATCGCCATAGGCGGCAACGCGGAAGTAGTACGTGGTCCCGCAGGGCGCGTCGAACGCGCCTGACGTGGCGAGATCGCCGTTGGCATCCTCGGTGAACGTGCCCACGGTGGAGTAGCCGCTGTTCGGTGAGGTACTGCGCTGGACACGATACCGGGCGGCGCTGGAGAAGGAATACCAACTTACCTCGATCTCCGATGGATCGTCAGGCGGCTCGCTGCCCGCGGTTCGCGTGACGGCGACGCCGGTTGGCGCAGGAGGTGGCGGGCAATCGGGGGCGGCGACCGCGGAAGAGTACTCGCCCCAGTATTCGTCGTACGGCGTGCCGTCGCCCTTCAAGGCGATGCGGAAATAGTATGTCTGGTCGCACGGAGCCTTGTAGTGGAATGACGTAGCCGTGCCGGAAGCGCCTCCCTGATTTTGCGGGGTGTGTCGGGGAGCGTCGCTGAACGTCGACTCGTCGGTCACCGATGTTCCTCGTTGGACGTGATGCGTGGGCGTGCCCGAAACGTGGGTCCAGTTCACATCAACGACGGTCGGGCCCTCGCTCCCGGACCGCGTCACCGAGATGCCTGAGGGTGCGGGCGGGCAGGTCGGGGCTTTGATACCAGTCGAATACTCGCCCCATGCCTCCCCGCGGGTCTCGCCATCGCCATAGGCAGCGACGCGGAAGTAGTATGCGGTCCCGCATGGCGCGTCGAACGTGCCGGACGTGGCAAGATTACCGTTGTCATCTGCGGTGAACGTCTCGACTGTCGAGTAGCCGCTGGTTCGTGAGGTGCTGCGCTGGACGCGGTACCTGGCGGCGCTGGAGAAGGAATACCAACTCACCTCGACGGACGAGGGATTGTCGGGTGGTTCGTCGGCCGCGGTCCGGGTGACGGCGACGCCAGTCGGGGCGGGGGGCGGCGGGCAGTCAGGCGCGGTGGCCGCGGACGAATACTCGCTCCAGTAGCTGTCATACGTGGTGCCGTTGCCCTTCAAGGCAATTCGGAAATAATATGTTTGGTCGCACGGCGCCTTGTAATGGAATGACGTGGCGGTGCCGGAAGCGCCCTCCTCACCTTGCGAGGTATGCCGTGGAGCGGTGATGAACGTCGACTTGTCGGTTCTGGACGTCCCTCGCTGGACGTGATGGACGGAGGCGCCGGTCACGTGGGTCCAGTTCACATCGACGACGGTTGGACCCTCAGTCGCGGATCGAGACACCGAGACGCCGCCCGGTGTGGGCGGACAGGTCGGCGCTGCGACACCTGTCGAGGACTCGCCCCAATCTTCCGCGTAGTGCTCCCCATCGCCATATGAGGCCACGCGGAAGTCGAAGGTGTCTGTTCCACAGGGCGCATCGAGCCTGACGGACGTGGCGAGATTCCCGTCGTCATCTTCAGTTATGGTCTTGACTATTGTGTAGTACGTGCTCCCTTCTGCCTTGCGCCCGACACGATACCTGGCGGCGCTGGGGAAGGCGTTCCAACTGACCTCGACTTCCGCGGGATCGTCGGGCGGTTCGGTACCCGCGGTTCGTGTGACGGCGACGCCGGTCGGGGCGGGAGGCGGCGGGCAGTCGGGCGCAGCAACCGCAGAGGAGTATTCGCCCCAATAGGAATCATATGTGCTTCCGTCACCAT
>LXNJ01001040.1_pt1 | contig 17234 bp, 15 predicted proteins | sample 809081 | NCBI WGS metagenome assembly LXNJ01 (sample SAMN04870510, study PRJNA318959) | sponge metagenome | biome: sponge; feature: marine sponge reef; material: water | host: Petrosia ficiformis | place: Greece: Milos, Mediterranean Sea | collected 2013-05-29 | depth 5-7 m
GGTTAGAGGCGCCGCCGCTCCCGGATGATGCCGTGGTCCGACTTCTCGATGGAGTCGACGAAGCAACGCACCTCAGCATGTGCCTCGGCCGGTTCCTGCAGTTCGTCCAAGGCTTCCTTCAAGGTCAGGCCGCGCCGGTAGACGGTGTTGTAGGCGTCCTGCAGCGCTTTCTTGACGTTTTCCTCAAGCCCCAGGCGCCGCAGCCGTTCGATGTTGAGGCCTACCGCACCCGCCGGGTTGCCGTCGGCCGCTACGTAGGCCGGAACGTCCTTGGTCACCAGCGACATGGCGCTCACGAAGGAATAGGGCCCGATGCTGCGGAACTGGGGTACGCCGACGTAGCCGGAAAGCACCGCCTCGTCGCCGACCGTCACATGGCCGGCGACGGAGGCGTTGTTGGCCATGACGATGCGGTCGCCGAGTACGCAGTCGTGGCCGATGTGCACATAGGCCATCAACAGGTTGTCGTTGCCGACCACGGTGCGACTTCGATCCGTGGCGAGACCCCGGTGGATGGTCACGCCCTCCCGTATCACGTTGTTGTCGCCGATGACGAGGGTGGTCGGCTCACCCTTGTAGGCGAACGCCGGGGACCCTTCGCCGACCGTCGAGAACTGGAAGATCTTGTTGCCACGACCAAGCACGGTCGGGCCCCGCAATACGACGTGTGCGCCGATCTCGCAGTCGTCGCCCACGACGACATCCGCACCGATCGTCGACCAAGGCCCCACCGAGACGTTGTTCCCCAACTCGGCCCTGGGGTCGACCATGGCACGTTCGTCGACGAGCCGAGTCGACTTCCGTTCGACGCACATCAGGGTGACCGAACAAGCCAGTTCGCCGTCGACCAGCGCTTCGCAGTCGAATTTCATGAGCTGGCGCCTTTCGCTCAGAATCTTTCCGTGCAGTTCCAGCACATCCCCCGGCCGAACCGGTCGCTTGAAACGGGCATTGTCGACGCCGGCCAGATAGTGCAGGAAGCCATCGGACGGACTCCTGCCGCGGCTCTGGAATGCAAGGATGCAGCAAAGCTGTGCCAGGGCCTCGACGACGAGCACGCCGGGCATGATCGGATTGCCGGGGAAGTGTCCCTGCAGGTACGGCTCGTTGGCGGACACGTTCTTGCGACCGACGATTCGCTCGCCCGGGACGACTTCGTCCACCCGGTCGAGCAACAGGAACGGATACCGGTGCGGCAGGAACTGCAGAATCTCGTCGATATCCAATGGCACCTGGTTGGTCCCCCCTTTGTCAGACTGGGTGGCTGTCAGCAGCGGCACGCGCCGATCCCTAACCTACCGTTCGGCAATCCGGCACGCCCCTCACGGGCGCGATAGCGTCGCCCCTACTCAACGACGTTGCTTCTCGAGACGCGCCAAGCGCTTGGCGATGTCGTCGAGTTCCGCGAACCGCACCGCGTTGCGCCGCCAACGCTGCACCGTATTATGCAAGACGCTGCCCGCGTAGACACCCGGCGTGTCGATGGAGCGGCTTATCGTGGTCACGGACGCGACCTGAACGTTGTCGCAGATCGTGATGGGATTGTCTCCCGCTACGCCCGCGCCGCCCGCGAATACGCAGTGTCGGCCGATCTTGGTGCTGCCCACGATCCCGACCCGACCGCAGATCAGGGTGTGCTCGCCAATGTCGCAGTTGTGCCCGATCTGCACCTGGTTGTCGATCTTGACCCCGTCGCGCACCACCGTATCCGTGATGGCTCCCCGGTCGATGGTGGAGCATGCGCCCACGACCACGTCGTTACCGAGGGTCACCCCGCCAAGCTGGGCAATGGGTACCCAGCGACCGCGCTCGTCGGGCGCGAAGCCGAAGCCGTCGGCACCGATCACGGCACCGCTGTGGATCACGCAGCGCTCACCGAGGGTTACGCCGTGATAGAGCGTGGCGTTCGGATGCACGACGCAGTCGGCACCGATGCGGGTTCCGTCTCCCACCCGGGCTCCGGCGCCGATCTCGACCCGCGGACCCAACACGACGCCGGCGGCGATCGAAGCGTTGGCACCGACGGCGGTCAAGGGATCCAGTTCGGCAGTGGGATGGATGGTTGCCGTGGCGTCAATCCCCACGGGCAGGCGTGGGGCGTCGTCGAATAGTCGGGAAACCAGGGCGAATGCCAGGTAGGGGTCCGACACGACGACCGCCGCCACCGGGCAACTCCCGGCGTCGGCCTCCCGCAACAGCACCGCCGACGCGTTGGTCTCAGGCAGGAAGCGCCGATAGGCGGGACTCGAAAGGTGGGTGATCTGGCCCGTCGTCGCCACGTCGATGGGACCCAAGCCCGTGATCTCGACTTCGCCGTCCCCGCGCACCTCCACATCGGTGGAGACCGCGGCGCCTATTGCCTCGGCGATGTCGTTGACGGTCGGCACGCGAACGCTTTCGGTTCTCTAACCCGCTTGGATCCCCAAACGCGTTCGGTTCTCCAAACGTGCGGACCTCGCCGCTAGCCGCCGGCCTGAGCCTGCTGTTCCGTGAACCGCTCGTTGAGCTTCTCGGTGACCTTCGCGGTGATGTCGTGCTTCATGTTGGCGAACAGCAGCTGACGACGCTCTAGCACGAAGTCATAGCGTTCTATCTCGATCAGGTCGTTTACGACGGCCCGGAACTTGGGCGTCATCGTTTGGAAGAACTCGACTTGCCGGTCATTGACGTCCTTTTCGAACTTCTTGCCGCGGAACTCGAGATCCAGGTTTTTGTTCTCGATCTCCTTTTGAACTTCGCGCATTTCCGCCTCGGCCATCACGTCGCGTTCGTCGGCAATGCGCTGTTGGAGCGCCACAATAGCCTCCTGAAGCGTCTGGATTTCGCCTTGCTCCTCGGAAAATTCCTCCAGCAACGCGTCGCGGAACGTCTTGAACTCCTCGCTCTGTCCAATCGCGGCGTCCGAGTTCACCACGGCAATCTTCAACTGGGCGGCCGCGTCCTCCGCCACCGCTGTTAGTGCAGCGAACACGACCACCGCGGCAAATGTCATAAACCTCATCACTGAAAACCCCTATCCGGTTCCACTACCAACTCGTACCCGCGGTCCGCGGCGCCACGGCCCACATTATACCCGCGCCGCGTCTGTCCGGACTCGGACCTGCGGGCCAACGCGCGGAGAGCCTAAAGTCCTAGAACGAGTAGCCGAGTTCGAAGGCGAAGCGTTCGACCTCATCACCCGGCTTGTCATTGATCGGCAACGACAACGCGAAGCTCATCGGTCCCATCGCCGACAGCCAGGTGACGCCGAGGCCGGTCGACGCCCGGATCTCCCCGGCATCGAAGCCCAGGCATTGTGCGCCGGTCTCTGGGCACTCGGTATTGAAAACGTTGCCGGCATCGACGAAGTAGGTCGATCGTACGCCGCGCAAACGGTCCGCGAACGGCAGCGGGAAGATGAACTCCGCCGAGGCTTCAAACAGCAGGTTGCCCCCGAATGGACGACCCCGGTCCGAGAAGTACCCGGGATCATCGATGCGCGGCCCCAAGCTGCTCTTTTCGTAACCCCTTACCGATCCGAAACCACCGGCGTAGAAATGTTCGTAGAACGGGTAGGTGTCCGTCGACCCGTAGACGCCGCCGTATCCTATTTCGCTGCGAAGCCCCAAGGCGAACCGACGCCCGATGGGGAAGTAGCGCTCGCCGGACAGCGTCAGACGATAGAACTCCAGGTCGCTGCCGGGAACTGCGATCAAGCCACCTAGCCGGTATCGCCCGCCCGCCGTGGGAAACAGTCCGTGGTTGAGCGTGGTCTTCGACCAGTGACCCAGGGCTTTGACGTTCAGAAACCTGTCGCCCGAGGCCGCGATGAAGTCCGAGATCTCCTGGGAGGTGAACAAACCGGTACCAAGGCTCGTCTGTTCCACCAGCGCGCCGAATTGCAGACGCTGCTCCTCCCCGACGGGGAAGTCGAAGTTGATGCCGGCCCCGTAGGAATCCGTCGAGAACCGGGCGACGTTGATGGCGTGGAAGTTCGTCTCGCGGACATAGATGTTGTAGCCCCGGCTGATCCCATCGACCGTGTAGTAGGGGTCGTGGAAATCGAAGCTGGCCGCCTTCTGATAGTCGCTCCAACTGATGGATGCACCGAGGCGGTTGCCCGTGCCGGCGACGTTTTCCTGGCGGAATCCGAGCGACAGCATGAGTCCCGGCCCCTCCGCGTACGCCAATTGCGCATTGATATTGCCCGTCGGCACCTCCTCGACGGAGAAGTCCACATCGACCTGATCGTCCGTACCCGGCACGGGTGTCGTTTCGACATTGACCGACTCCGGTTCGAAATAGCCGAGCTGGTCGAGTCGAACCTTGGACCGGTCGATAGCCTGGGTAGAAGCCCAGCCGCCTTCGATCTGGCGCATTTCGCGGCGCATCACGTCATCCCGGGTCACTGAATTGCCGGCAAAGCCGATACGGCGTACGTAGGCGCGCTTGCCGGCGTCGACCACGAACCGGACATCGACGACACCGTTCTCCTTGACCTCCGGTACACCCGTTGCGTTGGCGAACGTATAACCCGCGTTGCCGAACGCGTTCACGATGCGTTCTTCGGTGGCCGTCACGAGGGCGCGATTGAACACATCGCCCTCGCGGACCAGGAAAAGCCGGTTCACCAGGTCGGGGTCGACGTCCGATAGTTCGCCGACGAGTTGCACGTCGTCGACGACGTAGCGGTCACCTTCCTGGACATTGACGGTGATGTAGACCGAACTTTTGTCGGGCGTCACGCTGACCTGTACCGAGCGCGCCGAGAACTCCACGTAGCCCCTGTCCTGGTAGTGGGACTCCAGGGTCTCCAAGTCGCCCTGCATTTTTTCCTTCGAGTACTTGTCGTTGCCCTGGATGAACGAGAACAACGTCGGGTGGCTGAGTTCTAGCTGCGCGAGCAATTCCTGCTGACTAAACACCGTGTTGCCCACGATGTTGATGTGGCGGACGCCCGAACTCTGGCCTTCCTCGATATCGATCCTGATCTGAACGCGGTTGCGCGCCAGATTGGCAGCCCGCGCATCGATCGTCGCGTCGTAGCGCCCCTGGGCGAAGTACGTCCGTTCGAGTTCGATGCTGATGCGCTCGAGCGTCGCCTGCTTGAAGATCTCGCCTTCGCGCAGACCCGCCTCCGCGAGACTCTCGAGAAGGTTCTCCGTCTTGATCGCCTTGTTGCCGTCGAGTTCTATGCTCTCGATCGCCGGACGCTCCACGACCCGAACGATGAGCACGCCACCGTCGCGCGACAGCGTCACGTCGTCGAAATACCCGGACTTGAACAAACCCCGGATGACTTCCCGGACCATGACGGGATCCATCGTGTCGCCGACGTTGACCGGCAGGATGTTGAACACCGTGCCGGCGGAGACACGCTGCAATCCCTGCAACTGGATGTCCGCCACGACGAAACGTTCGCCGACGCTCGAATCCTGCGCTTGCGAAACCGAAACGGTTAGCACCCCGGCGAGAATCGCGGCCAAGAACCTGCTCATTGCTTCCCCCTTGGACCCCGCGGCGAGTCCATGCTTTGACCTCGCATCACGTGATTAGTTCCTCAAACGCCACGCTCAACCCGGCAACCAACGGGCGATGTCGACGTAGAACACGAACAACATGAGCCCGACGACGATCGCCAGTCCAATCTGGGCACCCACGGCCTGGGCGCGCATGGACACCGGCTTGCTCCGGACGATCTCAACCAACGAGTACACCACGTGACCACCGTCGAGTATCGGGATGGGCACGAGGTTGATGATTCCGAGACTTATGGACAAGAGCGCCAGAATCCACAAGAACCGGTCGAACCCGGCCCGGGCGCTGTCGCCGGTCACCTTGCCGATGGTGATGGGCCCGGCCAGGTTGGTGGCAGGCACATTCAGTGTCAACATCTTGCCGAGCAAGTCGACGGTCAGCGCGGTCTTGGCATAGGTCTCGGTGGCAGCGCGCCCGAGGGCTTCAATCGGCCCGTAGCGAACCAGCCGGGTCGGCGTGTCCAACCAGGCGCCGACATAGCCGGACTCGGTGCCGTCCTCGGCACGCCGTTGCGCGGGCGTCACCCGCACCCTCGCCTCCGCGCCACCGCGTTCCACCGTGACAACAAGCGACTGCTCGGCGCTTTTCCGGACACGGGCGACGAATTCGCTCCATAGCGATACGGGCTCACCGTCAACCTCGACAATTCGGTCGCCCGGGCGAAGCCCGCCGCGCTCCGCCGCCTCGCCTTCGACGATGCCGCCGATGACGGCCAATTGCTCGAGACCAATACCCAGTGCCCCGATGGTGTCCGGATCCTGCACGGTGCCCAGCCAATCCTCAATCCCTATGGTGCGGGTCAAGGGGGCGTCGGCACGCTTCGTACGGATCTCGATTGCACCGGTGTCGCCCAGCCGCCCGGCCAGCGCCAGCGCGACGTCCGTCCAAGCCGGGGTGTCGGCGCCGTCCACGGCGACAATTTCGTCGCCCGGGAGGAGGCCGGCCCGTTCGGCCGCGCTTTCCTCGGCAACGCTCCCGATGATCGGTACGAACGATGAAACCCCCATCACGGAGAGCAGCCAGAACACCAGGAACGCCAGCACGAAGTTCGCTCCCGGCCCGGCAAGCGCGACCGCGATTCGCCACCAGGGCGAGAGTACGTCGTAGGACATCGCCGGGACGCGAGGCGCATGCGCCGCCGCGTCCGCATCGCGCCGATCGTACATCCGCACGTAGCCCCCAAGGGGAATCGCCGCGATGCAGAATTCGGTCCCGCGGCCGTCGTGCCAAGACAATAGCGGCTTGCCGAACCCCACCGAGAATCGCACGACGTGCAATCCAGCCCACCGAGCCATCAGGAAGTGACCCAACTCGTGGAAGGTCACGAGCACGATCAGCGTCACTAGGAGAAAGAAGGCGTAGTAAAGATAGTCCACGACTGATTTCGACGGCTACTGCACGCCCTGCCGGGCGCTTCGCCTCCTACGCGTGTGGGGGGAAGTGGGCGCATTCTCCCACCGATGTCCAAGAATTGCGACTCGTTGACAGCCGGCCGCAGCAGACTGTCCGCCGGTCAATACGTCGCCAGGAACACCGGCGCCAGGACCGCGAAGACCGGCGCCGTCGCGATGATCGAGTCGACGCGATCGAGGATGCCGCCGTGGCCGGGCAGCAAGCCGCCGGAGTCCTTCACACCGCAGGCCCGCTTGAAAGCGCTCTCGAACAAGTCACCCGTCACCGATGCCAAACACAGTATCGCGGTCACGCCCAACCATCGCGGCAACGACGACGCCAGGTCACCGCTGAAGTACGCCGCACCCACGACTCCCCAAGCAAGGATCGCGATGGCACCCCCGATAGCGCCCTCCCAGGTCTTTCCGGGGCTTACCTGCGGCGCGAGTTTGCGGCGCCCGAACTGCCGGCCGACAAAGTACGCCCCGATGTCCGCGGCGGCCGCTGCGGCCAACAGCCAGATCAACAGTCCGGGGCCATGCGGCGTCTTGGCCACCTGCACGAGCGCCAGCCAAGCACCGGGCAAAGCCACGGCACCGGCAACGATCATTCCCGGCTTCCACAGCAACACGGTCCGACTTCGCGGATACGTCAACACCACGCCAAGTGCAAGGACCCAGAAAGCCGCGGCGACGACTAGCGAGACGACGACGACCGATGGCCAACCCGCCGAGACCACCCAAAGTACGGTCGCGGCGCCCGACACGGTGATTGCATACACCAGCCAACCGGCACGAGTGACGATGCCGGCCAACTGCGCCCATTCCCGTGCCGCGAGCAGGCAGAGCACCAACAGGAAAGCCGCCAGCCAGGGCGTCGGCAGGTTCACGATGGCCGCGATCATGACGACCGCCATTGCCAAGGCCGAGGCGACGCGAAGCTTGAGCACGGTGGGGCGAGCCTTGGGGTCGCCCGCTAGGGGCTACCCCCTTGGTCGTTCGAGTTGGGCCCACCCTCGTGGTCGCCCGCGTTCATCTTCAACACCGCACGGCCGCTCGAACGCCCCCCATTGGTAACCATCCGCGATGTTCGCTCGGTGTCCCCGCCCCTTCCATGAAACAAACACGCCGTTGTTGCCTGGTAGTCAGCGGCGCTCGATGCGGGAGAATTCGCGTAGCGAATTCTCGGGGCGACCCCAAGCGGTCGCGTCTTCCATGAAGCAAACGCGTCGTTTGTTGCCTGGCGGTTGGCGACGCCTCGCCGCCGGGAGATTTCGGGCAGCGAAATCTCGGGGCGACCGCGAAGCGGTCGCGTCTCGCTCGGAACTCGCGCGTCGTCACGAGGCGCCGGCACGCTCCTCCATCCGCCGCCCGTATCGACGCTGCCTGGCGGCGAAGTCAGCGAATGCGTGATCCAGGCGCTCCTCGTCGAAGTCCGGCCAATACTCGTCGCAGTAGTAGAACTCGGTATACGCGAAGTCCCAGAGCAGGAAGTTGCTAAGGCGGCGCTCGCCGCCGGTGCGAATGCAAAGATCCGGTGGCGGCAGATCCGCCATCGACAGGAATCGTCCAAAATGCTCTTCGGTGATTTCGTCCGGGTCGACGTCGCCGTCCCGGACTGCGCGGGCCAGGGCGCGAGCAGCCTGGCCGATATCCCAACGCCCCCCGAAATTGACGGCGATCGTCAGGTGCAACCGGGTGTTGGTCCGGGTCTTTTGCTCCGCCCGACCCATCAGACGTTGCAGATCGGCGGGAAATCTCGATCGTTCGCCCACGAAACGCAGACGCACCTGCTTGCGGTTCAACTCGTCAACATCGTCGGTGAGCACGCCGCGCATGAGATCGAGCAAGAGCTTCACTTCCCGCTTCGGCCTTTGCCAATTCTCGGTGCTGAACGCGAACAGCGTGAGGAACTCCACGCCTCGATCGGCACATGCCTGGGCGACGGTCTTCAGGTTCTTCGCCCCTGCCCGGTGCCCGGACGCCCCCGGCAGGCCCCGTGCGCGTGCCCACCGATGATTGCCATCCATGACGATCGCCAGGTGACGGGGCGGTGGCCCCGCGGCCCGGGTTGGGGAGCTGTCGATCAACTTGAGCCGGGGTTCAGGCATGGTCGCCCTACGGTGTTGTCGAGGATTCGTCGATCATCACTCTAATCGCTAGGCCCGGGACATGCGCTGCGGCCGTTGCGTCAATTTTCTGCAATCCTTCGTGCTCGGCGATTTCCGGTGGTGCGAACCGTGGTTGCCACTTCGCCCGTGTCTGACGCGCCGCCGGGCTTCGGCGGGACGGGACAAGCCCGTCCCCTACGCATCTGTGCGGCGAAGGCTCGTAGGGGCACGCTATCGCGTCCGCAGGGGCGCGGTCGCCCGCCAATGGGGATCCCTGCGGCACAGACTTCTAGAAGGCGATGAGGTCGGATTCCTTTTCGGCCAGCGCCGCGTCGACACGGCCGATGTGGGCGTCGGTGATGCGCTGGATGTCCTCCTCCGAACGGTGACCCTCGTCTTCGGTGGCTTCTTTCTCGCGCACGAGTTCACGCACGTCGCCAATGGCGTCCCGGCGGATGTTGCGGATGGCGATGCGGGCGTTCTCCGCCTCGTGGCGCGCCAGCCGGATCAGGTCGCGGCGATTCTCTTCGGTTAGCGGCGGCAGCGGCAAACGAATGACGTCACCGCCGCCTGCGGGTGTCAGGCCGAGGTCGCTCTTCAGTATCGCCTTCTCGATCTCGGGAACCATCCGCTTCTCCCACGGCGACACGACCAAGGTGCGGGCCTCCTCGACCGTGATATTCGCAACCTGGTTGATGGGCGTCGGATTGCCGTAGTAGTCCACCTCCACGCCGGACAGGATCGCCGGATTGGCGCGACCGGTACGGATTCGCGAGAACGCCGTGGCTAGCGCGCCCAGGGACTTGTCCATCCGCTCCCTGGCGTCCTCTTGGAACTCCTCGATCATCGACACGCGGCGTCGCCCAATCACGAAATCCGGGTGCCAACCTTGGCACCGTGGACAATCCGCGTCAATGTACCGGGTCGGGTCGCATCGCAGACCACGACCGGCATGCCGTGCTCGCGGCACAGGGTGATGGCGGTAAGGTCCATGACCCCCAGGCGCCTGTCCAGCACCGCCATATACGTCAGTTCGTCGAAGCGCTCAGCATCGGGGTCCGTAAGCGGGTCCGCGCTGTAGACGCCGTCCACCTTCGTTGCCTTGACGATCAAGTCCGCGCCCGACTCGATCCCCCGGAGGCACGCTGCCGTATCGGTGGTGAACAGCGGATTGCCGGTGCCCCCGGCGTGCAGCACGACCTTGCCCGCCTCCAGGTGGCCAAGCGTCTTTTGTACCGAATAGCCCTCCGCCACGGTGGGAATCGGGTGAGAGCCAAGCACGACCGCCTGCGTCCCCAACCCGACGAGCGCATCCCGGAAGGCCAGCGCATTGATCAACGTCGCCAGCATCCCCATGTGGTCGCCGGTCACCCGGTCGACGCCGACCGCCGCCAGCCCGTCGTCACCCGCGCCCCGGAACAGATTTCCGCCCCCTATCACCAACGATAGCTGCACGTCGCTCGCCGCACCGGCGACCTCGCGGGCGGTCGCCTCGAGCGTCGTCGGATCGATCCCGAATCCCGTTTCGCCGGCGAGCGCTTCCCCGGAGAGTTTGACCAGCACTCGGGACAACATCGGCGAGGTGCGCTGTCGAATGGCTTGTTGGAACCGCGAGTGCGTGGGACGGGCTCTACTCGATGCCTTCGCCCACCTCGAAACGCTCGAACGCCGTACACGTCGCGCCGGCCCCCTTGAGAAGGTCGCCGACCTTGGTGGAGGCGTCCTTGACGAAGGGTTGTTCGACGAGGCTCGATTCGGCCAGGAACTTGCGAATGCGGCCCGTCACGATGCCATCGGCGATGCGTTGGAGAACCTCCGCCGGCAGGGTCTTCCTCGACTGTTGCTGTTTCTTGGCGACCTCGTCCGCCGCCTGTTCGACGTAGATCGCGCGCTCCTTCGCCACCGCGTCGGCGGGAACCTCCTCGGGAGCCACGACCAACGGCCGCATGGCGGTCACGTGCATGGCGAGGTCCCGGGCCAATACGCTGTCGCCACCATCGAGGCAGACCAAAGCACCCTTCTTGCGATCCTGGTGCAGGTAGCCCGCGACGATGCCGCCCGACGCGTCGAGACACGCGGCGCGGCGTACGTTGACGTTTTCGCCAATCTCCTGGACCAGGGCCTGACGCTCGCCCTCCAACGCTGCCGCAATACCGTCAGCCCCTTGATCGAGCACGTGCGAAACCGCGCGCTCCACGAAGTCCGCGAACTTGTCGCCACGTGCCGCGAAATCGGTCTCCACGTTGATCTCGACGATCGCGCCGGAGTCACCGTCCAGGGCAAGCCCGAGGAGCCCTTCGGAGGCCGTTCGATCCGCCTTCTTCTCGGCCTTGGCGCCACTTTGCAGACGCAGGATCTCGACGGCCCGATCCATTTCCCAGTCCGCCTCCACCAGGGCCTTCTTGCAGTCGCCGAAGCCGACGCCGGTACGTTCCCGCAACTCCTTGATCATGGCCGTGTTCACGATGCCGGTTCCTCCGGTGCTTCTTCCACGAGTTCGACGAATTCGTCCGTCTCGTCGCCCGGTCCTCTCTGTTTGCCTTCGCTGATGGCGTCCGCAACCGCCGTCACGAACAACCTCACGGCGCGGATGGCGTCGTCGTTACCGGGGATGATGAAGTCGACCCCTTCCGGGTCGCTGTTGGTGTCGACGACGCCGATCACCGGTATGCCCAGCTTGTTGGCTTCGGTAACGGCGATGCGCTCGTGATTGACGTCGACCACGAACAAGGCGTCCGGCAGACCACCCATCTCCTTGATGCCACCGAGGGAACGCGTCAGCTTCTCCATCAGGCGATGTTTCTGAAGCGTTTCCTTCTTCGTCAGCATTTCGAACTTCCCCGAGGCGGCATCGGCCTCGAGGTCGGTCAGTCGGCGTATGGATTGGCGTATGGTCTTGTAGTTGGTCAGGGTGCCGCCCAGCCAGCGCCGGTCGATATAGGGCATCCCCACCCGTTCCGCCTGCTCGCGGATGACCTTGGAGGCCGCCCGCTTGGTGCCGACGAACAATATCTTGTTGCGGCGAGCGGCCAGCCGCCGAACCTCGGCGAGCGCGGCTTCCAGCGCCGGCACCGTGGCTTCCAGGTTGATGATGTGGATTCTGTTCCGGGAGCCGAAGATGTGGTCTGCCATCTTCGGATTCCAAAAGCGCTTCTGATGGCCGAAATGCACACCTGCGGCCAGCATGTCGCGCATGCTGATAGTTGCCATGCTTGTCTCCGGGTTGGTTAGTCGCGCCGCGTCAGCCGTCGGATCCGTCGCCTCTCGACGACCACCCGCCAACGGCCTCCATATGACCCGGCGTCATGGTTTCGTCGGACCCAAAGGGCCCGGCCCGCCGGGCGACAGCCCGGCGCGGGGCGCTTTATACCACAAGTTTCCGGCGTGGTTCCCAAGAAACCTCTGATCAAGCCCATCCGTGGGCTTGATCCGGTCGCAAAACGAAAGCGCGGTTTCGTCTTGCTCCACGCTTCAATTGAACCGGGCGGGATCCCCTATCACACCCGCTTGCCGCAGCCCTTCAAGCTCCGTCTCATCGAGACCCAACTCGTCGCCCAGCACTTCGTCGGTATGCTCCCCCAGCCTCGGGGGCGGCGTGATCTCCACCTCCGAGTCGGACAGTCGCGGTGCAAACCCCAGGAACGGCACCTTGCCATGGACCGGTAGGTCCAATTCATGCACGAAGCCGCGTGCCCGCAGGTGCTTGTCGTGGTGAAGTTCCGCGGTGTCCAGACATGCCGAGCACGGCACGCCGGCCCCGGCAATCGTCTCCATGGCCTCGATCTTCGTGCGCTGGCCCGTCCAGTTACTGATCTCCTCGTACAGCGCCGAACCGTTCTCGATGCGACCCCGGGTAGTCTCGAAACGAGTATCGATGAGCAGGTCGCCCCGGTCCATCGCGGCGCACAGCGCATCCCAATGGCCCTGGTTGACGGGCATGAGGTAGATATAGTCGTTGGGTCCGAACGGTTTGCAGGCGTAGATGTTGACCGGCGGCAACCCGCCCGCGTTGCCGCTACGGCCCGTCGCGCGCGTGCCCCAGGCCGAGCCGAGGAATGCCCGGGTGCGGACGTAGTAGGCCATCGCTTCCTGCATCGACAGTTCGATCTCCTGGCCCTTCCCGGTCCGTAGCCGCTGCACGTACGCGGCGAGTATCGCCATCGCCGCCTGAACGCCCGTGCCCGAATCCCCGGTCGTCGGACCCGGCATCATCGGCGGCCCATCGGCTTCACCGGTGATCGAGAACGCGCCAGCCGCCGCCTGCGCGACCATGTCCATGCTGCGGAAACCCGCATACGGGCCACTGGCGCCGAAGCCCTTGACCCGCGCATAGATCACGCCCGGATGAACGGCCGACAAGGTGTCGTAGCCGATGTCGAGCCGCTCCGTGACGCCCGGTCCGTAGTTCTCGACGAAGACGTCAAACCGCGGTACGAGGCGAAGCAACAGGTCGCGACCCTTCTCGGTTCGCAGATCCAAGGCAAGGCTGCGCTTGTTGGCATTCCAGGCGCAGAAGTACGCCGAGTAGTCCTTGTTCGCCGACCGGCCCACGCCGCGGCCAGGATCGCCGTACTCCGGCGCCTCGATCTTGACCACGTCCGCACCGAGCCATGCCAGCGCCTGGGTGCACGAGGTTCCCGCCTCGTACTGGGTCATGTCCAGTATGCGCACGCCATCCAATGCGGGCATGGGCGCCTCCCGATGATCGACAGCCACTAGTGAACACCCACTGCGGTAGACAATCAATCTTCGGGGAGAGCCGAGCGTTCCGCAGTGTCCGCATAGGGACATCCCCTGTCGAGCGCGTGGTGGGTTCGGATCCGATTAGATCTTGGGGCGTCCCATGGATCTGCCTGGCGATGTCGAGGCATCGAGCACGCAGTACTCCAGATAACGGTAGAACGCCTTGATCGGTGAGCGTCGCCGGCGCCACTGCGCTTCGTGCAAACCGTCGCTTCGAATAGCGAGGGCAAGCGCTGAAACAGGCCAGCGTCGGCGAGCCCACGCGCCTCCCTTCTCGAACCGGATGACGAGGACGCCCTTGGGCGTACAACGAACGGTGCTGTGGCGCAGATCCCAACCGACACAAAGTCGTGCTCATCGGCATCGAGCCAGTGGCGAATACCGTTGCGACTCGACCGAGCCGAGGGGCTGCCGAACACTGGGTGGCGTGGAGTTGTGCTGCTCCGGTCGCAATTGCCAACGCATCGGCAAGATGCGGGGAACTGCGGGCCACAACGAGAGTCGAAACGAGTCGAAACCAATGGAAACCAGAGGGCGGGGTCTCACCATGGAACGAATGGCCGACTTACTATGCCTTCGGCACGGTGGTTACGCTGCGCATCCAGCCAGCATCGGGCTCATGTTCGCGCTTGCCGTGGCGGTTACACCAGTGGCTTCGGCAGACCTGGCCTACGACAGCTTTGTCGTCGACACCGGCGAAGCAACGACACACACCCTATTGCACGGTCGACTAACCGGGGGCGGCACCGACGATCTGATCGTGTTCCGGCACTACGAAGACGTCCGGCAGATGGCGGTGTACTCGTTTGACGGCAGCGGTTGGACGCCCATCCACGTCGCAGACGTGCCGCCGGACGTGATCTTCGTCGACATGATGGAGTTGGGCGGCGAGGACCGGCTGCTGATGTTCCGGCGGGATCATCTAGAGTGGCTGGATCCCGAGTCCTGGACCCGCGTACCCCTAATTGCCGCATCGACCATCTATCAGATCGCGCCACTTGACGTGCCGGAAGTGAGTGTGGCCACGGACCTGAACGGAGACGGGCTGGACGATGTCGCGCTCCCCGGTTTCGACGGCTACACGGTTTGGCTGCAACAGGCCGACGGCGGCTTATCGCCGCCGGTAGGACTGAACGTCGACCACACGGCGCGGACCGGCTTCCGTACGACGAGCTACCGCGCCCGTGACATCTACCAGTTGGACTACGATGGCGACAGTCGGTCGGACCTGGCGTTCTGGCACGGGGACGGGCTCGTGGTGTACCGGGGCACAAATAATGGGTTTGCCACCGCGCCGGTGGCTGTCGCCGTGCCCGTTGCCGTGTTGACCGACGACGTGACGGTGAGTATCGGTTTTGGTGGAACCCTAGATCAGACGCAGACCATGCTGATGGGCGTGGCCGATTTCAACGGCGACGGCGTGGACGACATCGCGACCGGCACGATGGATATCGGCGGGCTCTTCGACCAATCGACCAGCTATGACTTCCATTTCGGACAGCGGCGGAACGGTACCACGGTCTTTCAACCGCAGCCGGACACGTCCATCTCCGCAGACGGAATCCAGGGCGTGATCGAGCAATCCGATTTCGACGGCGATGGAGGTGTCGATTTGGGCCTGTTTTCCTTCAAACTCGGTATCGGAAGCCTGTTGGGCGCACTGATGACTGGCACGGTGGGTTTCAACGTGGATTTCTACGCGATGGGCCAAGACGCTTACCCCGATGATCCAAACGTCCGCAGGCGGGTGAGGGTCCGTCTGGATCTCGTGTCGGGACGCATAGCCGGCAATTGGGTGGCGGTCGGCGACCTCACCGGCGACGGGAGACAGGATCTCGTCGTGCAGGTCGATGCATCGAGATTCGAGGTCTATCCCGGAACGGGTGACGAGCGACTGTTCGCCAAGCGGCCGGAGATGGTGGAGGTTGACCTTTCGGACGAGGGCAATGTCGAGCTGGCCGATCTCAACGGCGATGGCAGGGACGACATGTTCATGGTCTACCGGCCGCAGGACGATATCGAGTACCGCCGGGTGGGAGTGGCGCTCAGCCGCTGATCCATCTTTCTACGCAATCCATGGGGTGGGCGTTGCTGCACCTGCGCGACTTTTCGGTCCAGCGCAGGACCTTCGGCTGCAGGACGAAGTGCAGAATCTCCGCCAGAACGGTGCGCTGGAGGCACTCCGGCAAACGCGATCTCGCCACCCCCGATAGCTGGGACCAGTACCAGTCGCCGTAGCCGTCAGCATGGATCGGTGGCTGCAGGGCATTGGCAGGATTGTCCGGGCGTACCAGGCCAAGCTCATGGAAATGAGTATTGGGTATCGCGGCCATGCAGTGACGGTGCATGGGTCCCGCGGTGTGCAGCTGGACCTCCATACCGATTTGCGGCATGTGGGTGTGCGTGTACGACAAAATCTTGGTGAGTGGGCACTAACGTTCACGCGGCCTGCCGGAGCCGTTCGTCCCAGTAGTCGTCGAACCAGCCGCTCAGGTGCGCACCACGCACCCAAAGGACGGGGTTCGCGCCGTCGACGCTCCAGCGCATGCCGGTACACTTGAGGCGCCGTCCGACGACCGTCTTGCAGGCGGCCTTGGCGCGGCCCGAACCGATGGGCAGGCACCGCGCGAGGTACTCGTCGTAGCGCATCCGATCGCCGCGATCGCCTGAACCGTGTCGCGTTCCCACAGTGCCTCCAGCGCCACCCGCCTCTTGAAATCCGCCGAGAAACGGCTCCTCTTCCTTGTCATTCCAGTGTCTCCTCTCGACACCGGAGTGAAAAACGCACAACCTGTGATGCTTTGGTCGAGGGTTGCGGATTTCGTGTGGCGGGGCCAGGTGCACGGCGCCGATGGCACCGGGGAGCGTTTTCCACGGGCTGTCCACGGTCGCGATCTCCCCAGACAGCAAAGCGGCGGTGGGCAGGCGGTGGAAAACGCGGTGCCGAGCTGCTCGAGTTCGTTGGGCAACCACATTTTCAGGATCGGGCCGGTCACGACTGGCACGCCGCCGATTCCCACAAGCGGTCCCGCAACTGCGAGTGGGGCGAGGTGTTCGGCGACGCCATGGTGGCCACCGCGGTCCCCGACCGGCTCCTGCAGCGTCCGGCGGGCTTGATCCGGTTCCGCCAAGGGTGGCCCACGCACGCAATTTCTGACACTCACTGGCAGCGTCGCCGGACGGGTGCTACCGCCTCGGCTAATCTGCGCCAACATCGACTGCGCAGATCCCTCGCGTCGTCCAAGGTACGACTGCGCTATCACACGCTCAAGCTCGAATCGGGCCACGCACGGACGCCCTTGACGATCGTTCATGGCGATGCCGCTCCTCGGCCGGCGTGCGCCGCGTTGCGCCTTGGCCCATACTTGGCGGTCATGCCCGTTCACAGACATTCGCCCGAGGAGATCGACAAGATGCGCAGCGTCGGCCGGCTGGCGGCGAGCGTGCTCGAGATGATCGGCGAGCATGTCGA
>LXNJ01001041.1_pt1 | contig 17230 bp, 14 predicted proteins | sample 809081 | NCBI WGS metagenome assembly LXNJ01 (sample SAMN04870510, study PRJNA318959) | sponge metagenome | biome: sponge; feature: marine sponge reef; material: water | host: Petrosia ficiformis | place: Greece: Milos, Mediterranean Sea | collected 2013-05-29 | depth 5-7 m
GGCGGCCCCGACGGGCACCACCATGAACTCCTGGAAGTCGACGTTGTTGTCGGCGTGCGCTCCCCCGTTGATGACGTTCATCATGGGCACCGGGAGCACGTGCGCGTTGGCTCCGCCGACGTGGCGCCACAGCGGGATCTCGAGCTCGGCCGCGGCTGCCCGGGCCGCGGCCAGCGACACGCCGAGGATGGCGTTGGCGCCCAGGCGCGACTTTCCGTCGGTGCCGTCGGCGTCGATGAGGGCCACGTCCACGGCCCGCTGATCGACGGCGTCGAGGCCCCGCACCGCGTCGGCCAACTCGCCGGCCGCGTTGGCGACCGCGCCGAGCACGCCCCGGCCCCGCAGCCGTTCGCCGCCGTCGCGCAGCTCGACCGCCTCGAACGCTCCCGTCGACGCGCCCGACGGCACCATCGCCCGGCCGCTCGCGCCCGAGTCCAGCTCGATGTCGACTTCCACGGTGGGGTTGCCCCGCGAGTCGAACACCTCGCGCGCACAGACTGCCTGTATGCCACCCACCGGCGAACCTCCGGGTTGTGATCAACACCGTGCAGAGCACGGCACGGCCTCACGGTCGGGCGCCGCTCCGTCCGATCCCTCGGCGTCCGTCGATGTGGGTGGAGAATTCTAGCCCTGCTCGGCCTCCAGTGTGCGATACCGGCCCTCGGCCCGCTCGGTCGCCGACCTCAAGGCGTCCTCGGGGTCGACCTTGATGCGCCGGCCCAGCTCCACCGCGGCCATCAGCAGCTCTCCCAGCGTGTGCTCGTTGGGATCGGCTCGAAGCTCGGCCAGCGCGCTCTCCGTCTCGATGAACGGCCCCTGCGGCCGTTCGTCGGCGGGGAGGCCCGCCGCGGCAGCCCGCTTCTGAACCTTCACGGCCCGCAGCAGCGCGGGAAGCGTCTGCGAGATGCCGTCCATCACCGAGTCCCGCCCCTTCTCCTGGAGCTTGATGGCGTCCCAGTTGGCCCGTACCGCGTCGGCGTCGGGAGCCACGACATCGCCGTAGACATGGGGGTGGCGGGCGACCAGCTTGTCTCGCACTCCCTGGGCGACGTCGACGATGCTGAAGGCGCCGCGCTCGGAGGCCAGATGGGCCTGGAACCAGACCTGGTAGAGCAGGTCGCCGAGCTCCTCGCACAGGTCCCGGTCCAGGTCCTGGGCCTCGCCGTCGCCGCCGGCCCGGGCGTCGAGGGCCTCCAGCGTCTCGTACGTCTCTTCCAGCAGGTAGCGGCGCAGGCTGATGTGGGTCTGCTCGCGGTCCCACGGGCATTGCTCGCGCAGGGTCCGCACCAGCTCGTCGAGACGCGCGATGGCGGTGTGCAGGTCCTCGGCGCCGTGCTCGGGGGCGCAGGGGGTGTCGGAGGGGTTGGCCATCGGGACCGACCCCGGTCAGCCGGCCTGGTCCACGACCACGCGGAACTCGTCAGGATTCCAGCGCCCGTAGCGTTCGTCGATCTTCACATCCGGCCCGTAGGTCTCGATGACGTCCTCCTGTATGTCGATCAGGAGTTGCTGGCGCTGCGCCTGAAGCTCGCCCTGGGCGGCGTTGAGAGCGGCCAGCTCGGCATCCTCGGCCATCCGGGCCAGCGACTCCGCGTCGAGTTGGGGATGATTCTGCGCGGTCGCCGCTCCGGAGCTGAGCACTTCGATCACGTGGAAGCCGAACTGCGACTCCGCCACCACCACCGCGCCGGGGTCCGCGGCGTAGGCCGCATCCTCGAAGGGCGCCACGAACGAGCCCTCCAGCACGCAGCCGAGATCGCCGCCCAAGGATCCGCTTCCCGGATCGAGTGAGAGGTCGAGGGCGAGCAGGCCGAAGTCCTCGCCGGCGCCGAGTCGGGCCAGCACCTCATCGGCCTCCGCCTGGGTCGCCACCAGGATGTGCTTGGAGCACAGGTGGCGCAGCGGCTCGCCGTCGACGGGGACGGGCACCTCCCGCTCGGTCCACTCGAAGGCGGCCAGGGTCGCGGCCCGCTGGCGGATGACGATGTCGCTCCCGGCGGCGCCGGGAAGGAAGGACGGATCGGCCTGGGTGAGGTCGGCGACCGCCTGGGCTTCGTGCGCGTTGGTGACCGCGATCCCCCGCTGGGCCATCTCCTGCTCGAGGGCGGCGAAGAACACCCAGTTGGTGAGCCAGGCGGCCGCTTCGGCCCGTGATGCCCTGGCCTGGTTGTCGGGGTCGGTCGTCGCGAGGTAGTCGTTCAGGTCCTCGACGGAGTACTCCACACCGGCCACCTCCGCGGCCGCCGGAGGCGACGACCCGCACGCCGCCGCCAACAACGACACCACGACGGCCAAGAGGCCGAGCAGAAAGGCGAGCGAACCCGGTCCATACGCGCGAGGCCGTGGCCCGAGCGGCCCGTGAGCGCAGCGAACAGGAGCGGGAGACACGCCGCCCCGACGCGACGGGTTGGCAGCTGCCCGCACGCGCCCTAGGGCGCGCGCGGCTGCGATGGGGCGGATCCGGCTCACGAAGTCCGAACCCTAGCGTCCGGGGGCGCGGCGGCTGGCGCGGCGGCAGCCACTACGCCGTCCAGCAGGGCCACCAGCTGGTCGATCACCGGGCCGTCGTCGGCCCGCAGCGGGACGTGCAGCTCCCGAGCCTCGTCCTTGCAGACGGCACGGTCGCCGTACAGGCGGCGAAGCCGCACCTGGCGGCTGGCCGGCAACTCCACCGGTGCCACCCGCGCCGCGTAGCGGGCCGTTGACAGAGGGCCGCCGCCGCGGCGGGTGACGACCACCTCGGAGACGCCGTGGCGCAGGCACTCCACTCGGAGCCTGCCGATGGACAGGAGTGCTTCGGCCGGCTCCGGGACAGGGCCGAACCGGTCGGTCCATTCGGCTCGGATGTCGGCCAGCTCGGACAGCTCCACGGCCGCGGCGAGGCGGCGGTACGCCTCGAGGCGGGCGGCCTCCCGCCCGATGTAGTCGGCGGGGATGTGCGCGTCGACGGGAACCTCGATGCTCACCTCGGGCGGCTCGGGGACGGTCTCGCCCCGCAGCTCCGCCACCGCTTCGTTCACCAGTCGGCAGTAGAGGTCGTACCCGACCGCGGCGATGTGCCCCGACTGGGCCTCGCCCAGCAGGTTTCCCGCGCCCCTGATCTCGAGGTCGCGCATGGCGATCCGGTGCCCGGAGCCCAGCTGGGTGGCCTCCCCGATGGTCTTGAGCCGCTCGTAGGCCTCCTCGCTGAGGACGCGGTCGACGGGATGGAACAGATAGGCATAGGCCCGCCGGCCGGACCGTCCCACCCGGCCGCGGATCTGGTGAAGCTGGCCGAGGCCGAGGCGGTCGGCGCGGTCCACCACCAGGGTGTTGACCGTGGGCATGTCGATGCCCGACTCGATGATGGTGGTGCAGACCAGGACGTCGTAGCGGTAGTCGGCGAAGTCGAGGACCACTCGCTCCAGCGTGCCCTCGTCCATCTGGCCGTGGGCCACAGCCACGCGAGCCTCCGGCACCAGCCGGCGCACCCGCTCGGCGGCGTGCTCGATGTCGGCCACCCGGTTGTGGACGTAGAAGACCTGTCCCTCGCGCAGCAGCTCGCGCCGGATGGCCTCGGCCGCCGGACGGTCGGCCTGCTCGCCCACGTAGGTGAGGATCGGCTGGCGATCCGCCGGCGGGGTCTCGAGCAGGGACATGTCGCGGATGCCGGTGAGGCTCATCTCCAGGGTGCGGGGCACCGGCGTGGCCGTGAGGGTCAGGACGTCCACATCGGCCCTGAGCGACTTGATCGCCTCCTTGTGCCGGACCCCGAAGCGCTGCTCCTCGTCGACGACCAGCAGCCCCATGCGCTTGAAGCTCACATCGGCGGACAGCATCCGGTGGGTGCCCACCACCACGTCGACCTCGCCCGCCTCCAGTCCTCGCAGCACCTCCCGTGTCTGGGGCGGGGTCAGGAACCGGCTCAGCGTCTCCACCCTCACCGGGAAGGGCCCGTAGCGGTCACGGAACGTCTGGGTGTGCTGCTGGGCCAGCAGCGTGGTGGGAACCAGCACCGCCACCTGGCGCCCGCTCTGGACCGCCTTGAATGCGGCCCGCACAGCGATCTCGGTCTTGCCGAAGCCCACGTCCCCCACCAGCAGCCGGTCCATGGGCACCGGCCTCTCCATGTCGCGCTTCACTTCGGCGATGGCCTGTTGCTGGTCCCGGGTCTCCTGGTACTCGAAGGAGTCCTCGAGCTCCCGCTGCCACGGGGTGTCGGGGTCGAAGGCATGTCCCGCGGTGGTCATGCGCTTCTGGTAGAGCACGACCAGCTCCTGGGCCACCTCGGCCACCGCCCGCCTCACCCGGTTCTTGGTGGCCGCCCAGTCCGAGCCCCCCATCCGCGACAGCGTCGGCGCCTCGCCGCCGGTGTAGTGGCGGATCGAGGTGATCTGATCGGAGGGCACGTAGAGGCGGTCCCTCCCCCGGTAGGCGAGGAGCAGGTACTCGCGGTCGTGGCCGCCGACGGCCCGGCGGACCATCCCCTCGAAGCGGGCCACCCCATGGTGCTGGTGCACGACGAACGCCCCGGGAACGAGATCGGCCAGGAAGCGGCGCTGGTCGCGGGACCGCGCCCTGGGCGGACGGTGGGCGCGCCGCCGGCCGGTCACGTCGGTCTCGGACAGCAGGGCGAGCTTGATCCCCTCCAGGACCGCGCCCCGGCCAAGAGCCGTCTCCACCGTCTCGACGCTGGCGCCGTGCTCGGCGAGCAGGCCGCTCAGGCGTGCGGCGGCACCGCCCGGCGCGCCGAGCAGCACCCGGTAGCCCCGCCCGGCGAGGTCGCGCAGGCGCGCCGCCAGCGGCTCGATGCTGCCATGCACCCGGTCCCAACCCGAGGCGGCCAGCGTCGGCATGCCGGCAGAGTGCGGCGTTGCGGGCAGTTCCCACACCGGCGACGCGGCTGCCGCCACCAGCTGGTCGAAACCGGCGTGAAGCCGGGGCATGCCGGCCGCGTCGGTGTTCCAAGTCTTGGCCAGGCCGGCGGCGAGATCCTCCTCCTCGGCCAGGATCTCGGAGACCCTGTCCGCCAGGCGGCGGGGTTCGACAACCGCCATAGCGGCGTCGGCACCCAGCAGGCCGGGCACCACCGCGGGCTCCTCGACCAGCCATGGCCACCACGACTCCATGCCTTCGAAGAACTCTCCACCGGCCAGCCGGTCCCATTGCTCCCGCCCCCAGGGCTGGCTCGCCACCAGGCCGGCGGCCCGCCGTCGCATCGGCCCGTCGGGGCGCAGCTCCCGGGCCGGGTAGACCTCGAGGCGGTCCAAGGGGTTCGTGGACCGCTGATCGCCGACCGAGAACTCCGCCACGCGGTCGATGTCGTCACCCCAGAAGTCGATGCGGACCGGTGCCGACGCCGTTGAGGGGTAGACGTCAACGATGGAGCCTCGAACGGCCATCTCCCCCCGGTGCTCCACCTGGTGCTCCCGGTGGTAGCCGAACTCCGACAGGCGTTGCACCAGCGCCGATTGGTCGACGGACTCGCCGACGTTCACGGTGACCGGCGCGGCGGCCTTCTCCGCCGGCACGAACTGGGCCAGCGCCCGCGCCGAGGCGACGACCACCGACGGCGCTCTGGCTGGGTTCGTCATCCGGTGCAGGACGCGGCAGCGCCGTCCCATGGTGTGGATCGACGGGCTCACCCGCTCGAAGGGAAGGGTCTCCCAGGCCGGCAACTCCTCGACCTCGTCATGACCAAGGAAGGCGGCCAGATCAGCTGCGAGGGACTCTGCGGTGGCTCGAGTCGGCACCGCGACCAGCAGCGGCCGCCGGCCTGACGCCGCGCTCAGGCCGGCGACAGCCGGGGCGCGGGCGGCTTCGGGCACCGCCAGCGCAGCGGTGCGCCGCCCCAGCAGCTCATCCAGACCGGGATGCTCTGCCAGCATCGGCACCAGCCGGTGCAATCCCTCGCGGTTGCCGGGCGGCGGGGTCACGGGAGCGGCTCAGGCCGCGTTGAAGCGGTTCATGGTGGCCTCGAGTCCGTGCTCGAGGAAGCATTCCACCGCGTCGGCCGCTCGGGCCACGGTCCTCTCCAGCTCGGCCTGCTCGGCCCGAGCCGGCCGCTTGAGCACGTACTCGCCTCCCTTGGGGGTCATGCCGGGTTTGCCGACACCAACACGCACACGGGTGAAGGAGTCGCTTCGCAGATGTGCCCGGATGGACACCAGGCCCTTGTGCCCGGCGAGCCCGCCGCCGATCTTGACCTTCAGGCGACCCACGGGCAGGTCCAACTCGTCGTGCACCACCACGAGGCGTTCCAGGTCGCGGATGCCGAAGCGGCGCACCAGGGGCGCTACGGCCCGGCCGGACTCGTTCATCCATGTGACGGGTGCGGCCACAGCCATCCGGCGTTGGAGAACGCGAACCTCGCACACCGCCGCCTGCAGGCGGCGGGCCCGGCGCAGCCGGCCGTCGTGGCGGCGCACCAGTTCGTCTACCACCCAGCGGCCCGCGTTGTGGCGGGTCCGGGCGTATTCGTCACCGGGGTTGCCCAGCCCTACCACCAGCAGATCAGCCGCAGAGCCGGAACGCGAGCCGATGGCCATAGCGACGGGCCCGGCCAGGACTAGGACTCGTCGTCCTCGTCTGCCTCTTCGTCCTCTTCGGCTTCGGCCATGAGGATGAGCGCCTCCGCCTCCTCCTCCAGAGCCTTCTGCTGGCGCAGGTACTCCTTGGTGGAGCGGGTGATGAGGCCCACCGCGAAGGTGGCGTCCGGATCGCCGGCCGCCGTGACCCCGGCAGGAAGGGCGATGTCGCTCACCCGCAGCGACGACCCGACCTCCAGGTCGCTCACATCGGCGGTCACCTCGACGGGGATGTCGGCCGGCTTGGCCAACAGCGGCACGCTGTGCATCACCTGGTCGACCATGCCGCTGGCCTGCGTGACCTTCTTGGCTTCGCCGACAAGCAGGAGGGGGACCTCCATCTCCACTTCGAGGTCGGGGTTGATGCGCAGGAAGTCCACATGGAGCACGTCGCGGCGCACCGGGTGACGCTGGAGGTCCTTGACGATTGAGAGCTGCCGATCACCGTCGACCTCGAGGGTGATGAGCGCGTTGAGCCCCGAATCGGTGGAGAGCGCGCCCCTCAGGTCGGCCCTGTCCACCGACACCTGAATCGGGTTGTCGCCCATGCCGTAGACCACCGCGGGGACGCGGCCGGTCCGGCGCAGGCGCCGGCTCGGACGGGTGCCGCGCTCCCGGCCGGTCTCGGCGGTCAGAAGGTTCATAGCCATTCGCCTGAGGCTACTGTCACCCTCGGCCTGCTCCACTGCCGCAGAGCCCTCTCGGTCCTCTTGTCTCCCGCTCTTGTTCGCTGCGCTCACGAGCCGCTGAGCCATGTTCCCCGCGACTGTTCGCCACGCTCACGAGCGCCCATGCCCGGAGCCTCGCCGGAGCTCGGCCTGCGGGCTCAGACCAGGTTGTTGCCGCCGAAGATCTCGCTCACCGAGGTGTCCTCGAACACCGCCGAGATGGCCCGGGCCACGATCGGCGCGACCGACACGACGTGCAGCTTCGAGAACTGCTTGCGGGGTGTCAGCGGCAGCGTGTCGGTGCACACGACCACATCGATCACAGAGTCCCTGAGCCGCTCCACCGCCGGTCCCGAGAACACCGCATGGGTGGTCGCCGCGATCACCCGGCTGGCCCCGTTGGCGGCCAGCAGCTCCGCGGCGGCCACGATGGTCCCGCCGGTGTCGATCATGTCGTCGACGATCACGCAGGTGCGGCCTCGCACCTCGCCCACGATCTCTTTGGCCGACACCTCGTTCTTGCCGTTGTGGCGGCGCTTGTGCACTATGGCCAGGTCGGCGTGCAGCAGGTTGGTGTAGCGCTCGGCAACCTTGACCCGCCCAGCGTCGGGCGACACGATCACCAGGTCCTCGGCCCTGAGGGACTGCAGGTACTCGAGCAGCACCGGCATGGCGGTCAGGTGGTCGACCGGGCCGTCGAAGAATCCCTGGATCTGTCCCGAGTGCAGGTCCACCGACAGCAGTCTCTTGGCCCCCGCGGCCAGGAACAGGTCGGCCAGCAGCCGGGCCGAGATGGGTTCGCGGCCGGAGGCCTTGCGGTCCTGGCGTGCGTAACCGTAGAAGGGAGCCACCACGGTTATCCGCTTGGCGGAGGCCCGTTTTGCCGCGTCGACCATGATGAGCTGCTCCACGATGGCGTCGTTGATCGAGCCGCCCTCCCACTCGGCGTGGGTGCCGACGATGAAGGCGTCGCAGCCCCGGATCGACTCGCCGTAGCGGACGTGGATCTCACCGTTGGCGAAGTTCTCTATGTGGGAGGTACCCAACGAGACGCCGAGCTCCGCGCAGACGCTGGTGGCGAAGTCCTGACTGGACCGCCCCGACACGATCCGGAGCTCTTTGTTGGTCTGCTGCTTCATGGCGCCCGGCATTGTAGGACGGCGCCGACGCCGCGGGACGACGCTGCGGTCACCTCCCTGAATTCGCTGGCCGGGCAGGACTCGAACCTGCAACATCCGGAGCCAAAGTCCGACGTTCTGCCAGTTGAACTACCGGCCACCGCCGCCCGCCCGGAGACCGACGACTTCAGCCACAATACCGATGAACGCCAGCGATCATCGACACGATGCGTGTTCGGGCGCCGGGGCCGGTAGCGTTCTCCCCTCGTGGGATCGCTCATCAAGAAGCGCCGCAAGCGCATGCGCAAGAAGAAGCACAAGAAGATGCTTCGGCGCACCCGGCATCAGCGGCGCAAGTAGCCACCGGACCCGGCAACCGGCACTCTCCCACCGAACACGCTCACGTCGGCCAAGCGATCGCTTCGGTCGTGGTTGCCACCACGCGGTTCGGGCCGGGATGGACGCCGGCCACGAACCAGGTGCTGCCGCTTCCCGCCAGCCGCGGGACCTGCCCGGTGGAGTCGCCGAGTTCATCGCGCCACGCCGCCAGCTCCGGCGCCACCCGCAGCGCGGCAGCTTCCAGGTCGTTGCCTCTAGGGCCCGCCGGGCCACCGAGCTCGTCCCAGGCCGCGTAGACCGCCGCGGTGCTGCATGACAGCGGCACCAGCAACAGGGTGTACTGCTCGCGCACGTAGGGAAGCGGCTCGACGAGTTCCCCTATGCCGCGCACCCGGGCCCGGCCGCCTCTCAAGCAGAAGGCCACGTCAGCGCCTATGGAGGCCGCCCGCACGGTGTCGGTGAACCCGGCCCAGCGCAAAATCGCAGCCGCGTCGGCAGACCCGCCGCCCAATCCGGCGCCGGCCGGGATCCGCTTGTGGACGGTAACCCGGGCGCGGCGCCCGGCCAGGCCCAGAGCACGTACGACGAGGTTTCCGGCCGCCGGTAGCACGGCCGGAAAGTCGTCGCCTGCGGCGTCGAGCATCCGCACGTCGGCCGCGCCCCCGGAGCTCGGGTGGATCTCCAGCCGGTCGCAGAGGTCCAGCGTGGCCATCTCGGCGTCGATCTCGTGGAAGCCGTCGTCCCGCACGCCGGTGATGCGCAGACTCAGGGTCAGCTTGGCCGGCGCCAGTGCCTCGATCACGCCGAGAAGCTACTTCCGGACCGGACGGTGGCGCACCCTAGGGCCGCGCCGGTAGCGAGCAGGATCGGGCCGCAGGCCCCGCTGCCTCTAGAGTCCACGAGTCGCAGTCGAAACAAGGAGACCGCCGTGGCCTCAGGATCGTTCATGGGCAACGCCGTGCTCAGGCGAGAGGACCCCGACCTGCTCACCGGCACCGCTCGATACGTGGGCGACATGTCGCCTCCGGGAACGGCTCATCTGGCCTTCGTGCGGTCGGTGATGGCCCACGCCGACATCGCAGCCGTCGATACCGAGGCGGCCAGGGCCGCGCCGGGCGTCGTCGACGTGCTGACCGGGTCGGACCTGCCCATCGGCCCGCAGCCCCAGTTCGTGATGCTGCCGCCGGAACTCGGCCGCCGGCCGCTGTCCGACAAGGCCCGCTATGTGGGCGACCCGATCGCGGTGGTGGTGGCCGAGACTCGGGAGGCGGCCGTCGACGCGGCCGAGTTGGTCGAGGTGGACTACGAGCCGCTCGACGCGGTGACCGACCCGTTCGAGGCCCTCGAAGCCGGCGCACCGGTGATCATCGAGGCCCACGGATCGAACCTGGCCACGCAGTTCTCCACTGCCGCCGACCCCGAAGCGATGTCGGGTCACGACCTGACGGTGAAGGCGCGCATAGTCAACCACCGCATGTCGGGGGCACCCATCGAGCCGTCCGTGGTCCTGGCCGCGCCCGGCAACGGCGACCGCGCCGAAGGGTTGACGGTGTGGTGCACCACCCAGCGACCCCACGAGGTTCGCAACGTCGTGGCCGCGGCCCTGGAGGCGCAGCCGGAGGATGTGCGGGTGGTCGCCCCCGCTGTCGGCGGCGGCTTCGGCTCCAAGGCCCCCGCCTACCCGGAGTTCATCGTGGCGGCATGGCTGGCCCGGCATCTGGACCGGCCGGTGAAGTGGACCGAGACCCGCAGCGAGAACCTGGTCAACATGACCCAGGGGAGGGACTACGTCAACGACGTGGAGCTCGGCTTGAGCGCCGACGGGACGTTCCGCTGGATCAGGATCAAGGCCACCACCAACGCGGGGGCATACCCCGGCATCGGCGCGTTCCTGCCGTTCTTCACGATGCTGATGGCCTCGGGCCCCTACCGCATAGGCGCGGTCCACTACGAGGCGGTCGCGGCAGTCACCAACACCACCCCGGTGGCCGCCTTCCGGGGGGCGGGCCGACCCGAGGCAACCGTGTGCCTGGAGCGGATCATCGACATGGCCGCGGCCGAAATGGGAATCGACCCCGCGGAGCTGCGGCGGCGCAACCTGCTCGCGCCCGGCGACTTCCCGCTAACCACGCCCACGGGCGCCAACATGGACTGCGGCGAGTACGAGCGCGCCCTGGACCTGGCCCTGGAGACGGCCGGATACGAGGAGCTGAGAGCCGAGCAGGACCGCCGGCGGTCGGCCGGTGACCGCAAGCTGATGGGCATCGGCGTGTCGACCTACGTGGAGATAACCGCGGTCGGGCTGTTCGAGGAGTTCGGATCGGTCACCGTCGAGCTCGACGGCACGGTCACCGCCAGGGTGGGCACCGCCTCGCACGGCCAGGGGCACGCCACCGCCTTCTCCCAGATCCTGGGCGAGGTGCTGGGCGTGCCCGCCGAGCAGACCCGGGTCATCCACAGCGACACCGCCGAGGTGCCCCGGGGCACCGGCACGGTGGCGTCGCGGTCGCTGCAGATCGGCGGCAGTGCGGTGTGGACCGCAGCCACCGAGGTCCTCGACACCGCCCGCCGACTGGCGGCCGACCTGCTCGAGGCCGACGTCGACGACATCGTCCTGGCCCCCGGCGGCCTCGCCCCCGCGGGCGTGCCGGCCCGGACGGTGTCATGGGCCGAGCTTGCCGCAGCCGCGGCCGCCGACGACCTGCCCGAAGGCGTCGAGCCCGGCGGGCTGGCCGCCGAGACCGACTTCAACCAGGGCGAGTCCAGCTACCCCTTCGGTGCCCACGTGTCGGTGGTCGAGATCGACGCGGACACCGGTGAGGCCCGGTCCGTGCGCCATGTGGCGGTGGACGACTGCGGCCGCATCCTCAACCCGGTGCTCGTGGAGGGGCAGGTGCACGGCGGTGTGGCCACGGGCATCTCGCAGGCCCTGTACGAGGAGACCACCTACGACTCAGACGGCAACCCCCGCAACACCAACTTCGCCGACTACGCCATACCGGCCGCCTCCGAGCTCCCCCGGTTCGAGACGGCTCACACCGAGACGCCGACGCCTCTCAACCCGCTCGGCGCCAAGGGCGTCGGCGAGTCGGGCACGATCGGATCGACCCCGGCGGTGCAGGCGGCGGTGCTCGATGCGCTGGCGCCGCTCGGAGTCGCCCATCTGGACATGCCCTACACACCCCAGCGGGTCTGGTGGGCCATCGCCGCGGCCGAGTCTGCGGCCACGTCTTGAGAGATTCCGAGTTCTAGCCGGTTGCTCGGGCCAGGCTGATCCACTCGTCCACGGTCAACGCCTCCGGGCGGGACGACGGATCCACGCCGGCGGCCGCGAAGCTCTCCGGTGCAGCGAGCCCGACCAGCGAGCGGCGCAGCATCTTGCGCCGCTGACCGAACCCTGTCCGCACGAGGAGCTCGAATCTTGCGTCGGCCGCGGGCGGGCACGCCTCGCAGTCGACATGACGCTCGATGCGCACCACCACCGACTCGACCTTCGGCCGTGGCCGGAACACAGAGGCCGGGACCCTCGCCACCACCCGCGCCGTCCCCCGGCGCTCGACCAGCACGCTGGGGATGCCCCGCGCCCTCGACCCGGGCGGAGCCGCCAGGCGCTCCCCCATCTCGCGCTGCACCATGACGACCATGGTGTCTATGGCCCCGACGTCGCGCAGCAGGTCGAGGATCAGCGGCGTGGCGATGTTGTATGGGAGGTTGGCCACCAGCATCCACCGGTCCGAGCCCTGCAGAACCTCACCGAAGTCCAGCCTCGAGGCGTCCCCCTCCACCACTTCGACTCTTAGGGCTCCCGCCTCCGCGAGAACCGTGTGCAGCGCGGCCGCCAATCCGGAATCGACCTCCACCGCCCGCACCGATGCACCTGTCTCAGCCAGCGCGAGGGTGAGCGAGCCCAGACCGGCGCCGATCTCCAGCACGTGATCCGCCGGGCCCGCGCCTGCGAGCCGGGCGATCCGTCGCACCGTGTTCGGGTCCGTCACGAAGTTCTGACCGAGGGACCGGCGCGGCGACACGTCGAAACGGTCCATCAGCGCCTGCAACTCCGACTGCGTGTGCGTCAGGAGGGCAGCCTCTTCTTGCAGGTGGGCCAGGGATCCCAGCCGTTTATCTCGTAGAGCTTGTAGGCCATCTTGTCCTGGTCCGGCGGCGAAGCATTGATGGGATCGACCGCGACCAGCTCCGGATAGTGCATCTCAGCCACCCAGTTCCACGTGCGGATCGAGAACTGGTAGGCGCCGCGGTACCGGCCGCTGGAGCTGATGGCCCGGTAGTTCTGCGTCGACTCGCACTGCCGGAGGGCATGCCACTGCGCTTCTGTCGTCCCTGCCGGGATCGGGTGTTTGATCTCCCCATCCTCGGTGGTCGTCGCCGGCGGTTCGGTCGTCGTGATCGTCGTGGTGGTTGTCGTCGTGGTGGTGGTCGTCGTGGTTGCCGTAGCCGCGGTCGTGCTGGTCGTCGTCCTGGCCTGATTGGCCAGTTCCTCGGCTCTGCGCAGAGCCTCCTCCCGAGCGCGCCTGCGAGCCTCGTTCCACCTCCTCGCCCGGTCCTCGAAGTGTTCCACCTCGACGGCAGTGTCCTCGTCGCCGCCGGTAGGCGTCGACGTCTGGGCCCATGCGGGGCGGGCGACCGCAGTCAGCAGCACGAGCGCGGCCACCGCTGCCAGAGCCAGCCGGACGCGGCGGTCAGGCGAGGCCATCTGAACCGGCCTCTCCGTCGAGTCCGTAGAAGGCCCGCGCCGTCCGGTAGGTGGCCGCCTCCACCTCCGAGACGTCGAGTCCCTTGGTCGCGGCCACCGCGGCGCCCACCACCGGAACCAGCGCGGGGCGGTTCTGGCGGCCGCGGTGGGGCGCCGGAGCCAGGTAGGGGCTGTCGGTCTCGACCAGCAGGCGATCGAGCGGGCACACCCGGGCCGCGTCGCGCACCTCGTCGGCCTTGGGGAAGGTGACGATCCCCGAGAAGGAGAGCACCGCGCCCCGGCGCAGGCACTCCTCAGCCTCGTCGGGTCCGCCCGTGAAGCAGTGCATCACCGTCCGGGACGGTACTCCCTCGCGGTCGAGCACCGACAGAGTGTCCTCCCAGGCCGACCGGGAGTGGACCACCAGCGGCAGGGCGCGCCGGTTCGCCAGCTCCACCTGGGCAGCGAAGACCCGACGCTGCACCGGGCGCGGCGAATGGTCGTAGTGATAGTCGAGGCCAGTCTCCCCCACGGCCACGACGCCATTATGCGCCAACAGGGCCTCCAGCCCGCCGGTGCCGCTGGAGGCCTCATGGGGATGCACGCCGGCGGTGGCCCACACCCCGTCGTGGGACTGGGCGACCGCGATCGCCCGCCGGGAGTCGTCCACGTCGGTGCCGACGTTGACAAGCACGTCGACGCCTGCCGAGCGAGCATCGGAGATCACCTCGGTGGCCGCGTCGCCGGCCGGGAGGTGGCAGTGATGATCGGCCCAGGGCACGTCAGCCACCCCTCCTCATCGGGATCCCTCGCCAGGGCCGGCAAGGTCGAGCGCGTCCAGGTCGACCTTGGAGAACAACGGAGAGGGCTTGGGCACCGCCGTGCCCGGCGGCACGGCCGGGCGCTCCCAGCGCTGGACCGGACCGAACACGCTGTCGAGCGCCGCGGTGGAGAACGGGAGGTACGGAGCCAGTCCCGTCCGCACGCCGGCCACTGCTTCCACCGCGGTGACCAGCACCGCCGCAGCCCGTTCGGGCTCCGCGGACGCCAGCTTCCACGGCTCGGTGGAGTTGAGGTAGGCGTTCACCCTGGCTGCCGCCTCCATGGCGCTTCTCAGGCCGGCCCGCAGTTCGACCCGCTCGATGCAGTCGGCTCCCTCGGCCAGCGCGTCGTCGACCGCCGCCAGCACAGCGACGTCCTGAGCTTCGCGCTCGTCGGTCTCGGGGACGGTGCCCCCGAGCTTCGAATGGATCATCGAGAATACCCGGTGCACGAGGTTCCCCCAGGTGGCCACCAGCTCGTCGTTGATGCGCCGGGCGATCTCCTCGACGGAGACCTCGGTGTCGGCGTGCTCGGGCAGGGCCGCGCCCAGGGCGTAGCGCAAGGCGTCAGGCTCGAAGAGCCTCAGGCCCTCGCCGATGGTGAGGCCTACGCCGCGGCCGGCTGCCATCTTCGCCCCGGAGAAGGTCACGTACTGGTTGGCGGGCACGTCGTCGGGCAGGTGCAGGCCGCCATAGCCCATCAGCTGGGCGGGCCACAGCAGCGAGTGGAAGGGAATGTTGTCCTTGCCGACGAAGTAGAGGTGGCGGGCGTCGTCGTTGTGCCACCAGCGCTTCCAGGCCTCGGCGTCGCCGTTGCGGGCCGCCCATTCCTTGGAGGCGGACAGGTAGCCGATCACCGCGTCGTACCAGACGTATATCCGCTTGCCCTCGCCCAGGTCGTCGACGGGAAGCTCGACTCCCCAGTCCAGGTCCCGGGTGATGGCTCGATCCTGAAGGCCCTCGTTGGTCCAGCCGGTGGCCGAGTTGAGGACGTGGGGGCGCCAGCCCCGGCGCGTCTTGAGCCAGGCACCGACCCTTTCGGTGAAGTCCGAGTAGCGGAAGTAGAAGTGTTCGGTCGGGCGCAGCTCGGGAACGGCCCCGCTGATCTTCGATCGGGGCTCGATCAGGTCGGTGGCGTCGAGGGTGGTGCCGCAGTGCTCGCACTGGTCCCCGCGGGCCCCGTCGAAGCCGCAATGGGGGCACTCTCCCTCGATGTAGCGGTCGGGCAGGAACCGCTCGCCGACAGGGTCGTAGAACTGCTCGGACACCCGCTTGTCGATGAAGCCGTTCTGCAACTGCACCAGGAACATGTCCTGGGTGACGGCGGCGTGGTTGGGGGTCCCGGTGGTGGTGTAGAGGTCCCACGAGATCCCGAGCGTCTCCCATTGACGGCAGAACTCGGCGTGATAGCGATCGACGATCTCAGCCGGGGTGACTCCCTCGGCGTCGGCCCGGACCGTGATGGGCGTGCCGTGCACGTCGGATCCGCTCACCATCAGCACGTCGTTGCCCGCCAGGCGCTGGTAGCGGGCGTAGATGTCGGCTGGAAGGTAGGCCCCGGCCAGGTGGCCGAGATGGCGGCTTCCGGACGCGTAGGGCCACGCAACCGCGACAAGTACAGGCACCCGCACCGCCATGGCGAGCCACATTATCCCCAGATGCCAAGGTAATCCCCAGCCGAGGTCGCAGTTTTCTGCCCGAACCCGAAGAGCGAACCGCTTTCTACTTGGACCCCGGACCTTGGCTGTCGACCGTCAGGTTGTAGACCCGCCGGCGTGACACTCCATGAGAGGCCGCGGCCGATGCAGCTGCGTCTCTGCGGCTGAGACCACCGGACACGAGGGCCTCGACCGCGGCCCGGAGCTGATCGTCGGTGGCTTCAGAAGGGGCCCCGGCAGCGCCCTCGATCACGATCACGACCTCGCCCTTCACCGGCGATTCGGACCATTCGTAGAGCTCGGCCAGACTGCCTCTCACCACCTCCTCGTGCAGCTTGGTGAGCTCGCGGGCCACCACGGCGCGCCTCAGCGGCCCGCACGCCTCAACCAGGTCTGCGAGACAGGCCTGCAGCCGGCGGGGCGACTCGTAGAGGATCGTGGTCCGGCGCTCAGCGGCGATCAGCTCCAACCGTTCGGTGCGGGCCCTGCCCTTGCGGGGCAGGAACCCTTCGAAGCAGAAGCGCGTGGTCGCGAGACCGCTGACCGCCAGGGCGGCCAGGCCGGCAGACGGGCCGGGCACCACCGTCACCGTGTGCCCCGCCGCCGCGGCCGCGGCCACCAGCCGACCCCCCGGATCGGTCAGCGCGGGCATGCCGGCGTCGGTCACCATCGCCACGGTGGCCCCGGCGCCGAGCAGCTCGCACACCTCCCCGCAGGTCTTGGCCTCGGTGTGCTCGTCGACGCGCCGCAGGCGGGCGCCGCTCACCCCGGCGTGCTCCAGCAGGCGCCCCGTGCGCCGGGTGTCCTCGCAGCAGACGAGGTCCGCGGCGGCGAGAGCGCCCACCGCCCGGGGACTCAGATCGCCCAGGTTGCCGATCGGGGTGCCGACCAGCACCAGCGAGCCGCCCACCAGGGGGTCGTCATCCCGGTGGCCGGAGCCGCTCACTGCCGGATCTCAAGTTCCACGCCCGGAGCCACCCCCCAACGCCGGAAGCTGCCGGCCTCGGCCTCGATGACCGACCTGGCCCTCAGCACCACGCACCCGACCCGGTTGGTCCGCATGGTCGTCACCCGCAGCACCCGCATCTCGGCGTCGCAGTGGGCCACATCGATGGGAAACCGCATGCCGAAGGAGTGAACCGACCGGGTCCGCTCCAGCAGCAGGGCGCCCTCGATTCCTTCGCGACCCGACAGACCCCTGCGGCGTTCACGCCTGCTCGAAGCAACCTCGAGCGATGCAATGACCCGGTCGCCGCAAACCAGCCACGCCATGGGCGCGAACCTAGTGCCTCGGAGAGTCCGCCTTCGTGGCGGGCCCATGGCTCCAACCCTTGGGCCAAAGCCGGTCCAACCGCCGATCCTGCGAAGTC
>LXNJ01001042.1_pt1 | contig 17230 bp, 17 predicted proteins | sample 809081 | NCBI WGS metagenome assembly LXNJ01 (sample SAMN04870510, study PRJNA318959) | sponge metagenome | biome: sponge; feature: marine sponge reef; material: water | host: Petrosia ficiformis | place: Greece: Milos, Mediterranean Sea | collected 2013-05-29 | depth 5-7 m
CGTCACCCCGGGCTTGACCCGGACGTCACCCCGGGCTTGACCCGGACGTCACCCCGGGCTTGACCCGGACGTCACCCCGGGCTTGACCCGGGGTCCAGGGGGTGGAGGGTGGGCCCAGGGCAACACCGGGCAGCCCTCACGTCTGAATGACGGATGAGTGGGGTCCGGTCACACCGGGATCTGGGTTACCACGACGCGGCCGTCGTTGTGGAGCCGGATGGCGTTGACGGTGCCGGCGTAGCTGGGGGAGCCGGAGTAGTAGGCGGGGATCTGTCGGTCGCCCACCTGGACGGCGCGGTTCCAGTGGCCCAGGGCCACGTAGTCGGCGCCGCTGGTGGTGAGGTTTTCCTGGCGGATCAGCCACGAGCCCAGCAGCACCGTCGACTCGGGCTCGGCTTCCACGTAGTGGCCGTGGGCCACCGCCAACTGCCAGCGGGTGCGCCGCTCCGGGGGCTCGGGCAACGGCATCATGTCCAGGTAGTCCACATGCGGGCGGCCCCAGACCTCCAGGTCCAGCTCCGGGAAGTCGCCACGTTCCGTGGTCAGGCCCAGCACGTGTACGTTGCCGGCGTCGCCGAACTCGGCCCTGCGGTAGACCGAATCCGGGGTCAACGGGTCGTGGTTGCCCGGCAGGATGACGATGGGAAGCCCGGCGTCCGCCATGACACCCGAAACCTCCTCCAGGAACGTGCCGCCCTGGCGGTTGTGGTCGAAGGTATCTCCCGCGAGAATGACGAGGTCGGCCTGCTGGTCGCGGGCCGTGGAAAGGACCTGCTGGAGCACCGGCACGTTGCCGGATACATCGTCCGTCAGGATGCTGTCGGCGCCCAGATGCAGGTCGGACGTGTGGAGGATCAGGACTTCGCCGGCTTCGCTCATCTTCTCGTGGCCCGCGAACCGGGCTACTTCATGAGCTCGGCGTTGATGTCATCCAGCCAGTTCGCCGGCGGCTGCACCGCGTCCTGGTCCAGAAACGCCAGCGGCGTGTCGCAGAGGTTGAGGTCCTCGATGAACTCCGCCCGTTCTTCGTTGAGATAGATGAGGCCGGTCAGGAACTTGTGCTCGGCCACCGCGCCGTGAAGCGCGGTCACCGCCTGCATCCGGCTGGTGGGATCGTAGTTGTGCCCGAGCTTGTGCAGCGTGATCCGCGAGCCGTCGTGCATGGTCACCTCCTGATCGGTCCCCTCCTCGTAGTCCACCTCGATGTTCTCGTAGGGCGGAATGAAGTCGATGTCATGGAGCGGGTCCAGGTGCTCCCGGATGTACTTGAGGCTCTTGGTGGAGCCGGAGTGGTCGTTGAAAGTGACGCAGGGGCTCAGCACGTCCAGGATGGCGGTCCCCTTGTGGGCCACGGCGCCCTGGATCAGCGGCGCGAGCTGCTTCCGGTCGCCGGAAAAGCTCCGGCCCACGTAGGTGGCGCCCAGGGTGATGGCCAGCTCGCATAGGTCGATGGCGGGCATGTCGTTGATCTTGCCGCCCTTCATCACCGTGCCCTCGTCGGCGGTGGCGGAGAACTGCCCCTTGGTGAGCCCGTACACGCCGTTGTTCTCGATGACGTAGGTGATGTTCACGTTGCGGCGCATCATGTGGCAGAAGTTGCCGAGCCCGATGGCCGAGGTGTCGCCGTCCCCGGAAATGCCTAGGGGAATCAACTGGTGGTTGCCGACGTTGGCGCCTGTGGCCACCGACGCCATCCGGCCGTGCACCGCGTTGATGCCGAAGGCCTGGTTCATGAAGTAGTTGGGGGTCTTGGAGGAGCAGCCGATGCCGCTCAACTTGATGACCTTGCGCGGGTCCACGCTGCTGGCGAAGAACGCACGCATGATGGACGCCGAGATCGCGTCATGGCCGCAGCCGCGGCACATGGTGGAGTCCGCCCCCTTGTAGTCTTTTTCCGTTAGATCGACGCGATTTGCTTTTGCCATGATTCATCCACCTTCGTTTCGATTCCGTTGGCGACGGCTTCGCGATGCTGCTCGACCTGCCGCACGATCTCGCCCGCGGTGGCGGGGAGCCCGTCGTAAATGAGGATGCTGACGATCCTGGTGGCAAACTCGGGATACGCCTCCTTGAAGATCGCCGCCATCTGCCCGTCCCGGTTCTGCTCCATCAGGTAGACCACCTCGTGGGAGGCCACGAACTCCCGGACCTCATGGGTCAGGGGCAGCGCTCTCAGCAGCAGGTGGTCGGTCTCCACGCCCGCGGCCCGGAGGCGGTCCCGGGCCTCCCGCACCGCCTCGTAGCTCGACCCGAAGCAGATCACGCCGGTGTTCACCTCCGGCTGGGACTCGACCAAAGGCTTGGGGACATACGATCGTGCGGTGTCGTGCTTGCGCCGCAACCGGTCCAGCGTCTCCTTGTAGTCATTCTCGTCCTCGGAGTAACGCGCCTGGTCGTCGTGGCCCGAGCCTCGGGCGAAGTACGCGGCCATGGGATGCATGGTGCCCGGCAGGGTCCGCTGCGGCACCCCGTCGCCGTCCACGTCGCGGTAACGCGCGAAGCCTCCCTGCTTTTCGAGGTCATCGGCGTTGAGAACCTTGCCCCGATCGAACGGCTCCTGAACCAGCTCCAGCGGGTCCGAGCCCCAGAGGTTCATGCCGAGGTCGAGATCCATCATGACGAAGACCGGGGTCTGGAACCGGTCGGCCATGTCGAAGCTCTTGCGCCCCAGGTCGAAGCAGGACTTCATGTCATGGGGGATCAGGATGATGTGTCGGGTATCGCCATGGGAGGCCACGTGCATGAGCTGGATGTCGGCCTGCTGGGTGCGGGTCGGGAGCCCGGTGGAAGGGCCGCCGCGCTGGATGATGAAGTAGACGCCGGGAATCTCCGCGAAGTACTGGAGGCCGAGGGTCTCGTTCATGAGCGACAGTCCCGGTCCCGAGGTCGACGTCATGGCCCGGGCGCCCATCCATCCCGCGCCCGCCACCATGTTGGTGGCGGCGATCTCGTCCTCGGCCTGGATCACGGCGTAGGTGTTCTTGCCGTCCTTGTCCTTGCGCAACCGCGGCAGGTAGCGCTCCAGGGCCTCGGCCAGGGAGCTTGACGGGGTGATGGGATACCAGGCGCAGAACGTGACTCCGCCGTAGATGGCGCCCAACGCACAGGCGGTGTTGCCCTCGGTGACGATCTTGCCGTCGTTGCCGCCGGGGATCTTTTCCAGCATGGAGATGGACTGGCTCAGGCCGTTGTCCCGCATATGGTTGTAGCCGAGCTCGATACAGAGCAGGTTGGACTCGATGACCGCGGGCTTGTTGCCGAAGGTGTCGCTCAGCACCTCGCGAATCGTGTCCATGTCGATGCCGAACAGATAGGCCAGGGCGCCGACATACAGCATGTTGCGCTGCTTGGCGCGCAACGGGCCGGCTTCGACGTGTTTCTGGACCAGAGCGTTGGCCGGAACGCCGAGATACTGGACTCCGTCGCGTTTCAGGTGGTCCGACAACGGCTTGGTGTCGTCGTAGAGGATCAGGCCGCCGTCCCGGACCCGGTAGATGTCCTTGTCCGCGGTATCGTCGTTGAACATCACCATGACGTCGATGACGTCCTTCCGTCCCAGGTAGCCGTCGCCGTTGGCCCGGATCTGGTACCAGGTCGGCAACCCCTGGATGTTGGACGGAAACATGTTCTTGGAGGAGCAGGGAATGCCCATCTTGAAGATGGACTTGAACAGGATATTGTTGGAAGACGCACTTCCTGAACCGTTGGCAGTAGCGACGCTAATGCTGAGATCGTTGACAACGGGCATGTCGTTCTCCATTGTTGTGGGGCGAAGTGTGTTGGCTGGCTAGTGTACCAACAGAACGTAACCGAAACAAGGACTTAACCCCTTTTTGACATTGAATTCCGCACGATGGCGGCCGTTTTCCGCCCGGCTCTACCCCGGCGTGTAGTTCTCTTCCGATTCCCAGAACTCCTCGATCTCCTTCCAGGCCTTGCGTACGACGTCGTCGATGTCGAGGGCCTGGGCGTATTGCAGCACGTCTCCCACCGAGACGATGCCCGCCAGCTCGTCGCCGTCGCCGGCCACGGGCATGTGACGAAACCCGTTGTCGCGCATGGTCGCCAACACGTCCTGGACCGGCGTCGATCCGCTGGTGACCACGGGATCGGGAGTCATGACCTCGGACACCGGGACCTGGCCCATGTCCCGGTCTTCCAGGGCGATCCGCGTCAGCACGTCCCGCTCGGTGAAGATGCCGCCGGTATCGTCATCGACGGAAACCATGACGCAGCCCGTCTGCTCCCGCACCATCTTGTCGATGACCTGGGTCACCGGCATGGCGCCATCCACGGTGGGGACGCCGCCGGAGACGACCTCCCCCACGGCTCGCGAGTCCCGCAGGTTCGCGCCCAGCTCCACCACCAGGTTGAGGATCCGCCGCATGGAGACAAGGCCGACCATGCGCCGGTTGTCGCCGTAGACCACCAGGTGGCGGTAACGCCCCTTGTACATCCGCCCCAGCACCTCGACGATGGAGGTCCCCTCGGGAACTCCCTGGACCGGGGTGGTCATGACCCGGCGTATGGACGTCTTGTGCACGTCCAGTACACGGTTCATGACCCGCCTCAGGATGTCGGTCTCGGTGAAGATACCGGCCGGGGCGTCGTTCTCGGTGATGACCACCCGGCCCACCCGGCGATCCACCATGAGCCGGGTGACATCCCGGATGGTGCTTGACGGCTCGGCCGTGATGACAGCGGTCGTCATGATCTCGCTTACCTTGTTGGACAGCATGGGACACCTCCAGAACGCGGGGCAAGGCGGAACAAACCGTTGCCTCGGCTACAAATCAGATTAGTGTCCTGACGGGTCGGTCGGCGAATTGACCCGACAGGACACTAATCCTAAACTAGGATAGCCACAACGCTCGTCTTACGCAATTTCTCATGGAAATGGTCATCGCCTGCTTGTTCCTGGGCTTCCTGTCCGCGGAGCTGATCGTCGAATCCCTGCTCAACGAAGCCAACATGCGGCATCTGGAGCGGCAGTGGCGGCAGGGCCGGCTGCCGGACGGGTTCGCCGCCGGCATCAGCCCCGAAACCCACGAGAAGTCGGTACGTTATGCCCTGGCCCGGGGCCGTTTCGCGCGCTGGTCGGGGTTGTACGGTACCGGGCTGACGCTGCTGGTGCTGTTCGGCGGCGTGCTGCCGTGGGTGGACGGACTCGCCCGCGGGCTCGGCGCCTTCCTGCCCGTGCCGGAGGCCGCCGGCATCCTGTTCTGTCTCGCCGTCGGCGGGGTCTTCACCGTCATGTCCCTGCCCCTCCGGGTCTACTCCACCTTCGTGCTCGAGGAACGCTTCGGCTTCAACAAGACGGACGCGCGGACCTTCGTCATGGACCGGCTCAAGGGGACGGTCCTGGCGGTCGTGATCGGGTCGCCGTTCCTCTACGGCGTGCTGTGGCTCATGAAGGCCACCGGCGCCTGGTGGTGGGTGTACGTCTTCGGTTTCGTGTTGGCGTTCCAGGGCCTGATGCTGGTCATCTATCCCACCCTGATCGCGCCGCTGTTCAACCGGTTCTCGCCGGTGGCGGACGACTCGCTGCGGGACGCCATCGCGGAGTTGGCGCAACGGGTGGGGCTCCGGACCAGCGGCATCTACACCATGGACGGCTCCAAGCGGTCCGGCCATTCCAACGCCTACTTCACCGGCTTGGGCAAGGCCAAGCGCATCGTCCTGTTCGACACGCTGCTGCGGCAACTGGACCGCCCGCAACTCCTCTCCGTGCTGGCTCACGAGATGGGACACTACAAGATGCGCCACGTGCTCAAGGGCCTCGCGCTGAGCGCCGTCTTCACCCTGGCCGGGCTTTGGGTGCTGAGCCTGCTGCTGGACTATCCGCCTCTGTTCCGCGCCTTCGGACTGGACGGGCCGGCTCACCACACGGCGCTGGTCATCTTCTCACTGATCTCCGGGCCGTTTACATTCTGGCTGTCGCCGTTTATGAACCAGATTTCGCGGCGGCACGAGTACGAGGCCGACGGCTTCGCGGTTCGGCTGCTGGAGGACGGCAAGCCCCTGGAAGAGGCCCTGGTGGCCCTGACCGTCAACAACCTGAGCAATCCGACGCCCCATCCGTGGTACTCCGCCTACCATGACTCGCATCCGGCCACGGCCGAGCGGATCCGGGCCATCCGGGCCGCGGTCGCGGGACCGGGCAGGGACGCGGCAACGGCGGGCGCCGCCGGATGATGCTCTCACAAGGAACCCCATGACACGGATACTGAACAACGACGACGTGCGTCAGGCCATGAACATCGACGAGTGCCTGGAGGCCATGGCCACCGCGTACCGGGACCTCCCGGACGGGCGGTCGGTGAACCGCCCCACCACCCACATCTACACGCACCACTCCATGGCCGACGCGTCCTACAGCTTCAAGTCCGTGGAAGGCGCGGTGGAGCGGTTCGGCACCCTGGCCCTGCGGGTGACCTCCGACGTGGTCCAGGAGCAGACCTACAACGGCGCGGTACGGCTGGAAAAGCTCCCATTGGCCGGCAAGGGGCTGTTCCTGGGACTCGTCCAGTTGTACAGCCTGGAGAACGGCGAGCTGATGGGTATCCTGCCGGACGGCGTCATCCAGCAGACACGGGTGGCCATCACCAGCGCCCTGGGCGCCCAGGCGCTGTGCCGGCCGGAGGCCGCCCGGCTGGGCCTCATCGGCACCGGCGGGCAGGCCCGCGCCCACTTCCGCCTGCTGACCCACGTGCTGCCCATCAAGACGGTCAAGGTGTACAGTCCCCGGCCCGAGCACCGGCAGGCATTCGCCGAGGAGATGGGATCCGACGGCATCGAGGTGGAGCCCACGGGCAGCGTCGCCGCGGCCATCGCCGGATGCGACATCATCTGCACCGCCACCAGCACCTCGTCCCCCATCATCACCGGCGACATGCTGGAGCCCGGCGTGCACTACAACGCCATCCGCGAGTTCGAGCACGACGACACCGTCTTCGCCAAGGCGGACATCACCGGCATCCACACCCAGATGGGCGGTATCCGGCACCATCTGCCCCCCGGCATCGACCACCTGCCGGGAATCCGCCAGGAGAAGCCGAGGGACTGGAGCGTCTACCCGGAGATCTCGGACTTCCTGTCCGGCCGCGCCACCGGGCGCACCGGCGCCGGCCAGATCACCTTCTTCCTCAACAACATCGGCATCGGCGTCCAGTTCGCCGCCATGGGGCACTGCATCCTCAAGGCCGCCGAGAAGATGGGGTTGGGCAAGGAAGTGGCAAGCGACTGGTTCCTGCAGGACATCAAGCCTTGATTCCTTACGGCCCGACGCAGCACACGAAGCACGACTCAAACCCACACGCGGGGGCTTTCTCCCTCTACGTCCACATCCCCTACTGCGTCAGCAAGTGCCCCTACTGCGACTTCAACTCGCACGTGGCCGCCCGTATACCCGAGGAGGAGTATACCCGGGCGCTCCTCCGGGAACTTCGCCACCATTCCGAGCGGGAGGCCTGGACGGGCCGTTCCATCAAGACCGTCTTCTTCGGCGGCGGCACCCCGTCGACCTTCCAGGGAGCCAGCATCGGCGCCGTACTCGACGAAGCCGCCAGGCTTTTCGGCTTCGACGAGGGAATGGAAATCACCCTGGAGGCGAACCCCGGCGTGGTGGATGCCGGCCGCTTCCGCGACTACCGGAGTTGCGGCGTCAACCGCATCAGCATCGGAGCGCAGAGCTTCAACCCCAAGCTGTTGCAGTTCCTGGGCCGGGTCCACAGTGCCGAGGAAACCCGCCAGGCCCTCAAGAGCGCCCGGAAGGCCGGCTTCGACAACTTCAGCCTCGACCTGATCTACGGCATTCCCGGACAGACCGTGGAGGGCGTGGGCCACGACCTTTCACAGGCCCTGAAAAACGAGCCGCCGCACCTTTCCGCCTACAACCTCACCATCGAGGAAGGCACGCCCTTCCACGCCCGCTACCGCCAGGGCCTGCTGAAACCCCTGGACGAAGAGTTGGAGATCGAGATGGCCGCCCGCGTCCAGCACACCCTGGCCGACGCCGGCCTGGAGCGCTACGAGATCTCCAACTACGCCCGCCCCGGCCTCCAGTCCCGCCACAACGTCAACTATTGGGAAGGCGGCGACTACCTCGGCATCGGCGCCGGCGCCCACAGCCACCACCGCCGGCCGGAGGACCCTCTGGGGGAACGGTGGCAGAACGAGCGGTTGCCGAGCGGGTACATGCGCCGCGTCAGCGAGACCGGCGACGCCGTCACCGAGCACGAGCATCCGGAACTTCGTCAAGCCATGGGGGAGCACCTGTTCACCGGGCTCCGGATGATCGGGGGGGTTTCTGTTCCGGGGTTTAGTCGGCGGTTCGGCACGAAGCCCGAGAACGCTTTCCCCGAAATCGCGGACTGGCTCTCACAGGGCCTGCTGGCAGATGACGGCCAACGGCTGCGTTTCGCGCCACGAGGCCTGCTACTGGCCAACGAGCTCTTCGTTCGGCTTGTGTAAACGGTGCACCGGCCGCCTCAGGTCCCCATTTCCCACGACGACAGGTACTTCTTCTGCTCGCGGGTGAGCTTGTCCATCTGGATGCCCATGGTGCCGAGCTTGATGCTGGCGACCCACTCCTCCACGGCCTGGGGGACGTCGTAGACCTGGGGGGAGAGGTTGTCTCGGTTCTGGACGGCCCACTCGGAGGCGAGGGCCTGGGTGGCGAAGCTCATGTCCATGACCGAGGCGGGATGGCCTTCGGCGGCGGCGAGGTTCACGAGGCGGCCCTCGCCGAGGAGGAAGAGGCGCTTGCCGCCGGGCAGGGTGTAGGAGTCGACGTGGTTGCGCACGTTCTTCTCCCGCTTCGTGGCCATGGCGGTGAGGGCCTTGATGTCGATCTCGATGTCGAAGTGGCCGGAGTTGCAGATGATGGCGCCGTCCTTCATGGCCTTCAGGTGTTCCTTACCGATGACGTGCATGTCGCCGGTGAGGGTGATGAAGAGGTCGCCGACCTTGGCGGCTTCCTTCATGGGCATGACGTCGAAGCCGTCCATGGAGGCTTCCAGAGCGCGCACCGGGTCCACCTCGGTGACCACCACCTTGGCGCCCATCCCCCGGGCGCGCGAGGCCACGCCCCGGCCGCACCAGCCGTAGCCGGCCACCACCACCCGCTTGCCGGCCAGCAGCACGTCCGTGGCCCGGATGATGCCGTCGATGGTGGACTGGCCGGTGCCGTAGCGGTTGTCGAAAAGGTGCTTGGTGGCGGCGTCGTTGACCGCGATGATGGGGATCTTGAGCGCGTCGTCGGCCTCCAGCGCCCGCAGCCGGATGACCCCGGTGGTGGTTTCCTCCATGGAGGCCACCATCCCGGATGCCAGGTTGGCGTAGTCCTGATGCAGCATGGACACCAGGTCCGCGCCGTCGTCCATGGTGATGACCGGCCGGTGATCCAGCGCCGCCCGCAGGTGCCGGTAGTAGGTCTTGTGGTCCTCGCCGCGCACCGCGTATACGGACATCCCTTCCTTCTTCACCAGCGCCGCCGCCACGTCGTCCTGTGTCGACAGCGGGTTCGACGCACACAGCACCACGTCGGCGCCCCCGGCTTTCAGGGTGCGCGCGAGGTTGGCGGTCTCCGCGGTCACGTGCAGGCAGGCGGAAAACCGCAGGCCCTTGAACGGCTTCTCCTTCCGGAAGCGGGCGCGCACGTCGCGCAGCACCGGCATCTCCTGATCCGCCCAGAGCACTCGCTTCCAGCCGTCCGCCGCCAAGCGTGCGTCGGCAATGTCGAATTTCGATTTCGCCATAGTCCTCTCCATCTCCGCCGGCCCGCTTACACCACCGCCGTGCAGCCGTCACCACCGGAAGGGTTGCAGATGTGGGTTTGTTCTAGCCTTCGAGTCCGCTGCTCAGGCTCGCAGCCCGATCGGTCCTCTCCCAGGTGAAGAGACCGTTCTCCGGCTTGCGGCCGAAATGACCGTAGGCGGCGGATTTCTCGTAGATGGGCGCCCGCAGGTCCAGGGCGTCGATGATTCCCTTGGGAGTGAGATCGAAGTTCTTTCGAACCAGCTTCACGATCTCCGCATCCGGCAACTTGCCGGTGCCGAAGGTATCGACGGCGATGGAGACCGGCTCCGCGACGCCGATGACGTAGGCGAGCTGTATCTCGCAACGCCGGGCCAGCCCCGCGGCCACGATGTTCTTGGCCACGTAGCGGGCCATGTACGCCCCGCTCCGGTCCACCTTGGAGGGGTCCTTGCCGGAGAACGCCCCGCCGCCGTGACGCCCCATGCCGCCGTAGGTGTCCACGATGATCTTGCGGCCGGTGAGGCCGGCGTCGGCCTGGGGGCCTCCGATCTCGAAGCTGCCGGTGGGATTGACGAGAAACTCCGTGTCGCCGTCGAGGTACCGGGACGGCACGACCTCCCTGATGACACTGTTGATGATGTCCCTCTTGAGATCGTCATGCGCGACATCGGAGTTGTGCTGGGTCGAAACCACCACGTTGCTGACCCTGTGCGGCCGGCCATCCCGGTACTGGACGCTGACCTGGGACTTCGAATCGGGGCGAAGGAACCCGGAGAGCGGAACCTTCCCGGATTTCCTGATGTCGGCCAGATCGGACACGAGATCATTGGCGAGCTTGATGGGCAGCGGCATGAGTTCGTCGGTCTCGTCGCACGCGTAGCCGAACATCATCCCCTGGTCGCCCGCGCCCTGTTCCTTGTGGAGCCCCTGGCCTTCAGTGACCCCTTGCGAAATGTTCGGCGACTGGCTCACCAGTTTCACGAAGACTCCGCAGGTGTTGCCGTCGAAGCCCTTGTCCGGATGGTCGTAACCGATGTCGAGGGCCACCCGGCGCGCCACGCCCACGTAATCCACTTTGCCCTTGCTCGTGATCTCGCCCGCGATCACGATCAGATCGTTCTTGACCAGAGTCTCGCACGCGACGCGGCTGTCCGGGTCCAGCGCCAGATGGGCGTCGAGCACCGCGTCCGAGATCTGGTCGCACATCTTGTCGGGATGTCCCTCCGAGACCGACTCCGAGGTGAAAACAAAGTCTTTGTTCGTCATGGATGATTCCTGTTCTTTCTTTAGTCGCTCTCGCGGAACTTGTCCTCGATGAGTTCCTCGATGGCAAGCATCGCTTCCTGGGCGTCCTCCCCCTTGGTTTCGACGCGGATCTTGCTCCCCTTGGCCGCCCCCAGCGTCAGGACGCCCATGATGCTTCGCGCGTTCACGACGTTGTCGTCCTTGGAGATCTTCACCTCCGAGGAGAACTGATTGACGGTCTGGACCAGCAACGCGGAGGCGCGGGCGTGCATCCCGAGCCGGTTCCTTATCTCGATCTTCTTCCTAACGCGGTGCATGGATCATCTGTCAATGTCCCGGTGCCGCAACTGGATGCGCCACGGAGTCCCCTCCAGGCGCCTCGCGAACTCGGCGGCCAGAACCACCGACCGGTGCCTGCCGCCGGTACAACCGAAGGCCACGGTCAGGTTGCTCTTGCCCTCACGTTCATAGTTGGGCAGCGTGAATTCCAGCAACGCGCTCATCCGCTCCACGAATGCGCGGGTTTCCGTCCGGCTGAGCACGAATTCGCGAACTTCCGGAGCCAATCCGCTCTTGGCCTCCAACCCACTAACAAAAAATGGATTGGGAAGGAACCTCACGTCGATAACCATGTCCGCTTCCGTGGGAAGACCGTACCTGTAGCCGAAGGACACGAAGAATACCGACATCTGGCGCTTGCCCAGCGCCCGGACACACGACTCCTCGACCACCTGCTTGAGATCGTGGACGTTCAGATGGGTGGTATCGATGACGCGGTCCGCGGAATCCCGCATCCCGGTCAACGCCGTCCGCTCCCGCGCGATCCCTTCCTGGACCGACCCGCCGCCCTGCAGCGGATGCGGCCGGCGGGTCTCGTTGAACCGGCGCAACAGCAGCTCGTCGCTTGCGTCCAGGAAGACCACCTCCACGCGGTGGCCGGCGGCGCGGGTGTCCTCCAGCACCTCGTGCCAGCCCTCCATGAACCGCGCGCCGCGCAGGTCGATGCCGAAGGCGACCCGTTCGATTCCCTCACGGTAGCCCTGGCACAGGTCGATGAACCTGGGGATCAGCAGCACCGGCAGGTTGTCGATGCAGAAGAAGCTGTTGTCCTCGAGGACCCGCATGGCGGCGTTCTTGCCGGAACCCGACATGCCGGTGATGACGACGATGTCAAGCTGACCACGCATGCGCTTCACGCGGACACATCACGATTCAGAGGTCCCTCTCCTTCTCCTCGATCAGACTCACCACCTCTTCGGGAGTCTGGACTTGCATGAGGTGCTCCCTCAGCGAGGCGTCCTTCACCAGCCGGGACACGCGGGCCAGCGCGCTCAGATGCTCGGAGGTGGAGCCCTCCGGCGCCACCAGGAGGAAGAAGAGATGCGTGGGCGTGCCGTCCTGGGCGTCGAAATCGACACCCTCCCGGCTGCGGGCGAAGGCGATGCACACCCGCTTCAGCCCGGGCAGCTTGCCGTGGGGGATGGCGACGCCCTCGCCGATGGCGGTGCTGCATATCCGCTCCCGGGCGTGGACCACCTCCAGCAGACGCCGCGAATCCTCCAAGCCGAAGTGGCTCGATACACGCGTCACGATCTCCTCGAGGACGGCGAACTTCTCCCGTGCCTCAAGGCTCGGGATGACCGCTTCAGGATCCAGAACGTCCGTGATTCGCAACCCCTACCCCCTTTGTGGACGGCTGCCCGCGGCAGCCCGGGTTCCCATGTCCGCGCCGCCCGACACCTCACTCCGAGCGGCGTGATATTGGGCGAACGGCTCCCGTCGCCGGGACGACGGGAGAATGCCGAGCTGCTCCCGGTACTTCGCGACCGTCCGGCGCGCGATGTCGATGCCCAGGCCCTGCAGCTCACCCGCGATCTCCTGATCGCTCAGCGGCTTTCCGGGATTCTCGGTTTCCACCAGCTTCCGTATCCTGTCCCGCACCGACTCCGAAGACATCACCATGGCGCTGTCGTTGCGGGGAATCCCGCTCTGAAAGAAGAACTTCAGCTCGAAGACACCCTGCGGCGTATGGGCGTACTTGTTGGACGTGGCCCGGCTCACCGTGGAGGGGTGCATGCCGATTTCCGCCGCCACCTCGCGCAGCACCAGGGGCTTCAGCCGGGTGACGCCGTGCTCCAGGAACTCCCGCTGAAAGCTGAAGATGCTCTGGCTGACCCTATAGAGGGTCTGCTGCCGCCAGTGGATGCTCTTGATCAACCAGGTGGCGGCCCGGACCTTGGTCTCCAGGTACTCCCTCGCCTTGCGGACCTCTTCTCCCCCCTCGCCGGCCAGACGCCGCACCAGCCCGCTCACCCGCAGGGGCGGGACGCCGTCGTCGTTCAGGACGATGGCGTACTCCCCGGCCACCTTCTGCACCACCACGTCCGGGACGATGGTGCGGACCTCGTCGTCGTCGAAGCCGCGGGCCGGCTTGGGCTCCAGGCAGGCAATGAGATGGGCCGCTTCGAGGATCTCCGCAAGGCTGGCGTTCAAGCTCTGGGCGATCCTGTCATACTGCTTGTACTCCAGTTCGTGGAGGTGATGGGCCACCATGCCGGCGGCGACGCTGTCCTCCAGTCCGGCATTCTGAAGCTGCACCAGCAGGCACTCGCGCAGGTCCCGCGCGGCGATGCCCACGGGATCGAAGAGCTGGATGAGGGTCAGGACCTCCTCCACCGCGTCGGGCGGGGCATGGGCCAGCGCCCCGACCTCCTCCAGGGACATCTCCAGGTAGCCGCGTTCGTCGAGGTTGCCGATGATGACCGTCCCGATGTCCTCGGCGGATGGATCGAGGCCGGCCATGCGGAGCTGCCACAGCAGGTGCTCCTGGAGCGTCTCCCGGCGGGTCACCGTGTTTTCCAGGGAGGGAAAATCCTCCTCCTCCCGCACCACTTCGGGACTCGCCATGTCATGACGGGAGTTGGTGCCCATATAGTCCTGCCACTCCGCCATGCGGTCGGCCACCAGCATTTCCCGAGCCGCTTCGGGCTCCCGGACCGTCTCCGCGCCGCCGTCGTCCTCGTCGCGCGCCTCCTCCAGGGCGGGGTTCTCCTCCAACTCCTGGGCGACCCGTTCCTGGAGATCGAGATGGGACAACTGGAGGAGCTTGATGGCTTGCTGCAACTGGGGCGTCATCACCAGTTGCGGCATGAGTTTCTGGGAGAGCTTGATTTCGAGTGCCATCGGGGCGTCCTGCCTGGCCTGAGGCTGGTGTCCTACAGTCTGAAACCCTCGCCCAGGTAGACCTCGCGCGCCTTGTCGCTGGCGGCGATATCGCCCGGCGTTCCCTCCGCCAGCACCACCCCCTGGCTCAGGATGTAGGCGCGGGTGCAGATCTCCAGGGTCTCCCTGACGTTGTGGTCGGTTATCAACACCCCGATTCCGACCTTGGTCAGCCGCTGAATGACCGTCTTGATTTCCCCCAGGGCGATGGGGTCGACGCCGGTGAAGGGTTCGTCGAGCAGCACGAATAAAGGCGACAGGATCAGCGCGCGGGCGATCTCCACGCGCCGCCGTTCGCCTCCGGAGAGCGTATACGCCTTCTGTCCGGCCAGATGGACGAGGCCGAACATCTGCATGAGCCGTCGGCTCCTCTCCTCCTCCTCGTCCCTGCCGATCCCCAGGGTCTCGAGGATGGCCAGCAGATTCTGCTTCACGGTCAGCCCCCGGAACACCGAGGACTCCTGTGGGAGGTAGCTGATCCCCGCCCGCGCCCGCCGGTAGATGGGAGCGGCGGTAAGGTCCGCACCGTTGAGCGCGACCGTCCCGCCGTCGGCCCGCACCAGACCGATGAGGATGTGAAACAGGGTCGTCTTGCCCGCTCCGTTGGGACCCAGGAGACCCACCACCTCTCCGCCACGGACTTCCAGCGAAACCTGGTCAACGACACGACGGCCCTGGTAGGCCTTTACGATTCCGTCCGCGTTGAGCAGGCTCATCCGACACGCGGCCTATTCGGTTGGACGCTTCAGTTGTTCCGGGAAGATCACCGCCTTGACGCGTCCCCCGGTGTTCTCCACCACGCTGCGGTCCTCGTTGATGTAGATCGTGATGCGGCCGCCCGAGATGCTGTTCTTCCCCTCGCGCACGATGGTGTTGCCGGACACGGTGATGGTCTCCTTGAGACCGTCGAACACGGCCTTGTCGCCGGTCATCTCCCGTCCCGAGTGGCTCACCCGCACCTTCCCCTCGGCGACGACGTTCTTGACCACCCCCTCCTCGGGATCGTACCGCGCCGACAGGACGTCGCTGGCGATCCTCACGTCCTCCCGCTCCACCAGGACGTTGCCCCGGTACACGATGATGTTCTGCCTGCGCTGGAGCTCCATGGTGTCCGCGGTGATGACCAGCGGCGTGTCCTTGTCCGCGAAAAGACCGCCGGCGCCCTGCTTCCCGTCTTCGGCCGCTCGGACCACGGAGACCGTCCCCTGCAGCGGCAACGATGCCGCAAGGCACAGCCACACCAGCCAGTGAAGTCCCCATGTCCCGCCCCGGGCAACGTCTCGTCTCATGGGCTCGCGTCCGTCTCGGTTCACCCGGAGGCCTTGGCGCGCCCCAGGCTCCCCGGATGAAGCGTGGTCTTCACGGCGCCGCGAAGCTTCACCGTTTCGTGGGTCAGCGAATAGGTCATGTTCTCGCCCTCGAACTCGGCGCCGTCCATCACTCCCCAGACCCTCCCGGGGCACACCACCCGGTTCTCGGCATGGAGGTAGATGAGCTTGTCGGTGCGGAACCGCCCCGCCTGATAGGTCATCTCCACCGGGCCTTCCAGGACCGCCCGTTGGAGCTGGCCGCCGGGCAGAAAGACGTTCCCTTCCCGGCTCGTGGCTTCCAGCGTCCCGCCGTCTTCCCGGTGGAAGATCAGGCGCGGCCGCCGTATGACGGCCCTTTCCTCGCCCTTGAAGTAGGTGGCCTCGGCTCCCTTCAGTTCCCAAGTCTTCCGGCCGTCCTCGATCATGCTCCGGTGGAAGTTCTTGACCTGAACCGCCGCGCCCGGGGTGAGCCGCAACAGCGCTCCCGGGGCCCGGAGAGCCTGCTCCCGCAGGTGTTGCACGACCTCGTACCCCACGAAGACCACTCCCGCGACCATAACCAGCAAAATCAGTGACCGTTTGGACCGCATGAATACCTATTCTGGGGATAACAAGTCCGTCTTTGGGTGTAAAGCAACGGGCATGAATTTTGCGTGACGCCCGGGTTCATCCGCGGCCCTCGCCGGCACGTTCGCGTCAACGGTCGTATTCCTTCAACAGCGCGTCCCACCTGCCGGTAAGCCGCAGCAGAAGCTCGGCCACCTCCCGCACCGCGCCGTACCCGCCTCGATGGGTCGTGACGTAGTCCGCGTGCGCCTTCAAGCCGCCCCAGGCGTTGTTCACCGCCACGGCGAACGCCACCCTGCGAATCACGGGCAGATCCTGCATGTCGTCGCCGACGTAGGCGATCTCGGCGTCGGTCAGTCCGGCGTCCGCCTTGACCTTTTCGTAGCCGCGCAGCTTGTCCGCCACGTTCTGGTAGACCATGCCGATGGCCAGGCGCTCGGCGCGCACCGCCACCGCCCGCGAGGCCCTTCCGGTCAGCAGCCCGACCTGGATGCCCGCCTGTTGGAGCAGCTTGATGCCGTGTCCGTCCTGAACGTCGAAACGAGTGACCTCCTCGCCCCGTTCGTCGATGACGATGCCGCCGTCGGTCAGCACGCCGTCGACGTCCAGCAGCAGCAGCCTGACGGCCTGGGCCTTCCGCCGGAGCTCTTCGGCCGCCGGTTGCGCGGCAGGCTCAGACGATGCCGGCTTTGAGCAGGTCATGGAGGTGGATGATCCCCTGGGGCCGCTCCGAGTCCCCAGCCTTGATGAAGAGGGAGGTAATCGAGAACCGTTCCATCAGCGCCACCGCTTCCGCGGCCAGCGAATCGCCGCCGATGGTCTTGGGATCGCGGGTCATGATGTCGGCGGCGCGGCGATCCAGGATGTCCGCCTTGCCGTGGCTCCGGGCCAGACAGCGCCGCAGGTCTCCGTCGGTGATGATGCCGACCAGCGCGGACTCCCCATCGACCACGCCGGTCACGCCGAGCCGCTTCGAAGTGATCTCCAGGAGGACGTCCTTGAGCGGCGTGTCCTCGGACACCAGCGGGATCTCCTCGCCGCGATGCATCAGGTCGCCGGTGCGGACCAGCAGCCTCCGGCCCAGCGCACCGCCGGGATGCCGGAGCAGGAAGTCCTCGGTCTTGAAT
>LXNJ01001043.1_pt1 | contig 17209 bp, 11 predicted proteins | sample 809081 | NCBI WGS metagenome assembly LXNJ01 (sample SAMN04870510, study PRJNA318959) | sponge metagenome | biome: sponge; feature: marine sponge reef; material: water | host: Petrosia ficiformis | place: Greece: Milos, Mediterranean Sea | collected 2013-05-29 | depth 5-7 m
GATGTGGGCGGTGGGCTCGCCGTCGGTGATCATGATGATCTGCTTGGTGCCGGTCTGGCGGTTGAGCATGCGGCGGGCGAGCATGAAGCCGTGCTGCATATTGGTGCCGTACACGTAGTCCCATGAGACCTCGGGAAGCTTCTCGGCCCGGAACTCCCGGGCCACCTCGCTGAACGACACCAGGCCCAGGTAGTCGCGGGGATACTGGCTGGAGATCAGCGCGTGCAGGGCCATGGCCACCTTCTTGGCCGGCAGGAAGTTGTTGCGCATCGGCATCGACAGCGAGAGGTCCAGCATCAGCACGGTGGCCGATCGCACCTGCTGCTCGGTGCGCTCGACCTCGAAGTCCTCGGGCTGCAGCTGCACGGGCACGCCGCCGCCGGTGCGGGTCAGGGCGTTGCGGATGGTCCGGCCGATGTGGAGGTTGAAGGCATCGCCGAACTCGTAGGGCTTGGTGTCGGGCTCGCGCTCGTGGCCCATCCCCTCCCGGTGGATGGCGTGGCGGCCGAGCTTGTCCGCGTCGAGCTTGGCGAACAGGTCCCGGAGCGCGCCCAGGCCGATCTTGCGGATGGCTCGGGGGGTGAGGTCGAAGCGGCCCTCGTGGTTCTCGATCAGACCGGCCTCCTCCAGCATGCGAGCCACCTCGGCCATGCGCTCGAGGCTCTCGGCCGAGTCGTCTCCCAGCAGCCGGCGGACGGCCTCGGTGTCGGCCTCGGCCAGGGCGCCGGGGCTGGGCGAACCCCGCAGCAGGTTCTCCAGCTGGTCGATGTCCCCCAGCTCGGACAGCATGTCGGTGGCCTCGCTGAAGTCGAGGGGGTCCGCGCCGCCGAATTCGTAGCGCCGGTCCCAGTTGAAATCAGGGAACTCGTTGCGGAGGTGTCCGGCCAACTCGTTCATCTGCCAGTTGAGGTCCATGTCGGACAGCAGCTGGTCGGACAGTTGCTGGAGCTGGTCGCGCTGGGCGGGGGTCATCGAGTTGAGCAGCGACTGGGCCGCGGCCATGCGGCGGGCCATCACCTCCAGGAGCTCGTCGAGGGTCTTGGGGTTCTCCGGGAAGAAGTCGCCGTAGCGCTCCATGAAGCCCTTGAAGTCGGGCTCTTCGCCTCGGGCCCGCTGGGCCAGCATGGCGTTGAGTTCGGCCAGCATGTCCTTGAGCCGCTGCATCTCCTCCGGTGCCGAGCCCTCGGTGGCGTCGTCGACTGCGCCGGCCATCCGGTCCAGGAACTGCTGCATGAGCTGCTCGCGCAGCTGCTCGGCCAGCTCAGCGAACTGCTGGCGGGCCTCGTCGCTCTCGAAGTCGTAGTTGTCGAGGGCCTTGAACTGGCCGGCCAGGTCGGGGGGCATCATGTCGAGCTGGAGGTTCTTGGCGGCTGCGGTCTGGGCGGTGAGGTCGGCCCGGCGCTCGTCGCCTTCGGCCCGGGCCTGGGCCGCGGCCGCGTCCAGCTCGTCCAGCGCCCGGCGCTCGGTGCGTACCACGTCGCGCAGTGCCTCGGCGATGTCGTCGTACACGCCGCCGAGGTCGTGATTCTCCAGCAGCTCGCGGCGACGCTCCCGCAACCGCTCGAGCATGTCGCGCAGGCCCTCGATCCGGCGGCCCGAACGGTCCTCGAACCCGTCGGCCATGAGACGGCGCAGCGCACTGGCGAGATCGCCGTGGTAGAGCAGGTCGTCGGCCAGCTCGTCGAAGATCGAGTCGGCGTCGAGGTCGAAGCCGGTCTGGGTGCCGTCCCAGCGCCAGTAGGCGAAGTGGGCCGGCTCGGGCCTAGCCGTCGGCCGGCGGCGCCAGCGTTCGCGTAGACCCATGCTCCGACCCTACCCCGGCCGGCTCGCGGGGGCGGCGGTGGACGCCTCGCCGCGAACTGGCAGCGAAATGCACCCATAGCGGCGCGAAACGCCGCCAATTCCGGGCGACGTCCAAGCCTCGCCGCGAACTGGCAGCGAAATGCACCCATAGCGGCCCGAAATGCTGCCAATTCCGGCGTGGTTACGGGTTGGGCTTCGTCACCTCGGTCATGGGCAGGCCGGCGGCGGCCCAGCCCTCGACTCCGCCCTCCAGGTCGGCAGCCCGCGTGAAGCCGAGGCGGCGCAGCGAGGCGGCCGCAAAGCTCGACGTGTATCCCTCGTTGCACACCGTCACCACCGGCTGGTCGAGCGACCGGACCGCGGGATGGGAGTGTCCCGAGCTTGGATCGCATCGCCACTCCAGGACCAGCAGCGGGATGCTGACCGAGCCGGCGATCATGCCGGTGCGCTCGCGGTCGTCACGGTCCCGGATGTCGATCACTAGCGGAGGACCGTCGGGGCCGGGCTCGGCTCCGGACTCCATGGCGGTGGCCAACTCGGCCGGGGTGAAGCGCCTAAGGCTCAGACGGGCCTCCGCCAGCAGCTCGTCCACCGTGGTTCGAGCGACCGGACCGAGACCTCCACCCACCGTCGCAGTCCCAGCACCGGCCAGGGCGGAGCCCCGTTCGGCTGGTCCGGCGTCGTCACTGAGTTGCCAGTCGTCCTCCCCCACCGCGCTGAGATGTCGCTCGGCGTGCCGCTCCAGCTCTTGCCGGAGACGCTCGGGGGTCCAGTCCTCGTCGAGGGCCCGGTTCATCAGATCGGCCTGTGACGGTGGGGCCAGCCCGTCCACCGGCTGGTCCCGGTCCAGGTTGGTCGGGAACGCATACCCCTCGGCGCAGGCGGACACCACGTTGGCGGCCGCGCCCCGGTCCAGGCCCGAGGCCAGCCGGGTCCGCAGCGACGGGTACACGGCGTTGACCATGCGGGCCCGGTCGACGGCCTCGGTGGCCCGGCCGAACGCGGAGGAGATCTGCAGCAGGTTGGCCATGCGGCGCACGCCGGCGGTGCGGTTGTGGCCGGCGGCGTGGAACATAGCCGGGCTGAAGAACACCGCGTCGCCGGTGCGCAGCGGCAGCTGCACCCGGTGCTGGGCGAAGTACTCGATGAACTCGGGGCGGCGCCACGCCAGGTAGCCGAGCTCGTACTTGTGGGAGTGGGGCAGGTACATGGTGGGGCCGGTCTCGGTGCCCATGTCGCAGTGGGCGATGGCGCCCTGAAGGGTGAGCAGCGGCGACAGCCGGTGGGCGTGGAGGGGGAACTGCTCGGCCTCGTCGTCGGTGAGGAAGCCCATGTGGTAGTCGCGGTGGGGGTGCTGGGCCTCGCCGCCGGGGTTGACCACGTTCACCTGCTCGGTCAGCTGGTAGCGGGGGCCCAGCCATGCCTCGCACACCACCGCAACGGCATCGGAGCGGTGGTAGTCAACGAAGGCGTCGGGGTCGGATACGGCCAGCTTCTCAAGGGCGTTCCATACCCGGTCGTTGGCCCCCGGCTTGGCGAAATGGTCGCCGGCGGGACCGCCGCTGGCGTGCTGGGCCGCGATCAGGTTCCAGAACACCCCCGATGCCCGATCGACGGCGGCGGCGGGCACGGCCGATTCGAGCAGCACTATGCCGGACCCCTCGACGAGGGCTCTGGAGAGCTCGTCGCGCAGCGCGGCCCGGTACTCGGCATCGGCGGTCGGGCCGTGGGCCAGGGCGGTGGCGTCGTAGGCGGGGACGCCCTGGGTGATCCGCACCGCCAGCGGGTAGTCGGCCGGGTCGATGGGCTGCTCGACCAGCGCGGCGAACGCCTCCAGGTCGCACTCGTGGCGAGACGGGAACGCGGCGTCGCGACCGGCTCTCATCCTGCCGATACTACGCGGCCGACCCGCACGACAGTACGGCCGACCCCCGGAATCTCGGGTTGGTTATATGTCCTCTGTCGATAGAACTCGCACCGAGATTCTGTCGCGCGCCGGGCTGGCGAGAGTGCAGGGCCGTTAGCGTGGGCGGCCGGCGACGAGTGGAGGTGTGATGCCCATCAATCCTGATGCCGCGGGCGCCGTGGGAGAAGAGACCGAGATCAGCTGGACCTCCAAGGACAGCCTGCTCTACGCCCTGGGCGTGGGGGCGGGAGCGTCCGACCCCACCGGCTTCGAGCTGGAGTTCACCACCGAGAACACCCGGGACACGCCCCAGCGGGCACTGCCCACCGAGGTTGTGGTGCTGGGCATGGGCGGCTCGCCCGACTACGGGGACTTCAACCTGGCCGCGCTGCTGCACGGCGATCAGCACATCGAGCTTCACCAGGAGTTGCCGCCCGCGGGCTCCGCGGTGGCCCAGTCACGGGTGGCTGCCATCTACGACAAGATCAAGGCCGCGCTGGTGGTGCTGGAGACCAATGTCCGCAGCCGCGACGGCGACCCGATGTGGACTAGCCGGGTCGGGCTGTTCATCTCCGGCGAGGGCGGCTGGGGCGGCGACCGGGGGCCGTCCAACACCTGGCGCAAGCCCGACCGGGAGCCCGACCATGTGACCGGCTACGACACCCGCACCGATCTGGCGCTGCTCTACCGGCTCAACGGCGACCGCAACCCGCTGCACTCCGACCCGTCGTTCGCGGCGATGGCCGGCTTCGACACGCCCATCCTGCACGGTCTGTGCACGTTCGGGGTGACGGGACGGGCCCTGCTGCACACCCTGTGCGGCAGTGATCCGGCGAGGTTCGGGTCGATGGGCGGACGCTTCAAGGCGCCGGTGCTGCCCGGTCAGCGTCTCGACGTCTGCATGTGGGTCGAGGGCGACACCACGCTGTTCCAGACCTGCGTGGGTGACCGGGTGGTGTTCGACGCCGGCGTGTTCACAGCCCGCTGAGCGGCCCCCCTGCCCGAAATTCCTGTAGTTGTGGACCCCACAGGTCGTCTGCCACAGGGATTTCGTCAGGGGTGAGGTGACGGCGTGACCGAGTCCGGCTCCGACAGGGGGTTCCTGTGGGGCGCGGGGGCGTCATCGGTGTCGGCCGAGGGGGTGGCGCCCGCAGCCGACTGGTCGGTGTGGGAGCGAAACGGGCGGGCGCCCCGCTCCGGCGACGGCGCCGGCTTCGCCCGGGACTTCCGCGATGATCTGGTTCAGCTGCGAGGGCTGGGGCTCAACAGCCTGCGGCTGACGGTGGAGTGGGCCCGGCTGGAGCCGGCCGCGGGAAGGCCCGACAACGACGCGCTGGACCGCTACCTGGACATCGCCGACGCCGCCGCGGCCGAGGGTCTCGGGGTGTGGATCACCCTGCAGCACACATCGCTGCCGGGCTGGTACGTCGACGACGAGGGCGGCCATGCCGACGGGACGGCCCGGCGCCGCTGGTGGGCCCGGCATACCGACCGCATGGCCGAGGCCTTCGACACCCGGGCCGCGGGCTGGTGCCCGATCGAGGATCCCATCGGCTGGGCGGTGCGGGGTTACGGGCTGGGCACCCGGCCGCCGGGTCAACGCAGCGCCGAGGCCACCGCGGAGGCGGCCGAGGGGGCGATGCTGGCCCTGCACGAGGCGTGCCGGCTGCTGGAGTCGGGCCCCCAGCCGGTGATGGCGACCTTCGGAGCCCCGACGCTGCACGCCGCGCCGGTCGAGCGCGAGCACGGCCACTCGGCCGCGACCGAGACCCGCCGCTGGGACGACCTGCTGTGGGGCACCTGGACGAGGGCCCTGCGGGAGGGTGCGGTAGAGGTGCCGGGCCGGGCGCCGGTGGCCGCTCCGTATTTTGAGAACGGGCCGGAGCTGGTGGGACTGAGCCACGACCACCCGGTGGGCGTGACCGAGACGGGCGGCCTCACCAGCTGGCCGGCGTCGGCGAGACGCTCGGCCGCGGGCTTCGCGCCGGAACCGGCCGAACTGGGCGAGGCGGTGCACCGGGCCATCGAAGCGGTGCCGGGCCGGGACGTGGTGGTGGCCTCCCACGGGGTGCCCACCGATGACGACGACTGGCGGGACACGGTGCTGGACCGGTCGCTGGCGGTGGTGGCTGACGCCCGGGCCTCAGGCCTGCGGGGCTACTTCCATGACAGCGCGGTGGACGGCTACGAGTGGGCTCTGGGTTTCGGCGCGCCGCGGGGCCTGATGGGCCGCGATCGGGCGGTCAAGCCGTCAGCCGAGCGTCTGGCCGCCGCCATCTCCGGGGCTGGAGAGCGCTAGCTCGCCGAAATTGGGGCCGGGATTGGGTCTGTGGTGCCCACTTCGTCGCCAATTTCGGCCAAGAGTGGGTTAGCGGGAGCGGTACTGGGCCCTAGGCCCCTTGGCGTCCTTGTTGAGGCGCTTGGACAGGTGCAGACCCTCGAGCACCAACTCCACCGCGGCGGCGACCATGGCCGGCGACTCGGCGGCCTCGTCGCCGGCCAGCAGCGCCTGGACCGGAGCGGTCAATGCCGGGACCTGGGCCAGCAGCGCGGCGTAGTCGGCGTCGGTCACGTCGTCGCCCACGTCCACCACCAGGTCTTCGTCGAAGGCGTCCACGACCTCGCGGTGCATATCGGGCGGCACGCAGTCCTTGAACACCGACAGCACCGCCGAGCTGACCAGCCGCTGGAGGATCTCGCCCTCACGGCCCTCCTCCAGCGTCTCGATCTCCACCTTCCCCGAAGTCGACGACGACAGCGCGTCGAGGTCGGTGACCCGGGGCACCACATGGTCGCTGCCGGTGCGCAGAGTGCGCCGCATGGCGTTGGCCACCAAGGTCTCGGCGTTGGAGATGCTCAGCCTCACCGACACCCCCGAGCGCTGCGACACATGGGGGCTGGACCGGGCTGCCCGGGTGATGGCCACCACGATGCGGGTCATGAACTCCGGCACGGTGACCATCAGGCCCGCGGTACCGGACACGCCGGTATTGCCGGTCGCGTCGGCCGCGCCGGGGCCGAGATAGGCCTCCTGTGCGACGATGTCGATCTCGGTGCCGGCGTCTTGCGGGTAGTGGGTGCGGACCTGGGCCCCGAAGCGATCCTTCAGCGGGGTGATGATGCGGCCCCGGTTGGTGTAGTCCTCGGGGTTGGCCGAGGCCACCAGCACCACGTCCAGCGGCAGGCGGACCTTGTAGCCCCGTATCTGCACGTCGCGCTCCTCGAGCACGTTGAGCAGGCCCACCTGGATGCGCTCGGCCAGGTCGGGGAGCTCGTTGATGGCGAATATGCCCCGGTTGGTGCGGGGCACGAGGCCGTAGTGCAGGGTGAGTTCGTCCGACAGGTAACGGCCCTCGGCCACCTTGATCGGGTCGACCTCACCGATCAGGTCCGCGATCGAGGTGTCGGGAGTGGCCAGCTTCTCGCCGTAGCGGTCCTTGCGGTGGACCCAGTCGATGGGGGTGGCGTCTCCCTGCTCGGCCACCAGAGTCCGGGCGTGGGCCGAGACCGGGGCGTAGGGGTCGTCGTTGATCTCAGATCCGGCGACGATCGGCATCCATTCGTCGAGCAGGCCGACGAGGCCGCGGATCATGCGGGTCTTGGCCTGGCCCCGCTCCCCTAGCATGATCATGTCGTGGCCGGCCAGCAGGGCGTTCTCGACCTGGGGGACGACGGTGTTGTGGTAGCCGAGCACGTCGTCGAACAGCGGCTCGGACGAACGGATGCGGGCCACGGCGTTGCGCCGTAGTTCCTGGCGGACCGGCACCGACGTCCAGCCGGATGCTCGCAGTTCGCCCAGCGTGGTCGGTCGGGATGCGGACATCGCCGGGAACCCTAGCGGCGCCGGGCCTGGGTCCTTCGAGGCCGCTCCGCCCAGCCCGGACCGGGCGGCATGGCCGGCGGTAGCTTGGGGCGGTGGACCTGGGCGGCACGTGGCGGATCGCTGCGGCCACCGAAGGTAGGCGGCGCACCTTCCACGAGTTCGACCACGACGACTCGGGCTGGGCCACAACCCTCGTGCCCAGCCACTGGGCCCAGGGTGCGGCCGGCGACGGAGCGGATCTCGCCGGCGAGGAGTCGGTGCTGTACCGGCGCCGTTTCGAGGGACCCGCGGATGCGGCCGCCTCGCCCGAGATCGGGACGGGCGGCACGCGGTGGTGGCTGCGAATCGAGGGCCTCGCCCAGCAGGGCGACATCTGGCTCGACGGCAGCTACCTCGGGCACACCGACGGCTACTTCGTGCCCCACGAACTGGAGGTCACCGAACATATCGGTGCTCGAAGCGAGCATCTGCTGGCCATCGAGGCGACCTGCCGGCGCTTCGGCGATCCGGACAACCGCACCAACCTGACCGGGGCGCTACAGGACCCCGAGCTTTGCGGATCCGACGACATGATCGTTGGGGGCTTGTGGCGGCCGGTGCGGCTGCGGTCCAGCGGGACGGTCGCGATCCGCCACGCCCGGGCCATCTGCGCCGAGGTCCAAACCTCCGGCGACCGGGGCCGGGGCCCGGGCGGCGGCGAGCGGACGGCCCGACTGGCGCTGCGGGCCGTTCTCGACGCACCGGCCGGGGGCGCGGTGTCCCTGCGGACCAGGGTGGCGGGCACCGAGCACGTCCACGACCACCACGCGGCCGTCGGCGAGAACAGGGTCGAGTGGACCGTCGACGTGGCCGATCCCCCGCTGTGGTGGCCCCACTCTCTGGGCGACCAGCGGTTGTGCGACCTGGAGATGGAGGCTCTGGCCGGCGGGGAGGTCCACGACCGGAGGCGCTTCCGCATCGGCTTCCGGTCGGTGGAGATGCGCCGGTGGGTTCTGCACGTCAACGGGGAGCGGCTGTTCGCCAAGGGCGCCAACCTCCTGCCCACCAAGCCGCTGCTGGGCACGGCGTCGCCGTCGGAGGTGGCCGACGACATCCGGGCGGCCCGCAACGCCGGCCTCGACCTGGTGCGCCCCGTCGCCCACGTCGCCCGCGGGGAGTTCTACGACACCGCCGACGAGCTGGGGATGCTCGTATGGCAGGACCTGCCCGTCAGGGGAGTGATGAGCCGCGGCGTGGTGGGCGAGGCCCGGCGGCAGGCCCGGGAGGCGGTCGATCTGCTGGGCCACCGCCCGTCGGTGGCGGTGTGGTGCGCCCACGACGATCCGTTCCCCCGCACGAGGCGCCCGTCGGCCACGCCCGCCGCATGGAGCCGGCTGGGACCGTCATGGAACCGCGATGTGCTCGACCGGCGGCTGGGCCGGGTGCTGTCGCGCTGCGACGGCTCGCGCCCGGTGGTGGCCCACACCGGCGTGCCGCCGCACTTCCCGTCGCTGGAGGGAACCACGAGCCAGCTGTGGTTCGGCCTCCACGGCGGGCGGGCCGCCGATCTGGCCCCGACGCTGGCCCGGGTGCCGACGATGGGCCAGTTCGTCTCAGCCTTCGGCACACCGGTGCGCGCCGATCAGCCCGAGGTCGTCAAGACCAGTGTCGAGATCCTGCGACGTCTGAAGTACCGGCCCACCGGCGGGTTCCTGCTGCACGCCCTGGCCGATGTGGGGACCGGTCCGGGAGCCGACGATGGGTTCGGCGTGCTGGACGGGCTGCGCCGTCCCAAGCCGGGCTGGCAGGCCCTGGTGGAGGCCTGCAGGCCGGTGATCGTGACCGCCGATCCGCTGCCGGCGTGGGTTCGGGGCGGCGACCGCCTCGAACTGGCGGTCCATGTCGTGAACGACACCCGGGCCGATCTGGGTGACTTAGGGGTGCACGCCCGGGTGGTGGGACCTGACGGTGTCGCGGTCGGCGAGCAGCGCTGGGAAGGGAGCGCCGGCGCCGACGACTGCTTGCTGGTGGGCTACATCGACGCCGACCTTCCCGTAGGCATCGCACCGGGGCAGCTAGCCGTGGAGTTGACCCTCACCGGCGGCCCGGAATCCGACCACGGTGCGGCCGTCGCCGCCACCAACCGCTACACGACACCGATCATCTAGCCCCAGCCGGAATTGATGGCGGCACCGCCCGCCTAGGGCCACAACTCGCATCAACTTGGCGGTGGCTGGGGCTAGCGCCGCTCCCGGAAGTACGACTTCCAGAGGCGCCGGTAGGCGATGGAGAAGGCGTCGGTGGGCAGGGCCACTTCGCCGGTGTCGTCGAGGCTGAACGACACCTCTCGGGGTTGCAGGGCCTCGCAGATGACCCTGTCCTCCTCGTTGACGGCCGCCTGGAAGTCTCGCCACGGCTCCAGCGGGTCGCCGCCCAGGTTGGTGCGGGCGCTCTGCTGGAACACCAGGCTGGAGGTGGCCGACTCGGGCAGGGCCGTCAGCTGGATGCACTCGATCTCGCCGTCGGGGTAGGTGATGGTGAGCATCGACGAGAACGGGAACGTGAAGTCGTAGCGGTAGTCGCCCTCGATCTCCTCGACCGAGCCGTCGAGGGTGTTGCGGTACTGCTGGAACACCCCGACCGTCGACGTGAAGCCCGTCTCGGTGGCGTCGACCGTCTGGGGGGCCACCGGCCGGTCGCTGGGCCCGAACGTCACCCGGTGGATGGTCGAGAAGTGGGCTATGTCGTTGAAGTTCTCAGTCACCCGGCTGGCCGAGACATCCCAGCGCACCGGACCGATCTGGAAGGTCTGCACATCGGGCCGGTCGTAGAACCCCCAGTCGGGCGGATCGTCGCTGGCCGGCTCGCCCACGCAGGCCCACACCAGACCGTGGCACTCCCGGGCGTGCACGGTGTCGAGGGTCAGCCGCTGCGGAAGCCGGGCGTCGGGGCGCGCCGGGAAGGCCACGCACCGCCCGTCGGCTGCGTAGCGCAGGCCGTGGTAGGGGCACACCAGGCAGTCGTCGGCGTAGGAGCCCATGCTCAGCGGGCTGCCCCGGTGGGGGCAGCGGTCGGTGGCCACGCAGGCCCGGCCACCGCTGCGGAACACCACCAGCGGCCGGCCCAGCATCACCACCCCGACGGGACCGTCGTCGATGGCGCCGGAGCGGGCCACCGGATGCCAGTGCCGCCGCAGGACCTCGAGTTCGGCCGGCCCGGTCATGGCGCGCTCGGCTCCTCAGGCGGCGGCCGGTCCGAGAACCGGGTCGAAGGTGTCCATGGCGGCCACGTCGACGGTCCCTACGTCGGTGATGGCGTAGTCGGGGATCGAGGTGATGGGCAGGAAGAACAGGTACATGAAGGGCCAGTCCACCGTGCAGCCCAGCGCCTTGGCCGCCCGGTCGAGCCGCTCCTCTGCAGCCAGCATGTCGGCCGGGTCGAGGTCGGACACGATCCCGCCGATGGGCAGGGGCAGGAACTCGACGACCCGGCCGCCGTCCACCACCACCTGGCCGCCGCCGTGGGCCGCGATGTGGTTGACGGCTGCCGCCATGTCCTCCGGCGACGTCCCGATCACCACGATGTTGTTGTCGTCGGGGGCGCTGGAGGTGGCCAGCGCGCCGGAGCGGATCCCGAACCCGGCCACCAGCGCGGTCGGGCGGTTCGAGTTCTTGCCGTAGCGCTCCACCACGCTCACCAGGGCCACGTCGCGGTCGATGTCGGACGCCACCCGGCCCCCCGCGGCCTGTAGCACCACGTCGCGGCGCTTGCGCACGAAGATCTGCTCGGTCACCTCGATGGCCAGCACCTCGACGGGACCGTCGGGCAGGTCGGTACGCACCGTGAAGTCGCCGGCGGTCGCGGGCTCCATGGGGAACGGTCCGGTCAGCAGGCCGTCGCGGCTCGGCGGTTCCAGATCGACGGCCATCTCCCCGTCGCGGGCCACCACCTGGCCGTTGGCCATCACCATCGAGGGCCGGAAGTCGTCGAGGTTTTCCACGAAACAGATGTCGGCGTAGCGGCCCGGCGAGATCGAGCCGACCATGTGGTCGACCCGGTAGGCCTCGGCGCCGTTGAGGGTGGCCATCTGGATGGCCGTCATGGCGTCGACGCCGGCGTCGATGGCCATGCGCACCATGTTGTCGAGATGGCCCCGGTCGAGCACGTCGCTGGCCACCACGTCGTCGGTGCAGAAGCTGACCCGGCGGGCCGAGCCCGGGGCGTGCTCCAGCACCAGCCGGATGTTCTCGTTCAGGAAGTGGGCGAAGGACGACTCCCGGATCACGATGTACATGCCGTTGCGGAGCTTCTCGAGGCACTCGGCCGAGTCGTAGCTCTCGTGGTCGAGGCGGATGCCGCCGCAGGCGTAGCTGGTGAGGTCGGCGCCGGTGGCCATCGGCGCGCAGCCGAGCACCGGCAGCCGGTTCTCGCGGGCGATCTCCATGGCGGCCAGCACGTCGGGGTCGCCGGTGGTCACGAACTCGCGGACGGTCTCCCACACGCCCACGCACTCCGGCCAGCGCTGGGCGGCCCGGTGGTCGTCGGGCCCGAAGTAGTGGCCCACGGTTGAGGTGGGAAGGGTGTAGGGCGTCTTGCAGGGAGCGCCCCACAGCACCCGCAGCGGGGTGCCCTGGGACTCCCGCAGGAAGGCCTCCGCGCCCTCGAGGCCGGCCACCACCAGGATCTGGTCGAGGCCGGAGACCACGTTGATGGTCCCCAACGGCACCAGCATCTTGGCCGCGCTGGTGATCGACAGCTTGGAGCACTCGATGTGCTGGTGGCCGTCGAACAGCCCCGGCACCAGGTGGCGGCCCTCGGCGTCGACGATCTCGGTGTCGGGTCCGGTGTGGGCCGACACGTCGCCCAGCGCCACAACGGTGTTGCCGTACACGGCGACGTCGGCCGGGTAGACCTCGGCCGAGACCACGTTGACGAGCCGGCCGCCCCGCACCACGGTCGTGGCCGGGATGCGGGCCGCGCCCGCGGCCACCAGTTCCGAGATCGGGGGTTGCGCCATCATGTCGCCGACCCCACGGCAACGGCGTCGATCCGGCGCAGGTACTCGGCCCGGCTGTCGTCGTCGAGCCAGCTGATCTCGAAGGAGTTGCGCACCAGCCGCACCACCTCCCCGGCGCTGAGGCCGACCTCGTCGTGGACCCGCATGAAGTTGTCTGCGATGTAGCCCGGGAAGTACGCCGGATCGTCGGAGTTGAGGGTGACCCGCATCCCCCGCTCCAGCATCGACTTGATGGCCGCGGCCTTGGTGCCGTCGGTCACGTAGGCGTTGGAGATCGGGCACACGGTGAGGCCCAGCCCCCGGCGCTGGATCTCGGCCACCAGCGCCTCGTCCTCGAGGCAGTTGACGCCGTGGTCGATGCGCTCCACGCCGATGTCGTTGAGGCACTGCCAGATGTGGGCCACCGAGTTCTCCTGGTCCACGTCGCAGTGCATGGTGAGGCGGTAGCCCTGGTCCCGGGCCGCCGCGTACACGTCGCGGAACTTGATGGGCGGGTTGTTCCGCTCGTCGGAGTCGAGGCCCACGCCGAGGATCCAGTCCCGGTACTGGCCGGCCTGATCCAGGGTCTCGGCCGCGGACTCCGCCGACATGTCCCGCAGGAAACACATGATCAGGTGCGAGCGGATGCCGAGGCGCTGCTGGGCGTCGGCCTGGGCCCGGCGCAGACCGGTGATCACCGTGCCGAACTCGATGCCGCGGGTGGTGTGGGCCTGGGGGTCGAAGAACATCTCCACGTACACGAGGTTCTGGCTCGCCGCCTTGGTGAAGTAGGCCATGGCCAGGTCGTAGAAGTCCTCCTCCACCAGCAGGACGCTCATGCCCTCGTAGTACTGGGCCAGGAACGACGGCAGGTCGTCGAAGTCGTAGGCGGCCCGCATCTCCTCGACGCCGGCGTAGGGCAGGTCCAGGCTGTTGCGCTCGGCCAGAGCGAACTTCAGCTCCGGCTCGAGGGTGCCCTCCACATGCAGGTGGAGCTCGGCTTTGGGGATGGAGTGGATCAGGTCTTCGACGGAGCCCACGGCCTCTCCTTTCTCAGGGTGTGTCTCATCGGTCAGCCTCCGGCCGCGACCAGAATCAGGCGGGCCGGTGTGTCCGAGGCCAGCCGCCAGCGGGTCTGGACCCAGGCCGAGTGGAACATTACGTCGCCGGCGTTGAGGGTCACTTGCGGCCGGTCCTTGAACTCCACATGCAGCGACCCCTCCAGCAGGTAGATCACGGTCTCGTCGGCGGACTCGAACCACTCCTCGACGTCGGGCCCGGGCTCGATCCGGAAGTCGCCCAGCTCGGTGATGCGCCGCCCACCCCGGTACGCCGTGCGGGCCGTGGTGGCGTTGGGCAGCTCGCTCACCGGCATCTGATCGAGCTCCGCCGCCCGCAGAACCTCGACCTGGGCGCCGGACGCGGACGCGGGCAGCAGGTCCGACGGCTTGACGTCGAGTGCGGCCGCCAGGCGGTACAGCGTCGCGATGGCCACCGACGTGCGACCGGCTTCGAGCTGGCTCAGGAACGGCTGGCTCACGTCGGCGGCTGCGGCCAGCTTGCGACCCGACAGCCCCCGCTCGGCTCGGATCGCTTTGACCTTGGCCCCGATCTGATGGCCCAGCTCATCGGTCATGGCGCTGTGTCACTTCCCATTCGTCCATGACGGGATCTTGGGCTCGGAGCCCTGCACCGAAGTCCCGGCGGCCTAGAGGCCGAGCGGCGTGATTCATCGGCGTCATCGGGCTTCCCGGGAGTAGGGCTCGCCCAGACTGGCCGGCGCACCCACCCGGCGGGCCCGCTCCGGGTTGGCCGACACGATCACCACCACCAGGAACGTCACCACGAACGGGATCATGCTCAGGAAGTCCGAGGGCACCTCGACGCCCGCTATCTGCAGGGTGAACCCGAGGGTGCGCAGCGCGCCGAACACGTATGAGGCCAGCAGGGCCAGCCACGGCCGCCATCCGGCCAGGATCACCAGCGCGACCGCGATCCATCCCGCCCCGGCGGTCATGCCCGCCTGCCAGGTTCCCAGCACGGCCAGAGCGAGGTAGGCGCCGCCCACGCCCGCGCCGAATCCGCCGATCAGCGTGAACAGGTAGCGGATGCCGGTGACCGACAGGCCGGCCGCGTCGGCTGCGGCCGGGTCCTCCCCCACGGCCCGCAACGACAGTCCCGCATTGGTGCGGTAGAGGAAGTAGCCGGCCGCGGCGACGATCAGCCACGAGAGGTAGACGACGGCGTCGTGCCCGAACAGGATCGGGCCCACCACGGGGAGGTCCTGCACCGCTTGGGGCAGGATGGGATCGACCTGCACTCCGTTGAAGCTCTGGATCAGCGGATCGTCACCGGTGCTTCCCCAGAATGACGACAACCCGTTGCCGACGATCACCAGCGCCAGGCCCGACACGATCTGGTTCACCCGCAGCGAGATGGCCAGCAGCGCATGGACCGCACTGAACACGACCCCGGCCAGCCCGCCGGCCACCAGCGCGATCCATAGGTTCCCGGTCTGGACTCCGGCCCAGAAGCCGGTCACACCACCTATCAGCATCATCCCCTCGACGCCCAGGTTCATCACGCCCGAGCGTTCGGCCAGGATCTCCCCGAGGGCGGCGAACAGGATGGGTGTGCCCGCCACGACGGCACTGACGATCGACAGGACGAGCACCGTGTCATTCATGGCGACTCCACCGGACCGTGCCCCGCCGGATCATTCATGGGAGGTCTCGGTCACTGCGAGCCGGGGCTCCGGTGTCGAACGGGACGACAGGACGAGCCGATTGGACAGGAAGAACTCTCCAGAGGCCACGAACAGGAAGATCAGGCCCTGCAGCAGGAACACGATCTCGGCGTCAAGGCCGATCGTCTGCAGCTTGGCGCCCGATGCTGCCACCGCGCCCAGCAGGACCGCCACCGGAACCACGCCGAGCGCATTGAGCCGGGCCACAGCTGCGACGACGATGCCGGTGAAGCCCATCTCGGTGGCCAGCGCCCGGGGATCCAGGGTCTTGAGCACCCCGCTGACCTCGATCGCCCCGGCCATGCCGGCCAGCGCGCCCGACAGCGCGAGGACGGACAGGATCTTGCCGCTCACGCTCATTCCCGCATAACGCGAGGCGGACGGGGAGTCGCCGATAGTGCGCAGCTCGAATCCCCAAGTGGTGCCCCGCAGACTCCACCACAGCACCAGCGCGGCCGCGAGAGCGATCACCAGCCCGTAGTGGAGCCGGTGCGAGATGATGGGCAGTTCGGCGGCGTCGGGAATGAGCTTGCCCTGGGGGTAGTTGCGCCCCGGATCGCGCCAGAAGCTCACCGTGCCGAAGATCAGGTAGTTCATGATGTACAGCGCCACGAAGTTGAGCATCAGCGTGGTGATGACCTCGTTGGTGTTGAAGTACGCCTTGGGCACCGCAGCCACGCCCGCCCAGAGGGCACCCACCACCGAGCCCCCGATGACCATGGCCGCCAGCATCAGCACCTTGGGCAACCCGGCGGGAAGCCAGAGGGCCAGGCCGCTCGCCACGATGGCGCCCATGTAGAGCTGCCCCTCGGCGCCGATGTTCCAGATCTTCATACGGAAGGCCACCGCGGCAGCAAGCCCGGTGAGGATCAGCGGAGTGGCCAGCACCAGGGTGCGGGTGATCGGTCGCACGCCGTTGATGCTGGAGTCCAGGATGGTCCGGTAGGCCTCGATCGGGCTGTTGCCCGAGATGAGGATCACGACCCCGCCCACCACCGCGGCCGCGAGCAGGGAGGCGACCGGAACGCCGAGCCTCAACGCCAGCGCCGGCCTGGCACGGGGTTCAACCGAGATCCGCACGCTCATCCGCCGTTGCCTGCGCCGCTGGAGTCCGCGTGGTCCCGCGCGCCGGTCATCAAGAGGCCAAGTTCCTCGATGTCGAGCGTGTCGGGGGTGTAGGAGCCCACGATGCGTCCCCGAGCCATGACGAGGATCGAGTCGGACAGCTCTGTGATCTCCGCCAGATCCTCGGAGAACAGCAGCACCCCCCGGCCGGCCTCGGTCTCGGCCCGGATGTGGCCCCGGACCGCGGCGGTGGCGGCAACGTCGAGGCCCCTGGTCGGAGACGCGGCCAGCAGCACGTCGTGGGGCCTGGTGAGCTCCCGAGCGAGGATGGCCCGCTGCAGGTTGCCGCCCGACATGAGGCTGACCGCCATGCCTCTGCGTGCGCCCCGAACGTCGAAGTCCTCGACGAGTTCCCGCGCGGTCGCCGCGATGGCACTCGATGACAGCATGCCGAGACGGCTGTGGGGCCGCTCCCGGTAGCTCTTCAGCACCAGGTTCTCCTCGATCGTCAGGCCGCTGGCCAACCCGGTCCCGAGACGGTCCTCGGGCACGTAGGCCAGGCCGGCCTGCGAGCGGCGCCGGGGCCTCGCAGCCGTGATGTCGCGATCGAGCAGGCGTACCGAGCCGCCGGTCACGGTGCGCAGCCCGGCTATGGCCTCCTGGAACTCGCGCTGGCCGTTGCCGGCCACCCCCGCGATCCCCACGACCTGACCCCGGCGCACCTCGAGGCTGGCGCCGTTGACCGCGGGCGTTCCCCGGTCTCCGGTGACCTTCAGGTCGCTGACGGTCAGCACCGCCTCGGCGTCGTCGAAGCGGCGGGGCGTGTGCTGGCCCGCCTCGGGCATGTGCTCGGCCCCGATCATCATGGTGGCGAGCTGGGAGGCGGGGGTG
>LXNJ01001044.1_pt1 | contig 17202 bp, 16 predicted proteins | sample 809081 | NCBI WGS metagenome assembly LXNJ01 (sample SAMN04870510, study PRJNA318959) | sponge metagenome | biome: sponge; feature: marine sponge reef; material: water | host: Petrosia ficiformis | place: Greece: Milos, Mediterranean Sea | collected 2013-05-29 | depth 5-7 m
ACCTGGACGCTCTGGCGCTTGGGGAGCGGGCGGCGAGCCACCTGGGGGTCAACACCGAGGGCATCAAACGGCTGGCCTACGTGGCGGCCTCGCTTCTGGCTGCCGTTTCGGTTACGGTGGCCGGCGTAGTGGGTTTTGTGGGACTGGTCGTGCCTCACGCGGTCCGCATGGTCTGGAGTGCGGGCCACCGAACGCTGATTCCTGTTTCCATGATGGTCGGGGCCGCCGGCATGGTCGCTTCCGACGCTTTGGCCCGTACCGCCCTGCGCCCCCTCGAACTCCCGGTGGGAGTGATCACCGCTCTCGTCGGCGTTCCGTTCTTTCTTTACCTGATGAGGCGCACCCGCCGTGCCGGCCGGATCTAGCGTGCTTGTGCTGCGGGCGGCATCATACAAGTACCCCGGTAGGGACGCGTGGGCGCTCCGGTCAGTGGATTTGACGGTCCGTGGGGGTTCGCTGACAGCAGTAATCGGCCCCAACGGCGCGGGCAAATCGACCCTCCTCGCAGTGGCCACCGGTGCCGTGGCTCCCGAAGAGGGAGCCGCGCTCTGCTGGGACCGCCCGGCCACATCCTGGCCCCGGAAACAACTCGCCCGGCGTTTGGCGGTGGTTGGGCAGGAGGAGCCGCCTCCCGGGCTCCCCATGACGGTCCGTTCCTACGTGGAACTGGGTCGCACTCCGCACGTGGGGCGCTGGCGCAGCCTTGGGGATGATGACAAACGGATCGTGGAAGCGTCCGTTGAGACGGCAAGCCTGAGGGAACTCGCGGGCAGGCCAGCGGTGAACTTGTCCGGCGGAGAACGCCAAAGAGCCCGTTTGGCCCGGGCGCTGGCGCAATCCCCGCGGGCGCTGGCGCTCGACGAACCGTCGGCTCACCTGGATTTTGGGCACGCGCTCTGGGTGTTCGAGAAGCTTGCCGGGCTGGCAGCGGAAGGCTTGGCGGTGCTGTGCGTCACGCACGATTTGAACCTGGCTAGTCGCTTCGCCGATTCGGTCTTGTTGCTCAGCGAGGGAGAGACCGCGGCCCTTGGCACCGCGGCGGAAGTGCTGCGGGAGGATGTGTTGCGCCGGGCCTACGGCTGTGCCGTGGCGGTATCGGACTTGGGCGAACTGGGGAGGGCGGTGGTTGCCGGTGGCGGTGACCCCGCGGCCCCCGGGATTGTCTCAAAGGCGCCGACGAATGACGTTTAGGCAGCATGCAGTGGCATTTTTCGGGCCCGGCGGTTGTTGGCCCGCGCCCGTACAAACCCGATCAGGAGACTCGACAATCAGCAAGAACCGGAAACGGACCGGAATCGGCCAACCCGGCCCGGCCGCCGCAACGTGGCTGCCGGTAGCCGGCACCCGCCTGTCAATCGCTGTATCCGCCTTGTTCGCGGGGGCCTGCGGAGGTGATCCCACGTCGCCCGCACCCGACCCGGAGCCCGCGGTCAGCCGCATGGCCGTGCTGGCCTCGGAAACCGGGACAATAGAACAGTTCTATTTTACCGATTCCACTCTGGTCAAATGGGGCTCCACCTACAACCTGCCGGCCGGGTTGCGGGCGGAGGGCATGGACGGCCTACAGGACCTGTGGGTAGTAGCGGGCGACAATCCCGCCGGAGATCAGATCGTCTTCGGGGCATTCTCGGACGGAGAGATGGTTGTGTCGACGTTCCCCGACCCGGCGGTCGATTTCAATCCGACCAGGGCCACTGTGGTGACCGCTGTTGACCTGTCCGGCGGCGGCATCGTTTGGTCGTTGTCGCTCAACCGGCGGTTCGTGGCATTCCCCGACGGTACCGCGCCACGTCCGCTGCCCGGTTCCGGGGGTGTGCACGTAGCGCGCTTGCTGACCTGGGGGAACTTCTTCGTTTCCATTGACGCCAATCTCGACGATTCGCTGCCCGTTCCCCAGCCCATCGGATCCACCCGCATCCGACTCGACTGGGTGCATGACGGCAGCACCCTGGATGAATTCGGCGTGCCCGATATGGTGGGAGCCGTTGACGGCTTTATCCTGAACGACGAGCTGACCGTGGTCGGGACGGGCGACGTCGATCCCGTCACGGGAAATCCCGTCGGAAACGGCAGCCTGGCCGTCGTCAACCTTCCCGGGCAAGAAATATTGACCACCCACGACCTGGAAGGAAACGGCGTGCATTTTGAGGCGGGCCTGGACCGCGTCTTCTGGGTGGTACGCACAACCACGCCGGGCTCGTGGCGGGACACGGACCTGTTGAGCTATGACGTCTTCAGACGCAGTTGGCACCGCGGTCCCGCCAACCCCGTGACCCCCCAAGACGAGAACGGTGACCGCGTCAACTGCCGCTTCGCGACGGCTCTGCTTGACGGGAGATTGATCTGCGGCACCGATAACGCAGCCGGATCCGATCGCTTGTACATGTTGACGGAAGACGGCCAGTACATGCACCACGTGTCGGTCGGGGCGGGTTTGACCGACATCATTCTGCGGTAAACAGCAGGAGGGCAGTGCTCGCCCGTGGCAGGCACTGACGGTTGCAGGTGGGGCTGACGCGCACCCGAGCCATCGTGCTCCACAGTTACCGGTACAGCGAGACCAGCAAGATACTCAAGCTGATGACCGCCGAAATGGGGCCGTGCACCGCAATGGCGAAGGGTGCGCTGCGGCCCAGGAGCCGGTTCGGGAGCGTGCTCGAACCTTTCACGGAAGGCGAGGCGCTGTTGTTCGTGAAAGAGGGCCGCGAAATGCACACGCTGTCCTCGTTTGAACCAAATGTTACACGGCTCGGGCTGGCGCGCGGATCGCGCTCGTTCGTGGTCGCGGCGGCCCTCTGCGAGCTGGTCATGCGCCGGGCACCGGAACAACGCGACGAGCATTTGTTTGACGCGCTCGGCAGGGGGCTCGAAGCTCTTCGCGGGGCCGAGGAACGCGACGAACTCAAGTCTCCGGCTGCCGGTCTCGAGCACGTTTGGTCCGTGCTCAGCGTACTGGGGTTCGGCCCGGACCTTCGAGTCTGCGGTTCGTGCGGCGGGTCCTTTCGGGCGGGCGAAGGGGTCCGCCTGGATCTCGCCAGCGGCCGGGCAAGCTGTCCGACATGCTGCTCCGGCCGAACCAACCTCTCCCCGGCCGCGTTCTCGGAGCTCACCAGGCTCCTCTCCGGCCTCCCCGCCCGAACCCCGGCCGCGGACGGGACGCACGACGAACCCAAACCGGGCCAACACGAACGGCTGCTCGCGGCTTTCGCCCGCCGGCACCTGCCCGAGGGGGCACGCCTCAACTCGCTTGAGTTTCTGACTTCCCTGAACTGAACACCAACCGCGGCCCCGGCGCGGTCCTGGGAACGGCCGGGCACGTGGACCACGGCAAGACTTCTTTGGTCCGCGCGCTCACGGCAACGGAGACGGACCGGTGGAAGGAAGAGCGCGAACGAGGGCTGACCATCGACATCGGGTTCGCCCTTATGAGCCTGGCCGGGCCCAAAGACCAAGAGGGCGATTCGGTCGACGGAATCGGTATCGTGGATGTACCCGGCCACGCGGATTTCATCAAGAACATGCTGGCGGGGGCGACCGGAATTGACGCCCTCCTCCTGGTGGTGGCCGCGGACGAAGGCCCGATGCCCCAAACCTGGGAACACGTTGCCATCGCCCGGCTGCTTGGCGTTACGGCCGGGGTCGTCGCGTTGACGAAGGTGGACCGGGTCGACGCCGAGTGGGCGGGGCTGGCCAAAGAAACGGTGCACGACCTGCTGGCCGAAACGCATTCCGCCTGGGCCGATTGGCCGGTAGTGCCGGTCTCCGTCCAGACCGGGGAAGGCATCGACCAACTCAGGACCGCCATCGCCCAAGTAACCGCGAAGGTCAAACGCCGCCGGGAAGCCGACCTGTTCCGCATGCCGGTGGACAGGGCGTTTACGGTGCGGGGGACCGGAACCGTGGTCACGGGAACCGTTTGGAGCGGGTCACTGGCGGTGGGCGACCAGCCGGTCTGTTGGCCCGAGGGGGCCAGAGTCCGCGTCAGGAACCTCGAATCCCACGGGCGTTCCGCTGGGCGGGTGGGGGCGGGCAGGCGGTGCGCCGCGGCGCTTGTCGGTGCCCCGGCGACCACCGGCCGTGGATCGGTACTTGTGTCGGACCCTGGCTGGAAACCCTGCACCAGGCTGGGGGTTTGGGCGGAGCTCCTTCCCGGGTCGCGCCGCTCTATCAAGCACGGGCAGAGAATCCGCTTCTACCTGGGCACGCGGGAGGTGATGGCGAGGGCCCGCACCCCCAAACGCGAGGCGATGACGCCGGGGAGTCGTTTCGGGATGGTCCTTGACCTGGAATCGGACCTGTTGGCCCGGGTTGGGGACCGGGCGGTGATTCGGTTCTATTCCCCCCTGGAGACAATTGGGGGTGCCCGGGTGGCGGAAACAGACCCGCCTCATCGATGGGAAGACCGTGCCGCCGCGTGGAATGTGTTGGCGGAAGGAGAACCGGCGGCCGTGCTGGAGACCGCGGTCGGCCTGGCGGGCCTGCGCGGCATGGCCACGGGCGCCGCACCCGTCAACACCGGGTTGTGCCGCCAGGACGTCGAGCGGGCGACGGAGGAGCTTGCCCTGACGGAGGTCGCGGGCCGTTTGTTCCGGGGCACGGCCCTGGAGGAGGTTCAGGAGCTTGCCCTGCGGGCTACCTTGGACCTGCACCGGCAGCGCCGCCGGCTCAGGAGGGTGCCGCGTGAGGCTCTGCGGGCCGCTCTGGCGGAGCGATGCGACGAGGCGCTTGCCGAAGAAGCAATCCGTGCCCTCGTCGACAGCGAGGGATTGAAGGAACACGGCCCGGGCATCAGGCTCGCCGATTGGGAACCCTGCCTCCAGGAGACGGAACAGACGGTTCTGAGCGATCTGTTCTCCGCGATCGCCGGTGGTGGCCTGCAACCACCGTGGACCGCGGAGATTCTGTCAGGTCTGGACGCCCCCCGGGAGCTGGCAGACGACCTGCTGGCCCACCTGCGGGAAGAGGGACGCATCCGGACAGTGGCACTGGGGCTGGATCTGGCCACCGAAACCCTTCTGGCATTCGAACAACGGACCATCGAAATGCTGTCAGACGGGCGCGCGGCACCCCCCGCGCTCTTCAAGCAGGAATTCGGTCTTTCTCGAAAATACCTGATTCCACTTCTGGAACACCTCGACCGGAGAGGGGTTACGACCAGAACCGATGCGGGAAGGACTCTGGCGGCGAGGGCAGGGCAATGATCCGCCCCTTGCCTCAGGTTCATGAGCGGGTAGATTTCGGGAATTGTTCGGAACCGATAGACGTGAGCGTGAGGGGAACTTGAAGAGACCTGCAACACGAATCGGCGACTCGCCGGAGACCCTCGGGACCGCCCGCCGTCCAGCCGCACCCCGGACCCTGTCAGCCGCCACCGCGACTCTGGCTGCCTTTGCCGCTGCCTGCTCGCTGGCTCCGCCGCCGCGGGTGGCGGAACCAGCGGCCGACCTTCCCGACAGTTACGACCTGCCCGGCGGCGGCGCTCCCGACGCACCGGGCGACGAAGCCGCACCAAGACCGGCGCAGTGGTGGGAGGGATTCCAAGATCCCGCGCTGAACCGGCTGGTGGAAACCGCATTGGTCGGCAATCTGGACCTGCAAGAGGCCATTTGGCGGTTAGAGGAACTCAGTTACAGATATCGGATTGCCCGGTCGCATCTCATGCCGACAGTCAATCTTGGAATTGACGGTAACCGGTCTGACTCTCCCAGCAACACCGGTTTTGGGGGAGCCATCGGGGGCGACAACGATCTGGGCGGGTTCCAGTTCCCCGACCGATTCGAGTTCACCACCTATTCGGCATCGTTGGGGTTTTCGTACGAGCTCGATTTCTGGGGACGGCTTCGCAACGACAGCCGGGCCTCCGTAAGAGACTTTCTCGCCTCGCGCGGCGACGCGGAAACGGTCCGGGTCACCGTAATTGCGGCCACCATCTCCGGATACCTTGAGGTAGCGGCACTGCGTGGCCAACTGGCCCTGGCCCGGGAGAGCGACGAGCTCATGCGGGAGCGCGTCGAGCTGACCGAGGCCCGTTACAGGGCAGGGCTGGTGGGGTCGTTCGAGTTATACGGCACGCGGCAGACTTCTCTGACCACCGAGTCCGAACTGTTCGACCTCCGCACCGCGCTAACCGATGCGGAGGGCCGGCTGGCCGTGCTCTTGGGACAGCACGCCGGAACCCTTGGCGAGCTCCTGCCGGACGAATTGCGACCTTCCGCGGACCTGGCGCGAATCCCGGCTGGGCTCCCGGTGGCTCTTCTCGAGCAGAGGCCCGATGTAGCGGCTGCGTACGAGCGGATGGAAGCGGCCAGATTTCGAGTCGGTGCCCGGCGCGCCGAAATGCTGCCAAGGTTGACCCTCAGCGGGGCAGGAGGATTTCAGTCCGGTGAACCATCCAGCCTGCTCCGGCCTGATCAGTGGTTCATGAACCTGCTCGGTGGTCTGACCGCCCCCATTTTCCAGGGCGGTCGGTTGCGAGCCAACCTGGGCGTGGCGGGGGCGCAGTACGAACAGGCGGTGACAGCCTGGAGCAGGACCGTCCTGAACGCCTACCGTGAGGCACACGTCAGCCTGAGTCGGCTCGATAACGAACGCGAACGGTACATGCGGGTTGCACGGGGTTCCCAAGAGGCGTTGGCATCCATGGAAGAGCAGTTGGAACGGTACACCTCGGGCGTTACACCCTATGTGGCCTACGTAGACGCACGGCTGAACTACAACCGCTCCGAGACAGCTCGCCTGCAAGCCCTGCGCTCCCTCGGCGAGGCCCGGCTTCAGGTGCACAGGGCACTCGGCGGGGCCTGGACGGAAAACGAGACTGCACCGAACCGGAACGGAGCCGAGGGCCAATGATCCGGGGCAGACTGCCTAGGATGGTCCAGGGTGCTGCCGTCCTCGGCGCGGGGGTGGCCGGCTACGCACTCCTGATTGCCCTGCCACCCGACACTGAACTCGTCGAACCCGCAAGGGTGGTGCCAACCGTCACGACGGTTGAGGCGCGCAGCCAGCAAGGAACCATCATGGTGCGCGGCGGGGGGACCGTTCGGCCCAGCGCCCAGGTGTCTGTGGCGCCTCAAGTGGGCGGAGAGGTGGCATGGCTTTCTCCCGCCATGGTTAGCGGCGGCAGGTTCAACCGGGGGGACCCTATCCTGCGGATCGAGACGGCTGACTACGAGAACGCGGTGGAGACAGCCAAGGCGGAAGTGGCCCAACGAAATGTGGTTCTCCTGGAGGCGGAGGAGAACACCAGGATCGCTCGCGCCGAATGGGACCGTGCCTCCGGTCGCGGAGAACTCGGGGACCAACCGCCTAATCCTCTCACCGTCCGCCAACCACAGCTTGACGCAGCCAGAGCCGCCGTGGCCAGCGCGGAAGCGCGACTCGATGACGCCCGCCTGGCGCTCGAAAGGACGTGGGTCCGGGCACCGTTCGATGCAGTGGTCCGGCGCGAGACGGTGGACATGGGCCAATTCGTCGCACCGGGGCAGGCCGTGGGCGAACTGTACGGCACCGAAGAGGTCGAAATAGTCGTGTCTCTGAGCGACGACGACGCGGCGTTGATTGGCAGCCTGTGGGATGCGAGGGCCGGTCAGGCCGCCACCAGGATTCCGGCCCTGGTCACCGCGGAATACGGGGGGGCACGTCATGAATGGAACGGCTACGTAGACCGCGCCGAGGTCGCGTTGGGTGAAATGACGCGCACCGTGCAGGTAGTGGTCCGAGTGCCAAACCCGCTTGATCCACCCGCCAGCGATTCCAACCGGCCGCCGCTCCTCATCGGTGCCTACGCTACGGTGGACATTGAAGGGACAAGCCTCGACCAGTACACGGTTATCCCGTCATCTGCCCTCCGCGACGGCAGCGTTGTCTGGACCGTTGCCAACGACAGCATACTGCAAGTCGTGGATGTAACGGTGATCCAGGAGGTCGACGAGTTGGCAATGGTGCAGGGTTCGATCGGGGACCGACAACCCGTTATCGTGTCCATCCTTCCGGTCTATACCGACGGGATGACCGTGCGCCCGGTCCCTCGCGTGACTCCGTGAGGCGAGCAATCGCCTGGATGGCGGGCCACAAGGTGGCCGCCAACCTGTTGATGGCGATCATCATCGCCGCGGGCCTGTTGAGCGCCGTGGCCCTGCCCCAAGAGACTTTCCCCGGCATCGAAATGGACCTGGTCCGGGTCACCGTGGCCTATCCGGGAGCGTCTCCCGAGGAAGTGGAAGCAGGGGTAGTTCGCCCCGTGGAAGAAGTGATTTCGGGGATCAGTGGTGTTGACCGCGTGCGCGGGACAGCCGTGGAAAACGTTGGAACAGTCCTGGCCGAGCTGGACTTTGGCGCAGATCGCGACGAGGCGCTCGACAACATCAAGGCGGCGGTCGACCGGATCGCCACTTTCCCCGCCGACACCGAAGAACCCTTGGTAGCGACCGTCGAAGGAAGCAGCATGGTGATGACCATCGCCATTTACGGCGATGCGTCTGAAACCACCTTGAAGGAACTCGCGAGCAGGGTCAAAGACGACTTGGTTGCGCGCCCGGGGATATCACTGGTCGAGGTATCCGGGGTGCGCCGGTACGAGGTGTCCATCGAGATCTCCCAGGAGACGCTGAGGGCGCACGGCCTGACCCTCGACGAGGTAGCCGCCGCGGTCCGCCGCGGCAGCGTTGATCTCCCTGGCGGAACCGTGGCAACCGAAATCGACAACATTCGGGTGCAGGTCCGGGGAGAGAACTACACGAGGGACGATTTCGCCGAAATAATCGTCCGGGCGGACCTGGATGGATCCATGCTCCGTTTGGCCGACATCGCCGATATCCGGGACGGGTTCGAGAGCACGGATTTGATCAACTCGTACAACGGACAGCCGGCCGCTTTCGTGCGGGTCCAGAGAACGGGAGATGAACAGGTCGGTGCAATTGCGGCGGACGTCCGATCCTATCTCGAGGACGAACTCTCGTTGCTGGTACCCCGGGGCGTCAGCTACGACATCTGGCAGAGCGAAGCCACCTATTTCGAGGACCGCGTCAGTTTGCTGCTGCGTAACGGCGCGCTCGGTCTGGCCCTGGTTCTCCTGGCCCTTGGCCTGTTCCTCGATCCGCGCCTGGCGTTCTGGACAGGAGTCGGGTTGTTTCTGTCGTTCGCCGGCGTATTCGCTGTTCTCTCGGCACTTGGCGAGTCGATCAACATGATGTCGCTGTTTGGGTTCATCCTGGCCGTTGGAATCGTTGTTGACGACGCAATAGTTGTCGGAGAGAACATCTACCGGGAACGAGAAATGGGAGCTCCACCGCTCCAAGCCGCGATCGACGGAACGATCCGGGTGTCGACCCCGGTGATTTTTGCCGTTCTGACAACCGTCGCGGCATTCTCTCCACTGCTATTCGTGCCCGGGACCTTGGGGAAGTTCCTGTACGTGATTCCGGTTGTTGTAATCGCGGTTTTGATGCTGTCCCTGGTGGAAGGGTTGTTCATTCTGCCCCGCCACCTCTCGCATTTGCCGGACCCCAACACCGCGCCGGCTGAGTTCCGGTCGGTTGCGGCGCGCATGCGGGAGGCGGTCCGCCGAGGTACCCGTGAGTTAATTGAAGGTCCGCTTGACCGCGTCGTCCGGTACTCCGTCCGAAGGCCGGGGATGGTTCTGCTAGGCACGGTAGCCGTCATGCTCCTGACGGTCGGGGTTATCGCCGGGAATCATGTCCGTCGCAGTTTAATGCCGAGCATTCAGGCCGAGTTCGTTGTGGCTTATGTCGAATTGGCGGATGGCACGCCAAGCGAGCGCACCATCGATGTGGCCCGGCGGCTCGAAAGGACCGGCCTGGAAACGGTGGATAGCCTCGAGACTGCCGCCGGAGTCTCAGATCCACAAGTGCGGGCCGCGCTGGTCAGTGTTGGCGAACGCCCCTCCCAAGGCGGCCCTGATCTAAGCTTTGAGGTCACTACCATTCGCCCAAACATCGCCGAGGTGATCCTTCGCCTCGTGCCGCCGCGCGACCAGGCAGTGGCGCCGGGAGAGATCGCCGAAGCCTGGCGCAACAGGATCGGGCCCGTGGCGGGCGTTGAGGAAATGACCTTCTCCGCCGAACTGATCGATTTTGGGGACCCGGTGGTGGTGGAATTGACCCACTCCGACTTCGAAAGCCTCGACATGGCTGTCTCGCGCCTGCAGGGGATTCTGGAGCGGATACCCGGTGTCGAAGATGTGCGCAACGATCAGCGGGCGGGCACGCGAGAGCTCGAACTTGAACTCAAACCCGCGGCCCGAACACTGGGTCTCGCGCTGGAGGATCTTGCGCGCCAGGTGCGCGGTGCGTTTTACGGCAACGAAGTGCGCCGCGTTCAGCGTGGCCGGGAAGAGGTCAGGATTTTCGTCCGCCTGCCCGAAGAAGACCGCGACGCCATCACCGACCTCCAGAACTTTCGTATCCGTACCCCCGGCGGGGGAGAGGCGCCTCTATCGGAGGTCGCGGACATTGTCCTCGCGACGGGGCCGACCACGATCTCCCGCATTGACGGCAGGCGGATCGCCACAGTGACGGCAGACGTCAACGAAGCCGTCACAACGCCGGGGATTGTCAACGGGGAATTGGGGACGGACATTTTGCCCGCGTTAGGGGCCTCCTTCCCCGGGCTGCGTTATGAGTTCGGAGGGGAACAGAGAGAGCAGGCCGACGCGTTCGCAGGGCTGGGCCGCGGATTCCTGCTCGCCCTTCTCGCCATCTTCGCTTTGCTGGCGATTCCGTTCCGCTCGTACACGCAGCCGCTCGTGACAATGGCAGCAATCCCAATGGGGTTGGTGGGGGCGACGCTGGCGCATCTACTCCTGGACATGGAGCTCGGAATGCTCTCCATGTTTGGGATAGTGGGTCTGGCCGGGGTCGCGGTAAACGGATCACTGGTCATGATTGATTTCATTAACCAGGAGCGCCGGGCAGGTCTGCCCATGCCGGAAGCGATCGTGTCCGGAGCGAAGGCCCGCTTCCGACCCATCATGCTGACCTCGCTTACCACGTTTCTGGGTGTGTTTCCGATCATTCTGGAGCAAGACACCCAGGCGCAGTTTCTCAAGCCGATGGCCGCCAGCCTTGGGTTCGGGGTCCTCTTCGTTGCTGCAGTCATCATGGTCGTTGTACCTGCCCTGGCCATGGTCGACTACGAGATGACCAAGCGCCTTTCCGGCATGCTCAGGCTGCGCCGCAGAACCCGCGCTCACCGGCGCCCGGCCCCGGCCTAAAACCCCGAGACTCAAATGCACTTTGCATACATGACACAACAGTACGCCAAACACCTGACTGGTTTGTGCCTCGCGGCCGCGCTTGGCCTGGCCGGCGAGCCCGCGTCGGTTTCAGCGCAGTCGGTGACGACGAATCCGTTCAGGCCCGTCTACGGATGGGGCGAACTCCCCGATGGCCGGGAGTGGGGCTCCACCAGCGCCATCGAAATTGCCCTGGACGGGAATATCTGGGTAGCCGAGCGGTGTGGGGCCAACTCGTGCGTTGGATCCGATTCTGCTGTTTGACAAGGAAGGCAACCTGCTGCGTTCCTTCGGAGGCGGACTGATTGCATGGCCGCACGGAATTGACGTGGACCACGACGGTAACGTGTGGGTGACCGATGCTTGGGCCAACGGGGCGGACAAGACCGGGCACACGGTGCTCAAGTTCTCCGCCGAAGGTGAATTGTTGATGACCGTCGGAGTGCCGGGCGAAGCGGGTGACCCCCCGACCCATCTCACGCGTCCGTCGGACGTTCTGGTGGCGCCGAGCGGGCAGTTCTACGTGGTGGATTCCCACGACCGAACCCGAGGCAGGGTGGTGCGGTACGAGGCCGACGGGACCTACATCGAAACCTGGGGTGAACTGGGCTACGGGCCGGGCCAGTTCCGCGACCCCCATGCCCTGGCGATGGATTCGCAGGGCCGGGTTTTCGTAGGGGACCGCTACAACAACCGCATCCAGGTCTTCGACCAGGAAGGCAGGTTTCTCGCGATCTGGACGCAGTTCGGGCGGCCCAGTGGCCTGTACATCGACACTGACGACAACATTTACGTGGCGGACTCCGAATCGAGCCCCGCGCCCAACGAATTCACGGGGCAGCGCAACGCCGGCTGGGAAAAAGGAATCCGCATTGGCGACGCCAACCAGGGGTGGGTCTACCATTTCCTGCCCGACGACAGGGCCAACGTGATGGGGTTCAGTGGACCCGAAGGGGTGGCGGTCGACAGCGACGGCAACGTTTACGGGGCCGAGGTGTCTCAGCGGCGGATCACCAAGTGGATTCGCTTTCGTCCGTGAGTTGACAGGCCGGGCGACCTTGCGCCAAGAGGCCGAATCCGCGAAAATCACGCCACGGAAACGGGGGCGACACGGCTTCGACGTGTGCCTCTGAAGCTGAGGAAGCGTGCCGAGGATCGGGGGACCTCGTTAATCCCCGCCCGAAACCATCAACTGCCAACAACGACTTGGCTCTGGCAGCGTAAACAAACGCTGTCCGTCCCTGCAGGAGCCCGCCCGAGGCGACTGTCGCGGACGACGCAAATTCGGGCTGGTCGCCGAAGTTTGTCGCAACCGAGGCGGTGAGAATAACGGCGGAAGCCGAGCGACTGGGCCTCTGACCGGCTGTTCGCGGGCCGGCACCGGGGCGAGACCAATTCGCGAACTACGCACGTAGACGCCGAAGCCGACGAGCTCACGGACGCGGGTTCGATTCCCGCCGCCTCCATCATCAGCACGAATCGCGCGGCCTGCACGGCCGCGTTTTTTTTAATCTCAGCCCCGCCGAGAGTCACACCATGCTTGACCAGCTTAGACAACGCATGGCGGACGAGGTCGAGACGCTTGTGCACGAACTGAACGTGATCTTGCCGAAGGGGATCGAGAAGGCCGTTGCGCAGGGCGATCTGCGAGAAAACGCCGAATATTCGGCAGCGCTGGAGCGACAGCGCTTCGTCCAGGCCAGGCTGAACTACCTGATGGGGAGGATCGCCAGGCTGGGAGAGCTCGACACGGCGCACGTGCCCGGCGACCGCATCGGGTTTGGGTCCAAGGTGACCGTTCGCGACGAAGACGACGGGCAAATCGAGAGTTTCGTGTTGACCCTTGGCGATGAAATGGACGTTGCTTCTGACGAAGTTTCGATTGAGTCGCCCCTGGGGCAGGCCCTGATGGGACAGAAGAGCGGAGATGCAGTCGCGGTAGAACTGCCGACGGGCGAGCGGTGGTTGGAAGTGGTTTCGTTCACCACTATTCACGACGATATAGCCTCGTAACCCCGGGACCGAAGGAGGCCGATCATGGCTGTGACTCAGACCGGAGCCGTACAGACCGACGCCGCGCCGGAAGCAGTGGGGCCGTACTCGCAGGGTCGTTGGGCGGGGGATTTCTTTTTCTCCGCGGGCCAGGTTCCGCTGATACCCGGTAGCGGGGAGATGAGGCAGGGGACCACCGAAGAACAGACCCGCCAGGTGATGAACAACCTGGAGGCCGTGCTCAAGGCCGCCGGGCTGGGGTTCAATAACGTCACCAAGACCAACGTCTACCTGACCGATATGGATGACTTCGTGCCAATGAACTCCGTCTATGCAGAGAGTTTCGAGCCGCCGTACCCGGCGCGGTCCACGGTGGCGGTGAAGGGGCTGCCCAAGGGTGCCAGGGTAGAAATCGATGTCGTAGCCTGCCGGGGCTGATTTGCCGGAACATGGCCAGGCCTTCCTTGGCGCGCGCACACGAACGAAGGGGATACGGGAGCGGATGGTGACTGGTGTTGCCCGCGGTCTTCAAAACCGCTGCGGGGCGTTAGCTCGTCCTGGGTGGGTTCGATTCCCACACGTTCCCGCCAAGCTCGCCGCGTGTGCCTCGCTGGCGGGGGCGCTCGCGCTTGGGCTGATCGAGGCTTCTCCCGCCGCCGCACAAGTTGAGCGGGAGGGGGAGACCACCGCGGAACTGGTGGAAGAGATGCCGGTTCCGCCCCCCGCCGCGGACTCGCTCCCGCCCACGACCCCATTCCTGGCTCTGCTCAGATCAATGGTGCTCCCGGGCTGGGGTCAGCTGGTCGTAGGCCGCCCGCAGCGGGCGGCGTTCTATTTCGCTGCCGAAGGGACTTTCATGTTCATGGCGCTGCGGGCGAACGAGAAGCTCAAAGCAGCACGCGAGGTCGAGGAGGTCATGGAAGACCCCCAGGAAGACGGCGATCCGCGCACCCTGGCGGAGTCACGCGCCCGGCAACGCGAGAACTGGCTGGTGCTGGCCGGGTTCATCGCGTTTTTGAGCGGGCTGGACGCCTGGGTATCCACGCATTTCTGGGATTTTGAGCCCCGCATCGGACTTCCCCCGGACGGCACTCCGGGCCTCGCCCTGTCGATACCGGTCAAGTTCCCCTGACGTGGTCCCGGTCCCACCATTTGATGCTCACTTCACGCGGAGTAACGAGGCCGTAGGAGCGGTTGCTGACCCAGTCGCCCGAGTTCAGGTACCAGCGGCCCGGCAACAACTCGGTCGCCTCTGGCCGGTGCGTGTGGCCGAGAACCACAAGCTCAAGCTTGGCATCTGTACTGAGCGCATCCCGGGCATAGGTGACAAGCCGGCCGGAGCGCCCGGCGGAATCCGGTCCCTGGCCGCGGGCGGACGTCCGGCTCGTAGACCGGGCGATTCTGATGCCGATATCGGGGTGAATCCACCGGAACAGGCCCACCACTGCTCGCGATCTGATGCAATACCGCAGGATCCTGTACTTCAGGTCGCCCCCGCCCAGCCCGTCGCCGTGGGCAATCAGGGCGCGGCGTCCGCCCACGTGGTCTCCGACCGGCCCCGCGAGGACTTTCATTCCGGTCTCCTCGCCGAGCACCGGGCCCGCCCAGGCGTCGTGGTTTCCGGGGATGAACCGGACTGTTACGCCGCTGTCGGTGACTGCCCGCAGGCGCCCCAACAACGGCACGAACCCGCGTGGGATTGCCTCTCTGTATTCGAACCAATAGTCGAACATGTCGCCGTTGATCAACAGATCGTCGCACAATTCCGGTACCCGGTCCAAAAACGAGAGAAACGCACACTGGCCCTCCGCCGGCGACGCGCCGTAGTGGATGTCCGAGACGACAACTGTTCGTGGTTCCATGCGCGGCAAAATCTGGCACGGTCAGGTTTGAGCGCAACGCCGCGCGCACCGGGGCGGGGGATTTGACGGGGCGCGGGGTTGGGACGGGCGGGGCCGCGGGAGACACGGCACAAAGCCCCGCCACCGTTACCCACCACCGGGTCGGGTACGCCGATACCGACCAGATGGGGCGGGCGCACCATGCCCGTTACCTTGTCTGGTGCGAAGTTGGCCGGACCGAGTACATGCGCTCCCGGGGCCGCAGCTATCGTTCGATTGAAGCGGACGGTATCCTGCTCCCGGTTGCGAGGGTGGAGATCGACTTCAGGGCCCCACTGGGCTACGACGGCCGGGTTCGCGTGGAGACGCGGGTCCTCCGGTTCAGGAGCAGGATGATCACATTTTCCCACGGAATGACAGTGGCCGAAGGGACCGGCGAGGGTTTGCTCGCCGCCGTGGCCAGGACCACCGTGGTGGCGACGGACAGGGACGGACGTGCGCGAACCCTCCCGGATTCCCTGAGGGAGGCCCTCCTCACGGACCCGCGGGACTCCGCGTGAGCCGCAGGGCTGCCGCGGTGACGGGACTCGCCGGGCTCGCCGCCACCGGCCTTGCGGCGGGAGTGGACACACCCCTGCGGGGCTCGGCCCAGGACCCTGTCCGCGTCGTGTTCGAGTGGGAATACACTGACCACAGGGGTCCGCTCTCTGGTTCCGGCGCGGCCCGTGCAAACCCCCCGGGCAGCTTCCGGCTCGACCTGTTCACGGGAGCCGACGGCAGCCTCAGCGCCGCCCTTGTAGACGGCCGGTTGACCGCCAACAGCGACATCCAGGACTTCGATCTTCCGCCGGCGCGCTTCCTTTACGCCATGGCGGGCGTGTTCTGGAACGACGCGCCCTACGCCGGCGAGGATCCGCCTCGGGCAGACGGCTCGGTCGAACTTCTCGAACCCGACAACTCAACGGTTGTTTTCCGGTTTGACGGCGGCGGCCGGATCGTCCGGGTTGAACAGCGCTACCGCGGCACGCTGATCCGGCGGGCCGACCTATCCTGGGATTCGAACTCACCGTGGCCTTCGGAGGCTCGTTACCGCGATGACGAACGCCAGAATGGTGTCAGGTGGCGGATTCAACTGGTCGATCCGGCCGCCGCCCCCTGGCCGGACGAGGTTTTCGTGATCCCCGGGGGAAGGGTGGTGCCGGAATGAGAAGGCTTGCGGCAGTCGCGGCGCTGGCCCTGTGTTCGGGGTGTCTCTACAGCTTCTCGGGCGGCGGAGGACTGCCCAATCACCTGCGAACGGTCTACGTCGCGCCCGTCGACAACCAGAGCACCCAGTTCGGCCTTGCGGAGGCCATGGCCGAAGAGCTTCTGGACGCGGCCAGGCAGCGCCTCGGTCTCCGGCTTGCCTCCGAAGGGGAAGCAGACGCTATAATTATCGCTTCGATTCGTCGTTATTCGGACGACGCCGTGAACTTCGATGCCGTTACCGGGGTGGGTGCTGATGTTTTTCAGCGCCGGGTAACGATTTCGGCATCGGTGGAGATCCTGGATGTCGCCAACAACCTGATAATCTGGTCGAACGGATCGCTTTCCGGGTCGGGTGAGTACGAGCCCGGAGGCGAAACTGAGGAGACAGGATGGCGCGTGGCGATGGAGAACCTGGTTCAGCAGATCGTCGACGGAGCCCAATCCCAGTGGTAGTGCCCCGGCCGTGAGCCCCGGACCGATTCACCCCGCGGTCAGGGTGGTCGCCCTGGCCCTTTGGCTCGGCGTGGTTTGGCTGTTCTGGTCCGGTCACTACGATCTGCTTCTTCTGTCGCTCGGGGCGGTTTCGGTAGCCGTAGTGGTTGCCTCGGTCGTTCGGATGCGGATTCTGGACGACGAAACCGTTCCCGTCGGCCTTCCGGGGCGGCTCGCCGTTTACTTGCCGTGGATGGCCTGGCGGATCGCCAAAGCCAACTTCGCGGTCGCATGGGCCATACTGCGCCCCGGCCACCTCCGTATCGCCCCGCAAGTGTTTACCGTCGAGGCGGGGCAGGCCACCGATCTGGGGCGAGTCATTTACGCGAACTCGATTACTCTGACCCCGGGCACGGTGTCCATCGACAAGGAAGGGCG
>LXNJ01001045.1_pt1 | contig 17199 bp, 18 predicted proteins | sample 809081 | NCBI WGS metagenome assembly LXNJ01 (sample SAMN04870510, study PRJNA318959) | sponge metagenome | biome: sponge; feature: marine sponge reef; material: water | host: Petrosia ficiformis | place: Greece: Milos, Mediterranean Sea | collected 2013-05-29 | depth 5-7 m
CCGCCACCGTGCAGGGCCGCGACAATCGCGTCTGCCCTGACACGCCGGAGCTCTTGAAACGTCGGGTTCATCGCATCCAAGGCAGCCAGGGCGGCCGTGTCGTCGATGCCGAACTTCATGGCCGTTGCCTTGATGGCGTCGCTTAATTGTTTATGCGTCACCGGTCCTGTTTTTCCTATCTGCGCTGAGAGATCGGCCATGATGGCCTCTCCGGCGATGGCCTCCCATGCCATGGCGAGCACAGCACTGGGATCCGGGTCAGCAGCGGGTTCGCCTAGTTCGCCCGGATCGCCCGGATCGCCCCTCAACACAACCCGAACCGAACCCCGGGTCGCAGCCAAGTGATTGCCGTCGTGGATGCCTTTGACAATCCGCGCCACCTCAACGTCACGAAGCGTCGCAAACGACGGGTTTTGCGTTTCCAACATCGCAATCACGCCAGCGACGTCAGTTGCGTCCAACATATACTTGGCAGCGGTTGCATTTATGGCAGCTACCAACTCGGAGTGTCGGATGGAGCCATCCTCGTCGGACCTATGCTCAATTTCCATCATGAGGCCAGCCGCAATGTCTTGTCCAGCGATCGTTTCCCAGACCTCCTCCACCGTGACTGACTCGCCGGGCTCACCTTGCGGTCCCTGCTCGCCGGGCTCACCAGCCGCACCTGCCATGCCAGCCGGCCCGGCCTCGCCCATCGACCCATCATCCCCGCCACTGCACCCTGCCAGCGCGAGCGCGCCGACCATGGCAAGCAACAGGGCCAGCCTTCCGAAAAAATTCCGTCTCATACTCATAACGGATAACTCCTCTTCGATGTTAAACACCAGGTGTTAGGTGTGATGAAAAGGTAGCGGGGTCGGCGCTGCGTCGGGTCCCGGGAAAGAGCGTCCAGGCACCAAAAGCCAACGGGGAGTGTTCGGTCCCGCCAGCCCGGTGCCTGAGCGCCACACCTGGGATTAACGGAGTCACCGTTCCTACCACCTGATTGACAATATTACGTCCCTTAATTACATTTGTCAATTATATCCACACACAATCATTGTTCCATTCATGCTCATCAGGATTCCCATATTGAGGACTTACAGAGTCGCGTCCCACAAAGCTCCGCCCAGAATCCCGACGAACCGTACCGGTCAAACTGCACAAGAGGCCGAGGGAACTGGCATGGCGGAGACCGCCTGCCTCTCTCGAACCTTACGTCGCGACCCCAGCGACGAAGCCTTGTGCGCCGTTAACTTCGCATCGTCTTAACAGTATGGAGGCGATATGGAAGACAAACCCAAAACCCAGATCACGCTCGTCATGCCGCGGAGTTTGTACGAGCGTTTGAACGAGATGCGCTGGGAGCGCCGCGCCCCATCATTCACCGGGTTGCTGCGTGACTTGCTGGAGGACTGCGTGGACCGCTTTGAAAAGGAACACGAGGCCCACCCGGAGATGGCACAATCGGAAATGGCGCAATGAGGCGCCATTTCCAGAATGCCGGACACGAAGCAATTTGATTGATGCAAACGAAGATTTTCTCTGACACCTCCGTTCGTCCTGGCCGCCGGCGATTCCGACATACCCCACCGCTTTCAGAAGTCTGATCTAACCTCAACAACCTGCCCTGACCTGCTGAGTCCAGTGCTTCTGTCGACGCTGTGCAGGCCGCTGTGCCGCCCGATTTGCGCCTCCGAGGAGCTACCGGCGGTGGCAAGGCCTCATCGTTTACGACGGTTGCCCAAGGTACCACCATCGGACAAGATGCCAAGCAGCGCTGGCCCTCGTATTTCCCGTCAGTGTTACTGTCTCAGGAATTGTCTTGACGAATGGAACCGATTGCTGGCACGATGACATGAAGTCCTGAATGCATTCTGTCAATTCTGAGACCCTACATGAAGACAATTGCCATTCTCTCGCAGAAAGGCGGGTCAGGAAAAACCACTCTCGCCTTGCATTTGGCCGTTGCCGCCCAGCAGGACGGCAAGACGGCCGTGATCGCCGATCTTGACGAACAAGCTTCGGCCACCATGTGGCACAAGGCACGCGAAGAGCCCTTGCCTCACGTTCAGCCGACTCACTCAGCCGCGTTGGACCAGTTTGCCTCGGAAGCCCAGCGCCAAGGCGTGGATTTCCTGTTCGTAGACACGGCACCGCAATCCGACAAGCCAGCCATCAATGCTGCCGAGGCAGCCGATATCATTCTGATCATTTGCAAACCATCGGTCATGGACCTGCGGGCGATTCAGAACACCATCCGACTCACCAAGCTGGCCAATCTGAAACCCGGCGCGAAAATCTTCGCCGTGCTGACCCAGATAGAGCCCTTCGGGAAGCTTCACGAAGAAGCCAGAAAGACGCTCGGCAAGCTCGCTGTCGACGTCCTTCCCGAGGGTCTGGGCCGTCGCGTGGCCTATCACCACGGACTCATCGACGGGCAAACCGCTCTTGAATACGAGCCCGACGGCAAGGCTGCCCTAGAAGTCAGGGACCTGTATAAGAAGATATGCAATCTTGAATGCATATCTTCTTAAAGTCATGACGTCCCACCATCACAGAAAGGAGATTTTAAACCGATGAAGACAAAAAGATCAGAACTGAACCTTGAAAGTCTAGGAGTTGCCGCCGGGGAAACCCACAACCCCATCGACGTCCTGGAGCATCACCGCGCTGGGACCTCCAAGAGCCGGACAGGGAAAAAGCAGATCCAGGGTTTTTTCCACCCCGCCTACCGCCAAACCATCAAGATGCTAGCCGCCAGGGAAGGGAGCACCGTTGAAATGCTACTCCAGGAGGCAATGCACGACCTCTTTGCGAAATACCACATTGATATGAAGACATGATCTCATGACTTCATGTCATCTTTACAACGTGACCCAATGCAAGGGGAGAGGATGTGCCCAGGCCAGAGCTCATTGCTGCAGCAACGCACCCGTCGTCAACGCAAAGCGGCCTCGGCACGCACGGACATGGCCAGGGTCAGAAACAAGACATCGAGGGACACCAGCATGGCCGAACAGCACGAACGATTGCGATCCGACGACTGGCTGGCAGCGTTACCACACCTGAAAAAGGCAGGAGGCGAGCATCACGGCCCCTGCCCGGTGTGTGGTGGAACGGACCGCTTCCGGGTGAATGACAAGGGTGCCTTCTGCCGCAAGGGATGCTCGTTCGAGGACCTGCAGAAGGCAGTCTTCGGTGACAGCGAACCCACCCAAACCTCGGAAAAACGCTACAGGCATTACAAGTGCGAGGCGCCGGACGGCAAGACCGCAGTCCATGTCCGGCTGGACGACCCCGGCAAGCCAAAGCGGGTCTGGTGGGAAGAGAAGCCACCCGCACCCTATGCGTTCAAGACCGAGAACTTTCTGTATTTCCCTCCAGGCGCTGATCGCGAAGGTACTGTTGCCATTATCTGCGAAGGCGAAAAGGATGCGGACGCGATAGCATCCGCACTACCCGATCACCGAGTCATCGGCACCGTGACCGGAGCAGCAACGGCACCAGCGTCTCCCACGTTGGCCTGGGGACTGAATGGCGCTGAAACGGTGATCCTGTGGCCCGACGCCGACGACCCGGGCTTGGCACACATGCGTCAGGTGGCACAGCGACTGCCTCATGACTCTGAAGCGCTATGGGCAAACACGGAGGGTCTTTTAGACGGCCAAGGCGCAGCGGACTGCACACCGACAGACAGGCGGCGGCGACTGCGTGAGGCGGCTGGGCAACCCGGTGGGCAAGAGGCGGTAGACATCGACCGGCCTCGCATGGCGCCCCTGTCCACCTGGAAGGACGAGCCCGAACCGGCGCCGGTGCTGTGGCGCGACGCGGACGGCCAGCACGCCGATGTGGTGCTGTCGGTCGGCGAAGTCGCCCTGCTGAGCGGTGAGGGCGGCCTCGGCAAGAGCTACGTGACGCTGGCGCTTGCGGTAGCGGGCGCACTGGCAGCTGATCTGAGGAAGGACTACGGCGCAGCCTGCGGATTGCGCGTCATACCCGGACCCGTGGCGCTGGTGAGTTATGAAGACAGTCCGGCGCGCATATACGGACGACTGGGGCGCATGGGACAAACCGCGGCGGCAGAGCGGATTCATTCCCTCCCCAACCCTCCGCCCCTGTGGACGGCGGACAGCGGTGCCTCCAGGCAAGCCGAGTGGTGGAACGACCTCTGGCAATATATACGCGGAGTCGGCGCACGCCTGGTTATCGTGGATCCCGCAAGTGCGGCGCTGGCCGATGCCGACGTGTCGCAGACCGGCCCCGTGCGGAAGTTCCTGCGAACCCTGATGCACGAAGCACGGCAGGCCGAGTGCGGTGTGCTGGTGGTGTCCCATAGTACGAAGGCAGCGCGAAACGCGCTACGCCGCGGCGATGATCCCGGGGCTGGAGTGGTGGCGGGCAGCGCGGCTTGGTACGACGGTGCCCGTGGTGTCCTGAGTTTGGAAGAAGCCCCGAACAACCCCGACGCGCGCATCCTGGAGTGCGTCAAGGCCAATTACGGACGCAAGGGTTGGGGTGCCCTTTTAAGCGAACAAGTAACGGACAGTGGCACTTTCGCCGGGCTTGAACTGGGGAGCGATGCCAATCGCTTTGAGCGTATGAAGGACTGGCGTGGGCGGGCGGACAGCAACGTGTCTGATACCGACTTCGCACCCGTCACAGAAAATGGGCTCAACCCGTATGAGCAGTGAACAGCACCCGACATATAGCACGGCGAAGACGTCCAGCGAAATCATTGCAGCAATCGCACGGGCGGCTTGGTGGAAAGAGCACGGCAACACCCAGTGCCCCGAGCACATGATCCCAACCGAGTCTGACCTGTGCAAGTACGTCCAGGTTTCTGGTGGCGGGATTGTCGCCAATGACCCCGGAGAGGCGGGGGGGCCTCGCTTGTTTATCGACGTATCTGAGTCAAAGGCCTCCACAGTTGTTGCCAATGACCAGATCGAGCACTCAACCATGCACAGGTTGAGCGACGTCAAGACGGCCCATGCCGATTTTATAGCGCTCTCCACCGGTGGTCGCGGCACGCACCCTCTGGAGCGGCTAGTGCAGAAGTGGCAAGAATCCCCCCCTCTAGTCGAGCACGAAACGCGCAAGGATAGGCGTATTCTACCCAAAATTGAGGTTCTGCCCGCTCACCCAGCCCGTGAACGCGGGATGTTGTTCGGCGGCTTGGCCGACGGGAGACAATCGCCCGAAACCGAGCTACCGCTGTTCCCACAATTCTCTGAGCGTAACCGCGTTGCCATCCTGGATGTCGTAGACGCAACAGGACTGCCAATCATGGCGCGCGGTAAGGGGGCACCATTGGCTTTGCGATTTGGCATCCGATCGCTGCTGACCGTCAAGCCGCACGACCGGCGCCGTCAGTCAGTGCGATTGGCAATGACATTGAGTGAACTGGCCGCGGGTTTGTATCCCACCAAATTCTATTCCAGGGACTGGCCAAAGCTGCGCAACGTGCTTCTCGAAGCCCGCAACTACGGCATGCTCATCGACGACGGACGCTCGCTGTGGTTCCCGTGGGCGGTTCGCCAACTGCCCGCTGAACACGCGCCGTCGATGGATGATCTGGTGGTGATTGATCTGGCCTTTCCACCGAACAGCGCCGAAGGGCCACTTATCGACCTAACGACATTGGATCAACTGGGGGTTGAGTCCGCTCCGCGTTACCGCGCCTATTTGGCAATGCACTCCCTGAACTGGCAAACCGGTGTCACCCGGGTGCCAGTGGATAGGGCGCGCGGCCAGTGGCGGTGGGCAAGGGACGTTGCCAAATACCCTGTCGTAACGTTGGAAGAGCGCCGCCGACTGGCGTTCGGCGAACACGACAAGAAACACCGTACTACCGCGGAGATCAATGCAGCGTTTGTGGACCTACCCGGACTTATGGTTGTGGAACGTAATGCAAAAGACCCACGCAGTGGCATTACTGGTTGGCGGATCGCGCCCATTAACGTGGTGATAACCGGGGAAAATAAGGTGATAACCGGGGAAAATAAGGTGATAACCGGGGAAAATAAGGTGATAACCGGGGAAATATGACACCACAACTCTAATAAAATCAACAAAACAATCTTTCTACCAACACCAACCCCAAAGGGGGGTGTGGGTAGAGGGAGGTCGTTCGCTTCAAGGCTACCGACCTCCCTCTACCAAAACCCAAAAAAAATCCTTTTCTACCAGACAACCACCCTTTCTTTGCTCCCCCGATTCACTCCAAAGCGCACGACACTCAACTCCTCAGCCTGCAGCGTGATGCCTTGCTTGATGCTAGCGTCGACGAGGAACGTATGTACGAGGATTGTGCCTCGGAACGCCATGATTACAGACCCAGTTTGGAAATCTGCCTCAAAGCCCTGCGGCGGTGCAACACGTTTGTCATCTGGTAGCTTGATCGCCTGGGACGCGACCTCAAACATCTGGTGACGACGGTCGAAGAGCTGTACGGCCGCGGTGTCGGCCTGCTCGTGCTTGCCGGCGCCGAAATCGACACCGCCACCGCCAACGACCGCCTGGTTTTCGGCATCTTTGCGGCCCTCCCCGAGTTCGAGCGTGAATTGATCGCCGAGCACCCTTGTGCTGGCCTGGTGGCCGCCCGGGCAAGAGGGAGAACGGGCGGCAGGCCCCGCAAGATGGACGTAATCATGGTGCACACGGCGATGCGTTCCATGGCAGACCGGGACACGAAGGGCATGTTCCTGACGGCGATCAGCGAGTCGGAACAGCTCTGCGGCGTCGCCATCGTCCCGGCCGGAAAGCGGAGAAACGAGCTGAAAGCCGTCATGATCCGTTGGCCGGGCGTGGGTTTCGGCGAACGGATCCTTCCCTTCGATAGCGCCGCTATATCCTGCTCCCGCAGCGTTGTCCTGGCGACGCGCAAGGTCCGAGATTTCGAATCAACCGGTGTCGATGTCGTCGATCCTTGGACAGTCGTGAGGAATTGACGTAATAATTGTCCACGCATTTTAGGTGACCCCGTCGCAGGGTGAGGTCATCGCGCCGCATGGCACTGGCATTTTCAGAGGCAATGAACGGATGATCACTCTCCCTCGCCCCTTTCTGATCGCAGGCGTTTTTCTCCTTGCCGCCTTCATCATGCAGGCTACCGGAACGTCCGGGGGCAACGCCGGGCCACCCGATGCCTGCCGCCAGCACCTCATGCGCGTCGACCACCTCAGGCAACTCTATACGGGCGGGGCAGGCATGCGTTTGCGCGTTCCTGCCGTTGCCGAAGTAGTCGAGGGGTTGACGGCCGCCCGAATCTATGAGGCGGCCCAGCGCAAGCTGGGCGCCAACGGCCTGCATGATCCTGACGCCACCCAGTGGCTGGACGTCACGTTGGACGTGGACGGCGCACAGTACACCATGATTCTGAGCCTGCGGCGCTGGACGGAGGACCTCGGCTACGGCCTGCCTGGGGAAATGACCGTGTGGAGCCTCGGCGGTGGCGACTATCATGAGAGCAGCGCCAACCGGGTGATAGCCAAGGTCCTGCAGCGTATGGACGATTTCACCGCGTTGTATGTCCAGGCGCAGTGGACATGCGGCGAGTGACTTGCCGGGAGTACGCCAGAAATCGCGGCGTGCCTCCAGCTGCGGGAAGCTTCAAAAGGCGAGGACGCTCACGTTATCGCCAGGCATGCAGCCGTGCGCCCTGGCCAGTCCCTGCGACATCCTCGGCTACGAGTGAACGCCGGGGAATCGGCGGCCTTTCTTTCTTGCGAGTCCTTCTTCGCCACGACTTGTTTCTCCAATACCCCAAAAAACCGCCCCAGATTGCCCCAGAATCGATTTGTACCGAATATCCTTAGGGTTATATACATCCGGATAAATGGCCTCAGGCGGCCTCCTGGGCATCAAAAACGGCCATTGCAGAACAATCCCTCCTTGCAGCGACAATCCGAGCGCAGCAATCTCGCCCGGCACGGGCTTCCTTGCCGGCCGTCTGGCGCGAGCCCCGGATACGAACCCTGAAACGCCGCCCGGAAGGGCAGAGTCATGCTGAAGCGACTCCTCGAAACCGTGCGCAAGTATCCCCTCCTGAAGCTCCTGCTGTTTTTTCACGGCATGGTCATCACGGCCCTGGTGGCGTACTACTACCAGCAGGCCGAAACGGTGCTGTGGCACTCGGTACTGTACGTTCCGGTTGTCAGGAACGTGGAGGGTGAGTGGCTCTACCAGATCATTGCGCGCGGTCCGTCCCTGCTATTGCCCTGGAATCTCCTCCCGCAACACGTGTTCTGGCTGGGACTCGATATCCTGATATTCGGCTCGCTGGCAATTTGGTGGACCTGCCGGATCATGGGGGACGAGCTGCGGTACCAGGTTGCCGGCCGCGAGAAGGCGGCCGCGGACAAACTGCTCGAAGCCGGGGAAGAGAGTGCCGTTGCGGATCGCCGCATGCGGGAAGCCGAGGAGCGCGAGCAGAGGCTGGAGGTGCGTGAGTCCGAGGCGGCGAACCGGGAGCTGAAAGCGCAGGCTCAGGTCGAGGACAAGGACGCGGAGATGAAGAAGATGAGCGTGGCGTTGACGCGGCTGAAGAAAGAAAACAAGGATCTGGAAGGCGAGGTCAGACAGTTGCGCAGAGGTTCCTGAACGTCGGGTTGCCTCGCCTGCGATGGCGCCGCCAAAGGTCAGGCGGAACTGGCGGCCCGCATGCGCGCTCCGCAGTCGCTCGTGAGCAAGATCAAAGTTGGCGAGCAGCGCCTCGACCTGCTGGAGCTGCGGGCTGTCTGCCAGGCGCTCGGCCTGTCCCTCGGCGAGTTCACCGTGCGTCTCGAGAAACGCCTGGACAGCGCCGCTGCCTGAAGCAGTCCGCTGCGCCTGATGCGGCGTGTCCACTCAATGGCTGCACGTCGACGCTTGTTGTGCCGTCTCACTCCTGGATGGTGACCGTGCCGTCAAAGTAGCCGGGCGGCATCTGTACGTCCCACAGGGCATTGTTGGCGATGGCCAGCCCGCGCACGCGAATCGCCGCACGCCAGTCCGGCGCCTTCAGCCGCGCCAGGCGGGTATGGCGCTTGGCTCCGGGCCGTATACCAACCAGGCAGCCGGCGTCGCCCAGCCCCCGGTAGATGTCCGGACGGGTGAAGCTGTGACCGCGCTTGCGGATGAGTCCAAGGAGCAGGTCCACCGCCGTCGGCGCCGTCAGGAAGGACACCTCCGGGGTGATGAACAGGTCGCCGGGATTGCTGCCCAGCCGCAGGCGCCTCGACCACGCCGCCCGCCGTAGCGCCTGCAGGAAGATGCGCGGTACGTCCGGACGCTGCCGGTCGATGTGGCCGGTGAAGTACAACATGGAGCCGAACATGCCGCCCGGGGCGCCGGGCTCGACGCAGGCCATCACGTCCACCGCCAGGTCGAGCGTCACGAGCGACTGTTCGTAGATCTTCAGGAAACAAGGCGCCAGGGTGCTGACCTGGGCCTGCGTCGGCTGGGCGTCCAGCCAGGTGATGTCGATCCGGTTGTCTGACGCCTCCTCCAATTCCCGGAAGGAGACGCCGCCGCCGAAGAGCGGCCGCCAGCAGACGTCTCCGGCTTCTAGCCTGTCCTTGAAGACGTGCCAGTCCTCCACCCTTCCCATCTTGATGCGCAGCCGGCACAGGGTGTGCGTCAGGTAGCGCAGGCTCATGGCGAAGAAGAGCGCGAGACGGACGCGCACCTCGAACTCGGCCCGTGCCTGCGTGCCCAACCAATCCGGCATCTTGTTTCGCCACATCACGTTTTCCTTCATGACCGGCACCGCCTTGCAGCCTTCGGCCAGGCAGGCGCGCACGAACGGCTTGCCGCTGCCCTGCGGAGCGGGCAGGCCGCCCAAGCGCTCGGTGATGCGGTCGACGTAGGGCTGCCAGAGGTATTCACCATCCTCCGGGTCGCGCTGGGGGATGAGTTCGGCGAGCTCTTCGACCTCGGGTAGCGGCGGCGGAGCCGGGAGAGTCGGAGAAGTCGGAGGCGTAGAAGGAGCCGCGGGACCTGTCGGCTTGTCGACATTGCGGTTCCAGAAGGCCATGGCGGGCCCTCCCTGTTTGTAAGTGGTTCCGGAATGGGGAGAGTTTAGGGAGCGTCCCGAATCTGTCAATCGGCGTGCCGCTCGCCGTTTGTCTTGGCCGTTTCCAGCGCCTGGGGTATACTGGCTTCGCTCCTTAAAAACCCCGGATTTCTTTCTTCTTCGGTACGTGAGTTTCACCGGGGTTCTCTGGTACCCGAAAAGACGGTCTTGCTTCCTGCTTTGGGCGAGGGGTTTCCGTCTTGTCCTCCGCCTTGGTGTCCAGGCAGCGTCGGCGGATCTGCCGGTGCCGGCCTTCGGACCTGAAGAAGACCCTCGCGGTCTTGCTTCAGGGTCAGTGCATAACCCTTTGCTGTTTGACCGCGCCAGCCTGATGGCGTCCTCCATAAACCACTCAGCGTAGTTCTCCAACCCTGAAGGAGGCGATGGCCTTGTTCACGGTGCAACTTAAACCTTTCGGGCTCCGCGGAGGCGTCGAAGTAGTGACGTTGGTGGAGGCCCTTGAGCATGATACCCGAACCGTGGAACGGGTAAGGATTCCCGTACGCGGTGCAGCAATGAATCTGATGGCTTTAGCAACCCAACTGACCTGCATGGTCGGTGCCACCCGCAAAGGCGTCCCGAGACGCCACCTGCACAGCGCCCCCAGGCGCATCATGGTCGACGTCCAGTCGACTTACGGCCCTGGGCGTTGCGTGCAGCAACGCAGGGGATGCAAGCCCGGCGTCCAGCCGCAGGCGAGCAGGCCCCGAATGGCGCCATCCCGCCACGTGGGCGGGAGATGCGTCACTGACGCGTCCAGCGCAGTGACGCATTTTTGATGTGTCTTCGTAATCGCTTGTCCTTCAAGGACATGGCAGGACTCTGGGAATTGGTTCCTTCCCGTGCCCTGCCCGTGACGGACTCGGCCGTGTCCGCGCTTTCCGGAGCGTTAACCACGACGGCTTGCGGTAACCGTGCAACTGCCTCAGGGGCGGTTGTCGTCCAATAAAAGGCAGCCTTTTAGCGCTGTGTGGACAAGGCGCAACCCCGCGCCCTTTGGCCCTTTAAGCCATCCCACCGACGGTGTGGATGCGGGCCACTTACTCTCACCACACGGAAGACCATCGGGGTATGTTACAGATCGAGTTTGAGCTCAAGAAGATGTGCCGCGAACACCGTGTCGATGGGCGCACCACGCAGAGCGACCGCCTGGAGCTGGCGGCTACCATCGCACGCGATCTCGACGCCTCCGGCTATCACAGATTTTCTCGCCAGAAGAACTGCTCACGAAAGCTGAAAGACAAGCACGTGCGCGGCCTCGTCCAGCACTGGACGGGCAAGGGGCTGAGCCCCGGAACGATCAACAACCGGCTGGCCTTCCTGAGGCATGTGTGTGAGTGGACGGGGCGCGGCGGTGTCATGTCGAAGCGCAACGCCGACTACCACGAAGGCAAGCGGGTTCGTGAGGCGACGGTGAGCAAGGCGGCCTACGTCGGGACGGAGGTCCTGAGCCGCGTCCGTAACCGCTACGCGCAGGCCTCTCTGAGGCTCCAGATTGCCTTCGGGCTGCGCCGCAAGGAGGCGCTGATGATCCAGCCCGACTGGGCGGACCGCGGCAACCGCATCGTCCTCCACGACACCTGGACGAAGGGCGGCAGGCGGCGGGAGATTCCGATCACCACCCAGGCGCAGCGCCAGGCCCTGGACCACGCCAAGGAGGTGGCGGGAAAGGGGTCCCTGATCCCGCCCTCGCTGTCGTACAAGGGCTACCGCGACGGGCTGTGGCAGACCGCCTGCAGGAGCATCGGGCTTACCGGCACGCACGGCTTTCGTCATGCCTACGCCCAGGACCGCTACGAGGCATTGGCGGGCTTTCCGTGCCCGGTGCGCGGCGGGCCGAAACGCGGCGAGATGACGGCCGAGCAGCTGCAGTTGGACGAGTGGGCGAGAGGCCGGGTGTCGGCGGAGCTTGGGCACGGGCGCCAAAGGGTTGTTGAAGCCTACTGCGGAAAGGGGTAAGAGTAGATGGCCAAATCGACAAGGGTGACGTTCGAGCTGCCGCCGGCGTCACATGCAATCCTGGAGCAGGCGGCGCAGGACAACGGCATCAATGTACAGGCGGCCGCATCGCTCATCCTGCAGGCGGCGCTGGCAAGGCGGATCAGCGGCCTGGTGCCAAAGCGACCGGCGAAGGCTAAGAACGGATCGGGCGCCGGGGCGGCGGCTGAGATCCCGGCCGTTACTACTTCAGGTCCTGGCAACCCCGCGGCTGCCGACGCAGCGCCGTCTCCCGGTCCTTCGCAAGACTCCGAAGCGGTGTAGCCTCGCACGGAGTGGCAACAAGCGGTCGTCTGCACCTTCCAACAAGTGCGTTTCGGGAAAAGGGAAGAAGGCAATGGCTGACGCACTCATCGACAGGAACCCGGATACTCAGGGCGGCACGCCCGTGTTTGCCGGCACCAGAGTCCCCGTGCGCATCCTGATGGAACATCTGGAAGCGGGCGACCGGCTGGGCGAGTTCCTGGACGACTATCCCACGGTGTCGCGGCGCCAGGCCGTCGCACTTCTGGAGCGTGCGACCGCGATGCTGCTGGCCCGGCACCGATGAAGCTGTTGCTTGACGAGTCCGTTCCCAGACGACTCGCCGTGTTCTTTCCGGAATCGTACATCGTGCGCGAGGAAGAGGAATTCGCTACGTGTTCAACATCCTGACCGAACCCCTGATCCAGACTCGTAGGGGACAGGACATGTGCGTGATATCCCTCCCTGAGGTCTACGCGAAATTGATGGCAGATAATGTGGACGCCTTCCCGGCCCTGCGGCCTCACCAGCGCCACGCCTGGCACGCCTTCCTGGTGCAGCTTGGAGCCATGGCGATGCACAGGGCCAAGGTGAACGAGCCACCGCGTGACTCGGGGCGATGGGCCGCGCTGTTGCGAGGACTTACGCCCGACTATCCGGACGACGCACCTTGGCACGTGGTAGTGGATGACCTCATCAAACCCGCCTTCATGCAGCCGCCGGCCCGTACCGTGGACCGGAAAAGAGAGTACAAGATCAACGTATCAACGCCCGACCAGTTGGACATGCTGATCACCGCCAAGAATCATGACTTGAAGGTTGCGGTTGCAGCCCGGGCCGGCATTGACGACTGGCTTTTCGCGCTGATCACGCTGCAGACGATGCAGGGCTTCAGCGGTGGTGGAAGTTATGGTATCTCCCGGATGAACGGCGGGTTAGCCAGCCGACCCATGTTAACGATGACCCCTTCCAGTCGGGTGGGGGCGCACGTGCGGCGAGACATCATAGCGGTGCTGGAGTATCGTCCGAGGCTGCTGGCGCAATTTCCAATGATCGAAGGTGGCGCCGGGCTCCTGTGGATTTTGCCCTGGGACGGCGGAGCAGAAGAAGCCCTGGTTGTCGACGGCTTGGAGCCTTTTTATATTGAAGTGTGCCGCCGCATCCGGTTGAGCGTCGACCCGAGCGGGAATCTGTACGGCATGCGGGCTGCCTCCAAGGCAACTCGGGTTGCAGGTAAGGAGCTCAAGGGACGAACGGGCGACCCGTGGGTGCCCGTCAACCCGCGTTGGGAAGGCCTGCCCCTGACCCCTAAAATTGGCTGTTTTACCTACAGAAAGATCACAGATTATTTGGCCGATTGGGAACTGTCGCCGCTGATGCGGCCAACGGAATCCGAGAACCAGGCGCCGCAACCCATGCAACTGGTGGCGCGCGCCCTGGTGCGAGGGCAGGGCATAACTGCGGGCTATCACGAACGTATCATTCCGGTGCGCCACAAGGCCGTGCAGTCGCTTGGAAAACCGGCCGAGGCGCTGGAACTCGGAATTATCGCCCGAGAGCGGGTGACCCAGGTAGGCGTTGTCCAACGCATCCTGCGGCGGGCGATTCAGGTTTTCGCGGCGCGTGGCGACCTCGGCAAGATCACCACCGAGCACCGGTCGCTGGCCCAGCCGTGGGTGAACAAACACGATGAAATTATCGACCGCACGTTTTTCGAAGCGTTGCAAACCGAGTTCGAGGCCCCCGGCGAGCGCGAAGGCATTCGCAAAGCGTGGCTCATGAACGGCAGAGACGGCGTTGTCGACCACGCCCGCCGCCTCCTTCACGCCGCCGAGAACACCCTGCCCTGCCTGGGCGTCTACCGCTACCGGGCGCGTGTCAACGCCGGGGAACTGTTTGAGGGGGGGCTTCGGGCCGATAGCGGACTGCCGTTTCTCTTTTCGCCGCGCAACAGGGAAGACCAATAGTGGCAGCCACAGCGGGAACCGGACGGGTTGGCTCAGCCGGCGAGCGGGAAGACCGTAGAACCTGGGGCGGCTATGCTACTGGCTTCGCCCAGCAAATGTCCGGTGCCAACTTCCGTCGCGGGGACTTGGCGCAGTTGCGCCGCATGAACCCGGACACGCCCGACGCGCCGGCATACTGGCGGCTGCTGGCCAGCCGGAAATTACTGGGCGATCCCGAGTGGGAACGCAAGTGGGCCTTGATCCTCCACGGCATAGCTCTGATGACCCGGGCCCCCATTGGAGCGCAGGTTGGCCGAGTCGCCCACGATAACCAGACGCCTGTGGGCCGCGCGTTGTTCCAGGGCGGCGAATCCGGCCGACGGGAATCCGGCTATTTCAGCGAGTCGCGCCTGAGTCGCCTACTCACAGCGCGCGGCCCGGCCCTGCACGCGTTGCTCGGGAGAATGTTCCGCATGATGGCCGCCGCCAATCAGCCGTTCAACTGGTTCGAAATGGCACGCCTTATACTTTGCGAGGGACACGACAAGGAAGGCGCGGAACAGGCCCGCCACCGCATCGCCAGGGAGTATTACCGGGCGGAGCAACGCAGCCTGCACTCCGACGGCGAACAACGCCGAAGCACGGGAGCCTGAAAAAAATGGCCATCGCAAAATTCCTGCAGATTCACACCCTGCATTCATATCCGGCCGCGCTTCTGAACAGGGATGACAGCGGGCTGGCCAAGAGACTGCCTTTTGGCGATGTAGTGCGCACCCGTATTTCGTCACAATGTCTGAAGCGTCACTGGCGCATGGCCCAGGATGAATTTGCCCTTTCTGCCATCGTACCGGACGCGGACGCGATACGTTCCCGCAACGTCGTGGATCGCGAAGTGATCGAGCCGCTCCAGAAAGCCGGACAGGTCACTGAGGACGTGCTGACGGCTGTACAGGACGCTTTCAACGTCGGCGTCTACGGCAGCGGCGGGACGGCGAAAGCCGGGCGTCAACCCCTGTTGCTCGGCTTGCCCGAAGTGACCTATCTGCGTAAAAAGGCCGCGCTCATCTGCGACGCCTACCCGGCTGACGCCAAAGCTGCTGCCGCCGCCGCCGCCGATCTGTTCAGTCCGCGGCGTGGTGAAGGCGCTAATTTCGCCGCATTTCGTGACGCCGCCCGGTTGCCCGGCGGGCTGGTGGGTGCCCTCTTCGGGCGCATGGTCACGTCCGATCCCGCCGCCAACATCGACGCTGCCATTCACGTGGCGCACGCCTTCACAGTGCACCAGGAGGAGAACGAAAGCGATTATTTCGCCGTGGTCGACGACTTGCGGCGAGACGACGAAAGTGCCGGGGCCGCCCACATTGGCGACATGGAATTGACTGCCGGGTTGTTCTATGGCTACGTCGTGGTGCACGTTCCCGGTCTCGTCTCTAATCTGGAGGGCTGTTCGCCTAAAGACTGGCAGGACGCAGACCGCGGCATCGCCGGTCAGGTCGTGGAACATCTCCTTCGCCTTATTGCCACTGTGTCGCCTGGTGCCAAGCTGGGTTCCACCGCACCCTACGGTTATGCCGAACTCATGCTGATCGAGGCTGGCAGCCGGCAGCCTCGCAGTCTGGCGAATGCCTTTCGCATTCCGGTTAGAGCCCAGGTCGAGTCGGCAGTATCGGCACTGGCAGAGGAGTTGCGTGGCCTGGACGGCATGTACGGCGTCAAGGAGGTGCGGCGCATCAGCTCAAAGAGGGAGTATGGCATTCCCAACACGAAGCGTATCGACCTCGACGGCTTGGCAAGCTGGGCTGCCGGTACCGTGCGCAAGGGTGAGGCGGTGTAGAGTTGCGCCATCTGATTTTGGCTCTGGAAGCACCCCTGATGGCTTTTGGCGGCGAGGCCATTGACGCCCGTGGCGTCATCCGTTGGTTTCCGGCAGCCTCGATGCTGACCGGGCTTTTCGGCAATGCCCTGGGATGGCGGCGGGAGGAACGCGAGCGGCACCAACGGCTTCAAGATCGGCTGGTGTTCGCCGTCCGTATCGACCGGGAACCCGCCGGCAGCTCACGGATGACCGACTTTCAGACTGCCCGGCTCCGTGCCGACGACCGCGGCTGGACAACCCGGGGGGCGCCGGAAGGCAGGGGCGGCGCGCCAGGCACCTACAACGCACCGCATCTGCGCTACCGAGACTACTTCGCCGACATGCGGGTGGTCGTGGCCCTTCGATTGGAACCCGACGACGAAACGCCCGAGCTGGACGCCTTGGCATCGGCGCTACAGGAACCGGAGCGGCCGCTGTTCATCGGGCGCAAGTCATGCCTGCCGGCGGTGCCGCTGTTTGCGGGCTTCGGCGAAGCGGATACCTGTCTGACGGCTCTGCTTGCCTGGCCCTTGGGCAAGGGACCTGCCGCTACGCCGTCATATCCGGAAAATCGGCGTCTCCTGTGGCCCGACGGCGAGGGCAGTGAAAGCGTCACAGCCAGCCGCTCCTATCTTCTCACCGACCAGCGCAACTGGCGTACCGGCCTGCATGGCGGGGGGCGCATGGTGTGCGAGGGCGCCGTGTCTCATGACATGTTCGCCCCATCCGCGGGGTCGCCAGAATCTCAGCAAGCGGGAGGATAGACATGGCTATGGCGCCGCTGCAAATGATTCGGGGCGACGTTAACGTCTCGGAATTGCATCGCTGGATGGGCCAACGACGGTTGGTTGATACGGACTACGCCATGCACTGCCTACTCGTCGAGAGTTTCGGTACTGGATTGGCGCCCAAGCCGTTCCGTCTTCTGCTCCCCCGCGCCGGGGGCTGGGGCACTCTGTACGGCTATGCGTCCGGTGACGCCGGATCCCTGCGACAAGCGTCCGGCATGTTTGCCTGTCCGCTGCTGTCCCGGATCATTCCGGCGAACAGTCTGGATGACAAGCCGATGCCGTTGGAATGGCGCCCGGGCAGGCAACTGGGCTTCGAGGTTCGTGTTCGAC
>LXNJ01001046.1_pt1 | contig 17174 bp, 12 predicted proteins | sample 809081 | NCBI WGS metagenome assembly LXNJ01 (sample SAMN04870510, study PRJNA318959) | sponge metagenome | biome: sponge; feature: marine sponge reef; material: water | host: Petrosia ficiformis | place: Greece: Milos, Mediterranean Sea | collected 2013-05-29 | depth 5-7 m
GCGGCCGCCGGAGCCCGCCGGCCCGATCAGGCGCCAGGTCAGCCCGGCCGCGATCCGCTCGGCGGGTCGGGCTTCGCCCGCCGACGAGCCCGGCGGTTGGGCCTCCGCGTGGGGAGGCACCGCGAGGAGGCCGAGTTGGACCGCGATCAGCGACGCCGGAGCGCGGAAGGAAACCGGGAAGACGAGGGCGGGAGGCCGGCCGGGGCGGGGACGCATGGTTCAGCTCACTTTCTTCTTCTTGAGACCGTCCTTCTGCTCCAGGTAGGGGACGCCGGTGGTGATCCAGTCCGGTGCCGGTTCCCCTTTCAGATAGTGGGCGAACCACTGGAGGATGCGGCTCTGGTAGTCGCGCTGGTTCGGCTCCCTCGCGAGCCCGTGATTCTCCCCTTCGTAGACGAGCATCACCATGTGCTTCCCCGCGCGCCGGGCCGCGTTGTAGAACTCGACGCCCTGGTTGAACTCGACGGCCCCGTCCTCCGTCCCGAACTCGATGAGGAGCGGCGTGTTCAGGTTCCGGATGTGGTGGATGGGCGAGTTGTTGAAGTAGGAATCCCAGTCCTCCCACCACGGCACCTGCATGCGGCCCTGGCTGATCTCGAAGATGCGCGCGTCCGTCCCCCCCGAGTTCCAGTAGAAGGAGAGATACATGCTCATCAGGTTCGTCAGCGGCGCGCCGGCCACCGCGGCCGCGAAGAGATCGTCCTGCGTGACGAAGAACGTCGTCTGATACCCGCCCCAGGAGTGACCGATGAGTCCGATGCGCCCGGGATCGATCATCCCGGTCTCGACCGCCGCCGCCACGGCCGGGCGCAGCGTCTCGACGTTCGACTGCCCCGGACGCCGGTCGCGGTAGACGATATCCGGCTGGAAGACGAAGTACCCTTCCTGGCTCCAGATCTGGATGTTGTAGTAGCGCGTGGGATCCGGCACGACGTACCGGTGAAGACCCTGCGAGAGCAGTTCGTAGTGATACACGATCATGGGATACGTCCGATCCGGATCGTAGTCGGCCGGATAGACGAGCGCGCCCTGGAGCGGGCGTCCCCATTCGTTCTCATAGTCGATGAGTTGCGTGCGGCCCCAGGCGTAGTCTTCCTGGAAGGGGTTCGTGCGCGTGATCTGCCGGGCTTCGTCGAGATCCGGTCCCGCGACGAAGTAGTCGGGCGAGTCGTCGAACCGTTCGCGACGGAAGGCGTACACGTCGGCATCCTCCGCCTTGAGAAGGCCGCCCGCGAAGCTGGCGTCCGCCCAGATCAGCGGCTCCGGCGTCGCTCCCCGGCGGCCGCGGGAGAACCCGGCCTGCTTGGTCCACTCGCCGTAGGTCGAGTAGTAGAGCGGTTCAGCCGGAGCGAAGGCGTCGGCGTCCCGGTCGACCCGCGCCACCCGGTAGCGGATCCCGTCTTCCGCTCCGGGCGTGAGCCGCCTGCCGCCAGACCCGTCCGGGTTCACCTCCCACACGTCGAAGCGGTCGTTCACGAGCAGCGCGGCGTCATCTTCCAGCCAGCCGGCAATGCCGAAGGGAGCCATCTGCTCGCGGGTCGGCGTCCGGTCGAGGTCCACGAACGTCCCGTCGAGTCTTTCGGTCGCGTTCCGGGTCTCGCCGGTCGCGAGGTCGTGCGTCCAGTAGTCCGCGCCCTCGAACCAGACCGCATAGCGTCCGCCGGGGCTCGAGCCCATGTCGATCGTCACCCGCTCCCGGACGAGTTCCCGGCGCCCGGTGCGCGCGTCGACGGCGTAGAGGTCGTGGAACTGCTGGCGGAACATCGCGTCGACGTCGTAGGGCGTCTCGTCGCGCGCCAGCACGTGGCGCCCGCCATCGGCGATCTCGGCCTGGTCCGCGTGATCGCCCCCCAGGAGGAGGAAGCCGCCGTCGGCCAGATCCCAGGCGCCGAGATCGTGCTCCTGCCGCAGCCGCGTCTCGCGCACGCGCTGCTGGGGGATCGGATCGACATCGAGCGAATGCCAGACCTCGACGCCGGGGCTCTCCTCGTTTTCCTCGCGATCGACGCCGTTCTCCTCGTCGGCGTCCTCGTCGGCGTCCCCTTCGGCGTCCCCTCCGGCGTCCTCACCTGCGGTCGCCGTCTCGGCCGGAACTCGCTCCTGGAGGCCGAGGAAGATCGTGGCGCCGTCGTCGGACCAGGAAGGGGCGCGGTGCTCGACGATCCGGGTACCCCCGGGGAGTTCCGAGGGTGCTCGCGGGTCGAGCGCGAACGCGCGGGGACTGTCGGAATCCAGGTCGCGCCACGCCAGAGCCACGTGGGCGGTGTCCTCGTGTGCCTCATCCTCGAACGTCTTGAGGACGGCGAGGTCCGGAGCGTCCTCGCGCCACGTCAGCTCCCGGTACGTCGCCTCGTCCGAGTCGAGCGAGCGGATGCGCCCGGATGCCGGATCGTAGAGCCGGACACCGTTGCCGACCCGATCCTCGGCGTCGACGGTCATGGCCAGCAGGCTCCCCTCCTCCTGCCAGGCGAATTCCGAAACGTTGCCGAAGCTCATCGACTCGCCCCGGGTCAGATTCCGAACCAGGACATCGGCGCCGTCGCTCTCGCTCTCCTCGGGGCCGTAGCGGCGGAGCGCCAGGGACCGCCCATCATCGGAGAAGGAGAAAGATTGCATCGCTTCGATCTCCTCCCGTTCTCCCGTCCCCAGGTTGAGGAGGCCGACGCCGTTGCGCACGGGGTCCCCCCTCTCGCCGAGCCGTTCCCGCTCGTCCGGAGAGACGCCGATCGTGTACGCGAGCCAGTTTCCGTCCGCGCTGAACTCGGGGCGCGAGCCTTCCGCGACGATGACGACGGAATCTGAGTCCGTGCGGTGGATGCGAAGCTCCGAGGTCTCGTCCACCCGACGGACCGCGACGGCGAGCCAGAGCCCGTCCGGCGCGAGCGACGCCGGGCCCAGGCTCTCCCAGCGGTCGTAGTCGTCCGCGGCGAGCGTGGGTTTGTCCTGCGCGACCGCACCCTCCGGATACAGGCCGGAGGCGGCGACGAGCGCGACGGCGAGGATGGTCCTGATTCCTCGGAGGATGTTCCTCATCTCTCTATCTCCTGGCTTGCGGGCGCCGCTCCACGGAGCGTCCGGCGGGCGGCGAGGGATCCGCGACCCCGCAACATGCACCGGAAACGGCGGTTCCGGGCAAGGGTAGGCAGTCAGCCGGAGCCTGAGGCGCGGCGTGAGGGCCGGTTTGCCGCGGGTCTTGGCACGAGGTAGGGTAGAATCGCGGGGACAGTTTCTACCATCTGTGTTGAGAGGTGGATGATGAGCCTCAACATCAAGAACGAGGAGACGTGCCGGCTGGCGGACGAGCTGGCACGGCTGACCGGAGACACGAAAACGGGAGCCATCACCATCGCCCTCAAGGAACGCCTGGAACGCGAGAAGCGACTGCGGGACGCGGATGCGCTCATGCGGGACCTGCGCGCCATCGGCGAGCGGTGCGCCGCAAGGCTCAAGCCCGGCCCCTCCGCGATCGAGCACGGGGATTTCCTCTATGACGAGCACGGCCTCCCGAAGTGATCGTCGACACCTCCGCCATCCTGGCGATCCTGTTTCGTGAAGAGGACGCACGCCGGTTCGAGCGAGCGCTCGCGAGCGCCTCCTCTCCGCGAATCTCGGCGGCGACGTTGGTGGAAGCGGCGATGGTGGCCGAGGCCAGGGGCGGACTCGGTGCGGGACAGGACCTCGACGACCTCCTCAAGAGAGTGCAGATCCAGGTGATTCCAGTCACGCGGCAGCACGCCGAGGCGGCTCGGAACGCGTGGCGGTGCTACGGAAAGGGGAACCATCCCGCTGCGCTGAACCTGGGAGACTGCTTTGTCTATGCCTTGGCGCGCACCGCTGGCGAGCCGCTGCTCTTCAAGGGAAACGACTTCGGACTCACCGATATCGAGGTCGCCTGAAGATCCACCCGATGCCATTGAAGGGGCTTGACCCATGGATATGGAGGATCCGATGACCGAGTGGCCGCTTTATGATGCAAAGAACCGCTTCAGCGCAGTCGTTGACGCTGCCGCGGCCGGCGAGCCGCAGCATGTTACTCGTCGTGGGAGGCCGGCCGTGGTCGTGATCGCGGCGGGGGAGTACGAACGCCTGCGGCGGTCGGAAAAGGCGAAGGCCCCCAGCTTCGCGGAGTTGTTGCTCTCGATGCCCGATCAGGGCAAGGAACTGGAACGGCTCAAGGTGGTCCCGCGGCCCGTGGAATTCTGATGTTCCTGCTCCATACGGACGTGCTGTCGGCCCATCGCAGACCGGATCGAGCGCAGCCGGTCGCAAACTGGCTCGCCCGCCAGAGGACGGTAGATCTCCACCTGAGTGTCATATCCATTGGGGAAATCGAACGAGGGATAGCTCGGCAGCGGGATCGAGACCCATCATTCGCCGCGGCTCTCGCCGCCTGGCTGGACCGCGTACTCCTGTTGTACGGGGAACGTCTCCTCGGTGTCGACGCGGCGACGGCTCGGCGCTGGGGTCAGCTCTCGGCTGCAATCGGCCATGAAGGCGCGGACCTGTTGATCGCGGCCACCGCTCTGGAGCACGGCTTGACCGTGGTGACGCGCAACGTTCGCCACTTCGAGCCGACGGGCGTGCGGGTGCTGAATCCCGCCACGCACGGCTGAGTCCATCCGGCGTTGGCTCAGCGGGGGACGCCGGCCAGTTCGGCCGCGCGGGTCCATACGGCGTCGAACATGGGCTCGGTGAGCGTGCCCGTGAAGGTGTTCTGCTGGCTCGGGTGATAGGAGCCGATCAGCAGGCGGCGCCCGATCTCGACCTCCACGCAGTGGCCGAACTTGGGCGCCGGCCGGGGGACCGCTTCCCCGCGTTCGCGGAAGATCCTCAGTAGCGCCGAGAACGAAAACCCGCCCAGCGCGACCATGACGGGGGCGTCGGCGAAGTAGTCCAACTCGCGCTCGAGATAGTCGCGGCATCGTTCGCGCTCCCCGGCGGTCGGCTTATTGGCGGGCGGAGCGCAGCGCACGGCGGCGGTCACCCAGGCGCCCCGGAGCACCAGCCCGTCGTGCCGGGCGGTCGAGCCGGGCTGCGAGGCGAACCCGGCGCGGTGCAGGGCGCGGTAGAGCCAGTCGCCCGACCGGTCGCCGGTGAACATCCGCCCGGTCCGGTTGGCGCCGTGCGCGGCCGGGGCGAGCCCGACGATGAGGAGGCGCGCGGCCGGATCGCCGAACCCCGGCACGGGACGCCCCCAGTAGGTCTCGTCGCGGAAGGCGGCCCGGCGTTCCCGCGCCACCCGCTCGCGCCACTCGACGAGCCGGGGACACTTGCGGCAGGCCGTGACCTCCCGCTCGATCGCGGCGAGGACCGGATCCGTCAAGCGCCGGCCGGCCGTGGAAGACCGTGCTTCAGCCGGTAGAGCACCGCCTCCAGCCGCTGCGACCAGCGGACGGGGGCCGGGAAGCTGGCCCGGTGCAGCGTGGGCACCTTCGCCGAACGAACACCGGCCAGGTTCGCCGACGCGATGTCCGTGAAGTACTGGTCCCCCACCATCAGCGCCGCCGACGGACGGTCCGCGACGTCCAGTACGTCGAGCGCGGCCTGGACAAGCCGGCGGCTCGGCTTGCGGAGCGGCCGGAGGTCTCCGGAAACGGGATCACCGGCGGAAGATCCCTCCATCGCCGCCGCGCCCGGACCGCGCCACGACTCCGCCGGCCCGCGACGGACCCGGAAGGCCGCGCCCGCCCCGGTCTCGTATCCGAGGATCACGGGGACCGCGGGGAAGATCTCCCCCAACTCGGCGAAACGCGCCTCCTGGCAGTTGGAGACGATCGCGTGCCGCAGCGCCGGCGCCCGGAGCAGAAGCTCGAAGCCGGCCGCGAGCGCCGGATCCACCCGCCCCGCGTGGTGCGCCATCAGCGTCCCATCCACGTCCCACAGGACGGCCTCGACGCCCAGATCGCGCAGGCGCCCGGCGCTCAGGCCGTTCACCGTGTCGAAATGGAACGTCGGCCGGATCTCTCGCGAGAGTCCTGCGAGCCGCGGGAGGAGCCGCCGCGTTGTCTGCCACCAGGTCGAGCTCATCGAGCCAGGATGGCATCCTTCTCGCCCGTCATCTCCCAGCGAGTGAGGACAATGGGGATGACCCCGACATCGTAGAAGGCATCGAAGAATCGCTTTACGCTGAATTCCTCGCCTTCCTGGATGGCGAACTCCGCGAGCAGTTCCTCGATCTGGATCTTCCCGGTCACATAGCTCGTCCCGTACCCCGGCTGCCGCAGGTAGAGGCTCTGCTCGCCGCGCACGAGGTCGCCGTCAGGCAGCCAGCCCTTCGGCGTCCATTTCATGGCGTGGGCCACCGCCTCCTCCATGTCGAACACGCCTCCGTGCAGGTAGAGGCCGCTCAGCGCCCGCGCGGCCCGCTGCGCCAGCATGATCCAGGTGAGTTCGCGCGACCGCGGGGATTCTTCGAGCAGCCCCAGGTGCATGAACATCTCCTCCACGCCCGTGGCGAGTCCTTCCGAACGCGAGTCGAAGATGTTGTAGAGGGACGGCGTGGCCCGGATCGGGCTGGCGTGCGGATCCACGCGCATGCGCGCGAGTTCGATCCAGTGGTGCATGTGCGGCCGGAAGGAGTCCGGGTCGCGGTAGTTGACCTCGGAGAAGAAGTTCCGGATCTCGCCGGGCTCGGCGGGCGTGAAGCTCCCGTTCACGGCGCGGAGGGCCGGGTCCATCCACTCCGCCGTCGTCTGTACCTCCTCCTCGTCCAGAAAGCGCATGTAGCGGTCGACGGACTCGTTCAGCCTTCGGTCGTATTCCTCCGCCGAGGCGATGCGCTCGAGTTCCGGCAGATCCCGGTTGCGGTTCTCCTCCAGCCGCATCGAGGCGTGGGCGCGGGCGAGTTCGCGCCGCATGATCGTGACCTGTTCCTCCCACGAGTACGGGACGAGGTGCACGTTCTGCATGTACCAGGTGTAGTTCTCCCGTCCCACCCCCGAGGGTCCGGTGCGCGAGGGCGCCTCCTCCTCCAGCCAGCCGATGAACGCCTCCGAGGCGGCGCGTGCGTCGGCGATGGACCGGTCGAGCGCGGCGCTGGTTCCGGCCACCCGCGGTGCAAGGTCGTCGAGGTCCCGCACCTGGCCCCGAAAGGCCCGGACGCCGCCCAGCCACAGGTCACGGGCGTTCGAGTCCGCGAGGTTCTCGCGCGCCTGTTGCAGGAGCGCCGGGACGGCACCGATGCGTCCGGCGAGTTCGGCGGCATCCGCTTCCGATAGCGGATAATCGTACGTCCAGAGGTCGATCCAGCCGTGGATGACCGGGCCCTCGTGGGCCGGCACGTCGCTCTCCGCCGCGAAGATCGTCACGTAGAAGGCGGGGTCCCGCCCCCAGGGACGGCGCACGCGGTGATCGAAGTCGAGTCCGTTCATCTCCGCACGGACCAGGTGCCAGTCGATCTGTTCCGCCACGGACCAGTCGGCAGGGGCGACATTGCCCAGCCGCCCCTGCCACTGCGCAAGCTCGCGCTGCTGACGCGCCATCGCCGCCGCCGAGTAATCGGGCACGCCATCCGCGAACTCGGGGCGCTCGAATTCCCGCCACTCGTCGAACAATCCGACGAGGTCGGCGTGCGAGCCGGGACCCGCCATTGCGACCGGGTCGACCGTGTCCGCCGGATCCGGCGCCACTTGCACGAGCAGGAAGGCGAGGGCGAGCACCGCGATTCCCGTAAGGATGAACGATGGACGGAGCCGGCTGCGAGCCATGGTGCCTCCTGGACGGTGTAACCCGCGGATCTCGTGACGCATTATGATACCTGGTGTCGCGTCCCGGAAATGCGCGGGCTACCGAGAGCGCCGATGGGCCGGGTCGGGGACCCCTCCGGGGAAAGGCGCTTCGACGAAGGAGTGGTGACCATGAACGCTTCGGCATTTCGCGATTCTCTTATCCGCTCTCTTATCCGGTCTCTTATCCGTCCGGCTTCGTTTTTCGCGGCGGCGGTCCTCGCAACGCTCGCTTCGACCGGCTCGACAGCGGCCCAGGAACCGCCGGACACCGTCGTCGTGGTCCAGGAGCTCGAGGTCGTGGTGGGGTCGCGGGCGGGGGTCGCGGATCCCGCAACGCTTTCCGTCCCCGTGGACATCTACAGCGCCGAGGAAATCGCGCGGCTCGGCGAAGTCGATCTCGCAGAGGTCCTGGGCAGCATCGCGCCGTCCTTCAATTCCACGCGGTTGTCCGCCGGCGATGGCGCGGCGCTCCACGTGGCGACGTTGCGCGGCATGAACGGCGACCAGGTACTCGTCCTCGTCAACGGCAAGCGACGGCACGGAGTCGCATTCGCGAAGCTGCTCGCGGCGGCCGGCCAGGGGACGACGGGCACGGACCTGCGTGCCATTCCGGTCCACGCCATCAAGCGAATCGAAGTCCTCCGCGAGGGCGCGGCGTCGCAGTACGGCTCGGATGCCATCGCCGGCGTCATCAACATTGTGCTCAAGGACGACGCGAGCGGCGTCAGCGCGGCCACCCTCCTCGGCCGAACATCGCGTGGCGACGGCTTGAGGCTGTTCACTTCGGCCAACGCCGGGGTTCCGCTCGGAGACGGCTTCTTCAACCTCACGATGGAGGTCGCGCGGCAGGAGGTCACGAACCGGGCGGGCGAGGCGCCCACGTGCTTCGGTCCCGACCCGTCCTACGGCCCCTGCGCGGACGGCGGGAAGGTCATCCAGCTGCAGCGAAACGGCGAGCCCGACTACAGGGGCGCGGCGTTCATGGCCAATGCCGCGATTCCCGTCGGCGGGTCGGCCGAGTTCTATGCCTTCGGGGGATACTCCGGACGCGAGGCGGTCTCGGACGGCCTGTATCGCAAGGCGGACTGGGTGCCTCGCTCGGTCAGCTACGTCTACCCGGATGGCTTCTTCCCCATCGAGGAGTCGGACCTCATGGACAAGTCCGCGGTGGCGGGGCTGCGCGGCGACATGGGCGAGTGGTCGGGAGATCTCAGTCTCGGGTTCGGGCACGGCCGATTTGCCTTCGGCGCGGCGAATTCGATCAACCCATCGTACGCGGCCGAGTTCCTGGTGAGGAACCCCGGGGCCGACGGAGCCTCCATCGCTGCCAACGCTGGACCCCGAGACACGTTCAGCGGCGGGCTCAACGTGCGCCAGTGGACGCTGAACGCCGACGCGACGCGGGAACTCGAGGTGGGTTCGACGCCGGCGTTCCTGGCCGTTGGTGGAGCGTTCCGAAGGGACTCGTACTGGATGGAAGCCGGCGACCGGGCCTCGTGGGCGTGTGGGCCGAGCGATACGCCCGGCAGCTTTCCGGCCGCCCACCACCAGAACGACGGAACGGCGTACGCGAGCTGCGGGATACAGGGCTACCCCGGCTACAGTCCGACTTCGGCCCGATTGAGTGAGCAGGATCGCAACAGCGTCGGGGCGTATGCGGACATGGAGTTGCGCTCGCCGAGCGGGCGGACGCTGGGTGGCGCCCTTCGTTTCGAGCACTATACGGATGCCGGAAGTTCGCTGACCGGCAAGCTGGCGGGCCGCGTGGAGCTGGGCGAAACGGGCGCCGCGCTCCGCGCCGCGGTCTCCACCGGCTTCCGCGCACCGCGACTTCCGCAGCGGGGCTTCAACACGATCGGTTTCGTGGGCGGCAGCGAGGGTCTGGTGAGCGCCGGATTCCTGCCCGAGGGCGATCCGATCGCGTGCTCCGACTTCGGGGCCTGTGCGCTGAGCCACGAGACATCGGTCAGCTTCACGGGCGGACTCGTCTATTCCCACGACGCCGGCCTGCGGGTGACGGCGGACTACTACCGGGTCGCCGTCAAGGACGCGATCGCCCTGACACAGAGCCTGAATCCGAGCCACGGGCTTCGGCCCGGCGCGCAATTCCAGGGTCGGCCGGTGGACGCCGTGGCGTTCTGGACCAACGCGATCGACACGCGCACGCAGGGATTCGACGTGACGGCGAGCTGGCGCTTCCGCGGCATGGACTGGGGGGCCGCGGACCTGTCTGCCAGCCTGCACCGGAACAGCACGAAGATCACCGCCAACCGCAACGCGGACTTCATCGGAGACACCCAGCGGACGCTCATCGAGGACTCCCAACCCGGACGGCGGATCGGCGTCAGCGCCGACCTGCGTTTCGCACAGGGGTTCGGCGCGAGGTTCGGCTTGAACCACATCGGCTCCGTCACCACGCCGTTCATCTTCGAGGAGAACGTCACCATCGACGCGGCGGCCATCGCCGACCTGGAGGTCAGCTTCCGGGTGGGCGGCCGCATCCAGGTGGGCGTCGGAGCCAACAACCTGTTCGACCGTCTGCCGAATCGGCTCCCGGACGACGCCGTGGCTCAACTCTGGACGATGGAGTACCCCTCGGAGTCGCCCTACGGTGTCGCGGGACGAATCTGGTACGTGCGGGTAAACGTGGTCGGGAACTGAGCGCGGCCCCCGCAGGGTGCCGACTGGAATGACCCCGGCTGGACTCGAACCAGCGGCCTCGGGATTAGGAATCCCGCGCTCTATCCACCTGAGCTACGGGGCCGGAGCGGCACCGAGTCACCACCACGGACAGGTCGGGCGTCGATAACCGCGCCGGAAAATCTAGCGGGCGGGCGGGACGGCGGCCAAGCGATCCGGCCACCGGGATGGGGCGGATCGTTTGAAATCCCCCTTTCGGGGAGAGAGATTGCGCCCACCCGGCCGCGCCAAACCGTCCGCCTCCCCGGAATCATCACATGCAATCTGTAGATACGCTCATCCTCGGCCCGCTTCTCGTCACGATGGATGCCGAAGAACGGATCCTCGACACGGGCGCCGTCGCGGTGCGGGACGGAGTGATTGTCGCGGTGGGAACGCGCGGGGACCTCGAGGGCGTCACCGCCGCCGAGACGATCGACGCCACCGGGAAGCTGGTCATGCCCGGGCTGGTGAACGCGCACACGCACCTGGGCGACTCCCTCTTCCGGAGTCTGGTGGAGGAGTTGCCGCTCGAGGCGTGGCTGGAGCGGTTGTGGATCTCGGAGCGCGCGTTCGTCAGCCGCGAGAGCGTCGAACTGGGGGCACGGCTCTCGATGGCGGAGATGCTCCGAGGCGGCACCACATGCGCGCTCGACATGTTCTGGTTCCCGGAGGCGGCCGCCGACGCGGCGCTCGGAGCCGGCTTCCGGCTCGTCACCGGCCCGATCTTTTTCGACTTCGACGGACCTGACGGCGTCTCCGTGGACGCTCGGATTGCGACCGGAGAACGCTGGCTTGAGCGCTACGCGGCCGAACCGCTGATCACTCCGTGCGTCCAGCCGCACAATGCGCTCACGGTGTCGCCGGACGGTCTCCGGGCGGCGCGAGATCTCGCTGGCCGCGCCGGGGCGCTCTTCCACACGCACTGCTCGGAGACGGCGACCGAGGTCCGGCAGACGATCGAACGTTTCGGGCACACACCCGTCGCCCACCTCGATGAACTCGGCATCCTGGACGCCCCCACCGTACTTGCGCACTGCGTCCACCTGGCGGACGACGATTTCGTACGTCTCCGGCGCTCCGCGGCGGCGGTGCTCCACAACCCGCTCTCCAACCTCAAGCTCGGGTCGGGGGTCGCGCCGGTCGCACGCCTGCTGGAGGAGGGCATTCCCGTGGCCCTCGGCACGGACGGGCCGGTGAGTTCGAACGATCTCGACATGTGGACCGCGATGCGCTTCGCGGGGCTACTGCAGCGGGGCGTTCACATGGATCCGGTGCTCACGCCGGCGCGCGACGTCGTCCGCATGGCGACGACGGTCGGGGCGGAGGCGCTGGGGCTGGGAGATCAGGTGGGGCGGCTGGCGGAAGGCTACCGGGCCGACCTCATCCTCATCGACCTTGCCCGCCCTCACCTGATGCCGATGTACGACGTGTACGGACATCTCGTCTACGCGGTGGGCCGCGACGATGTCCGTTCGGTCATGATCGATGGCCGCTGGGCCATGCGCGACGGGACCCTCGAGACGATCGACGAGGCCGCCGTCCTGGCGGACATGGGGCAACTGGCCGCCGAAATCGAACGTCACGCCGCCCGCCTCGAACCCGCCTGAGCGGGGCTCGGTCGGCTGGCGGCCCGTCAGCGGAGATCGTCGGGCGTCGAGACGATGGCGGGCATGATGCGGTCCTGAAGCGCCGTCCAGCTGAAGAGTTCGGGTTGTTCGTGCAGCGTCCAGCCGTTGAACACGGAGATGAGATCGTGTTCGGGGACGACGTGAATGAATTGCCCTCCGTATCCGTTCCCCGCGAATACCCGCGTTTCACCATTCTCGTGCATCGGCACCCACCACTGGTATCCGTAGCCCGTGTCGGGCCGGTCGTTATCGGGCGCCACGTCGGGGACGACGGGTGAGGTCGACGCTTCGACCCATTGCCGGGAAACGATCTGACGGCCGTCCCATTCCCCGCCCCGCAGCATGAGGTATCCGATCCGGGCCAGGTCGTGCGTGGAAAGGTAGAGGCCGCCCTCGCTGTCCACCTCGCCGCCGGGGGTGATCTTCCAGTAGGACTCTTCGATCCCGATGGGACTGAAGAGGCGTTCCTCCGCCCAGCCGTCCAGACGCTGTCCCGTGGCTTGGCGAACGGCCCTCCCCAGCAGGACGCTGACACCGTCGTTGTAGTCGAAGCGTGTGCCGGGCTCGGTACCCACCGGCTGCGCGACGACGTAGTCGATCCACCGGTCGCTCGCCTCGAGGATCGTCGTGGGGTGCGTGTCATCGTCGTACGTCTGACCGGGGGTCGCCCAGTCGATCCCGCTCCGCATGGTCAGGAAGTCCTCCAGCGAGGCGGCGGCGCGGCGCGGATCCGCGAGATCGACGCCATACGTCTCGAAGTACGGCCAGACCGGCGCCTCGACATTCGGGATGTGGCCCTCGTCCACCGCGATCCCGAACGCGACCGAAGTCACGCTCTTCGTCACCGACTGGAGCGAGTGCAGATCCGTGTCCCGGAAGTAGGGGTGCCAGGAGGGGTGGTCGTAGTTGTACTGATGGTCGACGGTGTCCTCCTGCGCGGACAGGAGTTCGGCGTACGTCTCGGCGTGGTCCCAGTGCCGGTCCGCAATCACCCGGCCGTTGCGGATGAGTAGGAAGTGGTCGATAAGCCCGTACCGACCCGCGTCGATATCGGCGATGAGCGAGTCGATCGCGGCAGGGTCGACGCCTTCGGCCTCCGCAGTGGAAACGGGCCACGTCTCTCCCGGCCAGCCGGGGCCATCGGTTTCGATGTTCGGGGTGCAGCCCGCGAGGGCGAGCCCCCCCATGAACAGGAAGGGCTTGAAGATCGTCCGACTCATCGGAGGGCAGCGGCGACGTTGCCGCCGTCCACGGTGAGGATCGCACCTGTCGTCGCGCGGGCGAGGGCCAGCGAGACGAACGCCTGTGCGACATCCTCGGCTCTGACCTCGCGGCCAAGGAGGTTGCCCCGCAGGTAGGTATCTTCGGTCACGCCGCGCGCTTCGGAGCGGGCCGCGATCATCTCGTCGGTGAGGACGCCGCTCCGGATGCGGTCGGCGTTGACGCCGTTCGATCGGATTCCCTCCCAGCCGTGTTCGATGGCGTACTGGCGCACGAGTCCGAGGGTCGCCGCCTTCGGCAAACCGTACGGGCCGAAGTCCGGGCCCGGGTTGACGGCCTGCTTCGAAACGTTGAAGAGGAGACAGCCGCCCGTCCCCTGGGCGCGCATCATGCGCACGGCCGCCTGCGTGACGCGCTGGTGGGCGAAGAAGTTCAACTCGAAGCTCTCTCGCAGCACGTCGTCCGACACGTCCGCCATGGGACCGCGCCAGGCCGCCCCGGCGTTCGAGACGAGAATGTCGACGCCTCCGAAGCGGGCGGCGACGATGTCGAACGCCCGGTCGACGGACGCATCGTCCGTCACGTCGCATGGGACGGCGAGCCCCGCTCCGGCCCCGCCGGCGGCGTCGAGCGAGGGGCCCGGCAGGTCGAAGAGGGCCACCTCGGCGCCGGCGGCCCGGAACGCGGCGGCCGTGGCCCGCCCGATCGCGCCCGCGCCGCCCGTGACCACCACGACGTGTCGGGCCAACGTCTTCTCCTTCGCGCCGGCCAATTTCGCCTGTTCGAGCGACCAGTACTCGATGTCGAACAGCTCGGCCTCGGTGATGCTTTCGAAGCGGTCCATGCTCTCCGCATCCGTGATGACATCGACCGTGGTCTCGGCGAGGTCGGCCGCCGCGGCCGCGGCCCGCGCGTCGCGGCCGCTCGCGAACAGACCCACACCCGGCACCAGGACCACGCGCGGACTCGGGTCGAGCATGCGCTTCGTCCCGCCGTAGCGCGGGTTGTGGCGCTCGAAGTAGGCCCTGTAGGCCGCCCGGTAGGCGTCGACCGCGGCCCGCGCCTCTCCGGTCCAGGCGGTGAGGTCGCCGGCGGGTGGCGCGGGGAGCACGACGGGGAGCGGCTTGGTGCGGATCGCATGGTCGGGCGTGACCGTGCCGATCTGGCTGTAGCGCAACAGTTCGTCTCCGCCGACGTAGGCGAGAATGGCCGGGCTGGCCCGGTGTTCGAGGATGAAGCGCTCGCGCTCCGCCTCGTTGCTCTCCCGCCGGTTCGCCAGCATGCCACGGATGGCGGGCGCGATCTCGCTCGCGGAAGCAACCGCGCCAGAAGTTGCGGCGCTGGCGAACATGGTCCTGCGCCCGCCCTCGATGCGCGCTTCGGCGAGGCTGACGAACTCGATCATGAGTTCGTACGCCTCCCGCGCCGTGTCTCCGAAGGTGAACAGGCCGTGCTTGATGAGGACGAGCCCCTCCGCCTCCGGATGGGCGTCCGCCGCCGCCTTTGCGGCCTTCGCGAGATCGAAGCCGGGCATGATGTAGGGGACGATCGCGGCGCGGTCGCCGTAGACTTCGCGGCAGATCTCCTCCCCCTCGGGCTGGTCCGTGAGGACCAGGGCCGCGTTCGCGTGCGTGTGGTCGATGAACGTGCGCGGCACCCATGCGTGCAGGAGCGTCTCGACCGAGGGGTTCGGCGCCTTCGAATCGAGCAGGTTGCGGCGCTGCAGGTTGACCATGTCCTCGTCGGACAGGGCGTCGATCTCCGCCAGCTCCAGGAGTGGATCGAGTTGCACCGCGGGGAGTCCGGGCGGCTCGATCGTCCCCATGTCCCACCCGCTCCCCTTCACGTACAGCACGTCCAGTTCCGCCCCGGTCACGTCGCGGGCTGCCGACTTGACCGAGGTGTTCCCGCCCCCGTGCAGCACGAGCCGCGGCTCGGCCCCGAGGAGCCGCGTCGTGTAGACCCGGAGCGCAAGATCCTCCGCCACGTCTTCGGCGGCGTACCGCTCGACGAGTTCTGCGGCCTCGCGGTCCTTCCACATGCTTTTCATCCAAGGACGGTACGGACCTCCCCGGAACTCGTCCAGCAGCGTAGGATGGTCCGGTCCTGGCGCCGAGCCGGGTGGTTCGCCGGAGATCCGATGACCTGGCCTCTGACCTGGCCTCGAAGCGCCGTCGTCCCGGTCGTGCTCGTCGCGCCGCTCGTGGCGCTTCCCGTCACGGCGCAGGAGCCGCCGGCCCCGGGGGAGGCGGAGGCGGGCGTCGCGTCACTGCCCCGCCCCACGCTGGTCGCGCGGGCGCTCACCGCCCCCATCCGCGTGGACGGGATCCTGGACGAGCCCGCGTGGCAGGCCGAGCCGGCGACCGGCTTCATCCAGGCGGAACCCGACGAAGGGCTGCCCGCCACCGAACACACCCACGTCTGGGTAGCACACGGCGACGGCAACCTTTATGTGGCCGCCCGCCTTCACGACGCGCAGCCCGACCGGCTCGTCGTGAACGACATCCGCAAGGACTTCGACGACCGCGTGCAGGATGCGTTCGCCGTCATCTTCGACACGTTTCACGACCGGCGGAACGGGTACGTCTTCGTGACGAACCCGGCCGGCGCCCGGGCCGACCGCCAGATCGCCAACGAGGGCCGCGAGATCAATGCAAGCTGGGACGCCATCTGGCGCGTGGAGACGCGGCGGGACGACGAAGGCTGGACCGTGGAGATGGAGATCCCCTTCCGGTCGATCCGCTCCGCCGCCGCGGGGGACGTGTGGGGGATCAACTTCAGCCGCCGCATCCGGCGCAACAATCAGATCGCCTTCTGGTCTCCGGTGCCCCGCGCCTACGGCCTCACGCGCCTGTCGCTCGCCGGCACGCTCACCGGATTGCCCGCGACGCGGAGCGCCGGGCGTGATCTCCGCGTCACTCCGTACGGGCTCGCCAACACGGTCCGCGGCACCGGCGGCCCCTCGTTCGACCAGGAACTTCAGGGAGGCGTCGACATCAAATGGGGCCTCTCGCGCGGCCTCGCGCTGGACGTCACCGTGAACCCGGACTTCGCCCAGGTCGAAGCGGACGAGCAGCGCGTGAACCTCACCCAGTTCAGCCTCTTCTTCCCGGAGAAACGCCGCTTCTTCCTCGAGAACTCGGGGCTCTTCTTCATGGGCGACCAGGCGCGGAACACCCGAGGCAACCTTCTGCCCCGCGTGGACGAGGATCTCCTCCCGTTCTTCAGCCGGCGCATCGGGCTCACGGAGGATGGCAGGACTCAGCCGATTCGCGGCGGCGCGCGCCTCACGGGCAACACGGCCGGGCTCCAAGTCGGCGCGATGGCGATGCGGACGGGCGATGTGGAGGGGGTGCCGGGCAGCGACTTCGGCCTCTTCCGGGCGCGGAGGAACGTCTTCCAGTCCTCCGAAATCGGCGGGATCTTCATGTTTCGGCGCGCGACCGGCGGAGACGGGGAGGACTTCAACCGGATCTACGGGGCCGATACGAACATCCGCTTCCCGCGCGAGGTCGATCTCAGCGTGTACTACCTGGCGTCGGACACGAAGGGGCCGGGGGGCACGGCCCGGGGCGACGCGGGGGTCGCACCGTCACCCGCGGGCGAGCGGGGCGGCCACACCGTACGCGCGTCGATCGGGCACGACGGCAACTTCCTGCACTTCAAGCTCGCCTACATGGAGATGTCCCCGGACTTCCAGAACGACCTCGGCTTCCTCCGGCGCACAGGGTTTCGGAAGTACTTCGTCGACTGGGGGATCCGGCCCCGCTACGAGTTCGCGCGCCGGCTGGGGGTGCGCGAGATCCACCCGCACTTCGAGTGGCACTACTACGACGATCTCGACAACCGGATGCTCGCCAAGTGGCTGCACACTGGCGTCACCTTCTTCATGAACAACGGAGGCAACATCCAGATC
>LXNJ01001047.1_pt1 | contig 17148 bp, 7 predicted proteins | sample 809081 | NCBI WGS metagenome assembly LXNJ01 (sample SAMN04870510, study PRJNA318959) | sponge metagenome | biome: sponge; feature: marine sponge reef; material: water | host: Petrosia ficiformis | place: Greece: Milos, Mediterranean Sea | collected 2013-05-29 | depth 5-7 m
GATCGCGATCCCCTCCGCGGCCGCATGGTCCGCTCCCCGCGCCGCCGCCCGCCGCATCCGCTCCACCACCCGGTCGGGCAGGACCACGCCCGGGACCTCGTTCTTGAGGAAGTCCGCGTGGCGGAGCGAGCCGAGCGGCTGGATCGCCGCCACAACGGGAATCCCGGGCCCGCCGTCCCCAACGCCCGCCAGGAACTCCAGCAGGTGCTCGGCGTCGAAGACGGGTTGCGTGACGGCGAAGTGGGCGCCGGCGTCGACCTTCCAGTGGAAGCGGCCCAGCTCGCGGGCGGGGTCGCGGGTGCCCTGGCGGAGCGCCACGCCCACGACGAACCCGGGGGGCGGGCCGATGTCGTTGCCGGACGGATCGACCCCGCGGTTCATGGCCGTGATCACGTTGGTGAGGCCGATCGAGTCCACGTCGACGACCGACCTGTAATCGGGGTAGGGGGCGGCGCCGGGGGGGTCGCCGGTCAGGAGGAGCACGTTGCGCACCCCGGACGCCGCCGCGCCCAGGAGGTCGCTGATCATGCCGAACAGGGTTCGGTCGCGGCAGGTGTAGTGCGCCAGCGGCTCGGCCGTGCACGAGCTCCCGATCAGGCTGGCCAGCGCCATGACGCCGAGCCGGGCGGTGCGGCGGTCCTCGTGGATGCCGATCACTCCGGCTCCCGCCCGCGCCAGCGCCCGGCAGTCGTCCAGCATCTGCAACGTGTCCCACGTCCGGGGGGGCAGGACCCTGGCCATGGTCACGGACTCTCCCCGCGCGAGGCGCCGGCCCAGCTCCGAGCGCGACGCCAGCGGGGGAGGGGACTTGCGCGCCGAAGACTCGCCCACCGAGCGCACCACCCGGACCGACGTGCGCTGCGGCTGGATCTCCCCCACCACCTCGGCAATGCTGCGGATGTGTTCCGGCGTCGTGCCGCAGCAGCCCCCCACGATCCTCGCTCCCGCTTCGATGGCGCGCCGCGCGTACTGCGCCATGTACCCGGGCTCGCTGACGTAGATCTTGCGGTCGCCGATCGCGCGCGGCAGCCCCGCATTGGGCACCGCCGAAAGCGGCAGCCGCGTGACCTCGGCCATCCGTTCCAGCCCCTCCAGGATGACCGCGGGTCCCACCGAGCAGTTGAGCCCCACCGCATCGACATCCCAGGCCTCGGCCGCGCGTGCTGCCTGTTCCGCCGTCGTCCCGTATTCGGTGACGCCGTCTTCGCCGACCGTCACCTGAGCGACCACGGGCAGATCGCACCGCGACCGCACCGCGAGATACGCCTGTTCCAGCTCGACCGGGTCCGCGAACGTCTCGAGCACGAAGCCGTCGACGCCGCCCGCCAGCAGCCCGTCCACCTGGCGCCCGAAGTAGTCGCGGGCCTCGCCCAGCGAAGTCGGGCCCAGGGGTTCCAGCCGGATCCCCAGCGGCCCGATGGCGCCCGCCACGGCCGCGCGACCCGAAGCCGCCGCCACGGCGATCCCGGCGGCCCGCTCGTTCAGCTCCTCGGTGCGTTCGTCCAGCCCGTGCGAAGACAGCTTCACGGGATTCGCCCCGAACGTATTCGTCTCGATGATCTCGGCGCCGGCGCGGATGTACTGCTCGTGCACGCCCTCGACGAGCTCGGGGTGGGTGTCGTTCAGCTCGTCGTAGCAGATGTTCAGGAAGACGCCGCGTGCGTAGAGCATGGTGCCCATCGCGCCGTCCATGACGTGGACGCGCTCGCCCGACAGCATCTCCCGCAGGTCAGCCATGTGGGGTCTCCGCCAGGTTTGGCATTAGCCACTGCGTTGCTTCGTCGACACTTATACCCTTACGCTTCGCGTAGTCCTTCAGCTGGTCCCCGCCGATTCGGCCCACCCCGAAGTAGAAGCTGCCGGGGTGTCCGATGTAGAGGCCGGAGACCGATGCGGCGGGCATCATGGCGCAGGTCTCGGTCAGCGACACCCCGATCCGCCCGGCGTCCAGGAGGCCAAAGAGCGTCTCCTTTTCCGAGTGATCGGGCGAGGCCGGGTAGCCGGGGGCGGGCCGGATGCCGGCGTACTCCTCGGCGATGAGCTGGCTGTTCGTGAACGACTCGTCCGGCGCGTAGCCCCAGAACTCGCGGCGCACCCGTTCGTGCATGCGCTCGGCGAAACTCTCCGCAAGCCGGTCGGCCAGCGCCTTCGTGAGGATGCTCTGGTAGTCGTCGCCCACGGCCTCGAACTCGGCGCACAGCCTGGCCACACCCGCACCGGCGGTTACGACGAACGCGCCCACGTAGTCCGCCACGCCGGAGCTTTCGGGCGCCACGAAATCGGCCAGGCAGAGGTTGGGCCGCCCGCTCCGCTTGGTGAACTGTTGACGCAGACAGTGGAAGACCGCGAGCGGGTTGTCGCGCGCCTCGCCGTCCCAAACAGCTATGTCATCGCCCACCGAATTGGCATGCCACAGCCCGACGACCGCCCTCGCCGCCAGCAGCCGCTCCCGCCGGATCCGCCTGAGCAGCGCGCGCGCGTCCTCGTACAGACTCGTCGCCTGCTCGCCCACCTCGGGGTCCGAGAGGATGGCCGGAAACTTGCCCTTGAGCTCCCAGGCCCGGAAGAACGGAGTCCAGTCGATGCGCGAGATCAGTTCGTCGAGGTCGTAGGACGCGGCGGCGTTGCTGGAGTTGGGGGAGGGCAGGGCGGCCTTGGGCGACGCGGTGCGCGCGTGACCGCGGGCCACCGCTTCGGACCCGTCACGGGGGAAGGTTCGCGTTCCCGTAAACGTCGGCCGCACCGGCGCATGGCGACGCCAGTCGAGCCGCAGACGGTTGGCGCGGGCGGCTTCCAGGGCAAGCAGCGGCGCGCGCTTGCCCGGCCCGGCCCGCCGTCTGCGAATCCCCTCGTACTCTTCGCGGACCGCGGCCGTGTACGCCGTCCGGCTGCCCCGGTCGAGCAGCTTGCCCGCCACCGTCACGCAGCGCGACGCGTCCAGCACGTGGACCGTGGCGCCCGCGTAGCGCGGCTCGATCTTCACGGCCGTGTGGACGCGCGACGTCGTGGCCCCGCCGATCAGGAGCGGCTGCGTCATCCCCGTGCGCTCCATCTCGCTCGCCACGTGCACCATCTGGTCGAGGCTCGGCGTGATCAGCCCCGATAGCCCGATCAGGTCGGCGTCCACCTGGCGTGCCTTCTCCAGAATGTTTTCGGCAGGCGCCATCACGCCCAGATCGAACACTTCGTAGCTGTTACAGTGGAGCACGACGCCCACGATGTTCTTGCCGATGTCGTGCACGTCGCCCTTGACCGTCGCCATCACGATGCGCCCCGCGGCCCGCCCGCCCACCCCCTCGCCCTCATCCTCCCCCTTCTCCCGTTCCAGGAACGGCACCAGGTACGCCACGGCCCGCTTCATCACGCGCGCGCTCTTGACCACCTGCGGCAGGAACATCCTCCCGTCGCCGAACAGGTCCCCCACGGTGTTCATCCCCGCCATCAGCGGCCCCTCGATCACGTGCAGCGCCCGCTTCGCACCCGCGCGCGCCTCCTCCGTGTCCTCCTCGATGTAGTCGGTGATCCCGTGCACCAGCGCGTGCTGCAGCCGCTGCCCGGCGGACGCCTCGCGCCACGAGAGGTCCTCGACGTCGCCCGCGGCGCTCCCCCGGTATCTCCCGGCGAGCTCGGTCAGGCGCTCGGTGGCCTCCGCGTCGCGGTTGAAGAGCACGTTCTCGACCGCGGTGAGCAGCTCGTCCGGGATCTCGTCGTAGACCGTGATCGCGCCCGCGTTGACGATCCCCATGTCCATCCCGGCCCGGCCCGCGTGGTACAGGAACGCGGAATGCATCGCCTCGCGCACCCCGTGGCTGCCCCGGAACGAGAACGACACGTTGCTCACCCCTCCGCTCACCAGCGCGTGCGGCAGCGCCTCCTTGATCCGCGCGACCGCCTCGAAGTACGCCACCGCGTACTCGTCGTGCTCCGCGATCCCGGTGGCCACCGCGAAGATGTTCGGGTCGAAGATGATGTCTTCCGGCGGGAACCCCTCCTCGCGCACCAGGATCTCGTACGCGCGCTTCGAGATCTGCACCTTGCGGTCCGCGGTCGCGGCCTGGCCCTCTTCGTCGAAGGCCATGATGATCACGGCCGCGCCGTACCGCCGGATCAGGCGCGCCTGCTCGCGGAAGGCGTCCTCACCGTCCTTCAGGCTGATCGAATTCACGACCGCCTTGCCCTGCACGCACCTGAGCCCCGCCTCGATCACCTCCCAGCGCGAGGAGTCGATCATGAACGGGACGCGCGCGATCTCGGGCTCGGCCGCGAGCAGGTTCAGGAAGCGCACCATCGCCGCCTCGGAGTCCAGCAGCCCCTCGTCCATGTTGACGTCGATGATCTGGGCGCCGTTGCGGACCTGCTGCAGCGCGACCTCGAGCGCGGCCTCGTAGTCGTCGTCCAGGATGAGGCGGGCGAAGCGCTGCGACCCCGTCACGTTCGTGCGCTCGCCCACGTTCACGAAGAGCGATTCGGGGCCGATCGTGAGGGGTTCCAGGCCCGAGAGGCGTGTGCGGATGGGGGGTCTGGGCACGGGCCGGGGGGCGACGCCCTCGACGGCGGCCGCGATCGCCGCGATGTGGTCGGGCGTGGTCCCGCAGCACCCGCCCGCCAGGTTGAGGAAGCCGGAGTGCGCGAAGTCGCCCATGGTGGCGGCCATCTCGTCGGGCGTGAGGTCGTAGCCGCCGAACTCGTTGGGCAGACCCGCGTTGGGGTGGCAGCTGACGGGGTATTCGCAGACCGTGGACAGCTCCTGCAGGTAGGGGCGCAGCTGGTCGGGGCCCAGCGCGCAGTTGAGCCCGAAGGCGAGGGGGGCCGCGTGGCGGAGCGAGTTGTAGAAGGCCTCGGGGGTCTGGCCGGTGAGCGTGCGGCCGCTCTGGTCGGTGATCGTGCCGGAGATCATGAGGGGGAGGCGGATGCCCAGCGCGTCGAATGCCTCCAGGACGGCGAATACGGCCGCCTTGGCGTTCAGAGTGTCGAAGATGGTCTCGACCATGAGCACGTCCACGCCGCCCTCGATCAGGGCGCGGGCCTGCCCGGCGTACGCCGCGCGCAACTCCTCGAAGGTGACCTGGCGGGCGCCGGGGTCGTTCACGTCGGACGAGATCGACGCCGTGCGGTTCATCGGCCCGAGGATCCCGGCCACGTAGCGGGGGCGGTCGGGGGTGCGGGCCGTGAATTCGTCGGCCGCCGCGCGCGCGATCCGCGCCGCCGCGCGATTGATCTCGCCGACCGCGTCCTCGACCCCGTAGTCCGACATCGGCAGCCGCGTGGAGCTGAACGTGTTCGTCTCGACGATGTCCGCGCCCGCCTCGAGGTAGGCGCGGTGGATCCCGCCGATCACGTCGGGCCGCGTCAGGCTGAGGAGGTCGTTGTTGCCGAGCAGCGGCCGGGGATGGGTGCGGAAGAGGTCGCCGCGAAAGTCGTCCTCGCCCAGGTCGTGGCGCTGGATCATGGTCCCCATCGCGCCGTCGAGCACAAGGATGCGCTCTGCGAGGAGTTTCTCGATGGGGGGTCTGGTCACCTGGTGTCCCGCGCTTCCCGCCAATCCACCCGTCAGCAAGGCCCGATCCCTCTCAACGCGGACCGGCCCCTGCGGGGCCAATCCGGGCCGGAACCCTCCGGCGGGCGTGGCTTTTTAGCTGTTCCCTGGCCGCAATACGCCACAAATCGCCTTGACACTCGGGCTCATCCACCGGTAAACGGCGGAGGCCGTTGCAGTTGCAACGATAGCGGAAACAGCGGGGCGATTCCAGCGGCGGGGGCGAATGTCGGCGGCTGCGGGGGGCGGATGATGAGAATATGAGTATAGGTGTATATGAGTATATGAGTGACTTGCCGATGACGGGGCCGACCCTGGGTTGACGGGATGCTGCAGCGACGACATGCTATATCGCAATTGCGATACAGGAGGCTCGGATGAAGACGCACAGTTCAATGCTCCACGTCCGGATGGACACGGAGATGAAGCGAAAGGCGACGGCGGCGCTGACGGCCATGGGGATGACGGCCTCGGAGGCCGTGCGGCTGTTCTTCCACCGAATCGCGGTCGATCAGGCCTTCCCGCTCGAACTCAAGGTACCGAACGCTCAGACCCGCCAGGCGATGGCCGAGTCGGAGGAGATGATGAGCGCGGGAACGGCCCGGTTCGCCAGCGCGGACGACATGTTTGCGGAGCTTGAAAAAAACAGCGATCAGTAGGCGGACGCGCCCGCCTCGGCGCGTGGACTTCACGCGGAAGTTTCTCAAGGACTGGGAGCGGCTTTCGCGTTCGGGGCGGTATGACATGCATCGACTCAAGGCGGTCATGCTCCACCTCATCGCCAATGAGGTCCCGCTCGGTCCTGAGCGGAGGGACCACGCGTTGAGAGGAACGTGGGCGAATCACCGCGAATGCCACATCGGTGGCGACTTTCTTCTGATCTATCAGGTCGATGATTCACCGAAGCCGGGTGGCTCGATCAACTTCGTCCGCGCTGGCACCCACGCCGAGCTTTTCGAATAACAAATCGCTCCGCGGACTGTTTCTAACCGCGATCTCTGCGGTATCGACTCGCCTGGTATTCCTCCACCCAGGCACGGCAGCTGCGCCAGCGACCGCTCGGGTTGCGGACCGCCCGCAGACGACTGCGCCCAGCCGCCGCTCGTAGCGCCGAAGCGTTCAATTCCGGCGTCGCGAGCGCGCTGAGGGGAACCAGGCGGGCCGGACCGGCGACCGCGGGAATCACGAATCGGTAGAGGTTGTCCAGAATCGCCCGGGCAAGCATCTCGCCTAGCGGTCCCAGCTCACCTCGGTCCGCTTTCCGGAGGGCATTGAGGTATCGTGTTCGCTCGCGCTTGTAGATGATCGCGGGCGGGTAACCGAGCCGGACGAGGATCAGGTTGAGAAGCAGGCGTCCCGTTCGTCCATTGCCATCGAGGAACGGATGCGTCTGTTCGAACCGGCAGTGGGCTTCGGCCAGGTGCTCGGGGAAGTCCAGCGGGGCAGGATCGAGCTGATTGACCTTCTCGATCCAGGTCTCCATCTCCGCGGACACCAGTGGCCACGAAACCGGAGTCATTCCCCCGGGGAACGGTCGGATGTCATGTTCACGGAAGTTGCCGGGGGTCTCGCGGTCCGTGGCGTCGGGGTGTGGAGCCACTTCCCAGACCGGGGACAGCGCCGTGTGATGGACCTGCCGCACTTCGGCGAGGCTCAGGATGGCCCTCGGGTGACTGAGCCCGCACCGGTTGACCGCTTGGCGGTACACCCACTCGGCCGCTGTCGCGTAGCCTCGGACCTCCAGATACTCCCGAAGCTCTCCGTCGCCGATGGCTCGCCCCTCCGCCAGGAGCTGCTCGACCTGCTTCAATACCAGAGTGTTCCCCTCGATTGCCGTGGAATGATGGGCCTCCTGATACCAGATTCCACGCCAGATCCGGGCAGCCTCCTGTGGCCTTGGCAAGCCGCCCATGTGCTCCCGCAGTTCGGTCACATCGGCTCGGAGCCGACTGTAGACTTCCCGGCGAGGTGGACGGCCTAGTCGCTTCGGTCGCATGGCGTTGGGCTCGGTTTACGGCAATGTGTTCGATTATGGGGATCGGAATATAACAGAATACTTTCTCGCGGAGGGGTTTGGAAAGTTAGAACGAGAGAGGCGTTGACCTAAAATTAGGAAATTCCCTAACGTTATGTTATCTCCTAATAACATCTAACGATCAGGTGGACCCCATTTGGAAGCTGCAACTGTATTTCGCAACCCGTTCCGTCCCGGCGCTGGCCACACGCCCCCGTATCTCGCCGGTAGGAAGGAGGAGCGAAGGGAGTTTCTCAAGCTCCTGGACCAGGACATCGTCCTTTCCAACCTCGTCCTTACCGGGCTCCGCGGTGTCGGCAAGACGGTTCTTCTGGAGACTTTCAAGCCACTGGCGGTGCGGGAAGGCTGGCTCTGGGTGGGCGCGGACCTGTCCAAGAGCACGACGGTCGACGAGGAGCGCTTGGCCACAAGGATCCTCACAGACGTCGCCCTGGCAACGTCCAGCTTCGTCTACGACAGGAAGGAGGTTCTTCGTCCCGGTTTCGGTCACCAGGCGGATCTTCTTGACGTCACCCTCAACTATCCAACGCTTCGCGCGGCGTACGAACAGACGGGCGGCCTGGTCGCCGATCGATTGAAGGCAACGCTGAAATTCGTTTGGCTGGCTCTGCGCGCATCTCCGAGGCCGCCCCGGGGCATCGTCTTCGCCTACGACGAAGCCCAGAACATGGCGGACCACGCCAAGAAGGACGAATACCCGCTCTCGGTGATGCTTGACGTGTTCCAGTCCATCCAGAGACAGGGTGCTCCATTCCTGCTGGCCCTGACCGGCCTGCCCACGCTCTTCCCCAGGCTGGTCGAGGCCCGAACCTACTCGGAACGAATGTTCCGCGTGCTCTTCCTCAACCGACTGGATCCTCCCGACATCCGGGAGGCGATCGTGAAGCCGATCCAGGAAGATGGCTGCCCTATCACGTTCACCGACGAGTCCATCCGCCAGATCGAGAAGCATTCGGCCGGATACCCGTACTTCATCCAGTTCATCTGCCATGAGGCCTTCGATGTCTTCGTGTCGCAGATCACCACCGGATCGAACAACCCCAGCGTCCCGATCGAGGAAATCACCGCCAAGCTGGACAGCGATTTCTTTGCGGGCCGGTGGTCAAGGGTGACCGACCGGCAGCGCGATCTCCTGCATGTCGTGTCGAAGCTGGACGACCCCGAGTCCGAGTTCAGCGTTCAGGAGATTGTGAAGCTGGCCGGGGAAATGCCGGTGAAGGGGTTCAGCCCCAGTCACGCGAGCCAGATCCTTGCCGCGCTCATCGACTCGGGGATTGTCTTCAGGAACCGGCGCGGGAAGTACTCCTTCGCAGTGCCTCTTCTTGGGGACTTCATCCGGCGGCAGTATCCGGACGAGCAGCGTGAATTCATCGATGAGGCAAGTCGATGACGTGGCCTGGGAGGGGTGGCCCGAGTGCACTCAGCCGTCCGCTTTATCCCCACCCCCCCGCCGCGACATCCCCTCCACCGTCGTTGACGCGGCCATGTGGCCGATCACGTTCGCCGCGGAACGGAACACATCCGGCACGCGGTCGATCCCGAGCAGGATGCCGAGCCCGGCTATGGGGACGCCCACCACGTTGAGCGCCGGCACCAGTGAGACGATGCTGGCGCTGGGCACGGGCGCGACCGTCATCGAGGCGAGGAAGATCGCGAGCACCGCCGCCGCGATGAGCCCGGCGTCGAGCGGCACGCCGTACATGGCGGCGAGGAAGACCAGCGACGCGGCCTGAAACAGCGCGCTCCCCGGGCGGTTGATGGACGCCGCCAGCGGCAGGACCAGCGAGAAGGTGCGCTTCGACAGGCCGAGCTTCTCCGCCTCCTGCAGCATCATCGGCAGCGTGCCCACGGACGTCGTCGTGCTGAACCCCACCGTGTACGAGCCCACGGTCCCCCGGATGAAGCGCGCCGGGCCCACCCCGCCGAGGACCCGAACCAGGGGCAGGAGCACGAGGCCCTTCATGATGAACAGGCCCACCACCACGGCGACGATGAACACGGCGAGGTTCTGCAGCATGGCCAACCCGGTCTGTGCGATCACCGGGGCCGCGAGACCGAAGACGCCGACGGGCGCCGTCCACAGGATCCAGGTCATGAGCTTGATGAGGGCGTCGCCGAGCGTCTCGGCGAACGACGTGAGCGTCTGCTGCTTCTCCTTCGGCAGGGTGGTCGTGGCCGCGCCGAGCAGGACGACGAAGATGAGGAGCGGAAGGAGCGCCCCGTCGGCGGCGACCTCGACCGGGTTCCGCGGCACCAGGTTGACGAGGAAGTCGACCACGCCCGGGGCCGCGGTTTCCAGTTCCGCCACGTCCGTCGGCGGCGGCACCGGGGCCGTGAAGTTGAGGGCGAAGGTCATGATGCCCATCCCGATCAGGATCGCGGGCAGCGTCGTCACCCAGAAGAACCCGACCGCCATGCCCCCCAGCCGGCCCAGTTCGCGCAGGTTCGCGATCCGCCCCACGCCCACGAAGACGACGGCCGCCACCAGCGGGATGACGACCATCTGAATCGCGCGCAGGAAGACCTGGCCGAGCGGCTCGACGGCTTCGGCCATCCACAGCAGCGTCGGAGATCCGGTTGCGGACGCGGCAATCCCGAGCCCGAGCCCGAGTGCGAGGCCGATGAGAATGGCGCGTGTGTTCACGTCGCTGTCGCCAGCCTTCCCGGGCAGAGGTGAAATCGTCGTGGTACGTCGGCGGGTCGGAGCAGCGGGCAATCTGGATCGCGACGCCCGCCGGGGTCAACCGGACCCCCGGGTGGCCTGCCTCGCCCCGAGCAACCTTGCCGGGCACCCCCCGGCGCCCCAACGTCATCCTGCAGCGCCCACCCACGCAGGAGTTTCGCCAGATGGACCCGCGCCCCCGCCCCCGCGCCTCCCGCAGGCTCAGCCGCACGCCACACCGATCCCGTCCGATGGCCGCGATCTTCGCCCTGGCCGCGATTTCCGCCCTCTCATCCCCCCAATCCACCGCCGCCCAGGAGCAGACCGGCCGCCTGACCCCGGAGCTCTACTTCGAATGGGAAGAGGTCCGTCCGTTCCTGCTTGCGGGTGGGATGGGGCCGCAGATCTCGCCCGACGGCAGCCAGGTGCTCTACGAACGGCGGCACATCGACAAGATGAAGGATCGATGGGTGTCGGAATTGCACATCGTCAACGCGGACGGCACGCGGCCGCGGAGGCTTACCGACGGCGGTGGCGCGGTGTGGTCTCCGGACGGCGGGCGGATCGCCTTTGTGCGCGCCGATGACGGCGGCGCCCCCCAGATCTTCGTGCGCTGGATGGACACGGAGGGGGCCGAGACCCGGGTGAGCCGTCTCACGCACGGGCCCGGCGGCGTGACCTGGTCCCCGGACGGGGAGACGCTGGCCTTTTCGATGATGGTGCCCTCCGAGCCCGAGTGGACGGTCACGATTCCCGGGCGTCCGGAAGGGGCGGAGTGGACGGTCGAGCCGAAGGTCGTGACGCGGCCGAACTACCGGCGCGACTACGTGGGGTATACCGATGGCGGATACCGGCACATTTTCGTGCTGCCCGCGTCCGGAGGCACGCCGCGTCAGCTGACCGGCGGCGACTGGAACCACGGTGCTCCGGTTTGGTCGGCGGACGGCTCCGAGATCTTCTTCACGGCGCTGCGGGAGGACGATGCGGACTACCGGTTCCGCGAGTCCGAGATCTACGCGGTGTCGGTGTCGTCGGGGGCGATCCGCCAGCTCACCACCCGCGCGGGGTCCGACCATTCCCCCGTGCCGTCGCCGGACGGCCGCCTGGTGGCGTACCTGGGCCACGACGAGACGGACGATGCGTACTACGCCGACAACATCTACGTCATGAGCGCCGACGGCAGCGGTGTGCGCGAGATCGCGACGGACCGTGATCGCGACCCGTCCGGCCTGCGGTGGGCTGCGGACGGCAGCGGCGTCTACTACAACGCGCCGGACGGCGGCGCCGAGAACCTCTACTTCGCGCCGCTTGACGGGCCGGTGCGGCAGATCACCGAGGGCGAGCACTACCTGACCGTCTATTCGATGGCCGCGAACGGGATGGCGGCGGGCGTGCTGTCCAGCGTGAGCGAACCCGGGGACGTGGTCGTCTTCGACGTGGCTGCGGGCGGGGAGATCGGCACGATCACCGATGTGAACGCCGACATCCTCGCCGGCGTCGAGCTGGGCGAGGTGGAGGACGTCTGGTACACGTCTTCGGACGGCCTGGAGATCCAGGGGTGGATCGTGAAGCCGCCGGACTTCGATCCCGCGAAGAGGTACCCGCTGATGCTCGCGATCCACGGCGGACCGCACGGCCGCTACGGCTTCGGCACGCCGTACATGTGGTACGAGTGGCAGCTGGAGGCGGCGAGCGGGTACGTCGTCCTCTACACGAACCCGCGCGGCAGCTCGGGCTACGGAAGCGAGTTCGGCAACGAGATCGAGAACGCGTATCCCGGCATGGACTACGACGACCTCATGGCGGGCGTCGACGTGGTGCTGGAACGCGGGTACATCGACGAGCAGAACATGTTCGTCTACGGCTGCAGCGGGGGCGGGGTGCTCACGGCCTGGGTCGTCGGCCACACCGACCGCTTTGCGGCGGCCTCGTCGGAGTGCCCGGTCACGAACTGGTTCTCCTTCGTGGGCACGACCGACGGTCTGGGCTGGTACAACAACTTCGAGAACCTGCCCTGGGAGGATCCCAGCGAGCATCTGCGCCGCTCTCCGCTCATGTACGTCGGCAACGTCACGACGCCCACGCTCCTGATCACCGGCGAGGGCGATCTGCGCACCCCGATGGGACAGACCGAGGAGTACTACCAGGCGCTCCAGATGCTGAAGGTGCCGACCGCGATGGTCCGCCTGCAGGACGAGTGGCACGCGTACTTCTACCGGCCGACGAACACGATCCGAACGTGGATGTACCGCATGGACTGGTTCCGGAAACACGCGCGCGGGCAGCGGCCGGTTTCCTGAGGGGGAGAGCGGAATGAATCGGCGATTGCGGAGGCGGCGGCACCTCGGCCTGGCGGTGCTTGCGGCGGTCGCGGCCATGGTGTCGGTGTCGGTGTCGGGCGCATCGGCGCAGGAGACGGGGCCGGAGAGAGTGCCGATTGCGGGGACCGTGGTCGACGCGGTCACCGGCGCGCCGATTCCGGGGGTGACCGTGGTGCTGGGAGGACTGGGATTCCGGTTGCAGACGGATGCGGATGGCCGGTTCAGGTTTTCCAGGGTTCCGCTGGGCAGCTACCGGCTGGAGCTTTCGCATCCCGGCTATCAGCCGACGGTGGGCGACTTTACGGTCATGCGCGCGGGCGAGTTCGTCACGTCCCTGCAACCGGTGAATGCCGGCGACGACGAGTTGGTGACGGGTATCATCGGGGTTTTGAGCGATGGGGACGGCCGGGGGCCCGTCACGGGTGCGGCCATTCGCGTGGTCGGCTCGGGCGAAGGCGCGCTGACCGACGCCAGGGGCGCGTTCACCGTGACCGGAATGTCTCCCGGGCTGCACATTGTCGAGTTTTCGCGCCTGGGCTACGTGACCCGAACCGACTCCGTCCATGTGGTCCCGGACCGGGTCACCAGCATACGCGCTGCGCTTTCGGCCGACCCGCTGCGGCTAGACCCGATCGAGGTTACGGTCGAGAGGCGCGAAATCGTGCTGCAGGACGTGGGCTTCTACCGCCGGGAGACCGAAGGTTTCGGCGAGTTCATCGATCGCGAGGAGATCGAGAACCGCGTTCCGGGTGAAATGAGCGATCTGTTCACGAGAATCCTGGGGGCGGAACTTCGCGCCGACGGCTGGAACCCGCTGGAGAAGTACGTGATCCTGCGTGGAGGGCGCGCAGCGTCGTGCTTTCCGCGCGTCGTGCTGGACGGCGTGGTCGTGAGCGGAGGAGGCGACGTGCCGGTGGCGCTCGACCAGCTGATCGACCCGCAGGCGGTGGCGGGCGTGGAGGTCTATGTGTCGTCCACGGGCGTGCCGCTGCAGTACGCGGGGACCGGGGCGTCGTGCGGGCTGATCGTGATCTGGACACGGCGATAGGCGCGGCCCCGGGGCGCTGTGGCGTTCCGGGACGACGCCGGTCGCGTCATGGAAACGGAGAAGGGGCGAAGATGAAGATTCAGCCGAGTGTCTCGTTGTTTGCGGTCGTGTGGGCCGCGTTGTTCGCTGTTCCCGTCGCGGCCGCCGGGGCCCAGACGGTCGAGCAGAACGACAGTTCCGCGCGGGCGGCGGGCCGGGCGAATTCGCTCCCGCTCATCACCGCGCGAACCCTCGACTTCACGACCGACGAGGGGACGTGGATCTCCCTGGACCTGTCCCCGAACGGCGAGACGATCATCTTCGAGCTGCTGGGGGACCTGTACACGCTGCCCGTTGGCGGGGGGGACGCGACCCGGATCACGAGCGGGCAGGGATACGACATGCAGCCGCGCTATTCGCCGGACGGCGGCGAAATCGTCTTCGTGAGCGATCGCGACGGTTCCGAGAACATCTGGGTGGCCGCCGCGGACGGCAGCGATCCGCGCCAGCTGACCGACACCGAGCGCGACAACTACATGTCGCCCGTCTGGACGCCGGACGGCGAGTATGTGATGGCGAACAAGGGCACCCAGCTCTGGCTGTGGCACGAGGACGGGGGCACGGGGGTGCAGATCACGGGGCAGGGGGGCGAGGGCGGGCCGGGAGGTGGGCCGTTCGGGGGTGGGGGCACGCCGTCGCACACCGGCGCCGCGTTCGGGCCGGATCAGCGGTACGTATGGGTGAACGTGCGGGGCAACCTGGGCGGCGGCTTTCCGGTGGACGGGGCCCGCGCCCGCCACGCCGACCCGTTCAACCTCGACCCGGATCCGCCGGGGCACTTCGCCGCCACCGAGCAGAGTTCGGCCCGCCAGGTCGGCGCCTTCCAGATCGGGATGCTGGACCGCGAGACGGGCCGGGTCATGGTGCGCACCCACGAGCACGAGGGCGCGTTCCGCCCCATGCCAAGCCCGGACGGACGATGGCTCGCCTACGCGACCCGCTACGACGCGCGCGAGGCGCTCAAGCTGCTCGACCTCGCGACGGGCGAGGAGACCTGGCTCGTCATGGACGTTCAGCGCGACGAGTCGCAGGGTGGGGGCATGCGCGACCGGGACGTGTACCCGGGCGGTGCCTGGACGCCGGATTCGGGCGCGCTCATCACCTTCTACGGGGGCAAGATCATGCGCGTCGAGGTGCCTTCGGGCGATGCCGCCGAGATCCCCTTCACGGCCCACATCCAGCAGGACCTGGGACCGCTCGTCAAGTTCGACTACCCCATCAACGACTCGGTCCTGACCGTCTCCCAGATCCGCGGCGCGCGCCCCTCGCCAGACGGCACGCGCATCGTCTTCTCGGCGCTCGACCGGCTCTGGACCGCGCCCCTCCCCGACCCGGCGGGCACGCAGACCGAGGGCTACCCGGTCATCCGGGACGCGCGCCGCCTCACTACCTCGACCGATGTGGAGCACGGCGCGGCCTGGTCGCCCGACGGCCGCCACATCGCATACGTGACCTGGAACGACTCGGCCGGCGGCGACATCTGGCGCATCCCGGCGGACGGCGACGGCGAACCCGAGAGGCTCACGCCCACCTCCGCCTTCTTCGACCGGGTCGCGTACAACGGCGACGGCTCCCGCATCCTCGCGGTGCGCGGCTCGATGATGCACCGCATGCGCACGCTGGAGGACTTCGGCCGGCACAGCCCCGCGGCCGAGCTCGAGTACGTGTGGCTGCCGGCCGAAGGCGGCGAGCCCAGCCGGATCATGTGGGTGGGCCTCGGCGCCACGCAGGAGGGACGGAACGCTCCCCACGCCGGCCCCGATCCCGACCGCGTGTATGTGTGGGCGGGCCAGGACGGCCTGCTCTCGGTCCGCTATGACGGGACGGACATCCGCACGATCGTCAAGGTCACCGCGCCCGCGCGTCCCGGCCCCGGCAGCCGCCCCGCACCCGACGAGGTCGTGCTTTCACCCGACGGCAAACGCGCGGTGGTGCGCGCCAACCGCAACGTCTTCACGATCACCGTGCCGCCGACGGGGGGCGAGGCGCCGACCGTCTCGGTCGCGGCCCGGTCGTCCGTGCCGACGCGGCGCCTCACGCAGGTCGGCGGCGACTTCGTGGGGTGGACCCACGACGGCTCGGCCGCGTACTACTCGATCGGGCGCAGCTTCTTCCTGCACGACATCGCCATGAGCGACTCGCTGGTGGCCGATTCGGTCGCGGCCGCGCGCGCCGAGGCGAGGGAGGAGGCTGAGGGCGCGGACGAGGAGGCCGATGCGCCCGAAGAGGAGGCCGCCGACACCGCCGGGGCGCCCGGGGCGGAAGCCACCGATACGGACGCGTCGGAGGACGAGGACGGTGGTCCTGTCTACGAGGCCGCGCGCTTTGACGTCGAGATCACCGTGCCCAAGGACCTGCCGCGTGGGGTGGTCGCCCTCACAAATGCACGCCTCATCACCATGCGGGGCGACGAGGTGATTCCGCGCGGGGACATCGTGGTGCGAGACAACCGGATCGTCGCGGTGGGCGCCACCGGCAGCGTGGACATCCCCGACGGCGCCGATGTGCGCGACATGACGGGCATGACGATCCTGCCGGGGCTGGTCGACATCCACGCGCATACGTGGGTTGCGTGGGGGGTGCACCGTGGGCAGGTGTCGCAGTTCCTCGCGCAGCTGGCCTACGGCGTCACCACGCAGCGCGATCCCCAGACCTCGTCCGAGGACGCGGTCGCCTACTTCGACCTCATGGAGACCGGCGCCTTCATCGGCCCGCGCCTCTACTCGACGGGGCCGGGGGTCTTCAGCGCCGACCAGATCTCGAGCCTCGACGAGGCCCGCGACGTGCTAAGGCGCTACAGCGACCACTACAACACGAAGACGATCAAGCAGTACCTGGCCGGCGACCGCAAGGTGCGGCAGTGGGTGATCATGGCCGCGCGCGAGCTGGGCCTGACCCCGACCACCGAGGGCGGCTCGAACTTCACCATGAACCTGACGCTGGCGCAGGACGGCTACGCGGGCCTCGAGCACTCGTTCCCGATCAGCCCGTTCTACCGCGATGTCGTGCAGCTGGGCGCCTTCAGCGGAATGGTCTACACGCCCACGCTGGTGGTGGCCTACGGCGGGCCGTCCGGGCGGCAGTACTACCTGACGCGCACCAACCTGGACGAGGTCGAGCGCCTCCGCTTCTTCACGCCCCACGACGAGCTCGACAAGTGGAAGACAACGACGTGGTACCGCGACGATCAGTACCCGCATTTCATGCATGCGGCGCAGATCGTGAAGTGGATGGAGGCCGGAGGCCAGGCCGGCCTAGGCTCTCACGGCGAGGTCCAGGGTCTTGGGACCCACTGGGAGCTGTGGATGATGGCGTCGGGCGGCATGGACAACCACGATGCCCTGCGCATGGCGACGCTCATGAGCGCGGACGCGATCGGCCTGGCGGGCGACATCGGGTCGATCGAGCCGGGCAAGCTGGCCGATCTGCAGGTCCTCGCGTCGAACCCCCTGGACGACCTCGAGAACACGGTCGACATCGACTACGTCATGAAGAACGGGCGGCTCT
>LXNJ01001048.1_pt1 | contig 17140 bp, 16 predicted proteins | sample 809081 | NCBI WGS metagenome assembly LXNJ01 (sample SAMN04870510, study PRJNA318959) | sponge metagenome | biome: sponge; feature: marine sponge reef; material: water | host: Petrosia ficiformis | place: Greece: Milos, Mediterranean Sea | collected 2013-05-29 | depth 5-7 m
GCGGGGGAGCGCGAGGGGGAACCCCTCGCAAGAAGAGAGCCCTCAGCGGGGGAGCGCGAGGGGGACCCCCGCGCAAACAAACGAGCCGATCATTGCCGTCAAGGGCCTCACCAAGCATTTCCACATCGGCCGCGGCCAGGTCGTCCACGCCGTGGACGACGTGTCCCTCGACGTCGCGCCGCGGGAGATCGTCGGCCTGGTGGGCGAGAGCGGTTCGGGCAAGTCGACGCTCGGCAAAACGGTGCTCGGCCTGCACGACAAGACCTCGGGCGAGGTGGTCTTCAACGGCGAGTCATTGCCGGCGAAGTACACGCCGGGCGACTTCCAGCGCTACGCCCAGTCCATGCAGATGATCTTCCAGGATCCGTACTCGTCGCTGAACCCGCGCATGACGGTGGGGGAGATCGTCGGCGAGGGCCTTCGCCTGCACAGCGACCTCAACCGGACCAATATCCGCGACTCGGTCGCCGAGTGGCTGCGCCGCGTCGGCCTCAATCCGGACCATATGTCGCGCTATCCGCACGAGTTCTCCGGCGGGCAACGGCAGCGCATCGGCATCGCGCGGGCGCTCGTCCTCGAGCCCGAGTTCGTGGTCTGCGACGAGCCCATTTCCGCCCTCGACGTCTCGGTTCAGGCTCAGGTGGTCAACCTCCTGGACGAACTGAAGGAGTCGCTGGGACTCACGCTCCTCTTCATCGCCCACGACCTGTCCATGGTCCGCTACGTGTCGGATCGCATGGCGGTGATGTATCTCGGCTCGCTCGTCGAACTGGGGCCCGCGAACCGGGTCTTCTTCGCACCCAAGCACCCCTACACGGAACTGTTGGTTGGTTCCAACCCCGAGCCGGATCCGGTCAGCGAGCGGTCGCGCGACTCCACGGCGATCCGCGGCGAGATCCCGTCGCCGGTGAACGTGCCACCGGGATGCCGTTTCGCCAACCGCTGTCCGAAGGTGATGGACGTGTGCCGCGACAACACGCCGGAGCTGATTCCGGTCGTCGATGCGGACCACGCGGACCGGCTGGTGGCTTGTCATCTCTACCCGGATCCTGCCGTGGCGGCGGGAGCGCGCTGACGTCGTGCGTGCCAGCCGCAAGGGCTGTCGCACCTGGGCGTCAAGGGTCGCGCCGTGTTGTCTACGTCGTAGTGCGGCACGTTAGAATCGAGCAAAGTTGGCAGCGGAGCCGTAGATGCCCTGGTGGATGTGGCTGGTCGGTGGCGTCGTCCTGATGGTGTTGGAGTTGGCGGCGGTCGACGCCGCTTTCTACCTCGTGTTTCTCGGCGCCGCCGCGGTGGTGGTCGGGGTCGCGGAAGCCGGCGGCGCAGGTCTGCCGCTCTGGGGCCAATGGGTTCTCTACGCCGTGATCGCGGTGGCCGCCGTGGTGTTTTTTCGGCAGCGGCTCTACGACCGACTGCGCGGCGGGGCGGAAGGATTCGACAATTCGACCGTGGGGGAAATCGTCGAAATCACGGAAACCGTCCCGACGGGGGGCAGGGCCCGGATTGCCATGCGCGGCAGCCAGTGGACGGCCACCAATGTCGGAACCATGCCCATCGACGCGGGCGCGCAAGCTCGGGTGGTCGCGGTAAGCGGGGCGTCGGTGGACATCGAACCCGTTCCCACGGATGGGTCGCGGCCCACCGAAGGCACGGACGACTAGCGCCCTTCGGGGTTTGAAGGGAGATAAGTCATGGATGCCGGGCTGATCGTTGCCGTCGTGCTGGTGCTGCTCGTGATCGTGGTGGTGATCAAGACGGCGGTTGTTGTTCCGCAGCAAAGCGCCTACATCGTCGAAAACCTGGGGCGTTACTCGCGGACACTGACCGCGGGGTTCCACCTGCTGATCCCTTTCCTCGACCGGGTGGCCTACAAGCACACCCTCAAGGAACAGGCGATCGATGTCGAAGAGCAGATCTGCATCACGTCCGACAACGTCCAGGTTGGCGTGGACGGCGTTCTCTACATGCAGGTCATGGACGCGCGCAATGCCTCGTACGGCATTGGCGACTACCTGTTCGCGATTGCGCAGTTGGCGCAGACGACGTTGCGTAGCGAGATCGGCCGGATTGAACTGGACAAGACCTTCGAGGAACGCAACCACATCAACCTGCGCGTGGTGGAGGAACTCGACCAGGCGTCGGACCCTTGGGGCGTGAAAGTCCTTCGCTACGAGATCAAGAACATCAATCCGCCTGCGGACGTGGTCTCAGCCATGGAGAAGCAGATGCGCGCCGAGCGTGAGAAGCGTGCGACCGTCCTGCAATCCGAGGGCGACAGAGATGCGAAGGTCAACGAGGCCGAGGGTGAGAAGCGCGGGTCATCAAGGAATCGGAAGCGGCCAAGCAGCAGCAGATCAACGAGGCCGCGGGCGAGGCGGCGGCCATCCTGGCGGTCGCGGAGGCCACGGCTGAGGGGTTGCGGAAGGTTGCCGCGGCACTTGCCGGCGACGGCGGTGACAAGGCCATGCAGCTTCGTGTTGCCGAGGACTACCTTGAGCGCTTCGGCAACCTCGCCAAGGAAGGCAATACGTTGATCGTGCCGGCGAACTTGAGCGACATCTCATCGATGATCGGTGCCGCCACGAACGTGTTGGCAACGTTGCAGCCGCGAAGCGGGCCGGCTTGATCGCGTCGCCCAGGGCGTCGCGCCCCGCTCAATCGGCGCCAGCGGCGTCCAACATGGAGGATCCACATGGCCGATGACATCGTAGACGTGCTCATCGTCGGTGCCGGGGCGTCCGGGGCCGCGGTTGCCTGGAGCCTCGCCGAGACCCGAATGCGAATCGTCTGCCTGGAGCAGGGCGGCTGGATGAACCCGGCGGAGTACCCGAGCAACGGCCGCGACTGGGAGATGCGGCAATACAGCGAGTACCAGTTGAGCCCGAACCTGCGCAAGCGCGCGGCCGACTATCCCATCAACGACGACGACTCGCCGATCGCCATCCTCAATTTCAATGCCGTCGGCGGCAGCACGATTCTCTACTCGGCGCACTTCCCGCGCTTCCATCCGTCGGATTTCCGGGTGAAGACACTCGACGGCGTCGCCGACGATTGGCCCGTCGACTACTGGACGCTCGAGCCGTATTTCGCCGAGAACGACCGCAATATCGGCGTCTCGGGTCTCGCGGGCGACCCCGCCATTCCGTACCACGAGCCGCCGCTGCCGCCCGTACCGATGGGGCACATGGGCGAGGCCATGGGGCGCGGGTTCAACAAGCTCGGCTGGCACTGGTGGCCCTCGGACACGGCCATCGTGACGCGCGACTACAACGGGCGGGGCCGGTGCCTGAACCTCGGGCCGTGCAACGCCGGCTGCGCGCAAGGCGCGAAGAGCAGCGCCGACGTCACCTACTGGCCGATGGCGGAACGCGCCGGGGTTGAACTCCGCACCAACTGCCGCGTGCGCGAGATCACGGTCGACGACCGCGACATGGCGACCGGCGTCGCCTACTACGATGCCGACGGCGCCCTGCGCCACCAACGTGCCGAAGTGGTGATCGTTGCCTGCAACGGCGTCGGTACGCCGCGCCTGCTGCTCAATTCGACGTCCGCCCGATTCCCCGACGGCCTTGCCAACCGATCCGGCCTGGTGGGCAAGAACCTGATGCTCCACCCGTTCGGCCATGTCCGAGGCATCTTTCCCGAACCGCTCGCATCTCACTTCGGCCCGCAAGGCTCCTGCATCCTGAGCCAGGAGTTCTACGAGACGGACTTGAGCCGCGGCTTCGTGCGCGGCTACGACCTCCAGGTCACCCGCGGCGCTGCCCCGGTCGCAACCGCGCGCGCGGGCCTCGCGAGCGGGGCGATCCCTTGGGGTCCGGATCACCACGCGGCGTTCGAGCGCACCTACGACCGCGACATCAACATCGGCGTCCTGTGCGAGGATCTCCCCGAAGAGCACAACCGGGTCACCTTGGACCCCGAGTTGACCGACTCGCACGGCATTCCGGCCCCGAAGGTCAGCTACACGCTCTCCGAGAACAGCCGGCGCATGCTCCAGCACGGCGTTGCCCGTGCCTCCGAGGCCATGGTCGCGGCCGGCGCGACGTCGGTACACCCGTCGCCATCGCCGATCCGGTACTGCGGTTGGCACCTTCTCGGCACGGCACGCATGGGCGACGACCCGGCAAGCTCCGTCGTCAATCCCTGGGGCCGCAGCCACGACGTGCGCAACCTGTTCATCGTGGACGGCAGCGTTTTCGTAACCTCGGGCGGCGTCAATCCCACGACGACGATCCAGGCTGTGGCGCTCTACATCGCCGACTCGATGAAGAAGAATCTGGCCAACTTGTTCGATTGACCACCCGGAGGATCTTCAACAGTGTCCGCTGACGTGATTGGCTCAGACAACCCGATGACCGCTGGGGAGCGCGAGGGGTCCACCCCTCGCATGAAAGCCGCCGAGCGCGCGGCGTTCGACGTCGTGGTCGGCATGATCGTTCCGGCGAGTGCCGATGGCCGCAAGCCGAGTGCGGCGGAGGTTGGCGTATTCGATTTCATCCGCGAGCGAAGTCCGGGGGATCTGCCAGCGATCGCCCGGGACATCGGCCAGCTCGATGCCGCCGCGCGGGAGCGCCACGGTTGCGCATTCACCGAGGTCGATGCCGCGTCGAGACAGACCGTCGTCGACGCCATGCGCGCAGACGATCCGACCTTCCTGCGCTCGCTCGCGATGCACACGGTCACCTGCTACTACCAGGACGATCGTGTCCTTGCCGCGATCGGTCTCGAAGCGCGGCCACCGTTCCCGCAAGGCTACGAGGTCGCGGCGGGCGACACCGATCTCCTCGAACCGGTCAGACGCCGCGGCAGCCTGGTCCGGGACGCGTGAGTCCCGTCGCCGGCTCGGGCAGACCGCGCACGTTCACGCAAGAGCCGCAAGGACCGCCTGGGACTTCGCCACGAGGCGCAGAATCGACTCCTCGCGCGTGACGGCTTCGACCTCCGCGAGCGGAACCCACGCCATCGCCAGCGACTCGTCGGTCGCGCGGAACTGATCGGATTTCTCGACCTGCAAAAGGAAACGCACGTCGTAGTGGTAGTGTCGCGGGTCGGGGCCGCGCGCGGGGATGGCGTGGATGTCGAGGTCAACAGGCGCGGCGCAGCGCGGCCGGACGGCCAGGCTCGACTCCTCGGCGGCCTCGCGGCAGGCGACGGCGAGCGGATCCGACTCGCCGTCGGCGTGGCCGCCGAGTTGGAGCCAGCGGCCGAGTTTCGCGTGATGGGTCATCAACAGGGCGTCCCCGGCCAGGTTGAGCAGCACTGCGGAGCCGGTGACATGCCCGTCATCGAAGCAATCCCGCTCGAAGCACCGGGGTTGTCTCCTGACGAACGCCGCGAATCGCTCGGCAGTTGCGTCGGCTGGCTCCGGCCAGCGCTCCCGGTATAGGGCCAGCAGTTGGAGGAGTCCGTGTCGGGGCTGCATGATAGGTCCGCTCCTGTTCGCTGGTCTGGAAGTTGCCGATGACGTTTGTACCGGAACGACATGGCAACGATGGCGCGTGGCACGCGGGAGGTCAGACCGTTGCCGAGGAGCTTGCGGTAGGTGTCGTTGCGGGTGTCGAAGTTCGTGGCCGCTACGCCTCAATCGTAGCAGGCTGGTAGCGGCGCTAATCCGTAAACAAGAGCACACAAGGCCGCCGGCCCGGGCATCGCCGCCTGACTGCGAGCATCAAACCGCGGTCAGGCAACACAGGATGGCAAGCGCGCCTTGGGGACGAAGTTGCTATGCTGCAGCGACACTTACGCTAAGGACTCGAACCGATGATCGCACTGCTCGCTCGCCTGAACGTCGCCGAAGGCAAGGAAGCGGATTTCGAAACCGTCATGCTTGAACTCGCCGCCCAAGTGCGGGCCAACGAGCCAGGCAACCAGCTCTATACGCTGGTCAAGGATGACGAAGGCTACGCCGTCATGGAACTCTACGATAGTGACGAGGCGCTGCAGGCGCACGGTACGAGCGACCACTTCCGGGCAGCCGGGGCGAAGTTTCGCGGCCTGATGGCGGGGGCGCCGGACATCAAGCGGTTCGACGTCGTCGGCTAGCTACCCGCCGTATTCGACCAGCGGTTCCACGCCGCAGGCGACGCCAGTACCACCGAGTCCACAGTAGCCGTTCGGCACTTTGGCGAGGTACTGCTGGTGGTAATGCTCTGCGTAGTAGAACGGCGGCGCGTCGATGATCTCGGTGGTGATGGTGCCGTAGCCAGCGGCGGTCAAGGCGTCCTGGTACGTCTCCTTGGACGCCAAGGCCGCCTCGCGCTGCCGATCATCGTAGACGTAGAGCCCGGAGCGGTACTGCGTGCCGAGGTCGTTGCCTTGGCGCATGCCTTGGGTTGGATCATGGCCTTCCCAGAACACCTTGAGTAGATCCGCATAACCGACGACCTCGGGGTCGAAGACGGCTAGCACGACCTCGTTGTGTCCGGTCATCCCGGAGCACACTTCGTAGTAGTCCGGGTTTTTCGTGAGCCCGGCGGCGTAACCGACCATGGTCGTGATCACGCCCGGTGTTTCCCAGAGCATGCGTTCGGCGCCCCAGAAACAGCCCATGCCCGCGAGGAACCGCTCGCTGCCGGCGGGGAACGGCGGCTTGAGCGGCGCGCCGTTGACGAAATGCCGGGGCGGGACCGGTACAGGGGTATCGCGCCCGGGTAGGGCTTCGTCGTCGTTTGGCAGCCGCAGCTTGTGAATCAGACCCATCTGGCAAGAGGCCGTGGTGGTGACGATGTGCGAAGAATAACGCATCGTCGGCGCGTGAGCCGGCTCGTCCTTGGCGTGTGCGCGGCTACGTGTTGCACCTTCAATGGGCTACACTCGTCGGATGAAACGTCAATGTGGCCGGCAGGCCATCGGCTCCCTCGGCAACGGGACGCTTCGACCTCTGCGCACGCTCGTACTGATTGCCGTGCTCGGCGCGTTGCTGACCGGGTGCGCGACGGCATCGACGACGGCGTCCTATGAGGAACTCGTCGCCCGGATCGTCGACGAGCCGGTGGACGTCGCGTCGTTGCGTGGCGCGTTCCTCGCCCGCCCGGATTTCGACGAACGCCTGCGTGAACTTGTGGAACTCGAGGCCCAGGTCCTGGCAGCCATCGACGAGCGTCCGCTGCGGCTCGGCGCGGTGGGCTCGGCGATTCTCGACCTCTACTACGGCAGCCTGGCCGGTCACCAGGCGTTGGCACGGTTCTACGACTACGTAGACTCGGCCGAGCAGGCCGCGTACCACGAACGCTGGATCGCGGCGATTCGGGCCGACATCGAGCGTGCCGGCGACGGTTCGCTCGACGCGCCTTATCCGGTCGTGTTCGCCAATCAAGCCAAAGCCTATCTGGTCGCGCGCGGCCTCACCACCGTCGGTACCACGTACGAGCAGACGGCCTCGTTTCCGTTCATGCTGCGCGCGGCGGCGCGGGAGGATGCGGGGCGTATCGAGCTCGTGCAGTTCGACCTCAGCGATGCCTATCGGGCCTACGAGACGGCCGTTCGGGACGACTACTCGACGGTGCTGCCGGTCGGCGGCGTGCCGGTGACCTGCGCGGACCTGGGCAATTGCGAGGCGTTCAGCACCTATTCCTTCGTCCACCTCCTCGGGGACGGCGGCGACTCCGCGGCGCAGGTCCTGATCGGGCGAACCCTCATGGGTGTACCCGAGGGGGAACGTCTCGAAGAGGCGGCGGACTGGCTCCTCAGGGCGGCGCAGAGCGGGAATGCGGTCGCCAACCTTTCGCTGGGCGAGCTCTGCTTGACAATGGCCTACGGGACCACGGCGTCGTCGGCGCAGCTCTGGCTCGAGCGGGCGGAACGTCGCTTCCTGCTTGCGGTCGCCGCGGGCTTCGACAGCGCCATGGTGCATTTGGGGCTGCTCTACCTGGCCGGCGAGTACGGCAACGACAAGCGCCCGGCAGGCCTTGCCCTGCTGCAACGGGCGGCGCGACTGGATAATGTCGACGCGCTGCTCAATCTCGCCGGGCTGCACATCGAAGGAGCTTTCGTCCAGAAGGACTTGGATGCCGCGGAGGGCTACTACCTGCAGGCGGCGGAGATCGACGACGCGGCCAAGATCGACTATGCCCGGTTCCTGCTGCAGCCGGGCTACGGCCGATCATTCAATGATCGCGCCTACGGCTGGGTGCGGGATGCGGCAAAGGCCAAGAACCCCCATGGCATGCTGCTGCTGGCCCAGTTGTTCCATACCGGATCGCACGTCGACCAGAGCACCCGTCGCGCTCGATCCTGGTTCAAGAAGGCGGTCAGAGTAGCCCCTGACGATCCCTATGTCGTGAACCAGGCGGCTTGGACGTTTACGGTCACCCGGATGCCGAGACTGCGCGACGCACGCTATGCGCGTCGGATCATGGACCGCGTCATGGCGGACGAGAGCGCGTCCGCGCGCCAGGATCCCGCCTATTTGGACACTTGGGCCGCGGCCTACGCTGCGAATGGCGACTTCGAGCGCGCGATCGCCATCCAGCAGGAGGCCATCGCCATCGAGCAAGGGCGATCCGACCGCCGCCGGCGCCAGACTCTGCCCATCCTGCTCGAGCATCTCGCGGCCTTCCGGGCCGGCGAACGCATCAGCGACGAAGCGATCCCCTAGCGGGGCTGCACCCCAGCAAGAAGCACGGACGTCATACGGCCACAGAAATGCAACCTGACTGCGACGCTGAACCGCGGTCATGCAAACTAGCGGGGCTGCACCCCAGCAAGAAGCACGGACGTCATACGGCCACAGAAATGCAACCTGACTGCGACGCTAAACCGCGGTCATGCAAACGGGCTGCTTTGCGGGTTGCGGATGATTGCGCGGAAATCCTCCGGGAAGCCCTGCCGCTGATCGATGTTCGTGCGCCGAGCGAATACGCCCGTGGTGCGCTCCCCGGTGCCGTCAATCTGCCGCTCCTCAACGACGAGGAACGTGTCGCCGTCGGCACGACGTACAAGCGCCGCGGACGCGCGGCTGCGATCGAACTCGGCCATCGGCTGGTCTACGGCGACACAAAACGTGCACGCGTCGAGGCGTGGCGCGCCTTCGTCGAGGCGCACCCGAACGCGGCGATCTACTGTGCCCGTGGCGGGCTGAGATCGGAGATCGCGCAGACGTGGCTGGCCGAGGCTGGGGTCCGCCAGGCGCGTGTCGCGGGCGGGTTCAAGGCGTTGCGCCGGCATTGCCTCGATGTGCTCGAACGCATGGGTGATCGGCGGTTCGTGTTGGTGGGTGGGCGCACCGGTTCAGGCAAGACGTCGGTCGTGCGGGGCGCGGCGGTGCACATCGACCTCGAGGGGCTGGCGAACCACCGCGGTTCGGCTTTCGGGGCGCTGCCGACGCCGCAACCGCCGCCGGTGGCGTTCGAGAACGCGCTGGCGGTCGAGTTCATGAGACTGTCGCTTGACGAGACGATCGTGCTCGAGGACGAGAGCCGCACCATCGGTCGCCTGGCGATTCCCGAACGGCTGTACCAAGCGATGCAGCGTGCGCCAATCGCCCTCATCGAGGCGGATGACGATACCCGGGCGGAGAACATCTACCGCGAATACGTGCAGGAGGCGGAGCAGCCGCGGAGCCACTTGGCGGCGTCGCTCGAGCGAATCCAGCGACGCTTGGGCGGCGTCCGGTATACCGAGATCAAGGCGCTCATGGACCAGGCGTTCGATTCAGGTGCCGCCGCGTGGCCACTGCACCGGCGCTGGATTGTCCGTCTGCTCAACGACTACTACGATCCCATGTACGACTATCAACTGGCAGCGAAGGCGGATCGCGTGAGAGTGCGCGGCACGGCGTCGCAGGTCGCGGCCGCATTGCGCAACTGGCGCGAAGGAGGCAACGAGTGCGAGCAGTCCTGATGGAACGTGGAAGGATCTGGGTGGACGACCTGCCCGATCCGACACCACGGCCCGGCGAGGTGGTGGTGAGGTCGGTCGCCTGCGGCATCTGCGGCTCCGATCTGCATGCCGCGCGGCATACCGACGAGTTCGTCTCGACCAGCATCGAAGCCGGCGGCGCCTTCAAGCTGACCACGTTCGATCCGGTCGTGCTCGGCCACGAGTACTGCGCCGAGGTCATGGAGTCGAACGCCCGTTTCCAGGCAGGCCAACTGGTCTGTGCCGTGCCCGTGCTGCCACGTGAACCGAACGTTCCGGTGGGCTATGCGCCGGAAGCGCCGGGCGGATTCGGGCAATACATGCTGTTGTCCGAACGGCTACTCGTGCCTGTCCCGGCCGGCCTCGACGCCGAGCACGCGGCGCTGACGGAGCCCATGGCGGTCGGCCACCACGCCGTCAACATGGCCCGGCTCACCGGGGGCGAGGCGATCATCGTCATTGGCGCGGGCCCGGTTGGCCTCGCGGTGACGGCGAATCTGGTCAGCATCGGCGCGGGCCCGGTGGTTGTGGCCGAGTTCTCGCGCAAGCGCCGGGAACTGGCCGAAGCGATTGGCGCGCACGTCGTGGTCGATCCGCGGGAGGACGATCCCTACGCCACCAGCGAGGTGAGTCGGCGCGACGACGTCGTGATCTTCGAGTGCGTCGGCGTGCCGGGCATGATCGACGACATCTTCCTTCGTGCGCCGAGGCGTGCCCGCATCGTGGTGGTCGGGGTCTGCCTGCAGATGGACCATGCCCGGCCGCTGATCGCCGTCAACAAGGAACTGAACGTCCAGTACGTGCTCGGCTACGACATGGCGGAATTCGAGGGCACGCTCGAAGCGCTTGCCGACGGCGCCCTGGATGTCGGGTCGTTGATCACCCACTCGGTCGCCCTGGACGAGGTCGCGGACGCGTTCGACGCGCTCGCCGAGCCGGACGCCCATGGCAAGGTGGTGGTCCGGCCCTGGTTGGGGCACCACTGATCCTCCCGCTCGCGCCCCGCTTCCTGCCTACGGCGGAGCCCCGCTAGCCGGGTGTAGAATCCGCGGCCCGATCCGTCTTCCGCGGTTCCGCGTCTCCCGTTGGGGAATCTTTGAGCGAGCTTAAGGTCTTGGAACAGTTCATAGGCACCACCATCGTCTCCGTTCGCCGCGGCGCCGAGGTCGTCCTCGGCGGCGACGGCCAGGTGTCGGCCGGTCATACGGTCATGAAGGCCAATGCGCGCAAGGTCCGTCGCCTGCATCAGGACCAGGTGCTTGCCGGCTTCGCGGGCGGCACGGCCGACGCGTTCACGCTGTTCGAGCGCTTCGAAGGCGCTTTGGAAAAGTACCAGGGCAATCTCACCCGCGCGGCGGTCGAACTTGCCAAGGATTGGCGCTCCGATCGCGTTCTGCGCCGCCTCGAGGCGATGCTCGCCGTGGCGGACCGCGACAGTTCGCTGATCGTCAGTGGCAACGGCGATGTCGTCGAGCCCGAAGACGGACTCATCGCCATCGGCTCCGGGGGACCGTATGCGCAGGCTGCGGCGCGAGCGCTCATGAACGAAACCGAACTCTCGGCCGAGGACATCGTCGCGAAGAGCTTGAATATCGCCGCTGACATCTGCATCTACACCAATCACAACCTCACCATCGAGACGTTATGACCCTGATGACGCCGCGTGAGATCGTTCACGAACTCGACAAGCACATCGTCGGCCAGGACGACGCCAAGCGCGCGGTGGCGATTGCGCTGCGCAACCGATGGCGCCGCATGCAGCTTGAGGACGGTCTGCGCGAGGAGGTGACGCCCAAGAACATCCTGATGATCGGCCCTACGGGCGTTGGCAAGACGGAGATTGCACGTCGCCTCGCCCGGCTGGCCAACGCGCCGTTCATCAAGGTCGAGGCGACCAAGTTCACCGAGGTCGGCTACGTCGGCCGCGACGTCGAGTCGATCATCCGCGACCTCGCCGATTCCGCGGTGAAAATGCTCCGCGAACAAGCTCTCGACCGCGTTGGCCAGCGCGCGGAGGACGCGGCGGAGGACCGCATTCTCGACGTGCTCCTGCCCGAGGCGCGCTCGACGTCCGACGACGACGCTTTGGCGGGCGACGTCGGCCGCGGGGCCGCCACGACGCGCCAGGTGTTCCGCAAGCGTCTGCGCGAAGGCAAGCTCGATGATCGCGAAGTGGAGGTCGAACTCGATGCGCCGCAGGTCGGGGTCGAGTTCATGGCGCCGCCCGGCATGGAGGAGTTGACCGGCCAACTGCAGAGCATGTTCTCCAATCTGCACGGCGGCAAGAAGCGCACCATGCGCCTGAAGATTGGCGACGCATTCCGGCGGCTGCGGGAAGAGGAGGCGCTGAAACTGGTCAACGAGGACGAACTCAAGACCCAGGCCGTGGACGCCGTCGAGCAGACGGGGATCGTCTTCCTCGACGAGCTCGACAAGGTCGCCAAGCGCAGCGAGAGCATCGGGGCGGACGTCTCGCGCGAAGGCGTGCAGCGCGACCTGCTGCCCCTCATCGAGGGCTGCACCGTCAATACCAAGTACGGCATGGTGCGCACGGACCACATCCTGTTCATCGCCTCCGGGGCGTTCCACTTCGCCAAGCCCTCCGACCTGATCCCGGAGTTGCAGGGGCGGCTACCCATACGCGTGGAGTTGGCCGCGCTCACGGCGGAGGACTTCCGCCGGATCCTCTCGGAACCGGATGCCTCGCTGACCTCGCAGTACAAGGCATTGCTCGCCACGGAAGGCATCGACATCGAGTTCACGGCGGATGCGCTGGCCCGGATCGCGGAGATCTCCTGTGTGGTCAACGAGAACACGGAGAACATCGGCGCACGGCGGCTGCACACCGTCATGGAGCGGCTCCTCGACGAAGTCTCTTTCCAGGCCAGCGAGGGCAAGTCGGCCGTCATCGATGCCGCCTACGTCACTGAACACCTGGCGGACATTGCGCAGGACCAGGATCTGTCGCGCTATATTCTGTGACCACCTCGTCGGCACTCCTCAAGGCACTCACGTGAATCCGACCGGCATCACGTACCACAAGACAGCCAAGACGCTGGAGCTCTCCTATGCCGACAACGTGGCGATGACGCTGCCGGCGGAGTTGCTCCGCGTCTACTCGCCGTCTGCGGAGGTGCGAGGCCACAGCGAGTCCGAGCGGGTCCTGCAAACCGGCAAGAAACACGTCGGCATCACCGCCATCGAACCCGTTGGCAATTACGCGATCCGCATCGTCTTCGACGATGGCCACGACACCGGCATCTACTCCTGGGCGTTCCTTCGGGACCTCGCTCAGAACCAGGAGAGCTTTTGGCAGCGGTATTTGAGCGAACTCGACGAGAAGAACGCATCGAGGTTGCCGGCGATCCCCGTCGGCAGTTGGACGCCGCGGCGTTGACGATTCGGTAAGGCGGTCGGGGAGATGGCTCAACAGACCGTCGATTTCGGTGCCCAGCGCGTCTCGCCGGCCGAGAAGGGCAGGCGCGTGCGGGGCGTCTTCGATTCCGTCGCTGACCGCTACGACCTCATGAACGACCTGATGTCGTTGACCACGCATCGGCTGTTCAAGCGTATGGCCGTGGAGATGGCGAGGCTTCGTGAAGGGCACCGGGTCCTGGACTTGGCTGGTGGCACCGGGGATGTGGCGGCCTTGGCGGCTGCGCGAGTCGGCAGCACGGGCAACGTGGTATTGGCGGACGTCAACGTCGGCATGATGGCCCGCGGCCGCGACCGGGTGTTGGACCGCGGTGCTGCGAACGTCGGCTTCGTCCAGGCCGATGCGGAGTCGCTGCCTTTTGCGGATGCTCTCTTCGATGCCACGCTGATCGCCTTCGGCCTGCGCAATTTCACGGACAAGGGCGCGGCGCTCCAGGAGGCACGGCGCACCCTCAAACGGGATGCGCCGCTTGTCGTTCTGGAGTTCGCCAAGGTCGTCAACCCCGTGCTGGCGCGTGCCTTCGCGGCGTTCAAGGGCACGTGGCCGGTCCTCGGCGCGGCGGTTGCCGGTTCGTCCCAGCCGTACCGCTACCTCGTCGAGTCGATAGAACAGCATCCGGACCAAGGGGCGTTAAGGCGCATCATGCTCGACGCGGGCTTTCGCGATGTGGAGTATTACAACCTGGCCTTTGGCGCGGCCGCTATACACAGGGGATTCAAATGAACACTTTCCAATTGGGAGCGATTGCCAGGACCGTCGAGGTCTCGCTGTCGGCGGCGCTGACCACGAGTAGCGATGCGCGCGACTGCTGTGCGCGCTTGGCTGGCAAGGCGATCGCCTTCGAGACGCTTGATGAACGCCTTGTCGTTTGCTTCGAGTCGTCCAGTGTGCATGTCGAGACCCAGAGCGAAGAGGCGGATGCTACGGTGCGCGGTTCGCCGACGGCTGTCCTCGGCGCCCTGTTCGGCAAGGGCGGTGGCGACACGGTCGCGGTCCTTGGCGACGCGACGGTGTTCGAGGACTTCCGCGACTCGTTCCGCCCGCACCTCAAGCTGCCACCCGCGGCCGAGCGTTTCATGGAAGACGCGGGCGATGCGGTACGCGTGGGCGCGAAGGCGGTGAAGTCGGCGATCGAAGGCGTCGCAGCTGCCACGCGCGACCATTGGCCGGAGTGGCTGCATCGCGCACATCCCGACACCGGCGAACTGCGCGGCGAGGTCGACGAGTTGAAGGAACGGATGGCCGCACTCGAAGAACGGCTCGCCGCCGTGGAGTCGGACGACCAGGCACCGTCGGACGAGGCGGGGCGCTCGGCCTAGACGCGCGGCCCGACCAGCCTCCCGGCGGCGCTGCGCCCCGACAAGAAGCACGGGTGTCCAACGGCCAAGAGAACTTTGATTCACCTGCACACTAGAACCGCGGACATGCGCATTGGAGGCCAACGGTGACCCGCGTCAGTCGCGTCGCCAAGATCCTCGCCACGGTTCTACGCTACCGGCTCGACTGCAACCTTTCCCGCTTCCTCGGGGCGCGTTGGTGGATTCGGTGGTCGCCGCTGCGCTTGCTGCCGAGGCCGAAAAAGCCGGACGCCCAAAGGCTGCGCGAGGCCCTGGAGCATCTCGGCCCGATCTTCATCAAGTTCGGGCAGATCCTCTCCACGCGCCGCGACCTCCTGCCGCGCGACTACGCCGACGAGTTGGCCAGGCTGCAGGACCGCGTGCCGCCGTTCGACAGTGCAGTCGCCGTCAAGCTCATCGAGGAGGCGCTTGGCGGCGGCATCGACGAAAAGTTCGCGACCTTCGATCGCGAGCCTTTGGCGTCGGCGTCCTTGGCGCAGGTCCACGCGGCGACGACCGACGACGGCGACCATGTCGTGGTGAAGGTCATCCGGCCGGGCATCGAGAACACCATCGCCAAGGACATCCGGCTGATCTTCACCGTGGCGGCGCTCCTCGAGGCGCTGTCCAAGGAAGCACGCCGACTCAGGCTGAAGGCCGTGGTGGCGGACTACGAACGCACGATCTTCGACGAGTTGAACCTGCTCACGGAGGCCGCGAACACGGCGACGCTCCGGCGCAACTTCGAAGGCTCCAAGCTGCTCTACGCCCCAAAGGTGTACTGGGAGCGGTGCGCCGAGACCGTGCTTGTGCTGGAGCGCGTGTACGCGCCGGCGATTTCGGACATGGCCGCGCTGGAGCGCGCGGGCACGGATTTGCGGAAGCTCGCGGAGCGAGGGGTGGAGACGTTTTTCACGCAACTGTTCGAGCACAACTTCTTTCACGCCGACATGCACCCCGGGAATATCTTCGTAGACATCACCGATCCGCACGACCCGAGCTACATCGCCATCGACTGCGCCATCGTCGGTAGCCTGACGGACGCCGATCAAAGCTACCTGGCCCGCAACGTGGTGGCGTTCCTGAACCGCGACTACGCGCGGATCGCGCGCCTGCACATCGAGTCGGGGTGGATCCCGCGCGCCACGGACGCTGCCGAGTTCGAGTCGGTCATCCGCCAACTCGGCGAGCCGCTCTTCCAGCGCCCGTTGAAGGACATTTCCTTCGGCCACTTCCTCGTCGCGCTGTTCCAGACGGCGCGGCGTTTCAATATGGAAGTGCAGCCGCAACTCGTTTTGCTGCAGAAGACGCTGCTCAATATCGAAGGCTTGGGTCGCCAGCTTTATCCCGATTTGGATCTGTGGCACACCGCCAAACCATTCATGGAACGCTGGATGCGCGAACGCTACGGCCCGGCGGCTGTCGTGCGCAGCCTCGCCAAGAGCGCCCCGGAACTGGCGATCGAACTGCCGCGACTGTTGCCTCAACTGCCGGAGCTGGTCTCGACTGCGGCGTCGCGACTCGGCGAGTTTGATCGCTTGCTGGCCGACCAGAAGGAGGCCCTTGAGCGTCTGACACGGGTGCTCGACGGCCGACGGCGATTCGGTGCTTGGCGGCGCGCCTTCGGCCTGGTGCTCGTGGGATTGAGCGTCGCTGTGCTGTGGCGGTCCCCCGCCGTGGTCGTGCCGGACGGCGACTCGCTGGCCGTCGCGGTCGGCGCCGGCCTAGCGCTCACCGGTTCCTGGTTGATCGGCCGCGGCTGATCGGCGACTCAGCATGCACCTGGCCGTCGGCGAGAGCGGCTTGGTCGATGATCTTGCGCGTACAGAGCAGTGCGGCGGGGGGCGTACACCTTTGTCCCGTTGACAGCCGTTCCTCCCAAGGTAATGATTTGGCGAGAGTATTTGAGGTTGAACCGTTGAGGCCGGAACGATGGCAGCGACTCCATCAACGACAGCGCATGAAGTCCCGAGCCGGACGGCGGCGCGTCGGTACCGGGACACGGCGGGCGGCACGGCGGCGGGAGAAACGGCGGCGGGAGAAAGCGGCATGGACAACGACGAACTGCTGGCGGTGCTTCGAGGTGACATCGCTGGTGTCAACCAGCGCATCGACGATACGAGGCTCTACCTCGGTGCCCGAATCGACGAAGCGAAATCCGATCTAGGTGCGCGGATCGACGAAGTGAAGTCCGATCTCGGCGGGCGGATCGACGAGACCAACAAGCGGATCGACGAGACCAACAAGCGGATCGACGAGGCGAGGTCCGATCTGGGCGGGCGGATCGAAGAAGTGAAGTCGGACCTCGGCGGGCGGATCGACGAAGTGAAGTCGGACCTCGGCAGTCGGATCGACGAGACGAAGTCGGACCTCGGGATACGGATCGACGATACCAACAGGCGGATCGACGCCGTCGATCAGTTCAGGCTCCAAGGTGCCGCTCTCGTGGTCGCCCTGGCGGCCGCTATCGCCGTAGTCGGGACATTCGTGCTGCAAGTGCTTGCGG
>LXNJ01001049.1_pt1 | contig 17140 bp, 14 predicted proteins | sample 809081 | NCBI WGS metagenome assembly LXNJ01 (sample SAMN04870510, study PRJNA318959) | sponge metagenome | biome: sponge; feature: marine sponge reef; material: water | host: Petrosia ficiformis | place: Greece: Milos, Mediterranean Sea | collected 2013-05-29 | depth 5-7 m
ATGAAGGGACGCACGCCCTACGCGGTCTTCAAGGCCGGGATCGCCCGGAAGCGCACCCGCAAACCCTCGGCCAGGAAGGAGGTGAAGAAAGCAGCGTAGGACCTGACCTCCGTGAGGCCGGGTGTCAGGTGATTACCGTGCTTGTACACGAGGTTCTTCATCTAGCCTCCGAAACGGCAAAGACATCCACCCTAGGCCACGGATCGTTGGTAAACAATGCAAGGCGCGTATCGGTCACGCCTATCAAACCAGAGTATGGGAAGGCGATCTTACGCGTCACGCCAGAGTTCAAGTCGATCAAATAACTTTCTATTGTCTTTGGCGTGTCTTCTTCAACAGCTTGTTGATCGTATAGACCTACTTGCACCAGTAGATTCGAATCAACAGGAGCCGCTGCATGCAGCATATGCATCTCCGTCCTGCCACCAGCTAGCCCCATGGAAACTGTACGGGACGTAGTGTCCTCGATCATTCCCATCGGTTTATACTCCGGTAACTGGGCGATCCAACGTAACGTTCCATCCGTTCGGTACATATGGACTTCGTCCATGCGGGTCGGAACCCATGCGATGCCGTCAATCTCGGGCAGGCATACGAGTTGGCCTTCCGTGGTTACGTAGCGGATGAACATGTCCGCCGAACGGTAGGGTACGCCAAACGACGTGACCAATTCGCCTTGTTCTACGCGATGAATGATGGGTGACAGATCATCGGTCACTGCGAGCACGTAAAGGCTGTCTCCAATGGAGCAAATGTCCAATGGCAGAAACGGGACTGGGATGTCTCGGGCCCACGACCACCTTCCTCCTGCGCGCAGATATTCGTGGATGACTCGGCGTTCGTCGCCAACAAACAGGCGATCATGTGACAAAGCCAAGCCGCGCGGGATGGCCAACTCTCCTGGGCCCTGGCCCGGCCTACCGATTTGTTCATGCGACGCCCCTCGTACTCCGAGGACATGGACAGTGTGCAGCCTGTCGTCAAGTACGAAGATGTCGTCGCCCAAGAGCTTGGCGATCCCGATTCTTCCTATGATGTGAGCCTCAGGGAGGTTCTGCGCGCCGTACGTCGCGAGCAACGAGTCACGGACGAATCTGATATCCAACCCCGGAGGTGTCAGTTGCGCATCCGCGAGATGGTCGGGGTAGAAGGCGCTTGCCAAGCTATCCGTAAGAGGATGCCGTACATCTCGTGCCCCCGGACCGCATGCAGAGACAAGCAGTGCAACCGACACCACGACCAATAACTGAACCAATTGGTGGATGCGCGCGCCTGCGACTGACCACACCGCTATGTTCATCCGGTTCGGCGATGGTGTCCGTTGCGGTGGCTAAACACTAGCGGTCACCCACCCTCGCATCGCCACGGAGCCCGACGGGGCGAGTGCGTCCACGATGCGTTCCCGCGTCGGATCGGATCCGTCCGCCGGGGCAGGGGCCGCATGGCCCACAAGCGTGATCGGCGCATCTACGAAGAGCGGCGCCAGCGCCCGGTAGCGGAAGGTCGACACGGGGACGGGTGCGTGACGTTGGGCCGCGTCCAGCAGCAGGAGCGCGGTCAGCGGCCCGTGGACCAGGAGCCCGGGGTAGCCTTCCCGCTCGGTCGTGTAGGGATGGTCGTAGTGGATGCGGTGGCCGTTGTAGGTCAGAGCCGAGAACTGGAAGAGGGTGACGGTGTTGGGGAGGAAGGTTTCGGTCCATTCGGGGGCGGGGCCGGTGCGACCCCCCGTCTCGCGACCGGCTGCCCCGGCTTCGCCAGCCGTCCCGGGGCCGGATGGGTCGCGCGAGACCGCCGGTGCACTGACATCACCGTCCGTCTCGGCCGCGGTTGCCTGCTGCGCGCTGGCCGGGGGCTCGGCCGACGAGCCGGTCGCCAACCGATCCTGCGAAGCCGCCAGACGCGACTCGCGCTCCCGGTAGACGATGACCTGCTCCTCCTCCACGCACCGGCGATCCCCCTGCAGGACCGTGCGGCCCACGGTCACGAATGCGAGCCGGCCGCTCCTCCCCCGTTTCTCGGTGATGCTCACGATCTCTGACCTGAGTTCGGCTGCCTTGCCGAGCGAGACGCGGTGGAGCGACCGGAGCGTACCTCCCGCCCACATGCGCCGGGGCAGGTCGACATCGGGCATGAAGTCCCCCCGCACCTCGTGTCCGTCGCGCGCCAGACGGGAAGCGCGGCAGGGCTGTCTGAAATAGAGCCAGTGCCATCCCAGCGGGAGGGGATCGCCGTCGGAGATCACGAGTGGATCCCGGTCGAGCAGGCCCAGCATGGCCTGGGCAGGTCCGGGCGCGAGAATGTCGGTATGCACCCGGGTGCGCGTCTCGTCTCCGGTCTGTCCGCGACGACGCGCAGCTCGTCCAGCGGGAAGCCGCCCGCCTGATTCCTTCACTTGCCTGCTCCTCGGGCGGCGGCGGCGCGCGCCCGCGCCAGCACGCGCCGGGCCACCTCGGCGACCGGCCGATCCACCATGCAGCCTTCGAGCGCGACCGCACCGCCGCCAGCCTCCCTGTCCGCGTCCAGAATGCGGCGGGCGCGCTCGACCTCGAGCTCCGAGGGCGTAAACACCTCGTGGATGACCGGAAGCTGCGCCGGGTGGATGGCCATCTTTCCCGCGAATCCCAGGCAACGGACCCTGCCGGCCTCTTCGCGCAGCCCGCTCATCTCGCGGAAACCGAGGGACGGCATGTCGATGGCGTCGAGTCCGCTCAGGGCGGCGGCGTGGACCACGCGTGAGCGCGCATACAGAAGCGGCTCCCAGCTGGGGTCGGCGCGCAACTCGATGGCCAGATCGAAGCCGCCGAAGACCAGCCCGGCGACGGCCGGTGACGCCTGCCCGATGTCGACAGCGTTTTCGAGTCCGAGCGCCGTCTCGATGAGGGCGAACAGCGGCGCGCCATCGCCGAGAAGCCGGGCCGCGCGGCGCAGCCCGGCGGCGGTCCTGACCTTGGGGATCATGAACGCGTCGGGCTGGCGGGTTCCGCCGAGCGTTTCCGCGTCCGCTCGCCCCAGGTCGGTGTCGGGATCGTTGATGCGAATGATGAGGTGGGGGCCGGTCTCTCCCCGGGGCTTTCCGGTGGGCTGCTCCGCAAGGAAGCGCGCGGCCGCTTCGCGCGCCATCGTCTTCCGCTGCGGAGGCACCGCGTCCTCCAGGTCGATGCACACGGCGTCCGCCCCGGCCGCCATCGCCTTGCCGAAGCGGTCCGGACGGTATCCCGGCACGAACAGGATCGAGCGGCAGCCAAGCCGCGCATGGGACCGCCCCGCCGCCCCGCCCCCTTCCGTTGCACGCGTCCCGTCGTTCATCGTTGACGGTTCCTAGAACGATCTCGGCATGCCCAGCACATGCGTCGCCACATGGCTAAGCACCAGGTTGTTCGCGACCGGGGCGATCAGGTACAGGCGGGCCTCGCGGAACTTGCGCTCGATTCCGTATTCGGCCGCCATTCCCCAGCCGCCGAAGGCGTCCATGGCCGCGTTGGCCGCCTTCCAGGCCGCGCGCGAGGCGAGGTACTTGGCCATGTTGGGGCCGTCCCCGCGGGTTTCGCCGGCGTCGAAGTCCCGCGCCGCCTGGTCCCGGACCGCGGCCGCCGCGCGCACGTCCATGTAAGCGTCGGCGATCGGGAACTGCACGCCCTGGTTCGCACCGATGGGCCGGTCGAAGACGCGCCGTGAGCGGGCGTACTCCGATGCCCGGTCCACGAAGTAGAGCCCGTCCCCCACCGACTCCGAAGCCAGCAGAATACGCTCCGCGTTCATCCCCGACATGATGTAGCGGAAGCCCCGGCCCTCCTCTCCGATTCGATTCCCGGCCGGCACCTCGACGCCATCGAAGAAGACCTCGCAGCTCTCGTGGTTGATCATGGTGTCGATGGGCTTCACCCGGAGCGCATCGCCGGCATCGCGCAGATCGACGATGAAGACCGAGAGCCCGCCGGTGCGCTTCTCCACTTCGTCCAGCGGCGTGGTGCGCGCCAGCAGGATCATGAGATCGGACTGGCGCACGCGCGAGATGAAGACCTTCTGTCCCGTCACGACATACCGGCGCCCCTGCCTCGCGGCGAACGTGCGGATGCGAGTGGTGTCGGAGCCGGCGTCCGGCTCGGTGACTGCAAAGGCCTGCAGCCGGAGTTCGCCGCACGCGATGCCGGGGAGGTAGCGCCGCTTCTGTTCCTCCGAGCCGTGCCGGAGCACCGTGCCCATCGTGTACATCTGCGCGTGGCAGGCGGCGGAGTTCGCACCGGAGCGGTTGATCTCCTCGAGAATGACGCTCGCCTCCCGGATGCCCAGCCCCATCCCGCCATACTCCTCGGGGATCAGGCACGCCAGGTAGCCCGCCTCCGTCAGCGCGTCGACGAACTCGTGCGGGTACGCGCGGGCTTCGTCAGAGGTCCGCCAGTAGTCGTTGTCGAAGCGTGCGCAAAGCGACCGGACGCCCGCGCGCAGCTCATCGTGGAAGGAGGCCATCAGCCTATTGGTCCCGGCTGTCCATGCCGGGTCGCGGCACGGGTGAACGTCCAGCCACCAGGTTGCTGGTGCGGCCCGATCCGATCACCCGCCGGCTCACCGTCCCATCGAGTGCATGTCGCGCCCGCCGACGACATGCTTGATCACCCGTCCGCCCTGCATCACGAAACGGACATCCTTCGTCACCTCGATGTCGTCGAGCGGGTTGCCCGGCACGGCGATGATGTCCGCGAGCATGCCTTCGGCCAGGCGGCCTCGGTCGGGCGTGTCCAGCAGGTCGGCGGCATGGATGGTGGCCGTGCGGAGCGCGTCCAGCTCGCTCATCCCCATCCCGACATAGATGCCGAACTCGCCGGCGTTCTCGCCGTGCGGAAGGACCGCCGCGTCCGTCCCAAAGGCGATGGGGACGCCGCGGTCGATAGCCCGCTGCAGGCTCTGGCGGGCGAGCGGAGTGATTTCCTCGGCCTTGGCGCGCACCAGCGGCGGGAGCTGGTCGAGGGCGATCCGGTCGACCAGATAGCTCGTCGGCACCAGGTAGGTGCCCTTTTCGATCATGAGGTCCATGATCTCGTCGGTGAGGATCGACCCGTGCTCGATCGACGCCACACCGGCCTGGACCGCGGCCAGGATTCCCTCCGGGCCGTGCGCGTGCGCGGCGACCTTCATGCCGTGGCGGGCCGCCTCCTCCACCATGGCGGTGAGCTCCGCCAGCGTGTACTGCTGGGCGCCCACCGGACCCTCCATCGACAGCACGCCGGCCGTGGCGCAGGTCTTGATCACCCTGGCGCCGTGCTTGATCTGGTAGCGGACCACCTCCACCACCTCCCAGGGCCCGTCCGCGATGCCCTCCTCGGGGCCGCCCTCGCGGATGCCGGGCGCATATCCCGTTACGTCGCAGTGGCCGCCGGTGATGCCCAGGGAGTTGCGCGAAGGGATGATCCGGGGCGCGACGATGTCACCACGCTCGACCGCCCTGCCGAGCTCGACGGTCACGTCGCCGCCGAAGTCGCGCACCGTAGTGAAGCCCGCCCGCACGGTGATGCCCCCGTACTTGACCGCGTTGAAGGCCTCATAGGCCTCCGTCCGGGTCACGGCATCCGTGAAGGAGGTGGCGCTGATCTGCCCCCCCAGGTGGGTGTGGGTGTCGATGAAGCCCGGCAGGAGGGTGACGTCGCCCAGGTCCATGTCGTGCATCACCTCGGGGGCTGACGCCGGATTCACCGCGGTAATGAGCCCGGCTTCGACCACGATCACCGCATCCCGGTGCATCTCGCCCGTCTCGACATCGAGCAGGCGCGCGGCGCGCAGAACCGTGGGGCCCGCGTACATGCCCATCGGCTCCTGGGCGGCCACGCGCACGGGCGCCGCGATGTTCGTGAGGGCAGGAATCGCCAGGGCGAGGAGCGCGACTGCCGGAAACAGGGTCGGACGGCTTCGGACGGGACTGTCCGTGTTCGCCGGAATCGAGCGGAAGCTACCGATGCAGTATTTCATGGAGGCACCCTGTCTCGGAGTACGGTTGGTGCGGGTCGGTGCGGAACCGGAATTGATCCGATCCCTGTACTGGACGCAAGCGATCCGAGTTTGCAACAGCTATATGATCTGATTTGCAATGTAAATGGGTCGCAATGTGCAACCCTGACGTAACGTCAGGGTTGCACTCAACGGGTCACCGACCGGGGTGTGCGAGAAGGCGGTCCGGGGTGGGTCAGCGATCGCCCTCGCCGACCACGCACGCGGGCGCCTCGCCGCGTACCCAGGCGGCCAGCATCTGCCACTCGGGGTCCTCCGTCGATGCCCAGCGCCGGGGACCGCCGTGGAAGTAGTCCCCTCCGGCCGAGGGCGCGAGCGGATGCGTCAGGAGCCGGCTCATCATCGGTTCGCCGGGCTCCACGTAGCGGCGGGCGATCGCGTAGTTGCGCCGCGTCTCTTCCTCGTTCCAGAAATCGCGGCCCTCGGCGACGGGCGGGGCGAAGCCGCGTACGCCCGACGCGTGACAGTGGACGCACTCCACGTCGCCGGGACGCTTGTCGAGGAAGACCCGCTGCACGCAGTCACGGAAGAAATCGTAGTTCAGCCGTGGTCCGAAGGTGGCTTCGACGGGATCCGCCGCCGCGACCCAATCGGCCATCGCGCGCCATTCCGGGTCCTCCTTCGACTCGAAGAACTTCCCGCCCACGTGGAGCGGCGCGCCGCCGGCCGACTCCACGAGCGCCTTCCTCAGGAGCCGGCTGCGGTCCGGATCCCCGGGCGTGACCAGGCGGGAGACGACCTCGAAGTTCCTGCGTGAGTCCTCTTCCGACCAGAAGACCTCGCCCTCGGCGGTCTCGCGCAGCCGTTGCAGGCGCAGGGGCGTGCCCTGCTCGGCGTGGCAGGTGGCGCAGGGTGCGCGCCCGGGACCCCATCCGCCCCGGTCGGCCAGGAAAATCGGCTCGATCGTTTCGCGGTAGTCCTCGAAGCTCAGCGGCACCTGGCCCGTGGCTTCGCCGGCACCGGAAACCGACGCGATAAGCGCGACGGCGAACACGCGGCTCACGGGAACACCACCGTCTTGTTGCGCTTCGGCACCTGGCCCACCGGAATGCGCGCGATCTCCCTCATCTCCCGCGTATCGACGACCGACACGTCGTTCGATCCGGCGTTCGCCACGTACAGGTAGCGGCTGTCGGGCGTCATCGTCAGCCAGTCGGGGATGTGGCCGACCTCGACGCCTCCGAGGTATTCGAGGTCCGGCAGCGACCACGCGTAGACGTACCCGTTGGGCTTGCTCGTCGACCACAGCTGGCGTCCGTCCGGCGAGACGGCGAGGCCGTGGCCCGGCGATCCCTGGAGCGCGTCGTTCGTCACGCGCGAGATCGGGAGGCTGGGCATGTCCAGCTTCTGCACGACTTTCCGCTGCGCGAAGTCCACCACGTAGACGCCGTGATAGTTGGAGATCTGGATGAACAGGCGCTTCGTCGAGCCGTCCGGATGGGTCTCGAACGCCATCGGGCGCACGCCTCCGTCGGCGTAGCCGCCCGTCGTGCGGCCGCTGAAATGGAGCGACCAGATCGCCTCGTCGATCGAGGTGTCGATGATGGTCAGGGTGCGCGCGCCGATCATCCCCGCGGCCACGTGCCGCCCGTCTGGCGACATGAACACGTTGTGCACCGTTCCGAGCGTCGCGATCGACTTGACCACCTCGCCCCTCTCCAGGTCCACGACATCGACGCAGCTGCAGTCCTGGATGATCGCGACGTACACCTTCCGGCCGTCGTTGCCGATCGCGACGTTGTGCGGCCGTCCGGAGAGCGGGATTCGTTCCGTGACCCTCATGACGTCCGTCGGCACGATCTCCAGCGTGCGGTGGATCTCGTTGCTGAAGTAGAGGACGCTCCCGTCCGGTTGCGCCGCGACCCCGTGCGCCTTCGGGATCCCCTCGATGATCTGCACGACCTCGTTGGTGACCGGGTCGATGATGTGTACGTTGTCGCCGGCCGAATTCGTCTGGACGATGCGCACCTCGCCCGATTGCGGCGTCGCGGCGGCGACCTCGGCCGCCGGCAACGAGAGGGCCAGTGCAAGGAAGCCCGGGACGACCGGCCTGAGAGCCGGATGAACATCGAGCGAAAAAAGGTGTTTCATCGCAACCTCCGGGGTTCGCGGCAATCCAGGCTCAAGGTACGGCGTGGTGCCCGGGGCGGGCCATACTCAGCCACCCGCCAGGAAGCGCCGGGACAGGCGAGAGGTGAGTAACGCCACATGACGCTCGACATCGCATTGGTGCTCGGTCTGACCCTGGCGGTGCTCGTCCTGTTCGCCCTCGACCGGCTTCGGGTGGACCAGGTGGCGATGGCGGTCCCGGTCGTCCTCCTCCTGAGCGGCATCCTCACGCCGGTAGAAGCGGTATCGGGCCTGTCGAGCCGCGCGACCGTGACGGTCGGCTCGATGCTCGTGCTTGGCCTGGGGCTTCGCAAGACCGGCCTCGTGTCGGCCATCGGGGCCTGGGCGCGAACCGCGCCCCTTGGCGGCAAGTACGCGCGCATGTTCGCGCTCTGCCTCATCTGTGCGTTCCTGTCGCCGTTTCTGATGACCACCGCCGTCGTGCTGGTGTTTCTGCCTGTTTTCGTCGCGCTCGCCGAGCAGGCCGAGGAGCCCGCTTCCAGGTATCTCATGCCGCTCTCCTTCGTCTCGATTCTCGGGGGCACCGTCACTCTGATGGGGACCACCACCAACCTGGTCGTGCACGGCGAAGCGATGAGGCGGGGGTTCGACGACCTGGGCATGTTCTCGATCACCCCGCTGGGCCTGATCTGTCTGGCCGTGGGTCTGCTGTATCTGTTTACCGCCGGCCGGGTGCTGCTGCCGCGGCGCTTCAGGCCGCCGGACCTGTCCGCCAAGTACGACGTCCGCCGCTTCGTCACGGAACTGCACGTCCCGGAAGACTCGCCCGCGAACGGCCGCTCGCTGGCCCAGCTGAGGTGGGGCGAACGCTATGGCGTCACGGTGCTGGACATCGAACGGGGCGACCAGGAGATCACCGCGCCGCACGGAGATCGTCACATACGTCCGGGCGACATCCTCTACGTGCAGGGCCCCGCCAAACATCTCCTCGAGCTCGCGCGCCGGCAGCGACTCGAGACCCCCAGGGAACGGAAGGAGCACGAGCTCGACCGGGCGGGCGCGCGCGGCCGGCTGGTCGAGGTCCTCGTGGCGCCCGGCTCGAGTTTCGTAGGCCGCACGCTCCGCGATCTGAGCTTCGCACAACTCTTCGATGCGACGGTGATCGCCATACAGCAGCACGGCGTCACCGTACAGGAAAGGCTGGTGGACATCTCGTTCCGCGTCGGCGATCTGCTCCTCGTGCGCGGGAGGGCGACCGCGCTTCAGCGCCTCGCCGAGGATCCCGGCTTCGTCCCCATGGCGGAAGTGAAGGCGGACGCGGGGAACAGGCCGCGGGCCGGCGTAGCCGCGGCGATCATGGCCGGCGTCGTGCTCAGCGCCAGCTTCGGTGTGCTCGATATCATGACGGCCGCGCTCACCGGCGTGATCCTGATGGTGTTCACGCGCTGCGTGCACATCGAGGAGATCTACGGGGAGGTGGAATGGCTGGTCATCTTCGTTCTGGCCGGCCTCATTCCGCTCGGCGTGGCGCTCGAGACCACCGGGGCGGCGGAGTTGCTCGCGGGCTGGGTGGTGACCCTCTCGTCACCGCTGGGAGAGTTCGGGCTGATCGCGGCCTTCTATCTGTTGACGGCCGTCATGACGGCCGTCGTGTCCAATGCGGCGACGGCGGTGATGCTCACCCCGGTCGCGATCTTCGCGGCCACGCAGGGCGGGGTAGACCCGTACGCGTTGCTCGTCGCCGTCATGTTCGGGGCATCGGCCTCCTTCGTCACCCCTTTCGGCTATCAGACCAACGTCATGATCTACGGGCCGGGCGGTTACCGCTTCATGGACTTCGTGAAGGTGGGCGGCCTGCTCAACCTCATCCTGCTGGTCACGGCCACCCTCTTCATCCCCCTCTTCTGGCCGAGCTGAGCGAAGCCGGGGTCCCCCGCTCCATCCTGCGCGAAGTCGTGGTCGCACGGCGGCGTGTCCTCCGAAACGCACCTCTCGCGCTCAGAATGACAGCGTGGTCTGCGCGAAGGTGTACGTTGCGTCCCCCTTGGCCGCGTCCCTCATCACCTCGCCCGCGGTCAGTCGCACCAGGCCCGCTTCCAGGCGGACGCGGGCCGCAGCCACTTCCCATCCGCCGATGAGCTCCCACTGGGTGCCGACGTGCCGGGCGGCGCTTCCGCCGGTGTTTGCAATACCCGCTGTCGTCCATTCATCCGCGGAGGACGCCAGCCAGTAGCCGCGCGCGGAACCCGTCACGTCCACTCCAGGCCGAGGCGCGAGCGTCAGTCGCACGCCGGGCGTCGTCAGGTTGGCGCGGGCGAAGGCGCCGTGAATGCCGCTGGGTCCGAATTCGAACGAGCGCGACCCGTACAGGCTGCTGAACCGGTTGTTGCGGCCATCCGTCGGATCGCGGTCACCGCTGGCATGGTCGAATTGAAGCTGCAGCCGGGGGGTGCCCGGCGCGGCCAGGGTATACCCTGCGGCGATGTGCTGAAGGTGGGCGACGTGAGTCAGGTCCGCCGCAGCGGCAGGCGAGGCGCGCGATCGGCCGAACTGGAACGCGGACTCGAATGCGTAGTCGAAGCCGGAGATGGTCGCGGGACGATGGAATCGGACTCCGATGGTGTGAAGATGCCGATCGGCGGTGGCCAGCCCGGGAGCGTCCGCCTCTCTCAGGCCATAGTAGTAGACCTCGCCCCAGTCGCCCCATGGGAGGTCCGGGCGCGAGAAATGAACGCCCCACAAGCGTACGTTGGTCCATTCCTTGTCCAGGCGTGGACCGTTGTCGAGGATGTTTCCGGAGACACGTCGCTCCACCGGCAGCGTGTAGAAGGCGCGCGTGCGAGTGTCGTTCGGACCCGTCCACCGCCACTCGACCCCGGTGAACCCGTCGGACGTGTTGCGGAATCGATTGCGCGAGATCAGGCGTCGGCTGCCGATGTCCATGGTGAGGCGGCCCGCGCGCAGGATGCTTCGGCTTCCCCGCTGAAGAAGGCCGTCGAGCGGGATCTCGACATGGGCCTGCAGCAGCTCCAGCGGGTTCACCATGCTGGTTGTCAAGGCAGCCACGGAATCCGCCAGATGCGCCCGGGAGTCCTGCAGCTCGGCGCGCAGCCTGAAGTATCCCACGTCAAGCTCTGCCGAGACCCGGGTGCGGAGCATCAGCGCGCGGGCGACGCCGTCCAGACCGGCGCGGAACTGGTTGCTCAGGCGCTCGTAGCGAGTGCGATGGTCCCCCGACAGCGAGAACACGGGAGGCCGGCACCCCGGATCGTCCGTTTGCGGGGAAGGTGCGCTTCCCGACAACGGCCCGCTGCAACCGAGGGTGGCCAGCAGGATCGGAACTGCTTGCAACAACACTGCCATTGGATTGCGCTCTGGACAAAACTGCTGGTCGATGGGCCATCAGGATTTTCCACGTCCGTACTCCGACGGTCACGGAAAGATGCGAATCCGTCGCTTCCCGCCGTTACTTCGGGCCATGGCCTGACCCCGTCGCTGGCGCCCCGCGCGCGTCCATCAGCGGTCGCGCATCGCCGGGGATGGTTCCCGCTCCCACCACCTCCACGACCGGGCGGATCTTCACGGCCTCGCGGATGCTCGCGGTGAGTTCGGGTTCGTCGACCACGGCCCCGGGTGGCGGCTCGACCCGCACGGTGAACACGTCGCGCGCGCCCTCGTCGGTCACCACCGCCTGGTAGCGCGCTACGGCCGGATTGGACCCGAGCGCCGCGGCCAGCTCCCGCGGGTGCACGAACATGCCCTTCACCTTGACGCCTTCCCCCACCCTCCCCAGGAAGCCGGCCAGGCGGGGGCCGGGGCGGCCGCACGGGCAGGGCGCGCGGATCCACGCGGACAGGTCGCCGGTGCCGAAGCGCACCAGCGGGTAGACCTGGTTGGGGCTGGTGACCACCACCTGCCCCGCCTCCCCCTCCGCGGCCGGCTGGTCGTCCCCGGGGGCCAGCACCTCGACCACCACGCCCGGCGCCACGTGCCACCCTTCCTTCCCGGCGCACTCGTAGCCGAGCAGCCCGGTGTCCGCCGCCGCGTAGGCCTGGTAGACGTCCACGCCGAAGTCGTCCTGCAGGCGGGCGCGCAACGAAGGCGGCAGGGGCGCGCCCGTCACCAGCGCGCGCTCGAACCCAGGCGGCCCACCCGGCCCACCCGACTCTGCTGCCCGCTCGAGCAGGGTCAGCAGAAACTGGGGCGTGCCGGTGTAGCCGGTGGCGCCCGCCGCGCGGGCCGCCTCGATCTGGGCGGTGGTGGCCGCCACGCCCCCGGGGATCACCGCGCACCCCGCCGCGCGCAGTCCCCCATCGAGCATCAGGCCGCCCGGCGTCAGGTGGTACGAGAAGCTGTTCAGCACCACATCGCCGGGGCGGAAGCCGGCGGCGCGCAGGGCCGGCGCGAAGCGCCAGAAGTCGTTGCCGGCTCCCTGCGGGTCGTTGATCGGCCCCGGCGAGCGGTAGATGCGCGCAAGCGCGCCCGCAGCCACGGCGAGCATCCCGCCGAAGGGCGGATCGGCGGCCTGTAGCGCGGGCAGGTCGTCCTTCGCCAGCACCGGGATCGCGCGCAGGTCCGCGACCCCGGTGACGTCCCCGATCGACATCCCGGCGCCCGCCAGCCTTCGCCGGGTCTCGGGGCTGTGGTCGGCCCCAAAGGCAACCGCGCGCGCCGTCAGCCGATCCTGCCGCGCGTTCCAGTCCTCCGCCGCGTCCCGGTCCGGGCCGGATCGCGCCCGCGGGGAGCCGCGATGCGTTCCGTCCCGACGGGTCACGAGGCGCGCGCTCCCGGTCCCGATGCGAAGTACCGGGTCCCCGTCACGACAGCCACCGCTTGCGCCGCCGGTAGTGCTTCACGTCCCGGTACGACCGCCGTCCGCCATCGCCCAGCCCCAGGTAGAACTCCTTCACGTCCTCGTTGGTGCGCAGCTCCTCGGCGGCGCCCTCCAGCACGACCCGCCCCCCCTCCATGATGTAGCCGTAGTCGGCCACCGACAGCGCAACGCGCGCGTTCTGCTCCACCAGCAGAATCGTCGTCCCCTCCTCGCGGTTGATGCGCCGCACGATCTCGAAAATGCTTTCGACCAGCATCGGGGCGAGCCCCAGCGACGGCTCGTCGAGCAGCATCATGCGCGGTGAAGCCATCAGCGCCCGCCCAAGCGCCAACATCTGCTGCTCGCCGCCCGAGAGGTGTCCCGCGAGCTGCCCGCGCCGTTCCGCAAGCGCCGGAAAGTAGTGGTAGACCTTGTCTGCGTCGGCGTTCAGGCCGCGCCGGGTGCCGCGTGTGTATCCCCCGGCCAGCAAGTTCTCGCGCACGGTCAGGTGCTCGAAGACCCGCCTTCCTTCAAGGACCTGAAAGACGCCCTTCTCCACGATGCGGTGGGCATCCATTCCCTGGATCTCCTCGCCGTCGAACACGATGGTTCCGTCGCTGACCTCGCCGTCCTCGACGTAGAGCAGCCCCGAGATGGCCTTGAGGGTGGTGGTCTTGCCCGCTCCGTTGGAGCCCAGCAGGGCGGCGATCCCGCCTTCCGCCACCTCGAGCGACAGTCCCCTCAGCACGAGGATCACGTCGTCGTAGAGAACCTCGATGTTGTTGAGGCCGAGAAGCGGCGTTGCGTCCGGGTCGGACTGCGGAGCCGGACCGGAAGCTTCATCGGACCGCGGAGCTGGACCGAAAGCCGCATCGGACCAGCGAGCTGGACCGGAACCTGCATCCGACCGCCCATTCGACGACGCCACGCTGCGCCGGCCGGAAGCCGAATCCGTCATCCCGCCGCCCTCAGGACACCGGCGCCTGGACGAAGTCCGTGAACGGAACCCAGACCCCGTCCTCGACCCGGAAGATGCGCAGTCCCCTGGACCCGCGGTGGTCCGTGGAAGTCAGGGTCACGGGCGCGGTGACCCCGCCCATGTCGTAGTCGGACAGCGTCTCCAGGGCGGTCTTGATGTTCGCCCCGGTAAGCTCGTCTCCCTCCGCCAGCACCCGCCGCATCGCTTCGGCGAAAGCCGCGAAGGTCCACCAGCCCTGCGTGTACGCGTTCGTCTTCCCCTCGGCGGACTCGCCCCTCGACTCCAGGTACTCCCTGATGACGCGCGTGCCGGGTACGTCCACGCTCAGCGGCGCGTACGGCATGGTCCCCATCAGGCCCTCCGCCGCGCCTCCCGCCAACCGCACCACCTGGGCGTTCGAGCACCAGTTCAGGCAGAAGAAGGTGACGTCCAGTCCCAGGCTGCGCGCGTTCTGGAGCGCCACCGCCGCTGGCCCGGAGGTGTTCTGGAACACGACGTACTGCGCGCCGCTCTGGCGGATGCGCGAGAACTCGGCGGTGAAGTCCACCGCTCCGCGCGGCATCTCGTAGAGCGTCAGGTCGATGCCCCGCGCCCGGGCGAACTCGATCCCGCCCTGATTCGCCGGCGACAGCCCGAAGGGACTTGCGTTGTGCATCAGCGCAACGATGGGCGTCCCTTCGCCGTGGTTCCGGGCGATCCAGTCGAGCGCGATGCGGAACTGGTCGCTGTAGGTCGTTGCCAGCAGGAAGTTGTACGGAGCCTCCGCCGGATCCCCGAGGCGATGCGAGAGGGACGCGGAACTGAACGGGATCTCGTCCTCGGCGATGCGCATGCGCAGGGCTTCGGTATCGCCGGTGCCCCATCCCATGAAGATCACCGCGCCCTCGTTCACGAACTGGCTGTAGAGCTGCTCGGCGCGGTTGACCTGGTATCCGTAGTCCTGGAAGATGAGGTCGATGGGACGTCCCTCGATGCCGCCCCGCGCGTTGGCCCAGTCCGCGAAGCCGCGCACCCCGTCACCGTAGTCGGTGCCCACGTCGGCGGTGGGCCCGGTGAGATCGAAGATGGCCCCCACCTTGATGCTGTTGTCGTCCGCATCGGCGCCGTCGCCCCCGCAGGCGACGCACAGAAGCATCGCCGCGCCCGCGGCCACCAGCGCCCGGCGCCCGGCCAACGCCTTCTTCCATACCGCTCCGGCCTGCACCCCTTCTGTCTCGCTCATCTCTCTCATTCCTTCAGTTGGCCCGGTCCTCGCCGCGCCGGTACGCAAACGGCCACACATGAAAGTAGTCTTTCACATTTCCCCACAGTTTGGACAGTCCCCGGGGCTCGAAAACGAGGAAGAGGATGATCACGATCCCGAACACCGCCTGCTGCGCGTAGGGAAGAAGGGAAGCCGCCTGGGGAGCGGTATCCTGGATGGCCCGTCCCATGTTGGTGATCAGCGCCGGGAGCAGCGTGATCAGCGCCGCACCCAGAAACGACCCGCGAATCGAACCCAGGCCCCCGACGATGATCATCGCCAGGTAGACGATGCTCGTGTTCAGCGTAAAGCGCTCCCAGGTGATGATGTTGCGGTAGAAGGCGATCATCGCCCCCGCCAGCCCGACGAAGAACGAAGAGGTGGCGAAGGCCAGCAACTTGGTCCGGAACAGGTCCACCCCGATGACGCTCGCGGCGATGTCCTGGTCGCGCACCGCCTCGAAGCCCCGCCCGATGCGGCTGCGGAAGAGGTTTGCCGCGAAGAGCGCGGTCCCGGCCGCCGTGAGCACCGCCAGCCAGTAGAAGTTGAAGGTGCTGTTCAGGCGGAGGCCGAAGATGCGCGGGGCGGGCAGGACGATGGCCTCGGTTCCGCCCGTGACCGCCGTCCAGTGCGTCATCCCCCACTCCACGATCTCCTGCGCGGCCAGGGTGGCGATGGCCAGGTACAGGCCCTTGAGGCGCAGGGAGGGGAGCCCGAAGAACGTGCCCGCCACGGCGGTGAGGATGCACGCGCAGAACACGCTCGCGCCCCATGGAACCCCGAGGTTCAGGGTCAGCAGCCCGGCGGTGTAGGCCCCGATCGCCATGAAGGCGCCCTGCCCCAGCGAGATCTGCCCGGTGTAGCCCACCAGGATGTTCAGCCCGATGGCGCCCACGGTGGCGATGGCCACCTGGTTGGCCAGATCCAGCCAGTAGCTGCTGGCCAGGAACGGAAAGACGAGCACGAAGAGGGCCAGGACCGCGAGGCGGATGCGCTGCGCAGGCCGCGGGCGGAGTCCCATGTCGGACTCGTAGCGGGTGTGAAAGACTCCGCACTCCATGCTCATGGGGACATCCCCGCGCCCCTGGGCCGCCCGCCGCTCACGGCGACCGAGTGCCCGAATTCGCGGGTTTCCGCCCGCTCCCGGATCCGTCGCGCCATCCTCATACGCGCTCGATGATCTCCTTCCCGAAGAGCCCGTAGGGCCGGACCATCAGCACCAGGATGAGCACCAGGTACGGGACCACCAGGTTGAGCCCGTGCCCCACGTAGAAGCCGACGTAGACCTCGAGGAGTCCGATGATGGCGCCGCCGATCACCGCTCCCGCGATCGAGTCCAGTCCGCCCAGGATCACCACCGGAAAGACCCGCAGCCCGATGGACGCCACGTTGGGGCTCACGCCCACGATGTTGCCGAGCATGATCCCGCCGATGGCGGCGGAGGCGGCCGCCAGCCCCCAGGCGACCCCGAACACGCGTGGGATGCTGATCCCCATGCTGAGCGCCGCCTGCTGGTCGTCGGCGATGGCGCGCATGGCGATGCCGTCACGGGTGTAGCGGAAGAAGAGCCCGAGCCCCGCGAGCACGGCCAGGGCGATGGGAATGGAGAGCACGCGTCCCGTCGAGAGCACCGCGGGCCCGATGACGATGTCGCCCGCGGGCAGGAAGGCCTCGAACGCCCGCGGATTCGGGCCCCAGATTGCGTTGATCGCTCCCCTGAGCACCGACGACAGCCCGATGGTCACCATGATCATCGAGATGATCGGCTCGCCCACCAGCGGGCGCAGCACCAGCCGTTCGACCGCCAGCGCCACCGCGACCGCCAGCGCGATGGTGACCAGTACCCCGAGGCTCCAGGGCAGACCGGTCTGGGCCACCGCGAAGAAGATCAGGTAGGTCCCCAGCAGCAGCAGGTCGCCCTGGGCGAAGTTGATGACGTCGCTGGCCTTGTAGATGACCACGAAGCCGGCCGCCGCCAGCGCGTAGATCATCCCCGTGCTGAGCCCCGAGACCGTCAGCTGCAGGAAGATGTCCA
>LXNJ01001050.1_pt1 | contig 17136 bp, 15 predicted proteins | sample 809081 | NCBI WGS metagenome assembly LXNJ01 (sample SAMN04870510, study PRJNA318959) | sponge metagenome | biome: sponge; feature: marine sponge reef; material: water | host: Petrosia ficiformis | place: Greece: Milos, Mediterranean Sea | collected 2013-05-29 | depth 5-7 m
ACGGTCATGTCAGACAACGTCAGCCTGCTCAGCTAAGTTCACAAATATTGGTGCGAAAGGTTCGTCCTGCATCACGCGTACCAAGCTACTCCTCATGAGTTCGAGGAGAGCTAGCAAGGATGCGATCAGGGATACCTTACCTTCCCGCACGTCAAACAGCGCTTCAAACGCTATGGAGTCTCGCGATTCGTGTAATTTATCGATGATCTCGGTCATGCGCTCGCGCACGGAGATTGTGGTGCGTGTAACGCTGTGCCGTTGATATAGCTTCGAACGCTGAACGACATCCACAAACGCCAGCATCAGATCCTGGAGTTTGATATCTGGTTGTACTTCGGGCGCATAGGGTTCTGCCAGAGTCGCCTGCACCACGTGAACTTCACGATCGACACGAGGCAATGCGTCCAGTCGCTCGGACGCGCTCTTTAATCGCTCGTACTCCTGCAGTCTACGACGAAGTTCAGCTTCCGGGTTTGCTTCGTCGTCATCGTCACTCTCTAGCTGAGGCAGTAGTGCACGAGACTTGATCACCATCAATGTCGCCGCGATAACCAAGTACTCCCCGGCCAACTGTAAGCGAAGCGTCGACATGAGATCGATGTACTGCATGTATTGCTCAGCGACGTCAGCCAGACGGACTTCAAGGATGTCGAAGTTATGTTTCCGAATCAGATAGAGCAAGAGATCCAATGGTCCCTCAAAGGACTCAAGCATTACGACCATGGCATCCGGCGGGATGTGCAGGTCTTTAGGTAATTCCTCTAAACCCGTATCGCCTATCCGCGCGTGATAAGGTCCACCATTGATCGTTTCCAACGACAGATTACCCGTGGCGCCGTCTACCAGGTCGTCACGCATTCGCGATACCTATGGCTGAACGCACCTCGGTCATGGTTTCCTTCGCGATAACGCGAGCTTTTTCCGAACCGTCCTCCAGGATCTGTCGTACTTTTTCGGGTGAATTCGCAAATGGCTCCGCACGCTCCCGAAATAGTGTCTGCTCTTCGTTTATGACTTCGATGAGAGGCTGTTTACATTCTCGACAACCGATCGAAGCCGTACGACAACCGTTCGCCGCCCACTCGCGTTGCGCTTCATCGAGGTAAATTTCGTGCCAGGTATATACCGGACACTTCGCAGGATCACCAGGATCCTTTAGTCGAACCCGTGCAGGATCGGTCTGCATCCGACTGACCTTTTGCTCGATGACTTCTGGCTTATCGCGCAACTGAATGGTGTTCCCGTAGGACTTTGACATCTTCCGGCCGTCAAGCCCAACGACGAGTGGAGTTTCCGTCGCGAGCGCGCGTGGTTCAGGCAGAATCACCCTACCCGTACCCCGCAGGTAACCTTCAAGCACCTCTGCTTGGCGACGCGTCAGCGACGTACTCGACGATACCAGCGTTAATCCCTCTTCCAATGCCTCCTGACTTCCGCCTTCTCGGAAACCCCGATGGCAAGCAAGAAAGTCGTTTTTGAACGCTTGTCCGTGATCCTCGAGGAGACCCATGACGCTTGTCTCGAAGTCAGTGCCGCGACCGTAGATCTCATTGAATCGCCGAGCGATTTCGCGACTCATTTCCACATGTGCAGACTGATCCGTGCCGACGGGTACCCGCTCGGCACGGTAAATGAGGATGTCGGCTGCTTGAAGTACTGGATAGCCTAGGAACCCGTATGTCGCCAGATCCTTCTCTTGCAAGGCATCAATCGTGTCCTTGTATGTTGGTACACGCTCCACCCACGGCAAAGGCGTGATCATGGACAAGAAGAGATGCAGTTCGGCATGCTCTGGAACTTTGCTTTGCACAAAGATCGTGCAATGTTCCGGTAACAGACCCGCACCAAGCCAGTCGACGACCATTTCACGTGAGTATTCCTCGATCGTGTGAGTTTCGTCATAGGCGGTTGTGAGTGCGTGCCAGTCGGCGACAAAGAAGTAACAGTCATATTGAGACTGTAAATCCACAAAGTTCTTTAGGGCGCCGTGGTAGTTCCCCAAGTGCATGTAGCCGGTGGGTCGCATTCCTGACAGGACTCTATCAGGGCGTTTGGCTTGGTTTACTTCTTCCATGAATCAAGGCTGCGTTAGGTTTACGGACTCTCGCCGAAGCCTCGTCAAGCCGTATTGTTAGCTTGGGTTAGTGACGAATTTTAGAGCAAATCGTCATAGACTTTAGCGAGTTCTAAGGTCGGTTATGCGTCGGTACGACGCCAATCGATCTCTTCAATGCCGTGGTCGCGCAGGTAGTTATTCGCACGGCTGAAATGACGGCACCCGAAAAAGCCGTTATGTGCGGCTAGCGGAGATGGATGCGCAGCTGTTAGAACACAGTGTTGATCACGCGAAACTCGTTCGCCTTTGGCCTTGGCGTACGCACCCCAAAGCAAGAATACGACATGCTCGCATTGCTCATTCACGATCTCGACTACCCGGTCGGTAAACCGTTCCCATCCCTGATTCTGATGTGATCCACTCGCGCCTTCTAATACAGTGAGCGTGGCGTTGAGCAACAACACACCTTGCGCCGCCCATCCGAGCAGGCTACCGCTCGATGGGGAGAACGTTTCCCCTGAACTCGTATTTTCTCGCAGGTCATCGGCCACTTCCTTGAAGATATTCATCAACGAAGGCGGCTGCTTAACGCCCGGTGGCACGCTGAAGCACAGACCATGCGCCTGACCCGAAAATATGTACGGATCTTGTCCAATGATCACGACTTTGACATTCGGCAATGGGCAACTATCAAGCGCATTGAAAATCAGTTTCGAAGGCGGGAAGATGCGCTTTCCAGCGTTTCGCTCTTCAAGCAGGAATTCGCGTAACTGAGCCATGTAATCGGACTCAAATTCATTTCGCAAGGCTTCTTTCCATGAGTCATGCAAGACGACTCGGTCCACTGCGCTCACGATCGCTATTCTCGATCTCGCAACTGTGGGAATAGCATTACGTCTCGAATCGAGTGCTTGTCGGTAAGGAGCATTACTAGCCGATCGATTCCTATACCCTCGCCTGCCGTGGGCGGCATGCCATATTCAAGTGCAGTCAAGAAATCTTCGTCGACACTCATTGCTTCTTCATCACCTGCGCTCCGAAGCGATGCTTGATACTCGAAACGTGAACGTTGATCATCCGGGTCATTGAGCTCCGAAAAGCCATTCGCAATCTCTCGACCGGCAATGAAATACTCGAATCGATCAGTGAAGTCTGGGTCTTCCTTGTTCCTCATTGCAAGCGGCGAAATAGAAGCTGGATACTGAGTCACAAACGTTGGATTTTGGAGCTTCGGCTCCACGCATGACTCGAACAATTCATTCAAAATTGCACCAGCGTCCATGCTATCGGCTATATGAACCTCTAGACTGTCCGCGAGTTTTCGGGTATGACTTTTATCGCGCAACGAATCCAGATTCTCGCCGAGTTCATCTGCGACGGCATCCAACATCGTGATTCGACGCGCTGATTGATCGAAATCGAGTTCAAGGTCGCCGAATTTCAATTGGCTCGCGCCTGTTGCGTCGTTGACTACCTGCCGCATTAACTCGTCGGTGAGATTCATCAAATCCTCGAACGTCGCATAACTCTCGTAAAACTCAAGCATGGTGAATTCCGGACTGTGACGCGTCGATAGTCCCTCATTCCGAAAGTTGCGATTGATCTCGAATACGCGTTCTACCCCTCCCACAACAAGCCGTTTAAGGTAAAGTTCGGGTGCGATACGGAGGTAGAGGTCGCGTGACAGGGCATTGTGGTGTGTCACGAATGGTTTTGCACTAGCACCTCCCGGCATTGGGTGAAGCATCGGGGTTTCAACTTCCCAGTAGTGACGTGCGTGGAAGAACCGTCGAATCGACGCTAATACTTCGCTGCGTACATGGAATACACGCCTTGAATCCTGATCAACGATCAAGTCAACATAGCGTCGTCGGTACTTGAATTCCTGATCGGCTATGCCGTGATACTTCTCTGGCAGTGGCTGCAGTGATTTCACGAGCAAATTCAGATCCTGTGCCTCAACGGTGAGTTCGCCTCGATTGGTCTTCATTACAGAACCTTCTACGGCGACAATATCCCCCACATCCGTTAGATGCTTGAATTTGTCGTAAGCATCTTCGCCAATGCCATCGGAGCGAACATAAATCTGGATGCGTTCACCGTTGTCATAGAGCGTTGCGAAACTCGCCTTGCCCATGTCACGACGTAGCACGATTCGGCCCGCGATCGAGACTCGAATTTCTCGTTCCGCAAGTTCCTCTTTGCTGAGGTCGTCGTATTCAGCACGAAGGCTTGCCGCGTGATGCGTCGGCTTGTATTGATTCGGATAGTCGAAGCCGCTATTGCGCAGATTCGTTAGTTTCTGTCGTCGAACCTCAAATTCGTTACGTTCTTCGCTCAAACGTCAGCCTTTAGGTTTGCGGTCATGAATTCGTCCAGATCGCCGTTCAACACGCGCGTTGGGTCAGCGATTTCTGTGTTAGTTCGTAAATCCTTAACGCGGGATTGATCAAGCACATATGAGCGGATTTGACTACCAAAACCAATATTCGCTTTTGCAGACTCTAGTTCCTGCCTCGCAGCATCGCGTTCTTGAATCGCCAAGTCGTACAGTCGAGCTCGCAATTGTTTCCATGCCTGATCGCGGTTTTGATGCTGGGATCGTTCAGACTGACATTGAACGACGGTTTTCGTCGGTAAGTGTGTGAGCCGCACCGCCGAGTCGGTCCGATTCACGTGTTGCCCACCGGCGCCACTCGCACGATACGTGTCGGTGCGCACATCCGACGGATCGATCTCGATTTCGATGGTGTCATCAATTTCAGCATAGACATACACAGATGCGAATGATGTGTGTCGCCGATTTCCCGAATCAAACGGCGAGTTCCTGACTAGTCGATGGATCCCTGTCTCCGTACGAAGCCAGCCATATGCAAATTCACCGGCGACGTAGAGCGTGGCACTGCGAATCCCAGCGATGTCTCCAGCGCTTGCTTCGCGAAGCTGATAGCTAAACTGTCTCTTTTCGCACCACTTGATATACATCCGAAGCAGCATGTTCGCCCAGTCTTGGGCTTCAGTGCCGCCTTCCCCAAACTGAATGTCAACAAACGCATTGCTGGAATCGGTCTCGCCATCGAACATTCGCTGAAACTCTAGCTCACCAAGTTTCGTTTCGGTTGCGTCGAAGTCTGCAGCAATTTCGTCCAACGCTTCTTGGTCAGACTCCTCCACAGCAAGCTCTAGGTAATCAGAAGCGTCCACGAGCGCTTGAGCGAGTTCAAGCACATTACCGACCGTTCGGTCGAGGCGTGACCGTTCTTGAGAAAGTTCCTTAACTTTCTCTTGATTTTGCCACGTCTCCGGGAGCGAAAGTTCCCGATCTACTTCCTCAAGTCTTTCGCTCTTGCTATCAACGTCAAAGAGAGTCCTTTAACAGTGCGAAACGAGACTCAAACGACTTTAGTTGCTCGCGCAACGAGGTGATTTCGGCCATGACTCAAGGAGATAAAAAACAAAAAAGTCGTGATTGCACACGCGTCAACGCCGCAATCAATCGACCGCTTCAATTTTAGAGGCGATTAACTGAAGTGTGACCTCTCCATGAAAAACATTCCGGTTCAATTGATACACCATCTCGATTTGGTCCGCTTCAACCACTGGATGGGAAAAAGCAATCGCTTCGAAGTGTCGAGTGCCAGTTCGGAGAATGAACTTTTGATGTTCCCTGTTTCTGCCGACGCGTGTCGTCGATACCACGTCAAATGTTCCATGAAAGGTCGGCGGGAGGAAAGATTGTCCCCACGGCTCCAATCCGTCGATCTCGTCCACCAACGCTAAGCTCAGTTCTTCGGCGTTCAGTTCACCATCGGTGTAAATCGTCAGGTTGAAGGCATCTTCCGACGCTAGTACCTTCACAGCGTCGTCGAACACGTTTGCGAACCGTTCAAATTGCTGTTTGTAGATCGTAAGTCCTGCAGCGCCTGCGTGCCCACCGAATTGCAGTATCAGCTTCGGGAACCTCGCGTCAACATACGCAAGTACGTCCCGAATATGGACACCATCAATGCTGCGTGCTGAACCCTTAAGCGTTTGATTCGCCAAATCTTCAGAGTCCGCGAACACGATCGCAGGTGCTCTGGTTCGTTCCACCAGTCGACTCGCGACCAAGCCAACCACACCTTCATGGAAATCACGGTGGTAAACGCAGCAGCTCTTCGAATCGTCCGTATCCACTAAGTTCACGAGTCTGTTTGCGGTCTCGTTCATCTCGGTCTGAATAGCGCGACGCTTCACATTCATCTCCTGAAGCACCTTCGCCAGCTCGTACGCTTCGTCAGGATTCTCGCTCAGTAAAAGTTGAATCCCTACCGAAATGTCGTCGAGTCGACCCGCCGCGTTAATACGCGGACCGATTCGAAATCCGAGTTCACGAGTCGTGAGTGTTTCAATCGGTGTTCGACTGACTTCACAAATAGCCGTCAAACCTGGTCGCATCTGTCCGCTGCGCATTCGACGCAGACCTTCACTCACCAAGCGTCGATTGTTCAAGTCCAAAGGGACCATATCGACCACCGTACCCACCGCAACGAGATCCAACCACTGACGCATATCAGGAACGTTGAGAGCGCGTTCGTCGAAATATCCCCGATCCATGAGCTCACGTCGCACGCGAGCAAGTAGATAGAACGCGACACCGACGCCGCAAGGTTCACTCTCAAAGCCCGAATCTGGCAGATTTGGATTCACGATGCTGTGAGCGGGGGGCAGCTGCGTCTGTTCCGCCGGAGCTAGATGATGGTCGGTTACGACCACATCAATTTCATGCTCATTCGCGAGCTCGATCCCTTCGGTTGACGACACGCCGTTATCGACTGTGATGAGCAAGTCCGGTTCGTCAGGCAACAAGGTCTCAACGAATCGTGTCGTTAGGCCGTAACCGAAACTGAATCGATTTGGTACGCGGAATTCCGCGGCATCGTATCCAATAGCGCGAAAGAACAATATGAAAAGCGCACTAGCCGTCGCGCCGTCTGCGTCGTAGTCCCCACAAATAAACATCCGCTCGTTCTGTTCGATCGCGTCAACGATGCGAGTCGCAGCACGAGCAATGTCAGGTATACCGTCTGGTTGTGCGAGCTGACTAACACGATAGTTGATCTCCGTTTCATCAGTGACACCGCGAGCGCTCAAAATTCGCGCCATCGGTGCCGACACATGCAGTTTTTCTTGCAGCGTCGTAGGGTCGACACCGCGAGAACGGATCTTGACAGGAAGCAACGTCACGTCGACAAACTCCGAACTACGTCAAATCGACTACTCGGATCTTCTTGATCGGCGCCGCGATATCCGCCAGCGACTCAAGTTCCTCAAGTGCTTGATCCAGCTCACGTTCAACAACCGTGTTCGTCAGAATAACGACAGGGATGATTTCATTGTCGACGGATCGAATGACTTCCTCTTTCTTTTGAATCATCGACGCGATCGAAATACTGTGGCGCGCTAAAGTCTCTCCGATCGATGCAATGACACCAGGTCGATCTGCGGCCGCGATATTCAGGAAAAACGCGCTTGAGACGTCACCAATTGATCGTACTCGGATCGACCCGCCACCGATGCCTGGATGACGATACAAGCCTGAAGCAATATTCGTGAGATCAGCTATCACGGAAGAAGCGGTTGCGTGTCCGCCAGCGCCCGGCCCGGTAAAGCGCAACACTCCGGTATTGGCGGTACCGAGTTGCACCGCGTTCTCGACGTCGTTTACTTTGGCGAGCAAGTTATCTTTGGGCACCAAAGCAGGATGAACTCGCATTTCGACTAGATCTTCCTCTTGCCGTCCGATCGCCAAGTGCTTAATCGAATACCCCAATTCATCAGCGTGCTGAATATCCTCAATCGTAATATCTTGGATACCTTCGCAATACACGCTGTCAATCTCAATCGGTACGTCAAAAGCAAGCGCGACCAAGATAGCGAGTTTCTGAGCCGCATCCATACCTCCCACGTCGAAAGTGGGATCCGCTTCGGCGTAGCCAAGTTCTTGCGCGTTCTGAAGCGCGTCCTCGAACGCTACTCCATCGTGCGCCATCGCGGTCAATATGTAGTTGCAGGTCCCATTGATGATGCCGGTCAACCAATGAATGTCATTGGCGGGAAATCGAGTTTTAAGCGCGGCGATGATTGGAATGCCACCCGCCACCGCCGCTTCAAAAGCTAGTGGGACATCGTGTTCGCGTGCGATATCAAGTAATTCATTGCCATGGGTTGCGAGTACCGCTTTATTCGCGGTAATAACGCCTCGCCCGCGTTCGAGAGTGGCCTTGATGAGATCGTATGCCGCGTCTGTACCGCCGATTAATTCGATGACAAGATCGAGCTCATCATCGTTGAGTAGGTCATCCAGATCCGTGCTGAAGACAATCTCGCTTAAATCGACGCCATCGCGAAGCCGGCGGCTCGCGAGACGTTTCACACTCAGATTCTTTCCCGCGATGACATTGAGCTGGTCCGCATTCGATCTGACGAGCTCCAATAACCCCTGAGCGACGACCCCTAACCCAGCGATTCCTACATTTGTTGACAAGTTCGACGCACGCTATCTAGCAAAAACACACTGCGACTAACATGCCGCGTAAGAGCCCGGAATTGTAGCTTCGAGCCGATTTAGATAGGTCGTTTTCATTACCGCGAAGCTATCTCGGGCGTTCAACCAACGCCGATATTGGCGAAACTCATACAAATCACACGAAAACCGGGACACCTGCTGCCGTTTATCATTCACGGCGAGTCAGGACGATTGAACTCTCCATGAGAAATCTCGAGAAGCAACGTTGAGCAAGTACTAAATCTGGCTTGATAATCGGAAGGTAGAGGTTTGCTGTAGATGGCGGAACGAACGGCTAAACTGTCGGTAGACGGTAATGAAATCGATCTACCGGTACTTTCGCCTTCGGAAGGGTACGACGCCATTGATATCGGCGTCCTGATTCGGAAAGGTTACGTCACATACGACCCGGGATTCATGTCGACCGCTGCATGCGAGTCTACGATCACCTACATTGACGGCGACGAAGGGATTCTGCTCCATCGTGGTTATCCCATCGAACAACTCGCTGAGCAGTCCAACTACCTGGAATTAACTTATCTACTGTTGTTCGATAAGTTACCTAACCAAGCGGAATTTGCGGAATACAAAGCGAAGATACGAAAAGAGTCCGTCGTTGACGAACGACTCGTCGGGCTGTGCTCAAGCTTGCCGCGCGACGCGCACCCGATGGGGGTTATGTGTTCTTTACTAGGTGCAATGGCGGCTATCTACCACAACGAGGTGGATATCACGGATGCTGCTTGCCGTGATCAGGTCGCTATTCGACTCGTCGCACAGACCCCCATCTGCGCAGCGATTGCGTACCGACATTCCGTTGGTAAGCCGATGCTCCCGGCGAATCCTGATTTGGACTATGCCGAGCAATTCCTGCACCTGATGTTCTCCGAGGATGAGTCATCGCCGGTGAATCCCGTGCTCGCAAAAGCCATGGACAGGATATTCCTACTGCATGCGGATCATGAACAGAACGCATCCACTTCGACCGTCCGCCTAGCGGGCTCAACCGACACGAACCCTTACGCCAGCATCGCGGCTGGAATCGCTGCGTTGTGGGGGCCTGCCCATGGCGGTGCAAATGAGGCGGTATTGGCGATGTTGAACGACATTGGCTCGCTCGACAATATCGGGGAGTACGTAGCAAAAGCCAAGAATCCTGATGATCCATTCCGGATCATGGGTTTTGGACACCGCGTCTACAAGAATTACGACCCGCGTGCGACAGTTATGCAGCAGACCTGCGACGAGGTATTGAACGAGCTAGGCATCGAGAGTGACCCAATCCTTCAAATGGCGCGCGCGCTCGAAAAAATCGCCCTTGAGGACGAGTATTTCGTGGAACGAAGGCTCTACCCCAATGTCGATTTCTATTCGGGGATCATCCTTAAAGCAATGGGGATTCCTTTGGAGTTGTTTACGGTCATTTTTGTCACAGGTCGTACATCCGGTTGGATCGCCCAATGGAAGGAACTCGTCAGCGAGGCATACAGGATCGGTCGACCACGCCAGATATATACCGGTAGTTGCAGTCGCGATTACGTTCCGATTGAGGTTCGATGATTAGCTGACTGCCCTACAATGAGTGCGGGTAGGATTAACCGATGAAATCGGTCTTTTATTGCCTCAGCGGTCCTGCGGGTCAGCAGGCTAATGAAATCGTTGATGCAATCTCGGTGAGCGCAGTGTTCGATCAGCCTGTCGCTGTCGCCTTTGTTGGCGACGGTGTTTGGCAGCTATTTGACCAAACGACATCTGAAGTCGGGAAGAACACCACTAAATTCCTCTCAGCTTTGCCGACGTTTGACGTCAGGGAATTTCTGGTTGAACGCGAGAGCTTGTACCGTCAGAGTCTCTTTGACCGATTCAATGAGACGCGAGAGAAGGACGAAACCTCCTTTCTGAATCATGTGGAGATCAAGGATATGAGCGTAATCCGATCACGTATGCGCGACTTCGACATGATCGTCACAGACTGATGCTGCACCTGGTTCAGTCCCGCGAAGGTCTCGCGAAGTGCAAGGCGTTCGTTCAATCGGGTGATGATGTCGTGTTTATAGGTGATGGCGTCATTTGTTCGGAACAGTTCTCAGATTGTCGCGTGTTTATTCAAACTGATGACGCTATGCGATGCGGGGTGCCTATCGGTGACGAAAGTAAATATTGTGACATGGCGGAGCTCGTCGAGCTTGTTGCGCTCCATGACCAATCCGTCTCGTGGAGTTGAATAAGATGCTCGTTCAATACAGTTGATCTGTGACACTACAAGGAGATAAGCATGGCAGATGAAGTCACTTCGTTCGAAGGTGGTTGCAGATGCGGACAGATTCGGTATACGTGCTCAAGCACGCCGGTTTTCATTGCGCATTGCCACTGCCGTGATTGTCAGTACTCGGCCGGAGGCGGCTTTTCGACGATTGTCGTGGTAGCCAGCAGCGGCGTCGATATGACCGGTGACCTTGGAGGTTTTAAAGTAACTGCGGATAGCGGAAATGATCTGACTCGCAAGTTCTGTTCGAATTGCGGTACACCAATCATGACAGAAATGCATTCCAACTCGCAGTTTATGGTGCTCAAAGCGGGCACGCTAGATGACCCTTCCTGGTTGAAACCCTCGGTCCACATCTGGACATCAAGCGGTCAGCCTTGGTCAGAAGAGCTCGGTGAACTACCGAGATTCGAGAAAAGCCCTAATTAGAGGCGAGACTATCGCGACACAGTGCCGTGGTTGGTAAGTCAATTCAGGTTTCGAGCTAACCTAGCCTGCATGTGAAATCATGACCGCGCAAGTGCTTTGTTTTGGTTTCAACACGAAATTCCAACGCGAACTCGTCGACGCATGGACCTCTACCCTTGATGCTAAGACCGTCGATCTCGTACTCCTGTCGAGAAGGTCTTGTCCGAATGTTGACGAGCACGCAGAAACAGCACTAAAGTCAGCGCGACGAGTCCCAGAAGGCGCCGTAGGTGAACGACTGAAGCTGCATTTTCTGCGCTTGCAGTACAACTGGATCTATCAACAACTGGAGTCTTCCAGACCCGAGCAGGTTCTAATCTATAACGGTCTGAACGGCGTGAACTATTTGGTAAGCGCCGCGTGTAGAGAACTAGAGCTACCCCAGCTGTACTTCGAGAGAGCGCCACTCCAAGATCGAGTGCAAATTGACCCAAGTGGCGTGAATTTCCAATCTAGTGTCCCTACTGATATTCAGTTCTATCGTGCACTTGCGGAGGATGAATTCGCCGATTGCCGTGGAGCCGATTACGTTGACTCGCACCGTTTGAACGATGGCCCAACGGAGTCAGACCCTCATAGCGCGAGTACGGAACTAGGATCAGAGTCCTATGTGTTCTGTCCTCTGCAAGTACCGAGGGACACTCAAGTGACCGTGTTTGGTGGTTGGATCACCGGAATCCCTCATCTCCTGGATAGTTTGAACGAAGCGTCGCGGTTATTACCCGCGGATCTTCACCTTCGCATCAAGGAACACCCGAGCAGCCCAATCTCATTCGCACAGAAAGTCGAGTCGTATCAAAACCCAAAGCTTGTCTTAGACCAGCAACATGACGTGTATGACCTAGTCGCTAACTCACGCGGCGTAATCACGATCAATTCTTCAGTCGGGCTTGAAGCTTTTCTATTCGAAAAGCCAGTGATTACGATCGGCAAAGCGCTCTACTCATTTGGCGAAATGACAACGAGAGCGTCCGATTTGAATACCCTGTGTAACGCGATGAGCGGTATCAAATCGCTCGACTGGTCGAGACTTGAACGCGACCGATTTCTCAAGTTCCTCTTCTTCTGGTTCCCGCCGATGCAACAGGTCCTCGGCAAGGACTATTCGCCTAGCGATATGCACGACCGCGATAAAAAATACCAGTCACTGCTTGATGTTGCTAGCTGAGCGTCATACGAGGCGATCTACCCAGACTCATCACCATCACGCGTTTTCGTGGCTCGAATTCGTGTGACTTCGATTCATTTTTTCTCGTCGACTTGACGCAACCGTTCAATAAGGCTCGATGTGTCCCACCGACTACCGCCTAACGCCTGGACCTCCGCATAGAACTGATCGACTAACGCGGTCATTGGCAAGCGTGCATCGACCTGTCGTGCAACATCGAGAGCGATCGCAAGGTCTTTTCGCATCCAGTTGACTGCAAATCCGTAATCGAATTTACGCGCAGCCATCGTTTCCGCACGGTTCTCCATCTGCCACGATCCAGCGGCGCCATTCTTGATGATCTCAACAACCTCATTGATATCGAGACCAGATTTCTCGGCGAGATGAAAACCCTCGGCTAATCCCTGAACGACGCCAGCGATGCAGATCTGATTTACCATCTTCGTCAGTTGACCTGAACCAGCGCCACCCATCAACTTGACCGTCTTGGTGTAACAGTCGATCACTGGCTCTGTACGTGCGAATACCGCTTCGTCTCCCCCTACCATGATCGTCAGTGCTCCATTGTCCGCACCAGCCTGTCCGCCGCTAAGTGGCGCGTCCAAGAAATCCGCGCCCGCATCGCTACTTGCTCGAGAGAGCTCCCTAGCGAGATCAGGTGAGTCGGTCGTGTGGTCGACGAATACCGCGTCCTTTGCGATCGTAGCAAGTACGCCCGAGTCACCATACGTGACACTTCGCACATCGTCATCGTTCCCGACACACATGAAAACAAACTCCGCACCGTCAGCCGCTTCGGCTGGCGTCGCTTTTGCGGTACCTGAGTGCTCTGCCAGCCACGCGTCAGCTCGGGCCGGAGTACGGTTGTAAACCGTGACTTCGTGACCTGCGCTTGCTAGATGACCTGCCATCGGGTAGCCCATTACTCCCAATCCCACGAATGCGACACGGTGTCCCACTAGACTCTCCTTTTACATGCGATTTGCGCCAACCGATATCCAACTATGTATGAGTTGGTCTGCAGTTGGCAAGGATCACGATTTAACATAGTGCAGATACGTAAAACGAACTATTCATGAGCAGCGACGACGATAGCCAGAACCGTCAAGCCATACCCTCGATCGATCGGTTGCTCGGAGCACCGTCTCTGGAGGATGTTGTTGCAGCCTGGGGTCGCGAATCTGTCCGCGCAGCAATTCGTGAGATCCAGGCGCGCATTCGTGCCGGAGAAGCGGCCGTTGAGAACGACGACGTAGAGTCGTTCTATCGAGACGAGATCAAACGCTGGTTGAGAACTGAACGACTGCCTGGCTATAGGCGCGTGTTCAACGTTACTGGCACGATTCTTCACACGAATCTAGGTCGCGCGCGCATCGACGAAGCGATGTTAGAGCGGGTAAAGCCACTTGTCACACAGCCCGCATCGATTGAATTCGACTTGAGTACCGGAAGTCGTGGTCAGCGCGAGGAAGCGGTATGCGAGCGCCTATGTCGACTCGTGAATGCAGAAGCGGCCGCCATCGTAAATAACAACGCTGCGGCTGTCCTAATCCTGTTGCATACGCTCGCGCGAGACCGCAACGTCGTCGTCTCTCGTGGCGAGCTCATTGAGATCGGCGGCAGTTTTCGGTTGCCCGAGATCATGGAGGCTGCGGGTTGCCATTTAGTGGAAGTCGGAACAACAAACCGCACGCATCTCAGTGATTATGAACGTGGAATCGCGACCGATCCAGCGTTATTACTCAAAGTGCACCCAAGTAACTACCGCATTCAAGGCTTTACCAAGGAAGTGAGCACCAAGCTACTAAGCGGGCTTGCGACGGAACATCAGATACCGTGTGTGGTCGATCTTGGGAGCGGCGCGTTAATCGATACCAGCCAGTTTGGGTTGCCGCGCGAACCAATGCCAAACGATGCGTTAAAAAACGGTGCAGATTTGGTGACGTTCTCGGGTGACAAGCTGCTTGGCGGTCCTCAAGCTGGTTTGCTGGTTGGCTCACGTGAGCTGATTGATAAGATCAATGCAAATCCGATGAAACGCGCACTTCGAACCTCGAAGTTGACACTCGCTTTGCTTGATGAGACACTCAAAGCGTATGAAGACGTTGAGCACGTTCGCAATAGCGTACCAACGTTACGCACCCTGGGAATTTCGATTGGCGAACTTCAATCACGCGCCAAGCTGATTCACTTACGCCTCGCCGAACTCCTTCCGGAAGAATTCTCAGTGGATATCGAAATGAGCGAAGCTGAAGTCGGTAGTGGCGCCATGCCGGGCGACAACATACCGTCAGTCGCCATTGTCGTTAGAGGCTCGTCGAATTCAGCAACTCAAGATCTCTTCGCAAGACTTCGACAATTGCCAACGCCGGTCATTGGTCGCATGTTTAAGGGCGCTCTCTACCTCGATACACGAGGCGCGGAACCACTCGAGGACTTCATCGCCAATCTTGATTCGTTATCGTGATCATCACGCTTGCGGGTCATGTCGATCATGGCAAAACAGCTCTCGTCCAAGCTCTTACTGGAGTCAATACAGATCGATTAAAGGAAGAACAAGCGCGTGGCTTAACGATTGACTTAGGTTTTGCGTATACAACGATAGATTCGCAACGGATCGGATTTGTCGACGTGCCCGGGCACCATCGCTTCATACACAACATGATCGCTGGTGTAGCAAATCAGCAACATGCCTTGCTTGTCATCGCCGCAGATGACGGCATCATGCCGCAAACCATTGAACATGCTCAAATCCTTGACTTTATGGGACTTCAATCGGGGACCATCGTGCTCAACAAGGTTGATTTGGTATCTGCGGACCGTGTACGTGAGTGCCGCACCGCCATAAATCAGTTCAAGAGCGGTTGCTTCCTTCGCGACGCGACGGTGTTTGAAGTCGTCGCACCGACTAATGACGGCATCGAGGCGTTGCGAACACACCTCGTTGAGATCGCGCAAACGTTTGATTCGACAGCAAGAGCAAGACCTTTTCGCCTCGCCATCGATCGTTCCTTCAATTTACGCGGCGTCGGAACGGTAGTCACAGGTACCGTCACGTCAGGCGAAGTTCGCGTAGGCGATGAGGTCCATCTCACGGCTATCGGGGATCGTGTCCGCATTCGGAACCTAAACGTGCAAGGACTCGATGCAGAGACAGCACATGTCGGTGATCGTTGCAGCCTGAACATTGCCGGTTCCGACGCGAACGAAGCTCAGCGCGGCGATTGGTTGCTTGCCACGGAGCACGTACTTCCGATCCAACAGGTATCTATTGATCTTTCGCTGCTTGACGACTTCCCACGGAACCTTAAGCACTGGTCTTCAATGCACGTGTACCACTTGACCGATCACACCGAAGCGCGTCTAGCGCTGCTTGAAGGAAGTGTCGCCGAGCCAGGCACTACGACGCTCGCTGAACTGCACTGCGAAGATGCCATGCACTTCAAGGCCGGCGATCGATTGATCCTACGTGATCGTGATCTTTCATGCACGCTTGGCGGTGCAACTGTACTGGCGTACGCTAACGAGGCGCATACCAGGCGCCGATCAAAAGCTAATCTGTCGTTCTTGGATTCGCTAAGGGATTCGATCGAAGCAGAGGATCAAGCAAAGTCCTTGGAAACCTATGCGTTGCGCGGCATGGTATCGGTTGACGAGTTCAAGCGATTCACGCTTTGTACACATGACGATGTGAGAGACTTACTGGAAAGCGATCGAGTTGTACACGCAGATGGATTCGCGATCGGCATCGATGCATTCAACGAAATTGTTCAGGGCATCACCAACATACTTAGCGCATTCCATGAGGTACATCCCACGCAAGAAGGAATGACGGTTTCGCAACTTGAACACGAGACACCAAGTTATTCGAACGCCGTTCAGTTCACCCTCGATCAATTACTAAAGCGCCAAACATTACGTCACATTGCTGGGCAATACGCGCTGGTCGCGCATGAAGCGGAAGGACCCTCGTATGACACGGCACTCTTCGACAAGGTGAAACCCATGTTCGACGCGGAACAACCGGTCGCGCTTGGTGACGTCGCAAAAAGACTGCGTGTGCCCTTCAACGACATCGAAAGAGCATTGCGACCTATGGTCGCAGCTGGAGCACTCGTCCGAGTCAACAACAACCGCTATCTCACACCCAACCGAATTAGCGAGTTACGAGGTATTGCTTCAGAACTAGCGACCAACAACCCATTCACCGTCCGAGAATTTCGTGACGCGAGTGGACTGGGGCGGAACACGGTCATCGATGTTCTCGAGTATTTTGACAGACAACGCGTAACTCAACGACGCGGCGAAGTCCGTATCCTTCTTACTGAGAGTAAATCGAATTAGGAAACGTTCCATAGGAGCCGGCGCTGCACGGCACTTCCGCTACTGTAAACGCTAAACCACAAAAGATCAAATTAGATTAGAATTCAGAATTAGACGGTTCTTCATTCCGAATTAGACGCCACCTTATTCAGAATCAGACGTCGCCTTATTCCGAATCAGTCAGATCTTCATGCCAGATTGGTCATTACCGAACGATACGTTCCTCACTCGACATGCCGAGAAACCTCTAAAGGTCGCGCTCGCTGATACACGTATCGTCGCCCTCGTCGGACCACGCCAAGCGGGGA
>LXNJ01001051.1_pt1 | contig 17133 bp, 15 predicted proteins | sample 809081 | NCBI WGS metagenome assembly LXNJ01 (sample SAMN04870510, study PRJNA318959) | sponge metagenome | biome: sponge; feature: marine sponge reef; material: water | host: Petrosia ficiformis | place: Greece: Milos, Mediterranean Sea | collected 2013-05-29 | depth 5-7 m
TAACGTCGTCTTCCCATGATCCACATGCCCTATCGTTCCTATGTTTAAATGCGGCTTGCCCCTCTCAAATTTTGCCTTAGACATTACTTGCTGACCTCCTTACTAAAAAACACATGAAAATATCAACTGACATTTGCTGTCTGTTTTAACTCCTCGGCGATGCCGGCTGGCAGAATGAAATAATGGGAAAATTCCATGGTGAACAATCCCCGTCCCTCGGTCATTGACCTTAAATTAGTCGCGTAACCGAACATTTCTCCGAGCGGAACTTCCGCTTTTACCGCCTGCATGGCGCCTCTCATCTCCGTACTGCTCACTCTCCCTCGCCTTGAGCTCAGATCACCTATAACGGTCCCCATGTGAGCTTCGGGAACAACCACCTCAAGCTTCATCACGGGCTCAAGAACAACCGGAGAAGATTTATGAATCGCTTCTTTAAATGCCATGGACCCTGCGATCTTAAAGGCGATCTCCGAAGAGTCGACATCGTGAAAAGAACCGTCGTAAAGCGTGACCGCCACGTCGACGACCGGATATCCGGAGACAATCCCGGTTTCCATAGCCTCAACTATTCCTTTCTCCACCGCGGGAATAAATTCTTTGGGAATCACCCCTCCCTTTATCTGATCGTGGAACTGAAATCCTTCGCCCCTCTCAAGAGGCTCAACCCTTATTTTCACATGACCATACTGACCGCGCCCTCCGGTCTGCCTTATGTACTTTCCTTCGGTTGTGGAAGTACCCGTTATCGTCTCTCTGTAAGCGACCTGAGGCTTCCCGACATTCGCTTCAACATTGAACTCCCTTTTAAGCCTGTCGACAATTATCTCAAGGTGAAGCTCTCCCATCCCGGAAATCACCGTCTGGCGGGTTTCCTCATCGGTTTTCACCTTAAAGGAAGGGTCCTCCATAGTAAGCTTGCTAAGCGACAGGCCAAGTTTTTCCTGGTCGGCGTTTGACTTGGGCTCTATGGCAATCGAAATGACCGGGTCCGAGATATGAAGACTCTCAAGAATCACGGGATTTGAATCCGAGCACAGGGTATTGCCCGTAAGGGTGTTTTTCAGGCCCACAGCGGCCGCTATGCCCCCGGCCTCAATCTCTTTTATATCCTCGCGCTTGTCTGCGTGCATGCGAAGAAGTCTTCCGATCTTTTCGTTTTTAAGATTAGATGAATTGTAAACGGTACTGCCTGATTTGAGTTTTCCGGAATAAACCCGAAGGTAGGTAAGCTGGCCGACGAAGGGGTCCGACATGATTTTAAACGCGAGTGCGGAGAAAGGTTCTTCTTTATCCGGCTTTCTCTCGACATCCTCATCGGTTTTGGGATGGATGCCCTTTACCGATGGCAGATCCACGGGAGCCGGCATGTATTCCACAACGGCATCAAGCAAAAGCTGCACTCCCTTGTTCTTAAAAGCCGATCCCAGCATGACAGGAACTATGGTCGCGTCAATTGTCTGTCGTCTTACGGATTTTCGGATCATCTCCTCCGGAACATCTTCTCCGTCGAGGTAAAGCTCCATTATTTCCTCGTCGTTATCCGAAAGGGCTTCCAGAAGTTTTTCCCTGTATTCGGCCGCGCGCTGCTTTGTGTCTTCGGGGATATCGATGAACTCGAACTTGGCCCCCAGGCTCTCCCCGTCCCACACAGCCATTTTCATCCTTACGAGATCAACTATTCCTGTGAACTCATCACCGTCGAACCACGGAACCTGAAGACACACGGGATTAGCGTTAAGTCTTTCTATTATCTGGTCCACTACCCTGTAGAAATCCGCCCCGACCCTGTCCATCTTGTTCACAAAACACATTCTCGGAACGGAGTACCGATCAGCCTGTCCCCACACCGTCTCAGTCTGGGGCTCGACTCCGCCGACGCAGTCAAATACAACCACCGCCCCGTCGAGCACCTTGAGAGATCTTTCAACCTCTATGGTGAAATCAACGTGACCGGGAGTATCTATGATGTTTATCCTGCAGTCTTTCCAGAAACACGTAGTTGTGGCGGAAGTAATGGTGATGCCTCTTTCGCGTTCCTGCTCCATCCAGTCCATGGTCGCCGCGCCTTCGTGCACTTCGCCTATCTTGTAGGTTATTCCGGTATAGAACAGTATTCTTTCAGTAGTGGTAGTCTTGCCGGCGTCTATGTGGGCAACTATTCCTATGTTCCTTACCCTGTCTATGGGAAATATCTGTTCTGACACCTTAAACCCTCCGGGGAATTACCACCTGTAGTGAGCAAAGGCCCTGTTGGCCTCGGCCATTCTGTGAATGTCCTCTTTTTTCTTAACCGCGCTACCCCTGTTATTGTGGGCGTCGATTATCTCCGAAGCAAGCTTGTCCACCATCGACTTCTCCGATCTTGAGCGTGAGGAGTTTATAAGCCATCTTATCCCCAGAGACTGTCTTCTGAAAGAACTCACTTCCATGGGAACCTGGTAGTTGGCTCCGCCTACGCGCCTTGACCTTACCTCGACCGAGGGTCTCACCTTGTCAATAGCGTCGTGGAAGACCTCAAGGGGATCTTTTCCGGTTTTTTCCTTTATCTTTTCAAGAGAGTCATAGAATATCTTTTCCGCCTTGCTCTTTTTGCCGTCGTACATGAGGCTGTTTATAAACTTGGCGACTATCGGATCTCCGGTTTTTGAATCCGGAGTCAGTTTTCTTCTTGCTATCCTACCTTTTCTCGCCATCTTTCTTATTCCCGCCAGCTACTTAGGCTTTTTGGCTCCGTACTTGGATCTTCCGTTTCTCCTGTTCTCAACTCCGGTCGAGTCAAGAGTTCCTCTGACTATGTGGTATCTCACTCCCGGAAGGTCCTTTACCCTGCCACCTCTGACAAGCACAACTGAATGCTCCTGCAAGGTATGTCCTTCTCCGGGAATATATCCAGTTACCTCTATGCCGTTTGTAAGTCTTATCCTTGCAACCTTCCTAAGTGCCGAGTTGGGCTTTTTCGGAGTGGTGGTGTACACCCTCACGCAAACCCCTCTTTTCTGGGGACATCTCTGAAGAGCTCTGGCCTTGCTTTTCTTCTTCGCCGTCTCTCTTCCCTTGTTGAGTAACTGACTTATTGTAGGCATAAAAACGTCCTCTCCCGAAATTTGGGTAATCCGCTTATTATAAGCTTAATAACGAACCGATGTCAAATAAGAAAACGGAAAAAAATGCTAAAGGTCCAAATCAAGGGAGGGACTATATTACAGAAAGAAGACAGGTTTTCAATAAAAAAATTCAGACCGAAAAAAATTTCTTGTTGATGTTGAAAATTCCCAGGCTGGATATGCTCAAGGCACTTCAGCAACCAATGCGCAAAAGCGCCTTCTTTCCTATATCCGTTCTGTAGATCAGATTTTGATCGGAAATGGAATCGACAGCCTTATAAGCACCCTGTATGGACTCCTCTATGGTATTGCCGAGGGAAGTAACTCCGAGAACCCTCCCGCCGCTTGTAACGAATTTGTCTCCGGAAAAAGTGGTTCCGGCATGAAAAATCACTGTCTCGCGAGTGTCCTTGAAATCTTTTAGTTTTTTAAGTTCGACCCCCTTGTCGTAGCTCCCGGGATAGCCCCTCGAAGCCATAACTACGCACACGCAGAAGCCGTCTTTCCATTCTATGGGATCCGTATTCATTTCGCCCCTGGCTATCGAATAAAGAATGGGAACAATGTCCGATTCCATTTTCATAAGAAGCGGCTGAGCTTCAGGGTCGCCGAAGCGACAGTTAAATTCAAGCACCTTGAGGTCATTGTCTTTTATCATCAACCCGGCGTAGAGAATTCCTCTGTAGGTTCTGCGCTCGGATTTCATTGCCCGGACGGTCGGAATCATTACCTCGTCAATTATTCTCTGCCTTAACCGGTCGTCCACGACAGGAGCAGGGGTATAGGCTCCCATGCCTCCAGTGTTCGGTCCCTTGTCCCCGTCAAAAATCGGCTTGTGGTCCTGGGAAGGTTCAAGCGGAAGTATGTTCTCCCCGTCAGTGAAAGCGAAGAAGGAAGCTTCCTCGCCCGTAAGAAATTCCTCTATAACGACCTTTGCCCCAGCCTCGCCGAACGCTCCGCGTTCCATCATGGAGCGAACCGCGTCTTCTCCCTCCTTATGTGAGTGGCATATAATGACTCCCTTGCCGGCGGCAAGACCATCGGCTTTAACCACGAAAGGAGGTTCGGTCTCCCCTGCCTTGGCAATCGCCTGCTCCATGTCGGTAAAAACGAAATATTCCCCCGTCGGAATACCGTATTTCTTCATAAGATCTTTTGAGAAAATTTTGCTTCCCTCAAGCTCCGCAGCGGCTTTTGAGGGACCGAAGATCAAAAGACCCTCTTTTTCAAAAAAATCGGTTATCCCTTCGCAAAGAGGCTGCTCGGGGCCGACAACCGTAAGATCCACGGATTCTTTTTTCACAAATTGCGCAAGCGAATCGAAATCTCCTACATAGATATCAAGACACTCCGCGTGGCGGCTTATCCCGGCGTTTCCCGGAGCACAGTAGGTTCTCTCCACAATAGGACTCTGGCTTATCTTCCAGCACAGAGCATGTTCCCTTCCCCCACCTCCAACAACAAGTACCTTCATTTAAAACCCCTCACAAAGTTTATATAGTTTCGCCCCGCGACGGCGAGAAGTTATTCAACCGTGACGACCTTGGCCAGATTTCTCGGCTGATCCACATCCGTTCCAAGAATATTGGCTACGTGGTAAGCCAGAAACTGCGCTGGGATAACGGACACCATCGGGCTTACAAGGTAGGGGCTTTTGGGAATCACTATTTTTCTGTCCCTCTCGTCGGGAAGCCGAAGATCCTCGTCCGACGTTATGAAAATGATCCGCCCTCCCCTGGCCTTCACCTCCTGGAAATTCCCAAGAAGCTTCTTGTAATACACATCTTCTTCGGGCGCGATAAACACGACGGGCATGTTTCTGTCTACAAGGGCTATCGGCCCGTGCTTCATCTCTCCGGCGGCATATCCCTCGGCGTGTATGTAGGAAACCTCTTTTAGTTTCAACGCGCCTTCAAGCGCCACGGGGTAGTTAATCCCTCTGCCCAAGAAGATAAAATTCCTGTAGCCGTAAAAATCTCTTGAAAGATTTTTCAGCTCTCCGTCAAGCTCAAGAGTCCTCTGCTGAAGCTTGGAAACCGACACGGCATCTGCTATCAGCCGCCTGGCACTTTTTGAATCAATCGCTTTCCTTGAGACCGCAAGGTATATGGAAAAAAGATAGAACGCCATAACCTGCGCCGTAAAGGATTTTGTGGATGCAACACCGATCTCAGGGCCCGCCTTTGTGGTTATGACGCAGTCAGACTCTCTTGAGATCTTGCTCAGCACAACGTTCGTTATTCCCACGGAGTTCATGCCCAGGTCCTTGGCCTTTAGAAGGGCTTCTGAGGTGTCCGCGGTTTCGCCTGACTGAGAAACAGCGATAAAAAGCGTGTCGGGGCCAATAACGGGATTTCTGTACCGAAACTCAGAGGCAAGCTCCACCTGAGTGTTCACTCCGGCTACTTCCTCTATCATGTACTTTCCTATAAGGGATGCATGGTAGGAAGTACCGCAGGCAGCGATAATTATCCTTTGTGCTTTTTGCAGAAGGGAGGGGTCCACATCCTCGAAAATCACCTCTTTCATGTCCGTAGTGAATTTTCCCCGAAGCGTATCGAAAATTGCCCTGGGCTGTTCGAAGATTTCCTTCAGCATGTAATGGCGGTAGCCCGATTTCTCAGTTGCCGAATGGTCCCAGTCCACAACCGTCGGCGCTCTTTTAACCACTTCACCGGACGCGTCGGTTATCGAAATGCCATTTTCGTCCAGAACCACGAAATCGTTATCCTCAAGAAAAACAAACTCTCTTGTATAGGGCAGAATCGCCGGGATATCGGAAGCCAGAAAACATTCGTTTCCGTTGCGCGCTATTATGAGAGGAGAAAAACGCCTTGTGGCGATTATCTTCCCGGGCTCCGTATCCGACATTACGGCTACGGCGTAAGAGCCCTCTATTTTTTTAAACGCTTTCCTCGTTGATTCAAGAAGAGAGTTTCCTTTTTCCGTAAAATCACAGATCAGATGAGAGATAACCTCGGTATCGGTATCGGAGCGGAATTCGTAACCGGCCGCGGCAAGTTCCTCCTTGAGTTCGGGGTAGTTCTCCACTATGCCGTTATGCACCACGCTTATCGGACCAGATACCTGGGGATGGGCGTTTCGCTCCGAAGGGTCACCGTGAGTGGCCCATCTGGTGTGGGCGATTCCAAGGGAAGAAGTCACCTCGCAGTCTTTTAGCTTTAAAAGAAGGTTTTCAAGCTTTCCTTCGCTTCTTATGACGCGGGAGCGACCGTCTTCAACAAAACATATCCCGGAAGAATCGTATCCCCTGTACTCAAGTCTTCCCAGACTTTCGCAGAGAACACTTTTTGTTCTCTCAGAAATTCCCACGTATCCGACTATTCCACACATCTCAGGATTTCCCCTTCTTGACCCTCTTTCTCTCCGCCCAGCCGGTTATTTCCTTCTGTCCCGCACGTTCTATGGCAAGAGCACCCGGAGAAACGTCTTTAGTTACCGTGGAGCCCGCCGCGGTAGTAGCACCCTTTCCGACCTTTATAGGCGCAACCAGCATTGTGTCGCTTCCTATGAAAGCACCGTCTTCCACCACGGTTCTGTGCTTGTTTACCCCATCGTAGTTGCAGGTAATGGTTCCGGCACCGATATTAACTCCGGCACCGATATCAGCATCTCCCACATAGGAAAGATGAGGAACCTTGGAACCGACTCCTATATTCGATTTCTTTATCTCGACGAAGTTTCCGATCTTGGCTCCGCTTTTTATCCTGGCCTCGGGGCGGAGATGACAGAAAGGCCCCATTACAACTCCGTCTTCCACCTCGCACTCAGTAAGATAGGAAGAGAACCTTATCTCAACATTGTCTCCTATTTGGGAATCCTCGACGTATACGGAGGGTCCTACCCGGCAGCCTTCCCCGATACGGGTTTCACCGTAAATATAGGTATTCGGATACACCGTCGTATCCTTGCCTATGCTGACGGAATCCGATATGTAAGCGGTTTCGGGGTCCACTATTGTAACCCCGTTTTCCATGTGTCGGCGGTTTATCGCAAGCCTTATGGTTTTTTCCGCTTCGCCGAGCTGTTCTCTGCTGTTCACTCCGGACACCTCCTTTGGATTGGCCAATGCAAAAGCCTGAAGACCGCGCTTGCGGGAAACGCAGAGATTTACGATTCCCGGCAGATAATACTCTCCCTGACTGTTCTCCGTATCAAGTCCGCCCAGACTTTCCCAGAGAAAAGAAGAATTCACACAGTAAATTCCGGCATTTATTTCTTTTTCTTTTTTCTCGTCAGCGGTGGCGTCTTTATCCTCAACTATGCGAAGCACTTCCCCTTCGGCATTCCTCAACACCCTGCCATATCCCCCGGGGTCCTCGACCAGCGTGGATATGAACGAGACGTCCGCACTGTTTCTCACGTGAGAATCCACAAACTCACCCAGAGTGGAAACGCCCGTCGCGGGGACATCTCCGCTAAGTATTAGGATATCTCCTGAAAAACCCCGAAAAACATCCTCGCAGCACAAAACAGCGTGTCCCGTTCCAAGCTGCGGCTCCTGAATGACCATCTCCACCGGGCAATCCGAAACCGCCTCTTTCACTAGTTCGGAGTCATGCCCCAGAACAAGTACGATTCTATCAGGTTCCATCTCTTGAGCCGCATCCAGAACATAACGCAGCATGGGTTTTTTGAGGATGGGGTGTAGCACCTTGGGAAGTTCCGAATTCATGCGGACTCCCTTGCCCGCCGCCAGGATTATAACGGCCAGAGACATAAGCTTAGTGTGTGTCAGTAAAAACCAAAAGAATCAGAATGGAACATCGTCGTCCGTGAGACCGCCTGCCTCTTCGTAGGCAAAATCATCTCCTGCAGAGGACGCTCCGCCTCCCTTCCTTCCGCTCTCCCCTCTAGCAGAGAGAAACTGCACGGTTCTTCCCACGATCTCGGTCGTATATCTTTTGTTGCCTTCCCTGTCATCCCATGAACGGGTTCTCAGATAACCCTCCACGTAAACGGAACTTCCTTTGGAAAGATACTCGCCGCAGACCTCTCCGAGCCTGTCAAAAACAACTATTCTGTGCCACTCGGTGCGCTCCTGGGAATTTCCGTCCCTGTCTCTCCATTTTTCTGTTGTAGCGACAGAGAAATTGGTAACCGCCTTTCCATCCGACGTATACCTTACTTCCGGGTCTCTTCCCAGATTACCGAGTATTATAGCCTTGTTAACCGCAGCCATGAGTTTCGATCTCCATCTTTTTTAGATTTCCAGAAATTTACACGATCATCAGGCAGATTTAAACATCACCTCGTGAAACATCCCGAAGTTCTCTTGAAGAATTCGTCGAGTATTCTCCCCGTAAGTCCCCATATTATATGATTACGGTAAGCAAACACCTGATCATCTATCACTTTCCCATCCCGCTTTCTTTCCCTCACATCGCGGTTTTTAGGGTTAACAAGGTGTGAAACGGGAATCCAAAAGAATTCCGATACCTCGTAATTGGGAGTAAACTCCACCCCACCGCCTATCATGGATACAAAGGGCTTTACCACATACCTCCTGACAGAGGGGGTATAGGGACGTACAAAAGCCATTTCCCCGAGAATCTCAGCTTCTTTTGCGGCGTCAAAACCAAGTTCCTCCCCGGCCTCCCTCAAAGCCGTATCAACAAGAGTTACATCGCTTTGTTTCTTCTTCCCGCCCGGAAAGGCGATGTGGCCCGAGAAAGCATCATCCCTGTATTCGGTTCTTTTTATAAACCATATTCCATAATCTCCTCCCCGCTCGCAGAGCATGACCAGCACGGCGGATGCAAGTAGTCCCTCGCCAGGATCAAGGAGCGTTCCCGGAGGATCCAAGGTTTTTCTTATTTCTTCCCGTACGTTAATTGCGCGCATTTAAAAAAGCTCTCAGGAACCGATGTTCACTACAACGCTCCCGTAATCGTCCACTTCGCATTCGGTATCGGGAGGAATAAAAGCAGTCGCGGTTCTCTCGTAAAGAACACAAGGGCCCGCAAAGCGAAAACCCGGTCGGAGCTTTTCTCTCTCACAACACCCCACCCTTATTTCCCTGCCCTCGAAAATCACCTCTTTAGAGGAGAATCGAGGTTCCGGGCCTCCATCTGGAGCAGGAAGAACTCTTATCTTTCGACCAGGGATATAAGCCCTTAGCCTCAGAGTCACGATCTCGACAACGGAAGATTCCTTCATGTACCCGTACACCCTCTCGTGCTCGTGGTGGAAATCCCGGGCCATGGCCTCACTGTAGGGAATCGTGAGTTCATGGGACTGTCTTCGGTACCTGGCGTCAACTTGTCTTTCAAACCTGAGGTCCTCTCTTCTGAGGTCCGTGTACGCAGACTTTTCGAGATCCGCGAACTTTCGGTTTGTCTCCTCGAGATGATCTTCATCCGCGGAAGAAAAAAACGTAACTCCATAATCCTTGAAGGAGTCGGCAAGGAGCATGCCGTATGCTGAAAGCGCCCCGGGATTCCTCGGAAAAACGACTTCGTGGATACCAAGTGAACGGGCGAGGTCGCAGGCGTGAAGGCCTCCTGCGCCACCGAACGAAACAAGGGAGAACTCCCTCGGGTCATAGCCCCTCCCAACCGATATCACGCGAAGCGCTTTTTCCATGTTTGAGTTGGAAATTCTGATTACCGATTCCGCTATATCCTCCGTTGAGTGATCCGGCGCAAGAGAACGAAGCGCCTCAAATGACCTCTCCGGGTATATCTTCATCTCCCCTCCCAGAAACCATCCGGGATCCATTCTCCCGAGAACTATATTGGCATCCGTCACGGTCGGCAGAACACCTTTTCCGTAACATGCGGGGCCGGGATCAGCGCCGGCACTTCGCGGCCCGACCTTTAGGATGCCCCCCTCGGCCATGTAGGCGATCGAACCTCCTCCGGCCCCTATAGTGGAAATGTTTATCATCGGCACCTTGAGCGCTGCACCGCCCAGGGTGTTTTCGGTCGTAAAGCTTATTTTGCCGTCGCAAAGCGATATGTCGGTCGAGGTCCCTCCCATGTCGTAGGTAATGATCTTCTTTCTGCCGGAGAGCGAACATATCTCAAAAGCCCCGACCACTCCTCCCGCGGGACCGGAAAGAACTATCTTTGCGGGCCCCTCGGCCGCCTGTTCGGCCGATATAACCCCGCCGTTTGACTGCATTATTGAGAGAGATTTCCCCTTGAGGCGGCGGGAAAGAGAACGCATGTATTCGCTAACTTTAGGAATCAGGTAAGAATTCAAAACGGTCGTTGAAGTTCTTTCATACTCCCTGAATTCCGCGACCAGCTCCGAGGAGAGGGTAATAGGAATACCGAGCTTAGAGAGTACTGCCGCTACCCTGCGTTCGTTCTCGGGATTAGCATATGAATGGAGAAAACAAACGGCTATTGCCTCAACCCCAAGAGAAGATATTTTCTCCCCTACTTTCCCTATTTCAGCTTCATCAGGGCTAGCTAGCACACATCCCCGATAATCCATTCTCTCGGAAACACCGAATCTTAGTTCCGAAGGAACCAGAGGGACGACAGGGCTCCACAACAGATCGTAAAGTTTTTCCCTGTTCTGACGCCGGATCTCTATTACGTCTTCAAAACCCTTTGTGGTGACAAGACAGGTCTTGGCCCCCTCACGCTCCAAAAGAGCGTTTGTGGCCACGGTGGTTCCGTGGATAATCTCTGATATATTGGAGAGCTCAATGGGATGGCTTTTAAGTCCCTTGAGCACTGCTATCGAAGGGTCGAGGGGAGTAGAAGGAACCTTGTTTACGGATAATTCTTCTCCGTCGAAAAAAACAAAATCAGTAAAAGTTCCTCCCGCGTCTATGCCTACCGATAGCATAAAAGGGTCTTTACCTCACCGCGTGCGGGCTGAAACCGCTCGGGGCTATGCGTTGTGTAATCAGTAATTGTCCCTGTCTTTGGGATATATAACGTTTACTTTTCCTTCAGCTATCTCTCTTAACGCTGAGACAACATGCTTGTTGTCGTCATTCTCAGACGCTACGATGGTAGCTCCCTTGGATATCTGGCTTGCCCTTTTCATCGCCGCAATGGAAAGAGCGAACCTGTTTTCAACTTTCTCTAAACAGTCTTCAATTGTGATTCTAGCCATAATTTCTTACCTTCCTCTTAATACCAGATTCAAACTCCGGGTTCATTAAAAACGGTTTAAAAACGCAACACACAGTATCATCCGACTTTTTGCAAGTCTGTCAATGAATTCCGGCTCGCCACTGCGCCTCAAAATGTTTTCGCCAAATTCAACAGAGAGGCCCATGCAACAACCCAGAATCCGCCTCCGCGTACAAAGAAACACCAGTTAAAATTCGTTTTACTTTTTTGACCGGTCTTTCCACCAAAACGCAATGCACAGGGAAAACACTATCAAGAACAGGTTGAAAACTGTGCTTTCGGTTTTACTCCCCGTCCCAGCAATCGCACATCCATCATCGCCGTCACTACTTCCACTATCCGTCGCTTCCAGCGGTTTATAAATACCGGAACCGAAAATAAAAACTGTGCCCGTCCCTAGTACGGGAAATGTTACTCCTTCAACATAGCTGATCTTGGGTGACCTGCCGGGGGACATCCCAGGTATAGTAAGATCGTCTTCTTCTATAAGCGGATTGTCCCATTTGTACTCGACAAAGTCTCCTGCTTCGTCTTCTCCCGCAACTTTAAGTATCTCGGCTCCAATGTCAACTCCATCCTCGTCAAGAACATCCACAAAATCACTACCGGTGAACTCCGGGTTGTTGCCGTTAACAATCACCGTAGGATCCCCCGTGGCTCGGTCTCTCATAATAAAGAGATATATGGAACCAGACTTCCAAGGTCCTTCTTTTCCGAGGCATCCTATTTTTGCAAGAGCACTTCTCAATCCCCCCCCAGAACCTTGTTCTGCCAGAGCAGCTATTCTCTTAATTGCTTCCTTTACAAAGGTCCTTAGGGTTTCTCGGCTTTGGCTTTCACTTATGAATTGGCTTGCGGTTACGTCTTCTGCCGTTACGGCGGGGTTATACGGGGCACATTCAAGGCGCCCTATGGCCTGATCGTCCTCAGCGTGATCAAAGCCACCTATCAAGACGCTCTTTGTTCCTCCCAGAACAGCGTCATATTCAACAGCACAGGTCCACCTTGAAGATCCATCCATATAATGCTGATACTCGTGACAAACCGGACCACCCTGAGCATTTTCAAGCAGGGAAAAAAGCTCGTTTACAGCTGGAAGATTGCGCAAAGAATCATTAAACAAGGAGCTGGTATAAATCCCGTGATTTGTCACGCTACCCAACTGATTCAGTGTAATCAGGTATACCGAACCATTATTCCATTCTTCTTCCGTCCTCATTTGTCTGAAAAACGCCGAAAGTTCCCCTCCTCCCCCTGAAACAGCATCGTCAATGTGCTGCTTTGCGTGCGATACAAAGCTTTGCATTGTAGGTCGGTCATTAGCAGAATCCGCTTCGCTGGCAGTTGTCGGAGGGCTACTATGGGACCCGTCGGCATCGGCAAAAGCGGAAATACCCGGGAAAAAAGCCGTTATAGTTAGCACTACAACCAAGGTGATTACAATATTTCGAAGTCCCTTCATAACATCCCTCCTGATTATAACTCTGAAGTAGGTTGCACATTTATAAAAACAATTTTAGAAACTGCTCAACTTTAAATTATATCACCACTATAGAATCGGGTTCAAGTCAAAGTTTTTGCCATGGAAAATCGCGTGATTTTCCCCTTTGCAGAAAAAATTAATTGTCAACAGGAACCAGATTACGTTCGCCTGAGCCAGGAAGCACCTCTAGCATCCTGGAAGCGGAGGTCCTTTCGCTGAACTCTGGCTGAGCGACGGTATCCACGTATATCCACCGGGACTGCGATCTTTTCGGAGTAAAGCTCACGATCATATAGCCACGGTCCTTTGTGTTAGAGTAGACAAGGTCATCAACCAGTACTTCCAGGTCCCGGGCAAACTCCTCGGCCTGTTCCGGTTTAAGTTTTAAGTAAGTCTCAAGACCCCCAGAGGACACAGAAGCTGTGGCAAACTCAACACCTATCTGGTTTCCGTTTGTGTCCCTAAGGTTATTTGCCCACCCGTTATGCGTATCCCCGGCAAGCACCACCAGGTTTTTATCCGCCCCGTAAGCCGTACCCAGCACAGCTTCCCGTTCTGCAGGATAACCGTCCCAGGCATCAAGATTATAGGGGAGCACCGTATTTACACGGTCCCGCTCATCCTGGGTCACGGAAGGATCATCCCGCAGCACCCGCTCCTTAATCCTGGTCAGCCGACCAACAAGATCCGCGACCGCGGGCGTCCGCTCGCCCAGATCGGGGATTATCTCGGCGGGAATGTTCATTCTTCCCATAAGCACCTGCTGACCCAGAACCTGCCAAGTGGCGGTAGAGCCGGAAAGTCTTTCTTTAAGCCAGGCAAGCTGATCCTGACCGAGCAGCGTCCGGTCGGGAGAACCGATGTCCTCACGGAAACGCCGACTGTCAAAACCGGTGTCCTGTTCAAAATAATCTTTGTAACTAAGTTGTTTTTCCCGTCCGGCAAAGCGAGTATCAAGCATGAAAAGCTCAATCAGGTTTCCGAAAGAAAAACTGCGATAAACCTGTTGAGAATCATTCCCATTTGCGGGGCGGACGGGCATCCACTCGTAATAGGCCCGAAGCGCAGCAGTCTTGCGGGCATCGAAACTGCCTTCACTCTCATCATGGTTCTGTGCGCCTCCAACGTAAGCGTCGTTTGCGACCTCATGATCATCCCAGACGGTTATGAATGGATGCGTGGCGTGAAGAGCTTGGAGCTGCGGGTCGGTCCTGTAAAGAGCGTAGCGCCTTCTGTAATCATCAAGCGTCAGTATCTCCTTATCGCTGTATTCCGGGAAATCCCTGGCGGTTTCTTCTGAATTGTCCGCTCCGGGACCAGGCCTCCTGCCATACTCATATATATAATCGCCAAGGTGAACGACGGCATCCACCCGAGCCGTCGCCGCAGCGTGGCCGTAAACGTTAAAGTAGCCGCCATGAGAAGTGGGATAGTTGGCACATGAGAAAACCGCCAGTTTGACTGAGTCCACATCGCCCTGCGGCAGAGTCTTAGTACGGCCGACAGCGGATACAGATTCTCCCGAACGGAAACGGTAGTAGTAAACCGTCCTGGCCGAAAGACCCTCAACATCTACTTTGACCGTGTAATCACTCTCGGCAGTGGCGGTCTCAGACGAACTGTGAACAAGGCTCCTAAACCCTTCATCCGAAGAGACTTCGACTCTGACTTTGACCCTTCTCCGGGATGGTTGCGGAGTAACCCTCGTCCAGACGATAACTCTGTCGGCCAATGGGTCGCCGCTTGCTACGCCGTGATCAAAACTGACACGTCCCGAATCGCCGTATATGGCAAAACCTATAACCGCAAGCAAAACGGCAAGGGACAAAACCGCTAGAGCATAAAAGAGGTGTTTTCTAGAAAACATGGATGCAAGCACTCCCCGCGCAGAGCAGTCTTACAGTTATACACCCAAAATCAATAAGAACTTAAGAGAAAAGCTCCCAGACGGAAAAAACGGCCGGACGCAACCCTTGATTTAGCAGTCTCCCTCCGTCGCTGACTCTTTGACAACACAGGCTTTGCAATTATTATCTTGACGTATTTCAGCGCAACGAGACTCCCAATGGACATGGACCTAGAAAAACTCAAGTTCAACGACGAAGGACTTCTGCCCGTCATAGTGCAGGACAGTTCAAGCGGGCGGGTACTCATGCTCGCATACGCGAACAAGCAGGCCCTTGAGATGACCGTCAAGACCGGAAGGACTCACTTCTGGAGCAGATCAAGAAAAAAGATCTGGAACAAGGGCGAAGAATCTGGACATTTCCAAGACGTAGAGGAAATCTTCGTCGACTGTGACTGCGATACAGTGCTCATAACAGTGAAACAGACCGGAGTAGCTTGTCACACCGGAGAACCGACATGTTTTTACAGATCAGGAGACATGGAAAGAAAGGCGGCTCCCGTGTTCGAAAAAGCATCCCTTAAAAAAGTGTTTTCCGTAATAGAGGACAGGAAGCAGAATCCAAAGGAAGGGTCCTATGTAAGCGGCCTCATGAAGGGCGGGCTTGACAGGATACTCAAGAAAATCGGAGAGGAAGCCGGCGAAGTCGTAATAGCCGCGAAAAACCGGGACAAAGACGAACTCGTATACGAGCTTACCGATCTGTGGTTCCACTCCATGGTGCTTCTCTGCGAAGCGGGCCTCGACCCCCAGGACATATCGGACGAACTCGAGAGAAGGTTCGGCAAGCGCAAAGAACAGTACTCGGGGGGAAATCAGAAGTAGCCAGGCGCAAAGCCCCGGAGGGAAGCGGAAATTGCGTGCCGTCGGCTGGAGTCTTTTCTCAGGAGAGTCTTTTTGGAGTAGGCCTGTTCTTTTTAGGTCTGTCCTTTTCTTCTATGTACTCGCTGAGATGGGTTCTTTTTCTCACAGAAGGCGGCAGATTCGAGAGATTGGGTTTCGGCATATCGGTTGAGAGGTCCTTTGTAAAAGCAAAAGTCGAGATCACTTTCTCCACTTTCTTTTTCTCCCCGCAGCAATAGCACTTTACGTTTTTCTCGTCCCCCTCTTCGTATATAAGCTCAGAGAACCTGTAGTTGCTCATGTTGAAAAGCGCAAGCAGGGTTCCGTTCTCAAGGTAGTAGTCGTTGAATATGGAATCTTTTCCCTTTCTCCCGTGTTTTGCGACTATTTCTTCGCGCTCGAGGTCAACAACTTCTATAGCGTAGATGTTGTCATATTTCTCGACAAGGCTCTTGACGGTCTTCTTGTCCCGTTTTCTCTCAAGAGTCTTTAGTGATTTCTCAACGTTGCCTCTGCACTTAGTGCATTCAAATTCATAAAGGGGCATTTGCGTCTCCTATCTGTTGAAATACTGACTAAGGTGATCCTGCCCTACCCAGTCGCTTGCTATTTCTTCATCCTTCTGCTGCTTGTATTCAAGATGCCACTTGAGCTCGTCCCCAGGACCCGGAGCTCTTTTGCTCTTGTCGTCGAATATGGCCTTGAAGGTGGAAAAAACCCTCCTCACCGATTCGGGATCGTCGCAGAGAGGACATTTAACTTCACCCTGATCGTCATCTCCGTACACAAGGTGGTCGAAACGGAAATTCTTAAGCTCAAGATAAAGCATCTTCCCGTTATCAAGCTTGTAACGAAATCTTCTCGCACCACTTATACCCTTTTCCCCAAGTTCGAAAAACAGTTTTCTGGTCTTGTCATCTGTGACTTCAATATAACAGAAATTGCTGTTCTGCTTGAAAATCTTCCTTGCATTCGTCTTGGTAAGCTTTGCGACTAGGTTGTCTATGTCCGTGTTGTAACTCTCCATGCAACTGTCGCATTCATATTCGTATAACGGCACGTTATGCCTCCAGATAAGCTTTTAATCCAGATAAATATAAACAATATAATCTGAGTTTAAAGCCCTGAAATGCCGAAATATCTGAAAAGGTACTGAAATAAGACGTTTTGCGGTTGATAATAGAGGGAATGAGAAAAACAGGGAAACCAGAAACGCCTCGCGCGCAAAATGAAGAAAAGAACCCTTCTTCGGGCGAAGATTTGAATTTTGTCGCAGTTGACGTGGAGACAGCGAATTCGAATGTCTCAAGCATCTGTCAGGTGGGCATCGCCGTGGTCAGATCCGCGAAAATCACAGACGTATGGACGCAGCTCATAGATCCGGGTGACTTTTTCGACCCTTACAACACAGCCATACACTCCATAGATTATAACATGGTAAGGGGCTGTCCGCGGTTTGAAGAAATATGCAATAAAGTCGCGGGATATCTAGGAGAAATCGTGGTAAGCCATACATTTTTTGACCGCAGGGCAATTTCAAAAGCGTTTGCGGAGTGCGGAAAATCTCTCGGCTACGAAATCTGGATTGACAGCGCACAAGTAGCACGACGTGCCTGGCCGGATAAATACGCCCTTAGAGGCTACAATCTCGGGAACGTTGCCCGTGATCTCGGGATC